>Ga0214917_10001353_pt1 | contig 31535 bp, 26 predicted proteins | sample LL_1208_BB_MetaG_FD_177983 | JGI IMG/M metagenome (GOLD analysis project Ga0214917, IMG submission 177983) | Freshwater microbial communities from Lake Lanier, Atlanta, Georgia, United States - LL_1208_BB | ecosystem: Environmental > Aquatic > Freshwater > Lake | place: USA: Georgia | collected... | reverse complement strand
GCAATCGCCTCTCTTGGCATCTGAAATCGCAGCTTGTGACGAACTATCCGGCAAACTCAATCCCAGTGCTTCGATCGCGGATGCCATGGTGTTTGCGGTGTACATGCCGCCGCAGGACCCGGGTCCGGGAATGGCACAGCTTTCGATAGCCTTTAATTCGGCATCATCAATTTTATGGTTGGCATGGGCACCGACGGCTTCAAATACAGAGACGACATCCAAGCTTTTGCCCTCGTGGCATCCAGGTAAAATGGTGCCGCCATATACAAATACGGATGGGCGGTTGATGCGGGCCATGGCAATGACGCAGCCGGGCATGTTTTTGTCGCAGCCGCCGATCGCAACAAATCCGTCGTAGCCTTGGCATCCCACGACGGTTTCGATTGAATCCGCGATGACTTCGCGGGAGACTAGCGAATATTTCATACCTTCGGTTCCCATTGAAATGCCGTCTGAAATGGTAATGGTATTAAAAATGATTCCTTTACCACCGGCTGCATTGATCCCAGCCTCGACATCTACCGCTAAGTGATTAATGTGCATATTACAAGGGGTCACGTTTGCCCAAGTCGACGCAACGCCAATTTGGGGTTTATCGAAATCAGCATCGACGAATCCGACGGCGCGTAGCATGGCGCGGGAGGGGGCACGGTCGGGGCCGTCAACTATAGGGCCAGAAAATTCTCTTTGGGTCATGGAAATCTCCTAATTCTTGAACTTTGGAGCCTGAAACTGGGAAGTTACGATACCATAAGAGTGGAGCAGTCGTCCTGCGTTTCACTCCGTCATTTCTTGCCATCCTTAACCCTTAATGAACCCAAAAATAATTCCTCTTTTTTTTATTTTTTACTTGGGGAGGTCCCCCCAGGTGCCCCCATATCGGCCAAAACCTCAACCCAGTCGTCCTGACAAGGATTTTATACGGTTAACCCTTCGTATTTAGGGCTCCATTTACGGAGGGTTAGTCGACGCCCATCAAAATCAGGCCATCTTGTGTGAGCGCCACGAAGGAGGCCGAAGGCGGACGACTGGTGCGAGGTTATGGCCGTAGGGGGGATGGTAAGGGGGGGATTGCCCCCCTTGCTGGGGTTATAGGGGTAGTAACCCCTAAAAAAAGAAAAAAAATGGGTAATGGCAAAAAGAGCCGCAACGATAGCAAATTGGTTTTCTTTTCAGCAAAGGTGCCCCGCACCTTTAATGGTTGGGGTATTCTGGTGTAATATACCCGGCTCTAAACCCCAGTTTTATAGTTTATTTAGGAGGATTTGAATATGTCGCGGCAAAAGCTTAGCGCAGCGGTCTTGGTCATGATCGTGGGCGTCGGATTAGTTGGATGTGAGTTTGGTGGTAAAAATACGGTGGCCACGGTTGGTGGTACTAAAATTACGGTTGAAGACTTGAACGCACGATTGGCGGCGTTCCCCCCACAATATCAACAAGCGCTTCAGCAAAAAGAAAACCGGCTGAAGGTTCTTGATCAGATGATCGATGAAGAAGTGGCTTTGGAAGCAGCTCGCCGTCAAGGATTCGAAAAGAACAAAGAGCTCGAAAAGCAAATTAAAAATACCCAGCGACAAATGTTGTTGAATTTCTTTGTGCAAGAAAAAATCGACAAAGCCATTAACGTTACCGATGACGATTTGAGAAATTACTACAATGCTAACTCTGCCCAATTTAAAGAAGCGGAGCTTCGCCAATTGAGCCATATTTTGGTCAAGACCCAAGCGGAAGCGCAAACAATTTTGGCTGAGTTAAAGTCAGGTAAAGATTTCGCAACGTTGGCAAAGTCCAAATCCCAAGACGCAACGGCTCAAAATGGCGGTCAATTGGGGTGGGTTCAACGGGGGCAATTGGTCCCTGCGTTTGAACAAGCGGGATTTGCAATCGGTAAACGTGGCGGATTATCGGGCGTGGTCCAAACCCAATTTGGGTTCCATATTATTAAGTTGGACGACGTTCGTATGCGTCCTCGATACGAATTCGAACAGGTAAAAGAACAAATTCGTCAAATGGTCACTACCGAGAAAAAGAAAACGATGACCGCAGAATTGCTGGCTACGCTGAAAAAAGACATCAAGGTTAAGCGGAACGACGAAAACGTAAAATAGTCGTGGGTGAGAATCTCTCATCTTATGGAATTGAAAAAGGTGCCATTCAGGCACCTTTTTCTGTTTTTTCGCACGCAAAACTAAATTTGTCGCTTTTGATATATGCCCCGCGTCGGGATGGATACCATCCGATTTGTTCAGTGTTTCAAGAGATTTCATTGCATGATGTACTGGAAATCACTCCTCAAAAAAGGGGTGTTTTTTCGGTCGATATCCCGGGTTCACCAATTAATGGCCAGCCGAACATTCTTCATAAAGTGATCGACAAACTTGGCGGCCACCTTCGCTATGGGTATCACGTGACAATTCGCAAAAATATTCCCATTGGGGGCGGGCTTGGGGGTGGGAGTAGTAACGCCGCCGCATTTTTGAAATGGCTTGTTTCGTATGAACAATTGACGCTTTCCGATCGCGAAATTCATCGCATTGCGACATCCCTTGGTGCCGACGTGCCATTTTTTTTGACCGGTGGGACGGCGCTGGTTAGGGGGATTGGCGAACGTGTCTGTCCGCTACCGCAGCCATCTGAACAATGGTATGTCTTGATCAATCCCGGGGTCCACGCGCCGACTCAGACGATTTACCGCGATTATGATCAACAGTCCGGTCGGTTGCGGCGTCCCGGGCCCACTCCGAAGCGGATTTTGGCTGGGGCAATTGGTGAAAATCAATTTAAGTCGGTTGTGTGGAAACGAATCCCTGAATTGGGGGAACTTGAAGCCCGTATGTTGACTGAGCTCAATTATCCCCTTTATCTGTCGGGATCGGGTGCGACTGTCTATGTTGTTGTGGCGCGACCTGACGATGCAACGCAGGTCCTCGACTGGGTCAAGCGACAGTACCCGTCGTATTGGGTCCATCTATCGAGAAATCAAAGAAACTCGGTACAATATTCTACCCGGATTGAGACGAAATAACGAACAAGCTGACGTCTGAAAAAATACGAGTTATCGATATCTAGTTCGATTTTTAAATGCATCTTATCGGATGTCTTTTACGATCATGGATAGAGCAGGTATGATATCGGATCGATATCCCCGAGATCATGAGGTGGTGGTACAGTGACGCGTAAAACAAAAGTCGGACTATTTGCAAGTGTAGCGGCTGTAATTGGCCTCATCTCAGGTGTCACATTACACTCTGCAACCTCCTACATTGGGAGCGACTTGTCGATTGCCGATGGCGCCCTTGTCTATCAACCGGATCGTAATCGAAATGGCGAAGGGTTTGTGGGGATCGGCTTGAGTAACGTTAACGCACTGGTTCTTGGTGGGACACCGAATATGGCGGTGTCTGGCAACTTGCGGGTACATGGATCGTTTTCTGTAGCTGAAGTTGCACAAGTCCTTTCTCAAACCAGCGGGACCATAACGGTGGATTGGCGAAAGTCCAATAATCAGCGAGTTGATTTTGCGGCGGCGTGGGCTGGTGGGACTGCGACATTTGCCTTCACGAATCCAAACGGGACGGGTATCTACACATTGCAGTTGCGATATACAAACACGAGTTCGACGTTCGGTGCATTTTCGTGGCCCAGTTCGGTCAAATGGCCGCTTGGAGAAGCCCCGATTTTATCGACCCCCAATTTAACAACAAATGATCATACCGATACGATTTATTTTTTCTATGAAGGGGGCGCTGCAAAATATTATGGTGTAAGGGGGTTTGGTAACCGATGAGTCGCTATCTAGTTTCGTTCGTTTTAATGATGGTGATGGGTGTTAGTGTCAGCTATGGCGTTAATAATGATTCTCAAATGGATACGAAGAACATCATAATGGAAACGACGGGGTTGGTTATTACTCAAAACCGAATTGGGGTGGGGGTCAGTCTTCCAGGGAGCGCCGTTCATGTGAATGGTGGGGTGTTTTTGAAAAATACGGTGACCTACGACTATATCGAGAGGGAACCCTATACCGTTGATTGGACATTGGCTAATTGCCAACGGATGACGATTACCACTGACGGGCCTTCTGGTATTACATTGGGGAACCCCCCTTCAAATAATGCGCACCTGACGCTATCGATTGATTACAACACCGATACGCCTGGAAAGACGACTTTCTCGGTGGCGGATCCTACTAAATACGCACTCGTTTGGAGTTGTGATGTCAGTAACAATATCCCGATCAGTCATAATATCGACGTTGTTCATTTTTATTATCAAAAAGGCCCTGTTATCAGTACATACAATGGGTTTGCTACATTTTGGTATAGGGTGCCTGAATAATGAGGATTATTACAAAATTTGCAATTCTGGTCGCCGTCGTTGTTATGGTATGTGGGAATGCGGCATTCGCGTTGACAACGATGGGGCAAAGTTCTTTGGCTGTGGATAGCTCGTCCGTGATCGTCCAAAGCGGAAAAGTGGGGGTGGGGACGCCAACCCCTCAATATGCCCTTGATGTGAGAGGCGACTTTGTTGTTATGACCAATTCGTCCGGAACGGGGAACGTACATACCACAATGAACTATGTGGTTGGGAGCACCGTTGACTGGAGTTTGGCCCAATATCAGCAAGTCACCGTTGGTAATGGAGGCGCGTCGGTCTCGTTTAAGAATCCATCGGGTCCCTGTGGGTTGCTTTTGTTGATCAAGAGAACGGGATCTGGGGTGATCGCATTTCCGACCGTTCTTTGGCAAAACGCCACTGCGCCTGATTTGAGCCATTCTGAAGAGGCTGGGGGGAACTTAATCACGCCGGTATACGATATTCTCGGGCTCTATTATGACGGTGTGAACTATTACGGCGAAGTGAATTTGGACTTTAAATAGATCATGTGTCAGGTGCGGATTTGGTTGTTCGTACTGGGGGTGTTGGGGGGGGCAGTGGTAGGCCCTGTCGACGCGGCTAGGACCCTAACTATTCCGGCACCAATTCAACGAGTCTCTAATTTCCCTGAACAGACTGATGTGGTCGTGCAGCCAAGTCTTATTTTAGATAGCGACGGGGGGGTTATTCAAACGATTCGCTGCAAAATCATTCAAGGCCTTAATGTAAGCGACAGCCTTCGGGTTACAACGGGGAACGTGGCCCCGAATAATAGTTCGAATTTTACCCAATCTTATAGTTCGGCGACCGGGATTTTAACGATTACAGATCCGACTCCAACGTCGGCGGAAGGGGTGTCCGGGGGAACCTGGGAAGCCCTGCTTAGAACCCTTACTCTGAAGATCGCATTGGCAAAAAATTCGCAAAACAACGTACGGTTGGTTGAATTTGAAATTTTGGAGCAGAACAAATCATTTCTTCATCCGGATGGGACCTATCATTTTTATGACTATGTCGCAAAGGTGCCGAATGTGACTTGGTCGGCAGCGAATGCGGATGTATCGAACTATAAGTGGTACGGAAAAACAGGTTATTTGACGACGGTAACATCTAGTGACGAAAATACGTTTGTTTTGGGCCAAGTAGCGGTTGGACTTACGGGCTGGTTGGGGGGGTCGGATAACGGGGTTACCGGTAATAATACGTGGTCATGGAATACAGGGCCGGAAACCGGTATTCAGTATTCAAATGGAAATGCGTCGGTTAATGGGTCCTATGTGAATTGGCAAACCGGCGAGCCCAATCATGACACCGCGGCACCAAACGCGAATTATATGCAGATTTACACGAATGCTGGGAGCGCTGGGAAGTGGAATGACCTGTCTAATCTCGCGTCGATTGGTGGGTATTTTGTTGAATGGGGAGGACTGAAAGAAGCGGGGACTATCGTAGAGGTAAAAGTCCAGCATCGGAACTCGATTAAACATGGGGCTGGATTTTAGTAAATGGGATGCGAGATGAATTTAAGACGTGCTGTTGAGTCCTTCCTTTTGGTTTGTTTTGTGGCACAAAGTGGTTATGCCGTTCGGACGCTAACTCTCAATGATCCGGTCAGGCTGATTCAGAATTTTCCAGAGCAGACCTCGGTTTTAGTGCAACCGAACATCTATTTGGACAGCGATGGGGGGGCGGTGCAGACGGTCCGATGTAAAATAATTCAAGGGCTTCAGCCTGGCGATAAGTTATATGTTACTACCGGAAATGCGGCTCCCAATAACAGTGCTAATTTTACCCAAAGCTACAATTCGGGGACTGGTATTTTAACGATTACCGACCCCAACCCCACATCGGGAGAGAGTGCCACTGGGGGTACCTGGGAAGCTTTGCTTAAAACATTAACGCTCAGCCCTCAGTCCATGTATAACTCCCAAAATAATGTCCGTTCAATTGAATTCGAAGTATTAGAGAGCGGTACGTATTATTCGCATCCCGATGGCACCTATCACTATTATGACTTTGTAGCTTGGGGTGCCTACCCAATTGGGTCGACCGATGCTGAAGGAAAAGGGACCTACTGGAACGGGGCTAAGGCCGATGCTGCGTCTGCGGCGCGGAAGTATTACGGAAAGACGGGTTATTTGGCCACGATCACTTCCACGGGAGAGAATGACTTTCTGTATACCCAGGTGGGGTCTACGGATGTGGGCTGGGTAGGCGGTAGCGATATTTCGTCGGAGGGGACTTGGTTGTGGAAGACGGGGCCGGAGGCGGGTTACCAGATCGGTGGGGTCACATATCCGTATACTAAATGGAATTCCGGTGAACCCAACGATGCGGGAGGAGAAGATTACATGCAGATGCTCAACGCCTCCAATCAAAAATGGAATGACTTGAACGGGGACAATACCGGATTGGGTTATTTTATTGAGTGGGGTGGGATGAACGATCCGGGCACCATTGTCACTGTAAAAATTCAAAATCGAAACGCGATTAAGCATGGCGCGGGATTCTAATTTGATGCGTCGATGGGCATGGTATTTATGCTGCATTTTAGGTGTGTTGATCTCCATCCCCTCGACAGCTGATGCTGCACGTACGTTGACGCTAGCGGGCAGGTCTCTGGGCGGGATGATTGATGGGGCATTTCTTGACCCGAACGTGACGTTAACCAATAGTGGTGAAGCGATTGCGTCAGTGGGGATGCAAATTGTATCTGGCTATGTTTCTGGAGATGTATTCTCAGTATCCCAAGCCTTACCGGCCGGGTATACCACGAGTTGGAATAGTGCCACACAGACCTTCGCCATATCGCAAACCACTCCGGTTGCCAGTAATGCGAGTACATTTCAATCGATTTTACGGACGGTAAAATTGGCCCCAGCCCGCTCGGATAGCCAAAATGCAAAACGCCGTATTGAATATACTGTCTATGAATCCGGGCGTGCATTTTGGATTAACGGAGTCCCTCATTTTTACGAATTTGTGTCGTCAGGAATTGATTGGAATGCGGCAAAAACGGCGGCCGCTTCGCGATCGTATTATGGCCGCCAGGGGTACTTGGCCACCGTTACGTCGGCGACGGAATTTACCTTCATATCTGGGCAGGCGCCAGGGGCCGCCGGATGGCTAGGTGCTAACGATGCAACGACGGAGGGCGCATGGAAATGGGTGACCGGGCCTGAGTCGGGACAGCAGTTTTGGAGTGGGGGAGTTGGTGGGTCTTCAGTTGGCGGAATGTATAGCAATTGGGGTGGCTCGCAGCCGGACAACGCGGGCAATGCGGAGGATTGGTTGCAAATCACCTCTGGCGGCACATTTAACGATTTGCCGGTCGACTGGGTCGGCATACAAGGGTATTTTGTTGAATATGGGGGCATGAGCGACGTGTCGGCAATTGTCGATGTTGTTATTATGAATAGCAACGCAGTTAAACATGCAGCTGGGATTTGAAACGTGTCGTCGGGGATGCTAAGCCTTCGGTTCGTTATGTTGAATTTTCTGCAGGTTTGTCGGCCCATTGCGTTGACGATCTAAATTAAATTTTGATACCATCCAGCTAGCTTGCTACCTCGATATAAAGTGGGTTATCCCACTTTTTTTGGTTTAATAGGCCGTCATATTGGCGGTGATCGCAGGTTCAATTCTCGCGTCGAGGCTCCGAGAATATGAAAGGATAGATATGATCGTTATTGATAATTTTAGTCAAGTGGCAGCGCAAATTGAAAATGAGCGTGGCATAGCCAAAGAAACCCTTGTGAGTGCGATTGAACAGGCGTTGGTTTCTGCCTGTCGGCGTAAGTTCCATGATGATGCAATTCTAGAGAGTCATTTAAATCCAGATACTGGAGAGGCGCGCATTTTCCAACTATGGAATATCGTGGATGAAGTCGAAAATCAGCACAACGAAATGACCCTTGATGAGGCCCAAAAATTTCGTCCAGCGATCGAGACGGGCGAGGTTTTAAAGAATGAAGTGACTCCGGGTGATTTTGGCCGGATTGCCGCGCAGACCGCCAAGCAGGTCATTATCCAGCGGATTCGTGAAGCCGAAAAGAATATTATATATACTGAATTTAAAGATAAAGTGGGGCAAATTCTCGTTGGTACCGTTCAGCGTGTTGAAAATCGCAATTATTTGATTAATTTGGGTAAGGCTGAAGCGATTTTGAATTTCCGAGATCAAATTCCGGGCGAACGATTTATGGCCAAAGAAAAAATCCGGGTCTATGTGTCTGGTGTTGATAAAAATAGCCGGGGAACCTTTATTAATATTTCTCGGTCCCATCCCGGGCTTCTTCGTCGCCTGTTTGAAATGGAAATTCCTGAAATCATGGACGGCATTATCGAGGTTGTGAGTGTGTCTCGTGAGCCCGGTAAACGTGCGAAGGTCGCTGTAAAGTCGAATAATCCATCGATTGGCGCCGTCGGCACATGCGTGGGTCATTTGGGTGCACGGATTCAGTCCATTGTTAAGGAATTGGGTACCGAGAAAATTGATGTGTTGGAGTGGGATGAAAACCCAAAGATGTATATTGCCAATGCGTTAAAGCCCGCCAAGGTCTCGCAGGTTATTATTACTGACCCCGTCGAAAAATCTGCGGTGGTAGTCGTTCCGAATGATCAGCTTTCGCTTGCGATTGGGAAGGGTGGGATCAATGTCCGACTAACCGTTAAATTGACGGGATGGAAAATGGATATTCTCAGCGAAGATGAGTACGCTAAAAAAAGCGATACGATTCGTGAGGTGAACCATCTGTCTATTGTGGAGAAGATCAAGAATTCGAAAGCCAAAGAAGCTGAGGACGATGATGCCAATGCGGCAGCGATTGCTCATGCGATGGTGGGTTCTGAATTGGATGCACCTGATCATCAATTGCGGGCGTCAGAATTTGCAAAAATTTTAAAGATCAAAACCAAGGAATTGATTGATCGGGCTCAGGCGGTGGGTATCGAGATCGCCAGTGCTCGTAGCGTATTGTCTCCAGAACAAGTCGAATTGTTAAAAGAAAAGATATAAATTGAAACTCATTGAACTAGCAAAATCGTTAGGAAAGTCACATAAAGAGATCATGAAGCTGCTTCAAGATCTCAACGTGCGCGTTAAATCACCAAATCAGCGCCTGGAACCAGGGTTGGTGAATCAGATTCGAGACTTGTATAAAGGCGAGGAAAACACAGATGACGGACTTCCCGCGCCTAAGGTAATTAAGGTTGCTCAGGAGCGAATTACCATCAAAGAATTGACTGCATTAACCGGTGTGGACTTAGGTATGATCATGAAAGCCGTTTTAGAACGCGGCATGTTGCTGAATTTGAATTCTGAAATTGATATTAATTTGGCGGTCGAATTGGCCGCAAAATTGAATATCGTACTTGAAGTAGAAGGTGCCCAAAAAGAAGCGCCAATGGACATTCGGTCGTCGTTAGATCGTATCGAAGAAGCTGAGTTGGATCGAGGAACCGAGCAGTTAACGGAGCGCCCCCCTGTGGTGACCATTATGGGGCACGTGGATCACGGAAAAACGTTGCTATTGGATACCATTCGGAAATCGAACATTATTTCTGGCGAAGCCGGAGGGATCACCCAGCATATTGGGGCATACCAGGTTGTCGCTAAAGGTAAAAAAATCACGTTCTTGGATACGCCTGGTCACGCTGCATTTACCTCGTTGCGGGCACGTGGATCACAAATTACCGACGTAACGATTCTTGTGGTAGCGGCGGACGAGGGGATTAAACCCCAAACGGTTGAAGCCATTCACCACGCAAAGGCTGCTGGCGTTCCGATTATTGTTGCGATTAATAAAATTGACAAACCGGAAGCTGATATTGAGCGAGTCAAACAGCAATTGGTTGAGCACGACTTGGTCCCTGAAGAATGGGGCGGCAAGACCATTATGGCGCCGATTTCAGCAAAGGCAAATATCGGGATTTCAGAATTGTTAGACATGATTCTATTGGTAGCCGAGATGTCGGAGCTGCGAGCCGATGCGACTTGTAATGCAAAAGGCGTGGTTATTGAGTCCCGATTGTCGCGAAAAAAGGGCCCAATTGCCACCATTTTGGTAAAATCTGGGACGTTACGAGTCGGGGATTTTTTTGTTATCGGTAATACGATGGGTAAGGTTCGCGCCCTGTTAAATGATTTGGGTGAAAAAGTAACTCAGGTGACTCCCGGCACCCCCGTCGAGGTGTTGGGTATTGCGGAAGTTCCGACGCCCGGTAGTATTTTAGAAGTGATGGATACCGAACGTGAATCGCGTGACGAAATGGAACGTCGCGTTCTGGCGATCGATAACCAAACGGCGTTTAAGCCGATCACATTAGAGGCCGTCTCTGAGCAGGTTGAAAAGGGCGAAGCTCAACGCTTGAATTTGATTATTAAAGCGGATGTTAACGGGTCTTTAGAAGCCATTATTACTTCTGTACAACAGGTCCATTCACCAGAGGTCACGGTGAGCATTATTCACGCGGCAACTGGTCCAATTAATGAAAATGACATTTTGCTGGCACGGGCATCGTCAGCCATTATTATCGGATTTGGAATCACAATTAATGCAGAAGCTCAGGCCATAGCTGAAACCGAAGGCGTTGAAATTAAGATTTATAGTATTATTTATCAGATCTTGGATGATCTTAATCGGGCAGTACAAGGGCTTTTGAAGCCAATATTTGAAGAAGTTGAACAAGGTCGAGCGGAAGTGCGTCAATTGTTCTCCTTTTCGAAGGTTGGAACGATCGCAGGGTCGTATGTTCAATCTGGGAAAATTTTCCGAAATAGCCATGTGCGTGTTTTGAGGGATAAACAAGTCGTATTTGACGGTAAATTGGCGTCGTTAAAGCGATTCCAAGAAGACGTCAAAGAAGTCGCGGCTGGATTTGAATGCGGTATCGTATTGGATGGATTCTCGGTAGCCCAGGGCGATATTTTGCACTTCTACACCATCCAGGAAAAAAAGCGATAGGCGGGTTTCAAAATGCCATTACGGTTAGACCGCTACGGGTCCATTCTTCGGAAGGAAATATCCGATATCATTTTTAGACGGATGCGAGACCAAGACTTGGGCTTGGTTAGCATTACTTCTATTGAGATTACCAAAGACGTTTCTCGTGCGGTTGTCCACGTCAGTGTGTTGGCTCCAGATAAAAAGCGCGGGGAAGTTGTTAAAACGTTAAACGGGGCTTCGAAATTTATTAAGGGTGAAATTGGGCGTGTTATCCGGAATGTAACCATTCCAGACTTGGTATTTATGTTGGACGTATCGCTTGAACGCGGCGTCCAAATGTCCCATCGGATTGATGAGATTATCCGCCAAGACAACGACGGCCGTTGAAGCCCTTCGGCGGCTGATTTCAGGCAGCCGCCGACCACTTATAACGGTGCATCGGGATCCAGACACGGATGCCATTGGATCGGCGTTGGCGTGGGCGGAATTATTAAAACAAACAGGCGCGCAACCAACGATTTGGGTCGCTGATGAATTAGACGCTTATTTGCGCTGGTTGCCGGGTGTGGATGCCATTCAACGAGACTGGGACGATGCTGCGTCATATGATGCCATTTGGGTGCTGGATTGTTCGAATTTGGAGCGGGTGCGGCAGCATGAACGTATTACCGGTTGGCAAGGCCGCTGTCCGATTGTGAATATCGACCACCACGCGGATAATTCATTGTTTGGCGATGTCGTTGTGGTGGATGTGATTTCATCGGTTGGTGAATTCCTGGTTTGGATTGCTGAGCAATTGGCACTACCGGTAACCCCGACAATCGCGACCTGTCTATATGCAGCCATCTGTTTTGATACGGGGCGTTTTTTGTACAGTAACACCACCGCCCAGACATTAGAGGCGGCCGCTATCTTGGTCCGGACAGGCATCAATCCAGGCGACCTGGGCCGACAAATGTTTGAATCGGTGCCATCTGCAGCGTTGTCAGTTCTGAATGTTGCATTGTCTCGAATGGTGATCGAGCCAGAACGCCGATTGGCGTACACCAGTTTACCGGCGGACGTTGGGGTGGAGACTATCAAAGCCGTTGATTTTATCCGGCAAATCGAAGATGCCGATATTGTGGTGGTATTTAGAGACCAGGGTGATGGAACGATTCGAGTAAATTTGAGGTCAAAACGTGATATTGCAGTAAACACTATTGCCCATCAATTTGGGGGAGGGGGCCATGCAAAAGCCTCCGGAATTAAGATGGTAGGGTCGTTGGAAACGGTTATGGATAAGGTCTTGTTTGCTGTCAGAAACGCGACGGATGCTGTGCATCAATAAACCGGTTGGGCTATCATCATTTCAGGTGGTGGCCCGGATACGCCGAAAAACCGGCGTAAAAAAAGTAGGGCATGCCGGAACGTTAGATCCATTTGCATCTGGGGTCTTGGTCGTTGCCGTTGGGCGTGAAATGACTCGCCAAATCGATGGGGTTCAGGCGATGCCAAAGGGCTATACGGTCCGGATGGTATTGGGAATTGCGACAGACACCTTGGATCCGGAAGGACGGGTAACGGTTGTTGATGACAACGTAGGGGCCAATTCCTCCGTCCTCCGATTTTTGACGGATCCTGGTTTTCAGGCGCAAGTTGTTGCACGATGGATCGGCGAAATTGACCAACTCCCTCCTCGGTTTTCAGCCAAGAAGATTAAGGGTGTCCCGATGTACGCTCTGGCACGTCAAGATCAGGAATTTGAGGTGAAACCGTCACGTGTACGCATTGACCAGATCCATGTAATCGGAGCTCGACTGGGGAGGTTTCCCACCGTCGATTTGCAAATTAGGTGTGGCAAAGGGACCTATATCCGGAGCTTGGTAAGGGATTTGGCCCAGGCGTTGGGAACAGTGGGTTATGCCCAACTCTTGGTCAGGGAATTCGTGGGGGACTATCACCTCTCGGCGGCGGAGCCTCTGGAGGTCTGCCCGTGAGAGTAATTGGCACATTTCCAGAGGGAGGGGCAGTTGGGCTCGGAATCTTTGATGGGGTTCACAGGGGCCATCAGACGATTGTGGCACAAACGGATGGGATCGTAACGTTGTTTCCTCATCCAGATCGGGTTCTCCGAAAAAATGCGGAGATGCCGTATCTGTGTTCCTTGGTGGAATTGGCGGCATTGGTTCCCCGATTGGTGGTGCTTCGCTTTTCATCCGAAACGGCTCAATTATCGGCTGAGGTATTTTTGGATATGTTACGAGTCGCGATTCGCCCCGGGCGAATCGTTGTCGGTAGTGATTTTAGATTTGGGTATCGGCACGCAGGGAATGTTGAGGTGTTACAGGCATGGGGACGTTTACATGGCATTGAAGTGACGGTTGTCCCACTGGCCAGTCATCATGATACGCCGATAAAGAGTTCTAATATTCGTAAGCTAATCGAAGCCGGAAATGTGGCTGAAGCGTGTGCCCTAATGGGGCATTCATATCCGATGTTCGGCCGAGTAATTAGGGGGAAAGGTAAAGGCCGAATGCTGGGATTCCCCACTGCTAATTTGCGGCTATTTCGGAATAAATGTCGGCCCGCGTATGGGGTCTACGCGGCAGAGGTGGAGCTGGCCACAGGTCGACGACCTGCAATTTTATATACCGGGAAACGTCCTACGCTTGGGTACGGAGAAAGCGTTGAGGTGCATATTCCGGGCATTAACGTTCATTTGGAGGGGGCCCGATTAAAGGTTTGGATTTCGCGTAAAATTCGAGGTGATCAAAAATTTGAATCCAGAGACGCCCTCATTGCACAAATTCGCAATGATATTCGATCGCTGGATCAGTAACGCGTGTGTGATACTCGCGTCAATTGCGAGTGCCACGATGTGCGTTGCGGGGCCTTTGGATTGGCAGATTATTCATACACCTACCTCAGATATTTATTTTAAAGCGAATTGGGAATGGAAGGCCCGTCGTATCGCCGGTTGGGAGTCGGATCTAACGACTCGACTCGCACACTTTGTCACCGTCCCGAGTGACCGTGTGTCCATTGTGGTGGACGACTATGGGCAACTGTTTAATGGGACTGCGGAGCCGATCCAATCTCGCATTCGGATCATGACGGGTCGCCCCCGCTCAATTGAGTGGGATACCCATTATCAGGATATGGACCGTCTCATGCTCACTCACGAAATGACGCACATTGGGCAACTGATGATGGTTGCGTCGCAGGACCGATGGATTCGTAATCTGGCGGGGATGGCGTATTCGCCAGTTTCGGCGACGCCTGAGTGGTTTATTGAGGGGATGGCGGTGGCCGCAGAGTCGAGTAGCCCGCTTGAGGGCCGCCTGAACGACGGAGGTGTGGCAGATTGGCTACATGCGATGTCGGTATCGGATCAATTACCCACTCTCGTGGCGCTTACCGCTCCGGACTATCGGGCCCCGTACCACGGGCTTAGTTATTGGGTAGGCGGCGCATTTTTGCAGTCATTGTGTGCCAATCGACCGGATGCGCTTCTCCAATGGAATCAAGAAATAGCGGCTCGCCCCCTGGGGGCGATATTTGGATATATCTTTCCGTCGACCGGTATTGATGGTGCCGCACAAGTCGTTTTTGGGCAGACGGTCCCTGAGTTGTATTCGCAATGGCAATTGGCACGCCAACGGGACTCCCGGTCGAGTAGGTATCGTGTTGAGACCGCTACTGGCGGAGAAAAAACACTGCTCACCTCTGCGCCAGATGGAACGCTGTTTTTTATTCAAGAATCGCGTCGATATCCGGCCCCATTCAACTGGAAAGAGAACCGGATTGAGTTGGTGGAATTTAATCCGAAAACCCACGCACTGCGTACCGTTTCTCGGCTGCCACAACGCCCGGTGGCGCCGCTGGTTGTCGGGCGCAATCAAATTCTCACGGTGCTCAAAACAACAACGACGGACTTAGATAATCATTCCAATCAGGGCGTTGGGGAGACGGGTGCAGTAGTGGCGATCGATCGTACAACCGGCCAGGTGTCGAACCTCTGGGTGGGACCCGTTGCAGCGGTAGCGGTTCATCCAACGACGGGGGCCCTTGCGATGGCAATCCCCAGACTGCAAGACATGGGCTCTCAAATTGGTGAAATCCAACGTGGGCGGTGGACACCGATTGTGGACCTGCCGGTCGATATTGGCGAATTAATGTGGCACGACGACCGGATAGTTGCCGTTGCCCGTACTGCGGAATCCCCGTGGGGCCTTATATCCATCGATCCCAAAACGGGCGCTTATCGGATGTTATGGGCATCCGAATGGGCCGCAACGAAAGTGTCGCGAGCTGGAAATCGGTGGGTGTTTACGACGACCGAAAAAGGGACGTTGAATACAATTGCTTGCGATTTAGACGGTAAAAACCCGGTTCGGCTAACCGTTTCCGGAAATGCAGGTTGGGGGGTGAGGGTGGACGATACGGTGTATACCTTGTCTGTGATAGGAAACACGGTCGAGGTGATGTCCCAGCCGGCACTGTCAATACGGGTGACGGAGAATCGAGGGGTAGCATCGGCGAAATTACCGATTTCAAACGACCCGGTGGCGGCCCTCACTTGGGATGATGTGGTGCCGTTTCGTCGGGTGTTATCTAATCCAATAGATGGCGTGGGCCTATCCTTGGGAGCGGAAGATCCCCTTGGATTAGTGAGATATGCGGTCCGATATGATGGGACCATAGGCCTGGAAATGGGAACGGCCCTGCCCTCACCGGTTAGGGTATCTGCGGTTATAACGGGGTGGGAAGGTCCGTCAGTGATTGCGACCACGCCTGTTCATCGGGGGGCTCTGGACGGAGTGCGGACGGTGGACGGGGCCGTGTTGGTCGATTCCGGCGGGATAAAACTTGTCGGGATGGGCAGTGCTCGCTGGGGCGACTGGCGATCCTCTGCTCAAGCGGGCTCGGTCTTGGCAACAGGAGGCTGGGGCACGACCCTGACTCAGGAATGGATTGGGGATGTCTGGATTTTGACCGGTATGTGGACGGGCATCGATCGCTATTCGCTAAACTATCCCGTTGCGGGGGCGGGGCGACGCGCTGCCAGCAGTGAAACTGGGAGCTGGGGACGTACTGAAGTCACCGCGAAAGTTTCGGAGTTTCAAATGGGAATCTGGGAACCCAATCTATTCGTAGGGAATGGATTTGTCCGCTTATATGGTCTGTGGGGCAGTTGGGCCCCACGATCCCAGATCGGGGTTGAGGGGAGCGTCGAATGCTTAGGTGGCATGAATCGACTCCATATCGAGCCGAAGGTGGGGCTGGCCGTCCAGGACGGGGTATTTAATCCCTACGTCGAGATCGAAGCGGCTATTGGTTTTTTTTAGTTAGTGGTATTTTCGGTCGAAATGGCGGCCGTTGGGACGATGGAGTCAGGTAGCATGTCCCGGAGCGTTCGTTGTTCTAAATCAACCAGCACAAATTGCACGGGGTCTGCGCCGTCCGTTTGCCCGTTGTGATTGGTATCAACAGTGACTTTATATACCAATTCGTTGCCCCAAGTATTTCCGGTGGGCCCACTCCCATTTGGTAATGCGGAGAGCAATTTGACGAAGTTAAAAATCGGTTTATTTACTTTTTTTAGCGTGCCCGATGCACTGCACCAATACAATTGATGAATGTCGAGTCGATCAATTTTTCCATCGCTATTGGTATCCTCGGTGGCCATTGTTAATAGCACCGTTGGGTCGTTGTACACCGTTCGAATCGCGATGTCGGAAATGGATGCGCTCCCCTTTAATAAGACACGTTGCGCGCCCGTTGCTCGGTGGTACCACGCCAAATTGATACACCGATTTTTGACGTACAAGGGAATAATGTAAGTCCCGGATCTCGGATCCAGCAGTCGGGGATGCCCAGGGACAACCGCTTTAGGATCGATCGGAGCCACGGTTGTTTTGGGTGGCTGAACCGTCTCGGTCATCGGCCATTTCCAGATGACTAAAATGAAACTAACCGCGGCAATTGCAATTATCACCGGGAGCCAAATGCGTCGATATCGTCGTTTATGTGCGTCAGTACGTCGGATATGCATAGTGGCGAGTATAGTATGATTACATAAAAAGAATCCATTCCGTATCGGCAGATGATAGGGTGATGGTGTTAATTTGAGTCGCGTTAAAAACGGTCATGAGCAATCTCCTCGGAATCAATATCAGGTTGCTTTGGGGTAGCCCATTTATCGACAAACATCGTCGGTACCAAACATCGATTTTTTATGATGGAGATCGTTTGGTATGATGGGGCTGTGGAATTCTCTCCGTCTACTGTTATCTTTGTTGGTGCCGGTCCTGGTGACCCTGGACTCATTACCATTTCGGGGGTCGAGGCACTTCGATCCGCGACAGCTGTGTTTTATGACTATTTAATACCTCCAGTGATTTTGACTTGGGCCGAATCCGCCCAAAAAATAAGTGTTGGAAAGAGCCGGGGGCATCATAGTAAACGACAAGACGAGATCAATGATTTACTGGTGACGTACGCGAGGCAAGGCCATCGGGTGGTGCGCCTTAAGGGAGGGGACCCAGCCGTCTTTGGGCGATTGGGGGAAGAAATGGAGTATCTGGTGCGTCAGCGGATCCCATTTCGTGTAATCCCGGGGGTGTCATCGGCGACCGCTGCGACAATTTACTCGGGGATTCCGTTGACCTATAGGGAAGTGGCTCGTTCGGTTGCATTTGTTACCGCAACCACGTTTTCAACGATCGAAACATTGGGGGATATCCACATTCCCACAGCGGACACAGTGGTCTTTTTTATGCCACTGGCCCATTTGGAAGCTCTGGTTGATCGGGTGGCCCAGACCGGAACCTTTTCCAGAGAAACGCCTGCCGCAGTCGTGAGCTCTGGTACGACGGGGGCCCACCGGCAGGTCGTGGGGACCCTGCAGACGATCGCCGGATTGGCACGGGCTGAATCTATGGAATCACCCTCTCTCTTGATTGTGGGGGAGGTATGCCGATTTGCCGATGAGCTCAGATGGTTTGTTCCCGAAAAAGGTAATGAGGAGCCGTTTATATGTCGTTAGGCAATCGTGGAAAACTAGCCTTGTTTTTGTCGATATTGGCTGTAAAGGTGGGGATGGCCGGTCTGTTTTCATCGGACTATTTAGACCAATTGTTTATGCCATTTATGGCCCATTTTGTTGGGCATTGGGGCAACCCATGGATGGCCACCGGTGTGACATCTGCGTCATTCCCGTACCCGCCGTTGATGGCGTGGGTGTTGGTTCCTGGGCAAGCGGTGATCCAGTGGATTGGGGTTCATTCGCATTTTATTCAGCACCTGATTTTTAAATTGCCGACACTTGGGGCGGACTTGTTAGTGGCGTATTTGCTTCGACGATGGTTTCCCAAAAAAGCGGTTGAGATTTTATGGTTCTATTGGGCCTCGCCGATTGTGATATATGCCGCGTATATGCATGGTCAATTGGATTTGATCCCAACGGCTCTGGCTGTATTGGGGACGCATTGGGTGTTGTCTCGACGCCCCGTGAGGGGCGGTATTGCGGTCGGGATGGCCATGGCGACTAAGTTGCATGTCGTGGCGGCCGTGCCACTCTTATTGGCCTATATGTATAAAAAGTGGGGCAGAGACGCCGCACTAAAATTTATGATCCCGATAGCGATAATTGTGCCGGCCGCGATAGCGCCATATTGGTCACCTGAATTTGTGGCATATGTCCTACAAAATCCCAAGCAAGCCAGTGTGATCCATTCCGCACTTAACGTCGGGAGCCTGGCGATTTATCTGCCTGTTTTGGTGAGTGGCTTGGTGGTGCTCAGATTTGCAACCTTTCGGACATTAAATCGGGATATTCTTACCGCATTTATGGCAATCTTATTTACGATTTTTGTGGGAATGGTGCCGCCGTCACCAGGATGGTACATTTGGCCACTCCCATTTTTGAGTATATTTTTTATTAAATTTCATGACCGAAGTCGCAATTATCCGCTGTTGTATGTGGGGCTAGTTGCTGCGTACTTGCTCTTTTTTATCGGATTTTATATCCCGGACTATCCGGATTTATCCCTTTTGGGGCATGTGCTTAATCTGAAATGGGATAATCAGGTGGTCCGCAATATGATGTTCACAATTCTTGAATTGCTTGGTATTGCAACGATTTATGTTTTGTATAAAGTCGGAATCCGCAGCAACCAACTCTATATTAGAGATACGGCAACGGTGATAGGAATCGGAGGCGATAGCGGCGCCGGAAAGTCCACGGTCAAATTAATGGTACGACGCCTGTTGGGTAACGATACCCTCGAAATCGAAGGCGATGGCGATCACCGGTGGGAACGCCACGATCGCAATTGGCAAAGTTTTACCCACCTGGACCCAAAGGCCAATTTTTTGCATCGGCAAGCGCATCATTTATTCGAGCTTAAACAATGGCGGCCTATTTTTAGAATGGACTATAACCACGACACGGGGCAATTTGATCCACCGACCAAGATAAAACCCCAACGTTACATTATTTTTAGTGGTCTTCATCCGTTTTATTTGCCGGTCGCTCGCCGTTTGACCGATATTAAAATTTTTATAGATACCGAAGAATCACTTCGTCGGTACTGGAAAATTCAACGAGACATTCATCATCGGAGCAAGACGGCTGACCATGTGATCCAAGAGATCGAAAAACGAATGGGGGACGCGTCTCGATTTATTCAGCCGCAACGCCACTTTGCAGACTTGGTGATTCGATATTTTCCACAAACACCCATTGCTGATCCCCGAACCGAAATCGATCCGGTGATTTATCTGTCGATTTCGGTTAGCGCCAGTATCGCGCTTGACCCGTTGTTAACGGCTTGGGAAGGTACCGGGGTATTGGTGTCATGGGATTACGACGAAGATTTGCGCTTGCAGACGGTTGTCTTTTCGGGGGAACTTCCCTCTGCAACGTTGGAAGCGAGCGTCGGAGCCGCTGTCGATAATCTTGAAGATCTTGTTGACTTGCCTATTACGTGGGAGCCAGGGTATTCCGGAATTATTCAATTATTTATGTTGGTTGTGTTGGCAGAAACGCTGAAGGGGGCATCTGATGGCCGTGCTCAGTGAGTTTCAGCGACTGTGTCGCCTAGCAGGGTCCCGATTGGATTGGATTCAAGCCGGGGGGGGGAACGCATCGATCAAACGGGGTGATACCCGAATGACGATTAAGGCGTCTGGCGCTGCGCTGGCGATGGTGTCTGACACCCATGGCGTTGTGGATGTGAACTATCCCCAAATCGTACGATTTCTACGGGACGCAGACCGTCCAAGAGACTGGGTCCTTCCACAGTTGTCTGAAGGGCGGCCGTCGATAGAAACCTATATGCACGCTGCCTTGGGGGCTGTTGTGTTGCACATTCATCCCTGGGTCGCATTGCCACTGTTATGTTCCCCTAATTGGCAAGCAAACATCACCGAAATTATGGGGCCAGGGCACGTGTATGTGCCCTATTCCACACCCGGTGTCGATTTGGGAATTGCAGTTGCCAACAGTACCCGATCCCTATCGGGGACCGTGGTGATTTGGCTTCAAAGTCATGGGCTCATAGTGTCCGGTCCAACTGAGTCTGAGGTGTTGCAGTGTACCGACGACGTCACCGCCACAGTCGCGACCGCTTTAGGTATCGATTGCGCGCCCGATAGGAGGGTGACCCAGCTTCAATTGAAGATCGAGGCAACCACTGGCGACTTGCCGGTTGTATACCGATGCAAAACCCCGTTGTTCTTGGAGCAAGATTTGGTCGCTCGGGCGTCGAATGTGGGCCCGTTGTTTCCGGACCAGGCGGTGTTTTGCGGGCCGGAGTGGCCATTGGCCTCGGACTTGGCGTCATATTGCGCGCGCTACGGGACTTACCCGCCGCTGATCCGACATGGATCTGATGTTTATGTGGCCGCAAAATCCATTCAACGTGCCCGCGAAATTGAAGACGTGGCGACGGCGCAACTCACGGCGGTGAAATGGGGAGTGTCGCTTGACCCATTGTCATCGGAAGAAATCCGGTTTCTCCAAAATTGGGACGCCGAAAAATGGAGGATGCAGTAATGCAAATTGTGATCCCGATGTCGGGGACCGGACAACGATTCGTCGCGGCCGGATATGCCCTGCCGAAACCCCTTATTCTAGTCGATGGCCGGCCGATTATTGCCCATGTTGTCGAGATGTTTCCTGGCGAAACCGATTTTGTTTTTATCTGCAATCAGACTCACCTCGATACGACCCCCATGAGGGACGTGCTTACACGTCTGGTGCCGACCGCAAAGATTGTGGCCATTCAACCCCATAAATTGGGCCCTGTACACGCCGTATTAGAAGCGTCTCAATTCATTCGGGACGATGGCGAGGTGATCGTCAATTATTGTGATTTTGGAAAATGGTGGGATTATCCCGATTTTTTAAACACGGTTCGAGCGCGGAATGCGGATGGGGCGATCAGTGCGTATCGGGGCTTTCATCCCCATATGCTTGGCAGTACCCATTACGCGTTTATGCGGGAATCCGATAACTGGATGTTGGAAATTCGTGAAAAAGCGCCATTTACCGACAATCGAATGGCAGAATTTGCGTCAGATGGGACCTACTATTTTAAGACGGGAGCAATGATTAAACGCTACTTTAAAGAATTAATGGACCAGCATATTGACCTGAACGGTGAATACTACGTGAGTTTGGTCTACAACCGATTGGCAGCAGCGGGGCTAAAAACCACCATCTATGAAATCCCGCATATGCTGCAATGGGGAACTCCCGCTGATCTGGAAATTTATCAAAAATGGTCGGACTATTTTACTGCGGCCCGTTGTCCGGCAACAATTCCGGCATTTCCTGACGCCATCACGGTTATTCCTATGGCGGGTAAAGGCGAGCGATTTTCAAAGGCCGGTTTTACAACTCCAAAGCCGTTGATTCCCGTAGATGGTAGCCCGATGGCTGTTCAAGCAGTTCGGGCACTTCCGAAAACTGGGGACTATCGGTTTGTTTGTCAAAACGCGCATCTGGAGACGGACGGAATTTCTGAGGCATTAAGCATCTTCCCCAACGCAAAAATGGTCCCACTGGACTATGTGACTGAGGGGCAAGCGGTGTCATGTGCGTTGGGGTTGAATGAGGCCGATTACCATCGGCCTCTATGGATTGGGGCTTGCGACAATGGAATGCGGTACGACGGCGCTCGGTTGTCAGAACTAGTCAACGATCCCTCCATCGACGGGGTTGTGTTTACGATGAAAGGGCACGCATCTGCTGCCAGTCATCCCCATATGTATGGGTGGGTTGCGGTCGACGCTCATGGTATTGCAACGGAGGTTCGGGTCAAAACGCCGGTGTCTGACCATCCTGAACGTGACCATGCAATTGTCGGGGCGTTTTATTTTAGGCGAGCAGATATGCTGCTCAATGGCTTGGAGGCACTTCGGGCCGCAAATGATCGCATCAACGGCGAGTTTTATGTCGACAGTGTGATGGCCCACTGGGTTAAAGTGGGTGCTCGAATCGCTGCGTTTGAGGTCGATTTTTACTTGGGATGGGGGACCCCGGATGATTGGCGGACTTATGAGTATTGGTCACGATACTTCGGCCGGGTGAGGCCGCCGCTTCAACTCTCGGTGGTGGTCCCGTGTTATAACGAATCTGCCGGGATTCCCGCCCTGATTGACCGACTCAAGACCGTGGCATTGGCACGTCCCGAAATTCAGTTTGTGCTTGTGAATAACGGATCGACCGATAATAGCGCGGCTATTATGGATGCCCATTCTGCGCATTTTCCGGGTATATGTCGGGTCGACGTCTCGGTGAACCAAGGATATGGGTTTGGGATTCTGAGTGGGCTAGCCGCCACCTCAACTCCCTATCTGGGGTGGACCCATGCGGATATGCAAACAGACCCAATGGATATTGTGACGGGCTGGCAACTGTTGTCAGATGCCCCCAACTCAGAGCGTCGTTTTGTGAAGGGGAATCGCAAAGGACGCCGATGGATGGATCAATTTTTTACAATTGGAATGGCCGTGTATGAAACGGTGATTTTGGGGCGGTTTCTCTGGGATATTAATGCTCAGCCGAATTTGTTCCATCGATCGTTTTACGAAACTTGGCGCACCCCTCCGCATGATTTCTCATTGGATTTGTACGTGTATTATTGGGCCCATCGGCATGGCTTAAAGACTGTTCGCTTCCCGGTCCGATTCCCACCCCGTCAATTTGGTCACTCCCATTGGAATTTTGGATTTGGATCCAAAGTCAAATTTATTCGTCGAACGCTTGCCTTTAGTCGAACTTTAAAACAGTCTTTAGGAGACCTATAAATGGAATGGATTGCCCATCGGATTAACACGATTGCGGAACTCGAAAAGACACCGACCGAGTTTGGTGTCGAGTTGGATTTGCGAGATGTTGGCGACGAGTTGGTGTTGCAACATGACCCTTTTTCGACTGGCGAACGATTTGAAGACTATTTAAAACATTATCGCCACGGGACTATCATTTTGAATATTAAAAGTGAGCGTATTGAATGGCGGGTCTTGGAATTAATCGAAAAATATCAAATCCCCAAGTATTTCTTTTTGGATTCGTCGTTTCCCATGATTGTCCAGTTGAGTAAGAAAAACGAATTGAATACGGCGATTCGGTTTTCGGAATTTGAGGGCATGGATACTGTTCGGGCAATGGCCGGTAAATCCAAATGGGTGTGGATTGATAGCTTTACCGATTTAACGTTGACTGGGGACCAGTATCGGCAGATGAAGGCGTGGGGCTATCAATTGTGTTTGGTGTCACCGGACTTGCAATCGAGACCTGACGATATTTTCGACTATAAAGCATATCTCGACCGCGAAGAAATTGTGATGGATGCCATTTGCTGTAAGACCTACAATAGACCGCTATGGGAACGTTAAATTACGAAGAATTTGTTCAGTATCTAAAGAAAAAAGGTACCGGGGCGACGATGAGCAAAAGCCTGACGTCGGATGAGTTGCTTCGGATATCGGCATTGCTCCAGGATTGGGATATTCCGGTTGCCACAAAAGCGACCCTGTTGACCGCGATGGTATTGCTGGAGCCAACGCCAATGGAGTCGGCCTGGCTGGCTCATACTCGCAATGACCCAAGTGCGATCCCTAATGACTTAAAATGGATCATAGCGGGAGAGTCATCCTCTGCATTAGAATCGACCGTGCATCGAATTATTAGGGGGGAAGCCCTGTCGGACCGGGAGGCGGACCAATGGATGAATGCCCTATTTGAATCGGGTATTCCCAATTGGGGAAAGGCGGCCCTGCTAGAGGCGCTACGCCTCCGCCGCGAAACGGAAATCGAAAATAAAGCGGCTTTGGCAGCATGCTTGCGTCGGACTCACCCGTTAACCCTGGATTTGCCGGTCATTATTGATATTTCGAACGCGTATGACGGCTACAATCGAACATTGTTTTTGGCGCCCTTTGTTGCATCGGTATTGGCGGCACTTGGGTTTCCGACAGTTCTTCATGGGATGGATGAGGTGTCGCCCAAACGTGGGGTGAATACCCGAAAATTGTTAACTCGTTCTGAAAAGCGGTCGGTACGAAGTCATGATATGATGGCGGACGACCTAAGGACGGTCGGCTGGACTTACGCTGATCAATCGGTGGTATGTCCGGAGCTATATCAACTCAAGACACTCCGGCTCGAAATGGTAAAACGCCCTATTTTGGCGACGGTTGAAAAGTTACTCGTGCCGGTCCGTGGCCGCCGAACATTGATGGTGACCGGCTATACGCACCCACCGTATAAGGCGAAAATGGTCACATTATTAAAATGGGTACCCGTTTCAGGGGGCGTGATTGTCCGCGGACTGGAAGGGGGCACCCAGCTGCCTCTGGATCGTCGGGCTCCACAAGTTATCGTGCGTAGCGGACAAGCGCCGATCGATGGATTTGTCCGGCCCGAGGATGTGGGGATGGTTACCGAATCAGAACGGGTTCTGTCGGATGCCCATTTGACCGTTGGCGATTCATTGGATGCCGGGGTTGCGGCGCTAACCGGAGAGCAAGGCCAGGCTCTACAGTTGATTCGCTACCAGGCGGCACAAATTGTGACGTCACTCGCGCTTGCCGATCGTGCATTAGCTCGGGTTGATGAGGTATTGGCGAACGGAGAAGCCTTGCGGCGGTGGCAGGAATTTCGCTGATATCTCCCATTTGGCGGTGGAGGTGGGGAGTGTTTTGTGGCTGGCTTTGGCGGTTTTCGTCCGATCGAATGGCCTATGAAATCCGACGGCTACGGGGGACGGGGGGTGACTACACGCAGGGTGAAACGCCGGTATCGGTGCTTGAGTCCATCGCTACTTTGACGGGGATGTCGCCTGGGGTACGGGTATTGGACCTTGGATGTGGTCGTGGATCGGCATTGGCATACTGGGCGATACGATACAACGTTGCTCCGATTGGGATAGAAGCAATTCCTATTGTCGCTGAAACCGCGGAATGGACGCTACGATATTTGGGGCTCTCCGGCACGATTATATGCGGTGGTTTAGAGTCTATTGAATGGCCGGTAGCGGACGTGATTGTCGTGGCGGGAACGTGTTTTTCGACTGAGACGACGGCTGCAATTCGCCGACAGATGCGGCGCTGCCAAGTGGGTACGACACTTGTGGCGATTAGTGTCGAATTGCCGGAAGAAAACTGGGTTCTGGTCAGGACGATTCCTGCGAGATTTGCCTGGGGCGAAACGATGATTCGGGTGTATAATAGCCGCCCATGCTAACTCGGTTACGTATTCAAAACTTGGCCGTTATTGCCGAATGTGAAATAGCGTTTGAGGCAGGATTTACCGTGTTGACCGGTGAAACTGGAGCGGGGAAATCCATCATTATCGATGCGATTTCGATGCTGATGGGGCAACCTGCTGATGAGGGGTTGATTCGTACTGGGGCGGATTCGGCGGTGGTTGAGGGAACATTTTCCATTGCAACACCGATTCCAGAGTTGACGTCGTATTTGGAAGATACCCCTGAATTGGTGGTTTATCGCCGAATTTCGCGTGAGAAACCAGGCGTTATGCGACTAAATGGAATAACAGTTCCGTTGAAGCAAGTTCGCTCGGTCATGAACGCCTTGATCGGGATTACCGGACAACATGATCAGCTGGCACTTTTTGGAACGGACCATCAGTTGCGGTTAGTGGATCAGTTTGCCGTTCAGTGGGGCATTGCCGATGTGATGGCACAGTACCGGGGCCTATTTAAGGAATGGACTGATGTGAATATGCGCTATGAGGCGTTACGCACCACAGAAGGTCAACTGGCCCAAAAAATTGATTTCTTGCAATTTCAAATTGACGATATTGGACAATACGAACTCAAAGCAGACGAAGAAGCCGAACTCAATCAAACCAAGAAGGAATTGAATCAGCACACCGCTATCGGAACCCAGCTTCGTGATGCGGACCAGGCCTTGGCACAGATGGATACCGCCGCTCAGAGATATATTGCTGCGTTAAAAAAAATTACGCCGGTTGTGGCCCAGTTTACACCCTTACTTGAGGCCGCGACCACCGTCTTATTGACCATCGAAGAGCACTCGGAGCAAGTGGCCCGTTACCAACGGTCAACGGCAGGCTTAAATGACATGGATATCGACGCGATTGAATCCCGGTTGGATATTTTGTTCAAGTTAAAAACCAAGTATAAGGCACTCGACGTGCCGGCTTTGGTGCAACGGTATAACGATATGATTGCTGAACGTGATGAGCTGCTGCAATTTGAGGCAACGTCGAATCGGCTTGAATCGCAGCGGGGCGAGTTGCAGACTAAGCTACGCCAACTCGCCTCGGATCTTCATGAAATTCGGACGAAAGCGGCCCTGCATATCTCGGATGCGGTCTCCAAAAAATTAAGCGATTTGGGATTTAATCAAGCCCACTTTGAAATCAAAATGAGCTTGGATTTGGATCGATTAACCCCCGCAGGGACCACTGCGGTTGAGATGCAAATTGCACCCAACCCTGGGGAAGGCCTAAAACCACTGGGCAAGGTAGCCTCCGGCGGTGAATTGTCACGGATCATGCTCGCGGTGAATTCGGTGTTTTTTGAGCTGAATCCGACTCCTACGTTGATCTTTGACGAAGTCGATGCGGGGGTAGGGGGGCTCACCGCCTTGAGGATTGGGGAACAATTAAAGCTGACGGCGGTACATGCGCAAGTGTTTTGTATTACACATCTGCCACAAATCGCGCAGCATGCCGATACCCATTTGCTCATTGAGAAGCAGGTGGCGGATGGCCAGACCTTCACAACAGTGAGGCCATTGGGTGCTGATGCTCGCACGAATGAGCTAAAGCGAATGGTTGGTGGCGACCAAGTGGTGGCCCGTGTGAGTCGGTAAGTCGGTTTGCATAGGGGTAGCGATCCCCCTCGTTTTTGCCTATAATAGACGCTTTCTCCCGTCCTTTATACATAAGGAGTCATTATGTGCGGAATCGTAGGGTATGTCGGCGACCGAAATCTTGAGTCGGTCTTGTTGGTCGGGTTAGAACGTTTAAGTTACCGGGGTTATGATTCGTCTGGAATCGCGACGATCTCGGATGGTGAACTCAGTTACTGGAAAACGCCAGGTAAAATTCGCGAGCTTGAAAAATTACTGCAGAATATGAACGTACAAGGCCGCGTTGGCGTTGGGCATACGCGATGGTCTACCCACGGTGAGCCAAACGAAGTAAATGCTCACCCCCAGGTGAACTCCACTAAAAAAGTGGCGATTGTCCATAACGGTATTATCGAAAATTATCAGGCTTTAAAATTAAAGTTAGTCGCGGAAGGGTATATTTTTCGGTCCCAGACGGATTCTGAGGTGATTGCGCATCTCATCGCACGCTATTTGCAGGATAACTTGCTCGAAGCGGTCGAACGGACCATGTTGGACTTGGAAGGTACCTACGCATTTGCGGTGGTTGCGGAAGCCGAGCCCGATCGGATCATTGCCTGTAAAAAAGGGAGCCCACTGATTATTGGGTTAGGGAAAAACGAGAACTTTATATCATCCGATATTAACGCGATTATCCCTCACACAAAGGAAATCGTCTTTATGGACGATATGGATATCGCAATTGTTGAGCAAGAAAAGGTGACGTTTAAGCGGTTGGGTGGGGCGGTAATCGAAAAGCCATCACACCTCATTACCTGGGATGCGACCTCTGCCGATAAAAATGGATACGACCATTACATGTTGAAAGAAATTTTTGAGCAGCCCTCCGTGGTTCGAAATATTATTTCGGCAAACGTGAAAGGGGACACCATTCACTTCGACGGACTTAAATTGGGTAACGAAGAGTTGATTCGAACCTCCCGATTTATTATTCAAGCGTGTGGGACCTCGTGGCATGCGGGCTTGGTCGCCAAATATATGATCGAACAATACGCTCGGGTTCTGACGGAAGTCGATATATCGTCTGAGTTCCGGTATCGACATGTGATTTCAGGGGTTAACGATATTGTTGTGGCGATTTCACAATCGGGAGAGACGGCCGATACGCTCGCATGTATCCGAGAAGCGAAGAGCAAATTCTTTAAAGTATTGTCGTTTGTCAACGTTATTGGGTCGACCATTGATCGGGAATCCGATGGTGTGATTTATACCAATTCGGGTCCTGAAGTTGGCGTGGCGTCGACCAAGAATTACGTGGCGCAACTTGTGAACTTATATTTGTTTACACTTTACGTGGCACAATTGAAATGGACATTGTCTCCTACTGAAATCCAGAACATGGTTTCTGAGCTCAAAAAAGTACCCGACTATATCGAGCGTATTTTGGAGCAGCGAGATCAAATTCAAGCCATTGCAAATAAGTATTATCAAAAGCGGGAATTTTTGTTCATCGGTCGGGGCATGAATTATCCGAGTGCCTTGGAAGGTGCGTTAAAGTTGAAAGAAATTTCTTATATCCACGCAACGGGATACGCGGCTGGTGAGTTAAAGCATGGTCCAATTGCGCTGATCGATGAGCAATTGCCGGTGGTGTGTATTGCCCCGAAATCGTCCACGTATGACAAGATGATGAGCAACATTCAGGAGGTCCGGGCACGCAAAGGCAAAACCATCGTGATTGCCTCCGAAGGGGACACCGAAATCGAGGAATTTGCCGACGATATTATTCGTATTCCAAATGCGTCCGAAGATTTGACTCCTATTTTGTCGGTGATTCCGATGCAGTTGTTGTCGTATTACATTGCTGTGAAGCTGGAATGTGACGTGGATCAACCTCGGAACTTGGCCAAGAGTGTCACGGTAGAATAGGGCCAGCTATGCAAGTTACAGTGGTTGGGGCGGGGTACGTTGGGCTCGTTACGGGCGTGTGTTTGGCGGACTTTGGACATAATGTTGACCTGATTGACATTGATGCGGGGCGGATTGATCGGTTACGCCAGGGGATTAGTCCTATTTTCGAACCCGGTATTGATCGCCTGATTCGCCACAATATTGATGCGGATCGCTTACATTTTTCGTTGGATCTGGCGGGCTCGGCGAAACGCGCATCGGTGATCTTTATTGCCGTTAGCACCCCGTCTTCTGATGCGGGGGACGCTGACCTAACCTATCTCAATACGGCAGTTGACCAAGTTGCAGCTGCGTTAGGTGGGCAGGTATCGGATACCCCTACGGTGCTGGTTGTGAAAAGTACTGTGCCGGTTGGTACTTGTGCCTCGGTCAGGCAGCGTCTCGCCGCAGCTGGCGTGGATGAGCAAACCTGCATTGTCGTTTCTAATCCCGAATTTTTGAGGGAAGGGAGTGCCATTGGAGACTGTTTGAATCCTGAGCGAATTGTCATCGGATCGTCTCATGCCGTTGGATTTGACCGGATGCGGGCGTTATATCATTCGTATGTAGCCCGCGAGATTCCCTTCGTCGAAGTAGCGTTGGAGGCGGCTGAGCATATTAAATATGCGTCAAACGCGTTTTTGGCCGTTAAAATCTCGTTTATTAATGAATTGGCATTGTTATGTGAAAAAACCGATACCGATGTGTTGGAGGTTGCCAGAGGGATGGGACTGGATTCCCGAATTGGACCCAGTTTTTTGGCCCCAGGCCCAGGGTTTGGGGGGTCATGCTTCCCTAAGGATATTCGCGCCCTCAGTGCGGTAGGTAAAAAAAATGGTGTCGAATTAAAGTTGTTGACGGCGGTTGAAACGGTGAATCAACGGCAAAAACAGCATATTGTGACAATGGTATTGGACCGTTTGAATGGGATTCAATCGCCGGTTGTTGCGGTGTTTGGTCTGGCATTTAAGGCCAACACCGATGATATGAGAGATTCCCCTTCGTTGGATATTTTGCCACCCCTAGTGGCGCAAGGAATTACTGTCCGTGCCTATGATTTGGTAGCTGCGGACAATGCTCGGAAGTTGTTGGGCAGTGATATCCAGTATTGCAATTCGCCGATTGAAACGGTAGCCGGTGCTGATTTGATATTAATTTTGACCGAATGGAACGAGTTCTACGATATGGATTTGATGCAGTTGCGCGCCCAGATGAAGACCCCTGTGATTGTTGACGCACGTCGCGTTGTAGATCCCATTGCGGCTACCGCCGCTGGATTTAGATATTACGGGATTGGTCGCGCATGACTTACCGAGTCGGGCTTGTTATTGGCACGCGGCCGGAAGCCATTAAAATGGCCCCGCTGGTGGCCGCGTGTCAGGTGGCTGATGGGATTACCCCGGTCGTGATTGTTACGGGGCAGCATACCGAATTGTTGGCGCCGGTGCTGGCATTTTTTGGGATCAATCCGGACGTGGAATTACAGGTTATGGTGCCGGGGCAATCATTGATTGACTTAAATGCTCGGCTACTGACGGAGCTGGGTCGTGTGATGCCATCCTTGAATTTGGATGCCGTGCTGGTGCAAGGCGATACGACGTCTGCGCTAGCGGGTGCCATGGTCGGGTTTTATCAAAAAATTGTCGTTGGGCATATCGAAGCCGGGTTGCGGACCGATGATTTGTACGCACCGTATCCGGAAGAGTTTAATCGTCGGGTGATCGATCAGGTGGCCCAAGTTAAATTTCCGCCAACATCTGAGGCGTTGGCACGATTGCAATCGGAGGGTCTTGGGACCCATTCCGTGATGGTCGGTAATACGGTGATCGATGCGTTGTTGTTAGGGTTGAAATTAATTTCAGAGCGTGGCACCCAGCCCTACGTCGATTGGATGTCCCAAATTGGGTGTCGACCGGCGGC
>Ga0214917_10001352_pt1 | contig 31608 bp, 28 predicted proteins | sample LL_1208_BB_MetaG_FD_177983 | JGI IMG/M metagenome (GOLD analysis project Ga0214917, IMG submission 177983) | Freshwater microbial communities from Lake Lanier, Atlanta, Georgia, United States - LL_1208_BB | ecosystem: Environmental > Aquatic > Freshwater > Lake | place: USA: Georgia | collected... | reverse complement strand
GTTTTAGCAAAGAAGCGATATGTGTGGGGTAGTGAAGGACCAACAACTTTTGATTGCTCTGGTCTGGTTTACGCCGCATACCGTGACGCTGGTTTGGGTTGGCCAAATTGGGATCGACTCAACTCATCGCTGTATTGGGTTTCAACAAAACGTGTGCCATTAAGCGATTTAGTTCCAGGTGACCTGCTTTTCTACTCATATAAAGGAACAGTCAACACAATTCACCATATAACCATCTATGCCGGGGGCGGCATGATGTGGGAAGCGAACTCAAAAGATAAAGGATTACTCTATTCAAGCATCTACAGCGTTAAGGGTTTAATGCCATACGGGGGTCGGGTCTAATCTTCTCGGTATGAGTACCGCCAACACGCCTTCACTGTGGGAAATTCGCAAGGCGGTTAAACCATGGCTTAGTGATTCATCACAAACTATTTTATTTGGTTGTTCGGGCGGGGCTGATTCATTGGCGCTTGCGCTCGCACTTTTTTTAGAATCAAACGGAAGTAGAGTTATACCAGTCGTTGTTGACCACGGATTACAGCCAGGTTCGGAACAAATTACTAAACAAACTATTTCTAAACTTAAAGACATTGGTTATACCCAAATTGAATCAGCAATTGCCCAAGTGAAAATTACCGATGGGTTGGAGGCCTCAGCTCGGCGGGCTAGGTATCAGATCTTTAATCAATTTATTGATACTCACCAACCAAAGCATTTTTTACTCGCTCACACACTAAACGATCAAGCAGAGAGCGTTCTACTTGGATTAGCAAGAGGATCTGGCGCTAGATCTCTATCTGGAATTGCGTTAGAGAACAATATTTACGTACGACCACTTCTAAAGATTCCAAGACAAGTTACAGTGGCTGCATGTCATGAAGGTGGAATTGAATTTTGGTCTGATCCACATAATGAAGATTTAAGATTTGCAAGGGTAAGGACTCGTAAAAATGTGTTACCCAATTTAGAAGATAATTTGGGCCCGGGAATTACTGAAGCATTAGCAAGAAGTGCTGATTTACTCCGTGATGATGCAGATGCATTAGATAGTTTTGCTCAGGAGTACTTTGCGCAAGCAGATCAATTAAACTTATCTGTCAATGAGTTAGAGCGACTACCTAGAGCGATTAGATCTCGGGTGTTACGTCTTGCTATTTATCAAGCAGGGGCACCTTCCGGCAGCCTTTCAGCCGAACATATCAACGCTGCTGAAGCCCTAATCTCTGAATGGCATGGCCAAAAAGAGCTATCACTACCAGGGGATGTGAAGCTTTTAAGAAATTCGGGCAGAATTACCCTCTCAACCAATAAATAAGGAGCACCGTGGATATATCAGCCCTTGGTAATGACATTGAAAGAGTTGTTGTTAGCGAGGAGCAAATTCAAACTCGATTAAAAGAGTTAGCTGCTCAAGTTAAAAAAGATTATGAAGGAAGAGACTTAATTTTAGTTGGTGTATTAAAAGGTGCAGTTATGGCAATGGCAGATTTTTCTCGCCATTTACAACGACATGCTGATATGGATTGGATGGCAGTTTCATCATATGGCGCTGGAACAAAATCAAGTGGCGTAGTTAGAATCTTAAAAGATTTAGACAGTGATATTTTGGGTAGAGAAGTTTTGATAGTTGAAGACATTTTGGATACCGGATTAACGCTTTCATGGCTTACCGAAAATTTACTTTCGCGCGGCGCAAAATCGGTTTCGGTTTTAACTGTACTTAGAAAGCCTGATGCAGCTACCGTTAAGGTTGAAGCCAAGTATGTGGGGTTTGATATTCCAAGTGAATTCGTGGTTGGTTACGGCTTAGATTTCAATCAGAAGTATCGAAATCTTCCATTTATTGGCGTTCTAGCCAAACACCTTTATTCTTAAGCCTTCAGTTACCAGTTTTAGGAAAAGAGAAGTAATAAGTGGCGCAAAAGAAAAAAGTAAGAATCCCTAAACTCAAAGGGTTTAGTAGTGGGAAAAAACCCACCAAACCATCACCACAATTAGCTAGAAGAATTCTGCGTGGGCCACTGTTTTGGATTATTGCCGCTCTTGTTGCCGTCAGTATTTTTGGTCAAATTTCTACCACCGGAAAAGAATTCACCAAGGTAGATACTTCAGTCATTTTGAATGAAATTTCGCAAAATAATGTTAAGTCGGCAATCGTTATTGACCGTGATCAAAAGATCCGCGTTGTTTTAAAAGATGGTGAGCTGGTTGAAGGGGCATCAAAACTTGAAACTTCATATGTTGCGGGGCAAGAGCAACTAATTGTTGAACTATTAACAAGTAATCCGCCATCAACTAACTGGGACGTAGAAGTACCATCTCAATCATTTATCGTTTCGCTTCTACTAAGTATTTTGCCAATCATCCTAATCATTTTCTTGCTGCTTTTATTTATGGGCGGCGGGCAAGGTGGACGCGTACTTTCTTTTGGTCGCTCCCGAGCTAAATTACAAAATAAGGAAACACCAACAAATACTTTTTCTGATGTTGCAGGCGCAGATGAAGCTGTTGCAGAACTTCGCGAGATTAAAGATTTCCTCGCCAGTCCAGATAAGTACAAAGCGATTGGTGCAAAAATCCCAAAGGGTGTCTTACTTTATGGCCCGCCCGGAACCGGTAAAACATTACTTGCAAGGGCGGTTGCTGGTGAAGCAAAGGTTCCGTTCTACTCTATCTCTGGTTCTGAGTTTGTTGAGATGTTTGTCGGCGTGGGTGCATCTCGAGTACGTGATTTGTTTGCTCAAGCAAAACAAAATGCCCCATCAATAGTTTTCGTTGATGAAATTGATGCAGTCGGTCGCCAGCGCGGTGCAGGACTGGGTGGTGGAAATGATGAACGTGAGCAAACTCTTAATCAATTATTAGTTGAGATGGACGGTTTTGAGGCTAACGGCCAAGTTATTTTAATTGCCGCCACAAACCGTCCGGATGTCTTAGATCCAGCACTTCTTCGTCCTGGCAGATTTGATCGCCAGATTTCCGTGGACAGACCTGATCTAAAAGGACGGGCCGCAATTCTTGCCGTGCATGCAAAAAATAAACCTGTGGCAAAAGATGTTGACTTAACCTCTTATGCAAAACGCACACCTGGATTTACCGGCGCAGACTTAGCAAATGTTTTAAATGAAGCTGCTTTGCTTGCGGCCCGCGAGGAGCGCAAAGCAATACGAAACTCTGATTTAGACGAAGCAATTGATCGAGTAATGGCTGGCCCACAAAAAGTTTCTCGTTTAATGACTGAAGAAGAGAGAAGAATTACCGCCTACCATGAAGGTGGTCACGCACTAGTAGCGCACGCTCTTCCTCACACTGATCCTGTTCATAAAGTTACGATCATGCCAAGAGGCAGAGCGCTTGGTTACACAATGGTATTACCAGATGAAGATCGCTATGCGGTAACAAGAAATCAAATGCTTGATCAGCTTGCCTACACAATGGGAGGCAGAGCTGCTGAAGAATTAATTTTCCATGATCCAACAACTGGTGCTTCAAATGATATTGAGAAGGCTACAAACCTAGCTCGAGCAATGGTTACTCAATATGGCATGACACAAAAATTGGGCGCAATCAAACTTGGCATATCTGATTCACAACCATTCTTAGGGCGAGATTACGGACACCAGAGAGATTACTCAGAAAATGTGGCCGCAATTGTTGATAGTGAGATCAGAGAAATGATTGAAAATGCTCATCAAGAAGCATTTGATGTTTTAGTTGCAAATCGTGAAACATTAGACCGCTTAGTTGAAGAGTTGCTTGAAAATGAAACGTTAAACAAGGAAGAAATTGCTGTTATTTTTAAGAAAGTTAAGAAGGTCAAGCCGCGTGCGGCCTGGACTGGTTCACAAAATCGAACCCCTTCAAACCAACCACCTGTTGCTTTAAAGCCCGCAAAAACCAAAGTTTCAGAAGAGGAAAAAGTAGTTAAAAAAACCTCTACTAAAAAAAGTGATAAAGATGTAAATGAGTGAGGTTAACTCTGTATCGATGGGGCCAGGAGATGGTGGTGCCAAAAAAGAGTTTGATCAAGCACGGGCAGAAAAAGCAGTAACTGAGTTACTACATGCGTTAGGTGAAGACCCAAGTAGAGATGGATTAAAAGATACGCCTAAGCGAGTTGCAAAAGCATTTGCTGAAAACTTTGCAGGGCTTTGGCAAAAACCAGAAGATGTTTTAACAACCACATTTGATATTGGGCATAGAGAGTTAGTTATTGTTAGAGAGATTGAAGTTTTCTCTCACTGCGAGCATCACCTAACTCCATTTCACGGTGTTGCCCATATTGGTTATATTCCTGGCGAGAGCGGAAGAATTACCGGTATTTCTAAACTTGCTCGTCTTGTTGATTTATATGCGCGCCGGCCTCAAGTTCAAGAGCGCCTTACCTCACAAATTGCTGATGCTTTAGTTGATATCTTGCAACCAGGCGGAGTGATAGTAATTATTGATTGTGAACACTTATGTATGTCGATGCGTGGAGTAAGAAAATCACAGGCTCGCACAACAACTAGTGCAGTTCGAGGTCAGCTGTTAAATCCAGCAACTAGGGCTGAAGCAATTTCTTTAATTAACCAGAGTAGGTAGGAGAATGCCTAACACTCTTGTGATGGGAATATTAAATATTACACCTGACTCATTTGCCGATGGTGGAAAGTATTTATCTAAATCAGATGCAATAAATCAAGGTCGGAGATTAATTACTGAGGGTGTTGACATTATTGATGTTGGCGGTGAATCAACTAGGCCAGGCGCCGAGCGAATTAGCGAAGAAGAAGAATTAATCAGGGTTATTCCAGTAGTTAGCGAATTAGTTAAAGACGGTGCAGTAATTAGTGTTGATACGATGCGAGCAGAGGTTGCAAAACAAGCGATTGCTGCTGGTGCTACATATATAAACGATGTCAGTGGTGGTTTAGCAGATGAAAAAATGGCTCAGGTAATTGCTTCAAATCCAAATGTTCAATACATAGTTATGCATTGGCGTGGGCATTCAAAAGAAATGCAAAAACAAGCAGTTTATGAAGATGTCGTTAAAGAAGTAAAAGACGAACTAGATGGAAGAGTCACAGCACTTTTAAATGCCGGAGTATCTACAGAGCAAATAATTTTAGATCCTGGGATTGGATTTGCAAAAAATAGCGAACATAATTGGCAGATACTGCAAAACATAGAAAGATTTCAATTACTCGGTTACCCAGTACTTGTTGGCGTATCACGAAAAAAATTTCTTGGAGAACTTATTAATGCTCCTGAGCCAGATAATCGTGAGGCAGCCACAATTGCATTAACGACTGAGTTAGCTCGCCTCGGAGTATGGGGCGTGCGCACTCATGCAGTTAAAGCACATAAAGATGCAATATCTGTCGTTGAGCGGCTTCGTAAATGAGTGACTTAATTAAAATTACCGGGATAAGTGCCAAGGGATTTCATGGAGTATTTCCATCTGAACGTAAAAAAGGACAAAAATTTATCGTTGATGTTGAATTAAATATTAGCTTAGTTAACCTGAAAGATGATTTAAGTAAAACTGTTAACTATGCAGAGGTCGCTCAGATTGCTCACGACAATATAACGGGTAAGCCGGTTTTGCTAATAGAAACACTGGCTGAGAATATTGCTAGATTAGTATTAAAAAAGTATAAGAATGTTAAGCAAGTAAAAGTAGTTATCCATAAACCTAAGGCCCCGATACCACTTAAATTCAAAGATGTTTCAGTTGAGATTATTCGTAAACGATGAAAGCTGTTATCTCACTTGGCTCGAACCTTGAAAATCGGAAATTGAATTTAGATATTGCCATTACCCAACTTAAAGAATTTTTGGATGAATTAATTGTTTCACCATTTATCGAAACAAAGCCAGTCGGTGGCCCTGAACAAGATGATTTCTTAAACGCTGTGGCAATTGGGAGTTGTGACTTAACTGCTGAAGAGTTGTTAACAAGATTACTTTCAATCGAGGATCAAATGGGTAGAGTTAGAGATATGAAATGGGGGCCAAGAATTATTGACCTCGATTTAATTGTTTATGGAGATCAAATAATTGATTCAGTTTTCCTCAAACTGCCTCACCCATTAGCCCAATCTAGAGAGTTTGTTCTATCGCCATGGCTTGCAATCGAACCAGAGGGTGAAATACCAGGCGTTGGCTCAATAAAAACTCTTTTGGCATCCATCAATAGCTCGCGTTAAACTTATCTTCTAGCCCGGTACCCGGAAAGGACTGGAGCCATGATTAAAGTAATTAAATCTATAGATGATTTGGCTTACCAAAAATGGGATGTACTAGTTCCAACTATGGGCGCTTTACATATTGGCCATCAATCATTAATTCAAATTGCAAAAGCAAAAGGAAAAAATGTGTTAGTTAGTGTTTTTATCAATCCACTGCAATTTGAAAATAAAGAGGATCTAAAGAACTACCCTAAGACTTTAGAGCAAGATGTAAACTTTGCTCAAGCTGCTGGTGCGACGGCAGTATTTATCCCAGATGAGAGCACTATTTATCCAGGTGAAATCAACAAGATATCTGCCGGAGAAATTGGTGATCTATATGAAGGCGCATCCCGCCCTAATCATTTTACTGGTGTGTTAACTGTCGTTAAAAGACTTTTTGATTTAGTTAATCCTAAAGCAGCAGTCTTTGGTGAGAAAGATTTTCAGCAATTGTTTCTAATTGAACAAATGGTTAAGCAATTTGGACTTCCGATTGAAATTATCTCAGCTCCTACAATTCGAGAAAAAAATGGATTAGCAATTTCATCAAGAAATATTCGACTGGATAAAAGCGGAGAAAAAATTTCAGAGGTTGTTTATAAAACTTTAACCCAGCCAACAATTGAGCAAATGAAGAGGGAAATATCAACTGAGCCTGGTTTTAAACTGGACTATCTTGAGATAATTGATGAAGAAACATTTGAAAAAGCTAAGGCTGATACGAAAAATAAGCGTGTAATTATTGCCGGTTGGGTAAATGACCTTAGATTGATCGACAATATGCCAATGGGTATCCGTAAATGAGATTACTAACTGGCTCACCAGGTTGGAGCACATCTGCTGACGTAATTGTGATTGGCTCTGGCGTTGCCGGGCTAACAACTGCGTTAAATTTAAGATCACATGGCTTATCTGTTTTGTTGGTGACAAAAGCGCGGATTGATGCTGGTTCGACTAAATGGGCACAAGGCGGAATAGCTGCAGCATTAGGGCCGGGCGATACTCCTGATCAACACAAAAAAGATACTTTGGCAGCAGGTGCCGGGTTATGCGACATAAAAGCAGTCGATGTTTTAGTTTCTGAAGGGCCTGAAGCTGTTAGAAAATTAATTGCACACGGCGCAGTTTTTGATAAATCCGAAACTGGCGAGATTGCTTTAACCCGTGAGGGTGGGCATCTTCGCAATCGAATATTGCATGCGGGTGGAGATGCAACTGGTGCAGAAGTTTCTCGAGCATTACTTGCAGCTGTTAAGAGCGATTCCGGAATAGAAGTTATTGAGGATGCGTTGGTGATTGATGCATTAAAAAGTTTTAACGGAAGAGTTTGTGGTGTAATACTTCACGTAATTGGCGCGGGAAGTAGAGATGGCGTTGGCAGAGCATTATCACGAGCAGTTGTAGTTGCAACTGGTGGTCTTGGACAGGTTTACTCACAAACTACAAACCCTGCTGTTTCAACCGGTGATGGAGTCGCACTCGCACTACGAGCAGGTGCCAAGGTTGGTGATGTTGAGTTTGTGCAATTTCATCCGACTGTTTTATGGCGTGATTTAGCAAACAGAGGACAACAGCCACTAATTAGTGAGGCAGTCCGTGGCGAAGGAGCTGTATTACTCAATCATAAAAATGAACAGTTTATGGTTGGTAAGCATCCGCAAGCTGATTTAGCACCCAGAGATGTAGTAGCAAAAGAGATATTTAATCAGATGCAATCAAGTGGACAACCTCATGTATGGCTAGATGCAACAAAAATCAATGATTTTGAAAACAGGTTTCCAACTATTTATGCCTCATGTATTACAAATGGGATTGATCCAACCAAGGAAAAAATTCCAGTAGCTCCAGCTTCACATTACGCCTCAGGGGGAGTTTTAGTCGATCTAAATGGCCAATCATCAATTCCGGGCCTTTATATTTGCGGTGAATCTGCTTGTACGGGAGCGCATGGTGCCAATCGCCTCGCCTCAAACTCACTTCTTGAAGGATTAGTTTTTGGGGCACGAATTGCAGCAACTCTTGCAAAAGAGTTGCCACCACAACAAGAGCCAGTAGAAGACAAGAAAACAATGTTACTTGATCCAAAAATTCTCTTGCCACTTCAAATCTCAATGAGTGAAGGTGCAGGTGTGATGAGATCTGACAGTTCCTTACGCAAAACGATGCAAACCTTGCAAGAGCTTTCTAAGTTAACAAGTTCTGAGCCAAGAATTGAAGCCTGGGAAGCCTCAAATCTTCACTTACTTGCAACTGCAATAGTTAAATCCGCATTAACTAGAACCGAATCAAGAGGATCACATTGGCGCAGTGATTACCCACAAAGTTCTGATAAGTGGTTAAGTAGAGTTATAGAACAGATTGATTCTGACGGTAATTGGCAGACTGATGTGGAGGTGATCTAGGTGAATCAACTTCGCGATAATTTAAAAGCATTAGGGCTATCGCCCAATCACATATTTCAGCAGGTGAAAGATGCAATTGGTGAAGATTTAGCTGGTGGTAATGACATAACATCGGTAGCAACCATCCCTGACACACATGTGATTACGGCAGATTTCACTGCTCGAGCAAATGGAATTGTCTCTGGCCTGCATGTTGTAGCAGCAGTACTTGAGTATTGCGGAGTTAACCACTACGAAGTTTTAGTTGATGAAGGAGCAAAAGTTTCAGCTGGTAAGGTATTAATTACTGCCCAAGGAAATACTCAAAAAATATTGTTAGCTGAACGCACCGCACTTAACTTCCTATCTCACTTAAGTGGTATTTCAACCCTTACCAATCAATGGGTTAATGAAATTGCTGGCACAAAATGTCAGATAAGAGATACTCGTAAAACTACTCCAGGTTTTCGCCAATTAGAAAAATTTGCGGTTCGAATGGGTGGGGCCGTTAACCACCGCCTTTCCCTCTCTGACGCAGCTTTAATTAAAGATAATCACATAGTTGCAGCCGGTAGCATTAGCGCAGCATTTGATGCAATTAAAAAGATTTTTCCTGGTAAATCAATCGAAATAGAAGTTGACAGTATTAATCAATTAAAAGAAGCGATTGCCTTAAAGCCTGAATTAATATTGCTCGACAACATGAGCCCTGAACTTTGTACCGAGGCGGTTGCAGTAACTGCTGGTGCGGTAAAACTCGAAGCATCAGGTGGTATTACTTTTGATAATGCAAAAGCATATGCAAACTCCGGCGTTGATTACTTAGCAATCGGTGCTCTTACTCATTCCGCTCCAGCATTAGACATCGGGCTAGATTTCAGAAAGGGAAAATAATGTTACTTACTATCGATGTTGGTAATACCAACACAGTTCTTGGAGTTTTTAATAAGGATAAATTAGAGCAATCTTGGCGAGTAAAGACTGATCCTAGAGATACCGCAGATGAGTTGTGGTTGCAGTATGCAGCATTAGTAGACGGCTTTGAAATAACTGGAGTGGCAATTTGTTCAACCGTGCCAGCAGTGCTTAGAGAGATTAGAAAATTAATTAATGAGCATTACAGTGATATTAAAACCACAATTATTGAACCAGGGGTAAAAACTGGTGTGCCATTGCTAGTTGATAATCCAAAGGAAATTGGTGCTGACCGAATCGTTAACTCGCTAGCAGCATTTACATTATATGGATCAGATGGGCCAACTATTGTGGTCGATTTTGGAACATCAACTAATTTGGATGTGGTCTCACCAAAAGGAGAGTTTTTGGGAGGAGCATTAGCACCCGGTATTGAAATATCAGTTGATGCTCTCGCTGCCAGAGCTGCTCAACTTAGAAAAGTTGAATTAGTAAAGCCAAAATCTGTAATTGGTAAGAACACTGTTGAGGCATTGCAGTCTGGAACTATTTATGGATTTGCTGGCCAAGTTGATGGCTTGGTTAATCGCATCACAGATGAGCTAGCAGATTTATATCCAAATTCCGGCGAGGTTTGTGTAATTGCAACTGGTGGACTTGCCCCGTTAGTACTTGGCATTAGCGAAACTATTGAGTTTCATGAACCTGATCTGACTTTAATAGGGTTGCGCTTAGTACATGAGCGTAATTAATTCATAACAGCACTGCTGCGCGCTAGGATTTAACTCATCATGGCTGATGAAGATGACCTACCAGAACAACTGCGAATTCGGCGAGAAAAACGAGCCGGAATATTAAATCGTGGTGGGCAGCCATACCCAGTTTCAGTTCCAAGAACTGCTTCACTCCTTGAGATTCGAGAAAAGCATAAAGATCTACCAATTGATGTCTCTACTGGAATTATTGAATCTGTAACTGGACGAGTTATTTTTAAAAGAGATACTGGCAAGCTTTGTTTTGCAAATCTACGCGAAGGTGATGGAACTGAGTTACAAGCGATGTTCTCGCTAGATAAAATTGGTGAAGAACAACTTGAAATATGGAAATCAGAAATTGATTTAGGAGATATAGTTTCAGTAACTGGCGAAGTGATAACCTCTAAGCGAGGTGAGTTATCGATTTTAGCTAATTCATTTACTTTTGCTGCTAAAGCACTTCGTCCACTTCCAGTAGAACACAAGCCACTCTCAGAAGAAAGTAGAGTGAGAATGCGTTATGTGGATTTAATTGTTAGGCCAGAAGCAAGAAGTAATGCCAGGTTACGTCCTACAGTTATGCGATCTCTAAGAAATACATTTAACTCTCGAAACTTCCTAGAAGTTGAAACACCAATGCTTCAAGTAATGCACGGCGGCGCAGCAGCTAGACCATTTAAAACTTTCAGTAATGCTTATGAAATGGATCTGTTTTTAAGAATTGCCCCAGAACTTTATTTAAAAAGATGTGTTGTTGGCGGGCTTGAGAAAGTTTTTGAAATAAACCGAAATTTTCGAAATGAAGGTGCAGATTCTTCTCACTCGCCAGAGTTTGCAATGATCGAAACATATGAGGCATATGGCGACTGGGATACTATGGCTGAACTAACTAGAACTTTAGTTCAAGATGCAGCCAAAGCGGTCTTTGGTTCTCATGTTGCAAAACATCATGATGGAAAAGAATTAGATCTTGGTGGCAAATGGAGCGAAGTATCACTCTTTGACGCAATTTCAGATGCAATTGGCGAGAAAGTAAGCGCGCAAACATCAATAGATGATTTAAAGAAAATTGCCAGCAAATTGGGAATTAAAGCAGATCCAAAATGGATTACCGGAAAACTTGCTGAGGTAATTTTTGAACATACTGCGATTGATAAGTTAAAAGGGCCAACATTTGTTAAGGGATTTCCAATTGATACCTCCCCATTAGTTAGAGCACACCGCGAGGTAACAGGTATTGCCGAAAAATGGGATTTATATGTTGAAGGCTTTGAATTAGCAACTGGATATTCCGAATTAGTCGATCCAGTTATTCAAAGAGAGCGGTTAGTCGAGCAAGCAAAACTTGGTGCATCAGGAGATCTTGAAGCAATGGGATTAGATGAAGATTTCTTGCGAGCAATGGAACATGGCATGCCACCAATGGGTGGAATGGGTATGGGTGTTGATCGATTATTAATGGCACTGACTGGCTTAGGAATTAGAGAAACAATTTTATTTCCATTAGTAAAACCAACTACAGGGGATGAGTAATGTCAGTTGTTGTAAGAGCAGCTAAAACCTCAGATATTAAAAAAATTAGGAAGATTGTTGATTCATTTGCCGAGCAGCGCAGGTTGCTCTCTAAAGAAACCGTAACACTTTATGAAGCTGTACAAGAGTTTACTGTTGCTGAAGTTGATGGTGAGATAGTTGGCTGCGGGGCTTTACATGTACTTTGGGAAGATTTAGCAGAGGTTCGAACCGTAGCCGTAATTGAATCAATGCATGGTAAAGGAATCGGACATGAAATTTTGGAAAATATTTTAAGAAGAGCAAAAGATATTGGCGTGAAAAAAGTATTTTGCTTAACATTTGAAACTAAATTTTTCGGCGCTCACGGATTTACCGAAATTCAAGGTGCGCCCGTCGAGCCAGATGTTTATACTCAATTACTTCGCTCTTACGATGAAGGAATTGCCGAATTCTTAGATCTCGAGAGTGTGAAGCCCAACACCCTGGGAAATACCAGAATGCTGAAAATTCTTTAATTTTTTGGGCATAAATGCCCCACTTATGGGGTTATATAGCCATAACTAACCCAATATATGGGTGAGTTATTCACAGCCTAATCAAAGTGCGCAAGGTCGCCCCTTGGCATTAGGCTATTTACATCAGGAAGAAAGGTAAGACAGATGTTTGAGCGGTTTACAGATCGTGCCAGACGCGTTGTTGTATTGGCGCAAGAAGAAGCACGCATGCTCAATCACAATTACATCGGTACTGAACATATTCTTTTAGGTTTAATCCATGAGGGCGAAGGCGTTGCTGCAAAAGGACTTGAATCACTTGGTATTTCTTTAGAGGCAGTTCGCTCTCAAGTTGAAGAAATTATTGGTCAAGGACAACAGGCACCTTCCGGTCATATTCCATTTACACCAAGAGCTAAAAAAGTTTTAGAGCTTTCATTACGTGAGGCATTGCAATTAGGACATAACTACATCGGCACCGAACATATTCTTTTGGGTTTAATTCGCGAAGGCGAAGGAGTGGCTGCACAAGTGTTAGTAAAACTTGGCGCAGATCTTTCTCGTGTTCGCCAACAAGTCATTCAATTGCTATCTGGCTATCAAGGTAAAGAAGCTGTTGCTGCTGGTGGACCAGCTGAAGGTCAACCTTCAACATCTTTAGTTTTAGATCAATTTGGTCGCAACTTAACTCAAGCAGCGCGTGAAGGAAAATTAGATCCAGTAATTGGCCGCGAAAAAGAAATCGAAAGAGTTATGCAGGTCCTATCTCGTAGAACAAAAAATAATCCAGTATTAATTGGCGAGCCAGGAGTAGGAAAGACTGCTGTTGTTGAAGGCTTAGCTCAAGCAATTGTTAAAGGCGATATCCCGGAAACCCTTAAAGATAAACAACTTTATTCATTAGATCTCGGCGCACTGGTTGCTGGATCAAGGTACCGTGGTGATTTTGAAGAGCGGTTAAAGAAAGTGTTAAAAGAGATTAGAACTCGCGGCGATATTATTTTGTTCATCGATGAAATTCATACATTAGTTGGAGCAGGGGCGGCTGAAGGTGCGATTGATGCAGCTTCAATTTTAAAACCAATGCTTGCTCGTGGTGAGTTACAGACAATTGGTGCTACTACTCTTGATGAGTACCGTAAACATTTAGAGAAAGATGCCGCACTTGAGCGACGCTTTCAACCAATCCAAGTATCAGAACCTACAGTTGCACACACAATTGAAATTCTTAAAGGTCTTCGTGACCGTTATGAAAGCCACCATAAGGTGTCAATCTCAGATGGCGCACTAGTCTCAGCAGCAACCCTTGCTGATCGCTATGTTTCAGATCGTCACCTGCCAGATAAAGCAATTGATTTAATTGATGAGGCTGGCTCTCGCCTTCGCATTCGACGCATGACCGTACCTCCTGAAATTCGCGAGTTTGATGACAAAATTGCTGCAGCGCGTAAAGAAAAAGAATCTGCAATTGATGGTCAAGATTTTGAAAAGGCAGCTTCGCTTCGCGATAAAGAAAAGAGTTTAATTACTGAAAAAGCAGAACGTGAAAAGAATTGGAAGGCTGGCGATCTTGATGTTGTGGCTGAGGTTGATGAAGAGTTAATCGCCGAAGTGCTATCTACCGCAACTGGTATTCCAGTCTTCAAGTTAACTGAAGCAGAAACTGCACGCCTACTTCGGATGGAAGAAGAATTACACAAACGTGTAATTGGCCAAGAACAAGCGATCAAAGCTTTATCTCAAGCAATCCGTAGAACTAGAGCAGGCCTTAAAGATCCAAAACGACCTGGCGGATCATTCATTTTTGCTGGTCCTTCTGGTGTTGGTAAGACTGAACTTTCTAGAACTCTTGCCCAATTCTTGTTTGGGGATGCAGATGCATTGATCCAACTTGATATGTCTGAGTACTCTGAAAAACACACCGCATCTCGTTTGTTTGGAGCACCTCCTGGTTATGTTGGATATGACGAGGGCGGTCAATTAACTGAGAAGGTTCGTCGTCGCCCATTCTCGGTAGTGTTGTTTGATGAGGTTGAAAAAGCTCACCCAGATATTTTTAACTCACTACTTCAAGTACTAGAAGATGGTCGCCTAACAGATTCACAAGGTCGAGTTGTTGATTTTAAGAACACAATCATCATTATGACCACTAATTTGGGTACTCGCGATATTTCAAAATCACTCTCCCTTGGCTTTGCAAATGTTGCCGATGCACAAGGTAGTTATGAGCGCATGAAAGCAAAGGTAGGAGATGAGCTTAAGACTCACTTCCGTCCCGAGTTTTTAAACCGTATTGATGACATCGTGGTATTCCACCAGTTAACTGAAGCAGAGATTGTTCAAATTGTTGACTTAATGATTGCTCAATTAGATGAGCGTTTACGTGCAAAAGATATGGGAATTGAATTAACTACCGGCGCTAAATCACTCCTTGCTAAGCGTGGCTATGACCCTGTACTTGGTGCTCGGCCACTTCGCAGAACTATTCAACGCGAACTAGAAGATGTGCTATCTGAGAAAATGCTATTTGGTGATTTGAAAGCTGGTGAAATTGTTTTGGTGGATGTTTCAGATGAGACTCCTGAAGCAACATTCACTTTTAAAGGTACCGCTAAAACTGCGATGCCAGATACACCTGGAGATTTAGCAGAAGCAACTAATTAATCTTTACCTTACTTATTGCTTGTTCAACTCGGCTAGCTTCTAGTATTTCAATTCCAGGAATTTTTAAATCACTTCCAACCGGCACAATGGCTCGCTTAAATCCAAGTCGAGCAGCTTCAGCGACTCTCTGAGTAATTCCAGTTACTTTTCTGATCTCACCAGCTAAGCCAACCTCTCCAATTGCAACTAAATCTGCTGGTAGTGCTAAACCTTTAGCAGCAGATGCAACCGATAAAGCAACAGCTAAATCAGCAGATGGTTCTGTGATCTTCATTCCGCCAACTGTTGCAACATAAACATCTCGGCCTGATATTTTAATTCCAGCTCTAAGCTCTAGTACTGCCAAAGTCATTGCTGTTCGTGAGTTATCTAATCCACTTGTTACCCGACGTGAATTTCCCCAATCTCTGCCATCTGGATTGCCATTACTTACTAATGATTGAATCTCAGCTAGTAAAGCTCTTCTTCCTTCTAGCGCAACAGTTACGCAAGTACCAGGAACTGGATCTGTATGGCGAGATGTGAATAATCCAGTTGGGTCCGGCAGGCCAACAATTCCAGAATCATTTAAATCAAAACAACCAACCTCATCAGATGCACCAAATCTATTTTTAATCGCTCTGATCAATCGAAGTCGAGAATGGCGCTCTCCTTCAAAATTTAAAACCACATCTACTAAGTGTTCAAGCAAGCGCGGGCCAGCAATTGAGCCATCTTTAGTTACGTGGCCGACTAAAACTAAAGTAATTGATCGCTCTTTAGCAATCCTAATTAATGCTGCTGCAATTTCGCGAACCTGCGTAACACCACCAGGTGAACCATCCACAGTTGTGCTTGAGATTGTTTGAATTGAGTCAATTACCAGTAATTCAGGTTTTACTGAATCAATGTGAGCAATCACTGCGCCAAGATCAGACTCGGCGGCAAGCCACAAATTCTTATCGATTGCATTTAGGCGTTCAGCTCTAAGTCTTACTTGTGAAGCTGATTCCTCACCACTTATATATAGCGAAAGAATTCCTTGTTTTGCAGTCTCTGCCGCCACAGTTAATAACAGTGTTGATTTACCAACACCTGGCTCACCCGCTAAAAGAATCGCTGCCCCTGGTACTAAGCCACCACCTAAAACTCTGTCTAATTCACCAACGCCGCTAGACCTTGCTTTCGCACTTGCTAAATCAACGTCGCCAATTGGTTTTGCTGCAGTAGTAAAAGACCCAGCAACTAGTGAAAGTTTTTTAGGGGCAGCAATCTCTTCAACAGTGCCCCACGCTTGGCACTCACCACATCTGCCAACCCATTTTGTGGCGCTCCAACCGCATTCAACACAACGGAATGGATCTTTTGCTGGTGCTTTTGCCATGGCGATAATCTAATGGCAAGCACTGACTATCTTTGCTCTTGCGCAGTCTTTGTCGCTGGATGAATCACAAAGAGTGGTAATTCACGTCTTTTTTGTGCTTTTTTGGTGGCAATGATTGCATCCATGCGTGCATCAGATAGTTTCGCCAGCTCTTTATAACCAGCCTCACCCATCATTGCGATTAATTCTGTTTTACTTGATTGATAAACCGGAATCTTTCCAGTGTGGGCCTCTGAGTTACTTGTGCAGTACCAGTCAAAGTCATTCCCGCCTTCACCCCAAGCTAATCTTTCATACTCACCAATTACAACAACAGTAATTTCTTTATCGCCCATTTCACGAGTTTCCCAAGACCTACGTAGTGGGAGCTGCCAACAAATATCTGGTTTTGTTTCAACAAAGTGCACACCCTCTTTAACCGCTAAATGATGTAACGCGCAACCGAAGGAACCGGCATATCCGGGTGCTTCATGGCCAACTCGATTAAGAAAAATACAAGAGCCTTGAACCTTTTTAGTTTTGCGATCTTTATCTAAACCAATTTCACTAATTGCAAGTTTACCGCTAGATTTTTTCGGACGGGCTTGATCATAAAATTGCCAATCTGTCTTTTTTAACTTCTTAGCTGCTTTTAAAACCCTCGCTTCATCCTCTTTGCTGGTGTAGTAAGCACCATCAGAGCAACACCCGGCATCTGGTTTGTCAGCATCAATGCCACAACATCCATTTCCATAGATACATTGCCAATATGAGGTAAGCCAGGTTAGATCACATTTAAAGATCTCCTCAGAGTTGTCTGGGTTTACAAATTCGACCCAGTCCCGTGCAAAGTTAGGCGCGACCTCATTCTTTGATAACTTAGATTTCGGTCTTTTAGTGGTTGCCATAGAGCGAAAGTTTAAGGGTCAGGTGGGGTTAATGACTAATTGGGTAGGCTTAAAGTATGAAAGCATCGCTGGCTGACAAGTGCATAGGATTTATCGGTGTTGGTGTTATGGGCTCATCACTGATTAAGAGCTTGCTTATATCTTCATTAAATTCTGAACAGATATGCATCAGTGATAAAAGTAAAGAAAAATCTGACGAGGTTGCTAGATCCCATAACGTCATAGCCAAAACTGTTACCGAAATTGGACAAGATTGTAATGTTATTTTTTTAGCTGTTAAGCCCCAAGATCTTGAGAGTGTATTGGGCGAATTAAGCCAGGTTTTGAATAAAGAAACGCTTTTGATATCAATTGCAGCTGGAAAAACAACTAAATTTATTGAGGGAAAGTTAGTTAATAAAAATCCAGTTATAAGAGTTATGCCTAATACTCCGGCACAAATCGGTAAGGGTGTCAGCGCCATCTCACCTGGCTCTAGTGCAACCAGGGATCATTTAGAAGTCGCCAAGGATTTGTTGTCAGCAACTGGATTAGTAGTTGAAGTTCCAGAGGAAAGCCAAGATGCAGTTACTGCGCTTAGTGGCTCAGGACCAGCCTACTTTTTCAATTTTATTGAAGCAATGATCAAATCCGGAGTAAGTCTTGGCTTAACTGAAGAAATTTCCACTCAGTTAGCGATCGGCACCATCGCTGGCGCAGCTGCGATGCTGCAAGAATCTGGAGTTGATGCTGCAACGTTGCGGAAGAATGTAACTAGTCCGAACGGAACTACTGCTGCAGCGCTTAAGGTATTTTCCGACAATAATTTAGAAAGAATAGTTGCCGATGCTATGGCTGCAGCAAATAAACGCTCACAGGAGTTGGCTTGAAGAAAGTTTTTTTAATCTTCTTACTCATTTTTTCATTGCAACCATTACCTGCAACAGCAGCCGTAATGAAAAGTTCTAAATCGATAATTGAATTGCCATATCTAAAAGCTGATGAAATAAGTGATATCTCGTTAACTCCAGTAAGTATTTTTTTAACTGGCACAACGGAGTCAGCTAGCTCTACCTGGATAGGCGGACCACTTGGCGGGTTGAGTGACGGCTTTGTTGCTAATTACTCATCTCTCGGTGCACCATTATGGAACGTACGGTTAGGTTCAGCTGCAAATGAGATAGCAACATCTACAGCAATTGATGTTGATGGCAATCTTTGGGTAGTAGGTGCGGGTACAGCGATAACCTCTCCCACTCCTTTAGCAGCGCAAGGAAAAGCGTTAAATCCAGATAATGTCTTGTTAGATCCGGTTCAGCCATCTAATTCACCTCTAAATAGGATTAAATTATGGCAAGTAAATAGCACCGGCAACTTACTAAATACTTTTGAATTTGTATCTGAGAATGTTATTCATCCAAAGAAAATACTAATTACGGGTGCAAATTTAATTATTCTTGGTGATACCTATGAAAAGTCAGCAGTCAAAGGTTTTTTTATTTCTGTAACTAAAACCGGCGTGTTTTCACCAATAATAAAATATGGCATCAAATCAACTCAAATTAATTCTGCCCTGAGCAACACAGATGGGAGTATTACAGCTGTTGGATCCAGTGGCGATTTATTGTTAAAGGTAAAACCACTTAGCAAGGTAGATGCAGTAACAATGAAAATTTCTGCAGATGGCGTACTGCAGCAGGTAGCACGGGCAACATTGAAAAGCACAACTCGGAGTTGGAACTCAATAGCACCCGGTTTACTTCAGGGCGGAAAAGTTTCGTACTCAAATAAAATGGAAGCAGCAATAACTAAGTTTTCAGCACTTAATAAACCCACTTGGAATGTTCGATATTTATCAAAATCACCAGCGTTGGTAACTAACAGTAAAAATTCCTGGGCAACTTTTACCTCTAGTGGATTAATCAAGGGAGTGCCTGCTTGGAAGCCTAAAATCGCAGCCCCAATAATTCTTGAGCTTGGCAAAAAAGGTGAGGTAATCTCTGGTTACACACTATCGGCACCAGCGGTTGCTCTCGCTTCGAATAATGAAATCGGCACGGTAGTAATCACAGATTCAGGTGTAAGTTTTGGTTTAGTAGTGATTAACTAGTAATCTTGTCTCATTGTAATTTTACTAAAGGAGCAAAATGGGTTCAGTAATTAAGAAACGCCGTAAGAGAATGGCGAAGAAAAAGCACAAAAAACTTCTAAAGAAAACAAGAATTCAAAGACGTAACGCAAAGTAATTAATTTCTTTTACTAGGATTTGTAAAGAGTCAATTTTCCAGATACGCCGGCAACGGCGTATCTAATTTTATTTAAGGTAATCCAGAGGCTTTTTCCTCCACTTGAAGTAACTCCTTTAGAAACCAGCTCGACCTTATTATTAGATTTGCTTAATGAACACAATCTTAGCTCGCAGCCAAACAATATAGACTTATCATCAAGTGTTAATGTGTAATTAGGAGTGCCATACGCAACCTCTCTATTATCCACAAAAGAACTAGTCGTGCTTGGTTGGTATCTGATTTGATTTGGGTTTGGAAGTGAAACACCACTGCTAGTAAACCAACTAAAATTTACCCCTTTGGCTGAATTAAAAATCGAGACGTCATAACCCGCTACCGCAATAGAACTATCTGGTGCATCTAATGTTTTGTATATCCAGTCATCTGCCCCAGATCCACTTCTAACTGCATAGCGAATTTCACCTTTTGTAACATTCTTATCAGCATCGAAAACTTTTACGGAATCGTAAATTACATGCACAGTTTTACCAACAGTAACAGCCTTCATATGAAATGCAACATCACCTGTTGTTCTGTTTTCGGTATCTTTATCTCCATCAACAATTTCATATACCCACTTTCCATTATTCTTTACCGCCCCAAGAAGTATTCCCTGTGACTCGTCGCGATAAAAAACTTGAACTCCATCACTAGTAACCGCACATGCATTCGAAACTGAAACATCAGAACCGCCTCTTATTCGTGGAAAAATTTTATAATCTTGAACTGTTGGTGCATCACCATCAACAACCTCGTACGCCCAGGCTTTACCGTCATATAAAGCATATTTGAGATCTTTATTAACTAAATCGGTATAGAAAACGTGCAAGTAATTTATCTTCTTAGTAACGGAAGTACAAACTGAAATGTAACCTGACACATCATTTGTAGTTTTCCCAGATTCTCGACTATCACCATCAATAGTCTTGATACTCCACTTATTATTAGAATAAGTTGCGAGTTTAATATTTCCATTTTTACTATCGCTATACACAATTACTGGTTTACCTTGATAGATTGCACTTGCTAAGTATTTTGCATCTGCCTTTGAATCTATTACTGACGGGTTCCATGTGGCTTGAGGAGTAACAGAATTTGAAACCACAGAAAGAGATTCACCTGCAGCATTTTTTGCGGTAATAGAGAAACTATAATCAACACCATTTTTCAATCCATTGATAATTACCGGACTTTCAGAAGCTGTTGTTTGTTCACCAGTTTTAATATTTTTTATCAAGTAAGTTTCAATTTGAGCAGAGCGAAAATTTGCAGGTCGTTCAAATTTTAAGATTGCACTTTCATCGCTAATTAGTGCTTGAAAATTTTGAGGAGAATCTGGAACACCATAACCAACACCAGCAGCTGGTTTTCTTCTCATGTCTTCGAACATTGCCAGCAAAAGCGGGCCAGGTGAATGAAATACTTCGCCGGAATCTAAATTTGGAGTCATTGTTGCATTGTCGCCAGATTGTGAAAATGTTTTTTCATCTAAATGGCTAACAGATGAACCAGGTTCATAAGTGCTAGGTGTGTATAACAAAGGTTTCACACCGTTGTTAGCTTTTATTCCGTTTTCACCAGACCAAAGCAAAGTTGAAGTTAATGCTTTGCCAGTTTCTGGTGAAGAATTGGGCATGTCAGATAAGCGCCTACCATCTGGAAGTTGTGCGTAGGCATCAAATGGAGTTGGTTGGATAATTCTTCCGAGACCAGATACGTCGTCATAGTAACTTCCAGAAATAAATCCCAACCCATGTGCCATCTCGTGCAAAATTACTGATTGCAAGTCATAACTTTTTGGTGGACATTTTCCATCTGTTCCTAAATACCAAGGGGCATCTGAAGTAATTGTTATTTCAATTTCTGGGTTTGCTGGATCTAAATCTTTGCCTGCTAAAGCGTTTGCAAGCGCGGACGCATAATATAAAGTTTTGTCCGGAGCACCAGCGAAATTTGCATAATTATTTTTTGAACTAGCCGCAGCTAAGATTCCTTCACTTGAAGCTTTGCCCCAATTTACATTCACATTTATTGGTACGGAAGAAGCAAAATTCGCAGCCCAAGTATCAACCGCCGCTTGTACCGCCTCTCTTGCAATTGCTGGAACGGTATTGAAGTTGACAATAAAATTACTTTTCTTTTCTATATATGCAGAAAAATTCCGTTCTACAGTATGGACCGAGACATTCTTTCCGCTGGCATAGATAAAGCCCCAATTAGCTGGTGCAATCTTTATTTCAACAGCGGCAGAGGTGCTAATTGAAAATGGGGCGGTCAAAACACCAATCATTAGGCTGATTGATATGAGTATTGACTTAAACCGCATGGGTTGAAGGCTAACAGTCTGAGATGATTAGTTCATGCTAGATCTGAAATTACCAGCAACATTTAAGCATATTGCTATTAGGAACTGGCTAATAATGCCTATTTTTTTATGTCAGAGTTACTGTCAATGAAAACGGTAACAGTGTACTCACGAAGCGGCTGTCACCTATGCGAGATTGCAATTGATCGAATCAACTCTGTAATTAACGATTATAAATTTACTCTAGATATTGTGTTAATTGATCAAAACAGTGAATTAGAGAAAGAGTTTGGCGAACAGGTTCCAGTCATTCTTATTGATAATAAGATTCATGATTATTGGCGGGTAGATTTAGAACGATTTACGAAAGCGATTAAGTCCTAATTTTTATTAAGTACCTCATCGGCATCAATAATTCGGTAGGCATAACCTTGTTCTGCCAAGAATCTCTGTCGGTTTTGTGCAAAGTCTTGATCAATAGTGTCTCTCGCAACCAGTGAATAAAACCGCGCACTTCGTCCATCTGCTTTAGGGCGAAGGATTCGACCTAGGCGTTGGGCTTCTTCTTGGCGTGAACCAAATGTGCCAGAAACCTGGATAGCTATTGTCGCTTCCGGTAAGTCAATCGAGAAGTTCGCAACCTTTGAAACAACTAAACATTTAATTTCGCCAGTGCGAAACAATGCAAACAATCTCTCTCGTTCTTTTACCGGAGTTTCACCTTTAATTACTGGGACACCGAGTGCTTCAGAAAGTTGGTCTAATTGTTCTAAATATTGCCCGATAACCAATACCTGATCATTTGCGTGCTGCTTAGCAAGTGCTATTGCAACATCTTTTTTTGTTTGAGAGGTTGCACAAAAACGATATCTATCTTCTTGTTCAGCAGTTGCATAATTTAATCTTTCGGCATCGGTTAAAGTGATTCGTACTTCAACGCAGTCAGCCGGTGCAATATAACCTTGTGCTTCAATCTCTTTCCAGGGTACATCAAAACGTTTAGGACCGATGAGTGAAAATACTTCACCCTCCATTCCATCCTCACGAACTAAAGTCGCAGTTAGCCCTAATCTGCGGCGAGATTGAATATCAGCCGTGAATCTAAATATTGGCGCAGGTAATAAATGAACCTCATCATAAATAATTAATCCCCAATCGATAGCATCAAAAAGGTCAAGATGGGCGTAAACCCCTTGCTTTCGTGTGGTCATTACTTGATAAGTTGCAATAGTTACTGGCCTAATTTCTTTCTTAGCTCCACTATATTCACCAATATCATCCTCATTTAAGTCTGTTCGTCTTAATAATTCTTCTCGCCACTGTCGAGCAGCTACTGTGTTTGTCACTAAAATTAAAGTGGTCGCTTTTGCATGCGCCATAGCCGCCGCTCCAACAATTGTTTTACCAGCGCCACATGGCAGAACAACAACACCAGAGCCGCCATGCCAAAAACCTTCGGCAGCTAACTCTTGATATCTTCTTATTTTCCAACCATCTTGTTTCAAAGCTATTTCATGGTGTTCGCCATCTACATAACCGGCAAAATCTTCTGCCGGCCAACCTAATTTAAGAAGTGCTTGCTTTAAGAATCCGCGTTGACCAGGGTGAACCACAATAGTTTCTTCATCAAGTTGTAAACCAAGCATTGGTGCAACTTTCTTGCCACGAGTGACTTCTTTTAGCACTGCTGGATCATTTGAAACTAATATCAAGCCGTGGACTGGGTGCGCTTCAAGTCTAAGTCGGCCATACCGAGACATGGTCTCAGCAATATCAACTAGTAATGAGTGTGGAACTGCATATCTTGAGTATTTCAGTAATACATCAACTACTTGCTCGGCATCATGTCCAGCTGCTCTGGCATTCCAAAGCCCAAGTGGAGTTAATCGGTAGGTGTGGATATGTTCTGGAGATTTCTCTAACTCTGCGAATGCTGCAATAGCTCTACGACATTCATCAGAAAGGATATGGTCAATATCTAATAAAAGTGTTTTATCGCTTTGAACAATTAATGGACCATCACTCATTTAAGCAACTCATTGATTAATGCAGTCGTTAACTTAATTCTTTCTTCTATTGTTGAAATTTTTATTGATTCGTTAGGGGCATGGGCACCTATTCCAATCGCACCTAAACCATCTAATACTCTAGCTCCGGCAGCAGCAGCAAGGTTGCCATCACTTGCTCCACCCACACTTGCGTGGCCAATTGGGGATAAACCTAAATCTTTTGCGACCTTCTCTAACGTTTCGTAAAGTTCCATAGAACTTGATGTTTCAAGTGGTGGTCGATTAACACCACCAGTAACCTCAACCTTGGCTATCTCGCTTGACAACGCCCGAATTGATTTATCTATTCGATTTAACTCAGATACTGTAAAAGATCTAACATCAACATCTAATTTTGCTAAAGCCGGCACAGTATTTGTGGTTGTACCAGATTGCATCACGGTTGGAACCGCGGTTGTGCCAAACTCCAGATTCTCAAGAGTTACAATTTGCATAACTAATTTTGCAAGTTCAGTAGTTGCATTAATTCCCTTTTCAGGTTCAAGGCCAGCATGCGAAGCCTTTCCAGTTACAACAACCTGGTACATCGCTGTTCCTTTACGACCAGTTTTAACTTTTCCATCTAAAGAAGCTTCGAAAACCAAGACTGCTCTTGCAGTTTTGGCTAATCTTTCAATTAATTCTTTTGATGTTGCACTACCAGTTTCTTCGTCAGTAGTTGCAACTAATGCAACATTATCTTGTGCACTACTTACCTGTGAAACGGCGTAAAGTGCTTGTATGAATCCTGCTTTCATATCAAAGACGCCTGGACCTGTTGCCGTATCTGCTTCAATTTTCCAAGTTGGTTTAAATGAACCCTTTGGCCAAACTGTATCTAGGTGACAAAGCAGCACAATCTTTGGATTTTTTGCTCCCCACCAAAATACCGGACGACCATTTTCATTTATCTTTGTTGAGGGAGTTTTTAACAATTTATTGGCAATTTCTATTGCCAAATCAACAACCTGGTTACATGAAGCTAAATCATCTGTCGGAGACTCGCATTCAACCAAACGCTGGATATCGATTAGTGCGGTCATAGGTCTAAGTCTGCCTTATTTTCTAGAATGGCGGCAGAAGGTGCTACGCCATTGATGCGTGGGATGCGAAATTGTGCAATCTCACCAGTGGTTTCATCTCGGGCAGTAAGGGTTCCAAGCGAGATTGAAATTGGCTCAATAATTCGATTTGAAACACCGCCGTTGTTATCGGCATAACTAATCACAAGCGTCCGCTTCTCCTCTATATATTCATTAATTATTGCCAAAGTTTCATTGGATGAAGTCCCAGGCACGATCGGCTCAACTTTACGACTTCTCTCACCAGCCCTGATTGTTTTAACTGCAGCTGCAACAATGCTTTCTTTCGGAGAAGTAAACTCTGAAATAATTCTAGGTGGCTTTGGCCTAGATTTAGCTCGTCGTAAGTTTGGTTGAGAAAGCAGAATGCCACTGGCATTTTCAGCTGCCGGTAAGTATCCAAAATCTCGTAGCTCGCTAATAACTTCAGCTAACTCAAGATCAGAAACCAAAACTTGAGGAGCAATTTTGCGCAAGCGCAAGTGTTCACATTTTTTATCATGAAGAATTTGCTGAACCAAGCCTTCATCTTCGCAACGAATATAGGTTTGAGCAGTGCCAACTCTTAACTTTCCATGACGTTTTGCAATATCAGTAATTAAGTAATCAAGCGGTTGAGGCATTGCAGTTCTAGATGTTTTAGTAAGAAAAGTTTTTATTTGGTCCCCAGTTTTACCATGATCTAATCCACGCCTAATTGATGCTTCGCTAAATCGGTAAACAGTTGCACCACCACGACTTTCAATATCTGCAATCGTTCCCATTTCAGCCGAAAGCTCTGCCGTTAGTGGGCCAGGAGCAACCGCACTATTATCTGCTTGAATTAAAATATGATCCACGGGTTTTGGAAGTGAAACTTCAATTCCCAAGTTTTCTTGCATAGTAAGTAAGTTTTTTCCAAATGTAGAAATAGCACCTTGCCCAGTAATGCCAAGCCATTCTGCCTCTCGAACATTCCATTCAATAAAATCATTGTTTGCCCGTTGCGGATTCCACCATTTAACTATTTTTTGTAAGACGCCAAGGTCAGGAGAGATTTGTGGAGTTTCGAGTAAAACTTTAAGCGTTGTTCGTCTGATCAGTGAAACCCCGGCACGATCTAACTCTGGGCCGAGCGGTGCAATATTTTTGTCAGAAGCCCTACCAATTAAACCGCTTACCCTGGAGGTATCAAGCCATAGAACAACAAGAGAGTACCAACGCTCTTCAGATGGTTTAGTTAACCAGATATCAAAAGCTGAAGTTGGAAGTATTTGATCATCAGGATCAATTACAAGTAATCCTCCTAAATAACAAAGTTCAGCAATGAAACCAGCGCATGTTTCATCGACCCCTAAGTGTTCAGCAATTCTTTTTAAGTCACGAACTCCGATACCGCCAGTCCGTAGTGCGGTTGGTGGCTCATCCGAAAGATTATGCAAAAACTCTTCACACCATCTTAAAATTGTTGAGATACTCGCGATGGCGGCTAAATCAATCTGCTTTTGTTCAACTTTCCTGCCAGTTAACTCATTTGCCTTGGTAACTAACTCTTTATGCACTTTTCCACCACGTAACTTGATTCCAAATTCTCGAGGCAAGGCAACAGTATGAGAATCAAGTGCAACTAAAACATTATTATCTAGTAACCAGCCAATTGCACTTCCTGGCTTTTTAATATTTGTGATCTGCCCTCGTGGTGGTCCCCAAGTTAATTTTTCTAGCACATCTTCTGAAGCTTTTGGCACATCTTTCAACTTTGTAAAATCAACTTTGCCGGAGGAGATCGGCCCTAAGCCAACTGGCTCATTTCCAATTAACAGTTTTAAATTAGTGGGTGTACGGTAATTATTTCCTTCTTTATATAACAACCCCATTTGCCAGAGATAATCTAAGGCGAATGTAGTTTCTTCACTTGTTACTGCAATTAATTCAGATTTCTTAAATGGTTCAGGTAATACGCAGGCCGCCTCAATTATTTGATAGTGCCATAAATTAAGGGAGTCAAGAGCGCGTACTAATGAAGGCGTTGAAGTAGCACGTGCAGCAAGGGCTGAAAAATCATTTGGAACCGGCGTAACTAAATCAGGACGAAATTTAAATATTGCTGCGAGATCCTCATCTGAGCGCGCACGTAGTTCTTCAGCAAAAGTGATCGCGACAGTAGACATAACTGGCCTACTTTACTCGGGTTTTAAGTGTGCTAATTACCTTTGCGTTTTAACTTTCTTGGCGAGAGCAAAGAGGCAAGTGCTGCAATTCGGCCGGCAGTGGGCCCAAAAAACTTTTTAATTCGTCGAGCTCTCCTAAAATCATAAACTGGCCAATTGTCGCGGTATGCCCTTATTTCAAGTAATGCATCTGGATTAATCACTCGAGGATTTCCTACCGCTTCTAGAAGAGGAATGTCATGGTGAGAATCGGAGTAGGCGTAGCAATTTTTTAGATCAAATCCATGAATGCCAGCAAGATCCTTAATTGCAAAAGCTTTTTCTCTACCATGTAATAAATTACCAATCATTTTTCCAGTATAAACACCACCACTAACTTCCGCTTTGGTACCAAGTGCGCCAGTAAAGCCAAGACGCTTCGCAATTAGATTTGCCATATCAAGTGGTGTGGCTGTCACTAACCAAACCTCTTCATCTTTAGCTAAATGCTCCTGCGCAATATCAACTGTGCCTTTCCAAATAGCAGGGGAGACAAACTCATCATAAATTTCTTGTCCAATTTTTTCGATCTCAATTACATTATGCCCTTTTATAAATTCGCATGCTGCATTTTGAAATCTATTTATTTCATCTTTATTTTCTCTACCAGTTAATCGATATCTTAAATTTGCTAGTACAAATGCTGAAATGTCTTTTTTTGTGAAAAAGCCTCGCTGATACATTCCACGCCCAAGGAAAAAGAGCGTAGAACCTTTTAGTAGCGTGTTGTCGACATCAAAGAACGCAACTCGCTTTTGGGTGAGCGCCATATCACTACCCTAGCGAAGGAGAGGCAATTCTTCTGCTTTATGCTTATCACCATGGCGCAAACAATTCACTTTGTTAGACATGGCGAAGTCTATAATCCAGAAAAAATTCTGTATGGTCTGCAACCTGGGTGGCGGCTTAGTGATCGTGGAAACGAAATGGCTGCTGTGATTGGTGAGTGGTCAACCAAATTAAATTTGGGTGCAATTCATTCATCACCACTACAACGAGCACAAGAAACTGTTGCACCAATCCTTGCTAAGCACAACTTACCTTTAACTACAGATAAGAATTTAATTGAAGCCACCAATATCTTTGAAGGTAAGAAATTTGAATTAGGAAGTGGAGTATTGCGCCACCCAAGCTCTTGGCGTTATTTGTATAACCCATGGAAACCGTCATGGGGGGAACCATATGAACAGTTAATTAGCCGAATGTTAAAAGGATTGTTTTCTGCTCGCGATGCCGCAGGTGGTAAGGATGCAATTTGTGTATCACATCAATTGCCTATTTGGATTTTACGCTCTGCAGTAGAGGGGCGGCGATTGTTACATGATCCAAGAAAGCGCGAGTGTACGTTGGCGTCGGTAACTTCATTTGAATTAGATGATGAGGGAATGATTTCTTCAGTTTCATATTCAGAACCTGCAAAACACTTGCTACCCAAAAAATAATGAAATTTACATCAGTTTTTTTAAGCCTATTACTTCTGACTGGCTGCGCTGGTGGTGGTATATCCGCGCAAAATGAAAATTCCTTTGTTGCCGGTAGTGGAATTGCTACTTACCTTAAGAAAACTGAGCGAAAAGATGCACCTTTGATATCTGGAGCGACTTTAACTTCTGGCATTAAAACTCTTAATTTAAACCAAGTAACGGTAATTAATGTATGGGCCTCTTGGTGTGCTCCCTGCCGAGCAGAAGCACCTCTCTTGCAAGAATTTTCTATCAAATACCCTCAGGTTCAATTTGCTGGGATTTTGACGAGAGATAATCTTTCTTCTGCAAGAGCATTTTATGAAAACTTTAAGTTAACTTACCCAACATTTATAGATGATTCATTATTGCTAGGTTTTACCGGATCAATAATTCCAAATGCAATTCCAACAACACTAATTATCGATAAAAATGGTAAAGTCGCAGTCCGAATAAGTGGCGAGGTAACTGTTGCTGCTTTTCAGAAATTGTTAGAAAAGGTATTAGCTAATGAGTAATTTTTTTGTTAATCAAATATTTGATGCCAACTTGCTCATAGCGATGGGAATTGCATGCCTGGCTGGATTAATCTCGTTCTTCTCACCGTGCGTTATCCCTTTAGTGCCCGGCTATCTATCGTATGCATCTGGGATGAGTGATAATAGAAATAGAAGCAGAGTATTGCTTGGATCAATTCTTTTCGTTTCTGGTTTTACCGCATTGTTTATTTCCTATGGCTTATTGTTTGGGCAACTTGGATCAAAAATTGCCCAAAATTCTAGAACAATTTCTGTTGCACTTGGTTTACTTACTATTGCACTTGGTTTCATTTTTTTGTTCAATGAGAAGTTTTATAGAAGTTTTAAACCAAGCTGGAAGATGCGAACCGGTTTAATATTTGCTCCATTCATCGGTTTTGCTTTCGGTATTGGCTGGACTCCATGCATTGGACCAACCTTGGGGGCTGTTCAAGTCCTGGCATTTGAAAGTGCCACAGCGCAACGCGGTGCAATTTTGTCAGCCTCATACTGTTTCGGCCTCGGCGCCCCTTTTATATTAATGGGATTGTTTTTAGATAGAGCAGAACCATTCCGGAAAATGATTGCCAAACACGGAAATTTTATTACTAAAATTGGTGGGTCACTTTTGATTTTAATTGGCTTGCTTCAAGTCACAAATTTTTGGGATCAACTGATGAATTCTCTACGTGATCTTATAACTGGCTTTGTCCCTTTAATCTAATGAGCACCGTCTTAGATAGTCGATCATTTCTTAGGTGGTGTTGGCGCCAATTAACAAGTATGCGTACTGCACTTATCTTGCTCCTGCTTCTCGGTGTTGCTGCGATTCCGGGTTCCCTATTTCCTCAGCGCAGTCAAAATCCGATACAAGTTAAGCAATACTTTATTGATAACCCAAATCTTTCTACTTGGTTAGATCGCTTAAGCCTATTTAGTGTTTATAGCTCGCCATGGTTTAGTGCTATTTATTTACTTCTTTTTATCTCATTAATCGGTTGTGTACTGCCAAGAAGTATCGGACATTTAAAGGCAATTGGTGCAGCGCCAACAATTACACCTAAATATTTAGATCGAATGGAACACTTTACTGAAATAAAGAAAGTTGATTTGGATTTAGCCGAGGCAAAGCTGCGAAAAATGCGATTTAGAATACGTAGAGATGCTAATTCGATTTCGGCAGAGAAAGGTTATGCCAGAGAGAGTGGAAATTTACTTTTTCACCTTTCATTAGTTTTGATTTTGATTGCTGTTGGAGCTGGCTCATTATTAGGCAGTAAAGGTGATGCGATAGTTAACGTAGGAGATCGGTTTATAAATACACCCACCTCTTATGACGTTTTAAGCTTTGGAAAGTATCAGTCAGAGGATTCACTAACCCCGTTTGCGTTAACAATTAAAGATTTCAAAGCGATTTATGATCCAGCGACTAATGCACCACTTGATTACACTTTAACCGTCTTAACTTCAAATCCAGCAGGTTCGAAAGAAAAAACTGAAATCATCAAAGTCAATAAACCACTTACATATGGCAGCACAAAGATTTTTTTGCAAGCTAACGGTCATTCGCCAATAGTTGTTGTCAGAGACAAAAGCGGCAAAGTTGTTTTTGATGGCCCAACGCCTTTCTTGCCACAAGATTCAAACCTTTCATCTATAGGAGCTATAAAGATTCCTGATATGCAACCACAAATTGGTTTTGTTTCTTCATTCTTACCAACAGCTGATCGAGATCCAATTCGGGGTGGTTTTTCCTCTTACCCAGAAGTTTTAGATCCACGCTTATTAATTTCAGTTTGGAAAGGTGACTTGGGTCTTAATTCAGGTGTTCCGCAATCGGTTTATCGGATTGACACCAAGAAAATGGAAAGAATCGGCTTGAAAGCCTTAGCACTCAATGAGAGTTATGACTTCGGTGAGGGCAGTATCACATTTACAGGATGGAAGTCTTGGGTTAATTTACAAATCATTAATGATCCCGGGAAAGGATACGCTTTACTTGGTGCGATCCTAGCAATCTCTGGTTTACTAATTTCACTATTTACGAGACAGAGAAGAATTTGGATCAAACAAGGACGGAAGACACAAATTGCAGGTTTAGCAAAAAACGGGATACCAGGTCTTGAAGATGAAATTAAGAAACTAGTTAAGGAGTTGGGTAGTGAGTAATAGATCAATAGCTTTACTATCAAACGACTTTATTTATGCATCGATGGCTTTATACACACTTGCTTTCTTTGCGCATGCTGTTGAGGTTGCATGGTCGGTGAAAACTCCAGCTAAATCGATTAAGAAAACAAAATTAGATTTTTCTAGAACTGAGCGGGTCGGTAGATTAGCCAGCGCCTTTATGGTTTTAGGGTTCCTGCTTTTAGCCGCTGGCGTTATTTTTCGTGGAATATCAGCCAGCAGAGTTCCGTGGGGAAACATGTATGAATTTTCAATAACAGGCGCACTTGCTTTTTCTGGTGCATATTTATTTGCCTTAAAAAAATACAAATTACGCTGGCTTGGACTTCCTGTTTCACTTTCCGTGCTTCTAAC
>Ga0214917_10001351_pt1 | contig 31617 bp, 25 predicted proteins | sample LL_1208_BB_MetaG_FD_177983 | JGI IMG/M metagenome (GOLD analysis project Ga0214917, IMG submission 177983) | Freshwater microbial communities from Lake Lanier, Atlanta, Georgia, United States - LL_1208_BB | ecosystem: Environmental > Aquatic > Freshwater > Lake | place: USA: Georgia | collected... | reverse complement strand
AGACCTTCCGAGACGACCGCGACCCCGCCGGCTTCGGCGCGGTGCCGGCCGACTGGCCGCAGCGGGCGGCGCTCCGGGGCACCCACGACGAGCGGTGGCTTGAGACCCGCTGGCCCTGGCTGCCCGACGACGTCGACTATTCCCACTTCCTCTCCGCCGCGCCCGACCAATGGATCGACGGGTTCTTTCGGGGCGACGAGCCGGTGTCGCTCCTGCACCTGCATCCCGCCCGCCCCACGCTCGAAGGTTTCCTGCCGGGCATCCGCCCCAGGCTGGCGCTCGAACGCCGGCCCTTGCAAGAGGGTTCACGCGGCCGCTTCGACCGCACCCGCTCGCTTCCCGCCGAGGAAGTGCCGCTCGTGCTCGACACCGTCTGGATCGACGTGGATCGTGAAAAGCTCGTGCTCGTGTGGCGCGGGCTGGCCGCCATCGCCTCGCCCAGGATGCCCGACATCGCGGCGTTGACGTTGGTTGCGGAGCGACTCGACGAGCCCGCCGCCGCGATCGAGTCGTTCATCGCCCCCGGCGATGCCGGCGATCCGTCCGCCGAGGGTGAGCCCACGCCCGGCGTTGAGTCGCCGCCGGCCGATCCGGGGCCTGCCGCCCGGGCGGAGTCCCTCACCGCCGTGGTCGACGAGGCCACCACCGAGGTCGCGGCGCTCGCCGAGAGGCTGAAGACGTCGGGCGTCTACGAGCGTCTCCAGCAGTCGGCCGCCAAGGCCCCGTCGCCGGCCGAACAGCGGGCCCGAATCGAGACACTCGCCGCAGCGCGCGGACCGGGATCGGCCGCCGCCCTTCAGCTCGAGTTGCTCGACCAGGTGGCCGCCGTGCAGGCGGCGGCCGAGCAGGTGCTGGCCGCGTGCGAGGCCGAGCAGGCGGCGCGGAAGCAGGCGAGGGAAGCCGCCGCGGAGGCCCGCGTGCTGCCCCGGCGGCCGGATGGCGGCGTGGACGTGGCCGAGGCGTCGCGCCGCGGCTGGCGGACGCTCGACCTCGCCGGAGCCGATCTCTCGGGCCTCGATCTGTCCGGGGCCGATCTCGCGGGTGTCGATCTCGGCGGCGTCAACCTCGCGGGGGCGAACCTCTCCGCGGCGAATCTCGCCTCCGCCAGGCTCGTCGCGGCGAACCTCTCGGCCGCCAACCTCGCCGGGGCGAGCCTCGTGGCGGCCAATCTCGGGCAGGCCGATCTCGCCCGGGCCAAGCTTTCCAACGCGGATCTCTCGCACGGCGATCTGACCGCGGCCAGGGTGGCGGCCGTCGACTGGCGGGGCTGTCGGCTCAGCGCCGCGAAACTCACCGGGCTCGATCTCCGGGGCGGCGATTTCTCCGGCTGCACCGCCGATCACGCCGACTTTTCGCGGACCGATCTCGCCGACGCCGTGTTTCGCGACTGCCGCCTCGCCGTGGCCTCGTTCGCGGATGCCCGCCTCGACCGGGCGACGTTCTCCGCGGCCGGGCTCGAGTGGGCCGCCTTCGGCGGCGCGGCCGGCCCCGACGCCTCGTTCACCGGCTGCGACCTCACGAAGGTCCGCGCGGGCGGGGCGGACTTTCGCGGGGCGTCCTTCACGCGGTGCCGCGGGCCGGAGGCCGTGTTCGAGGGGGCGCGGCTCGACGGGGCGACCGTCACCCGCTGCGAACTCCCGCGGGCGCGATTCGCCGAGGCTTCGCTCGCGGCCGCGGGCTTCGACCGCTCGGACCTGCGGCACGCCGTGTTCGAGGATGCCTGCCTGACCGACGCCCGGCTCACGAGCAGCAACCTCTTCGAGGCCGTCTTCGACCGCGCGGACCTCGGCGGAGCGAGCCTGGAGGATTCCAACGCCTACGGCTGCGGATTCTGGGAGAGCGTCGTCGATCGCCTCGAGATCGCGGGCGCGATCGTGGCGGGCACGCGGCTGCACGGCGGGCCACCGCCATGAAGATTCCGAGACTGCCCGCCGACGCGGAGAAGTGGGAACCGCTGACCGTGGCGGAGTTGTTCCGCCGGCTCGCCGCGGGCGAACCGGTCCGCCGGGCGGTGGTGGTGGCCGCGCAGGAGCCCGGGGGCAGGGACGCCATTCCGTCCCCGGCCGGGCGGCGGTTCGTCGGCTCGACGCTCGAGGAGGTGATGCTCGTCGAGGTGCCGCTGGCGGGCGCGGTGTTCGAGGCGGCGGAGTGGCGGGTCGTGGGGCTCACGAGGTGCGACCTGGCGAAGGCGGTGTTCGCCGGCGGACGCCTCGACGACGTGGTGTTCGCAGAAAGCGGACTCGCCGGCGCCGCCTGGCGGCGCACCACGCTCCACGCGGCACGGTTCCTCGAGTGCGGCCTGGAGGCGGCGAGCTTCTCCGGGGCGGTCGTCAGCCGCGGGCTCCTCTTCGGGAGCCGGCTGGGGGCGGGCCGCATCGAGGCCGGGTCGTGGACGGACACGTCGTTCCTCGACGTCGGTTTCGACGGGGCCGTGTTCACGGCGTCGGCGCTTGCGAACTGCGAGTTCACCACGTGCCGTGCGGCCGGCATGCGGTTCGAGGGCGCCGGAGCGACGCTCACCGGCTGCAGATTCACGCGGTGCGAACTGCCCGGCCTCGTCGTCGAGGGCACGATCTGCGACGGCGGCTGGAGCCGAACCGGGTTGGGCGAAGCCGACTTCTCCCGGAGCGTGCTCGAACGCGTCGCGCTGCGGGAATGCCGGTTCTCGCCGGGGTCGCTCCTGCCGCAGGCCTGCGACGGCGTGGATTTTTCGCGGAGCCTGCTCGCCGGGGTCGACTTCACCGGCCGCAGCTGCACCCGTGCCGACTTCAGTCGTGCCGACCTCTCCGCTGCGCGGTGTGCCGACGCCGATTTCACGGGAGCCCTGTTCACCGGCGCCACGGCCCAGGGGGCCGACTTTTCGCGGGCCACGCTGCGGATGGCCGCGCTCGGCGGGTGCGCGCTCCGCGGGGCGGTCCTCGACGGCAGCGATGCGACGGGCGCCGATTTCCGTGACGCCGATCTCACCGCCGCGGTGCTGGGAACGGCCGACCTATCCGGCGCGAACCTCGCCGGCGTCACGTTCACGGGCGACCCGTTCACGGCGACCACCCGGCTGCGCAACACGTGGCAGCGGGCCACCTTCGCCGGGCGCGACCTCCGTGGCCGCTCCTTCGGCGAGGAGGAGTTTCGCGACTGCGACCTCGGGGCCACGGCCTTCGACGGCGGCGTGTTCCTCGACAGCCGCTTCGAACGCTGCCGCTTGTCCGGGGCGTCGCTCGCGAAGACGGGCCACACCCGGACGACGTTCCGCGACTGCGACCTCGGCGGCGGTTCGTTCGCCGGGTCGGTCCTGTTTCGGGTCGACTTCGTTGGGTCGGATCTGACCCGCTGCGACTTCGGCGGGGCCGACGTGCAATGGACGCACTTCGACGGTCGCGACCTGACGTCGCTCGACCTCACGGGGGCCGCCTTCTCGCATGCGAGCTTCGCCGGGGCGGTGCTGGCGGGCATGCGGCTGGCGAACGTGCGGTTCTCCGACTGCTCGTTCGCGGGAGCCGACCTGACGGGGGCGGATTTCGGCGGCGGCGTCATCGAACGGTGCGGCTTTCGCAACGCCAAGCTCGCCGGGGCGAACCTCTCGGGATGCCGGGGCGTTCATGCGGACTTCACCGCCGCCGATCTCACGGAAGCGAGCCTGGCGGGGGCGGCGCTCCCCGGCGCGGTGTTCGTCGACGCCACGCTCACGAGGGCCGACCTCACCGGGGCGACGATGCCGCAGTCGAACTGGGAGCGATCGAGCGCGGTGGACGTGTCGTTCCAGGGCGCCGACCTCGCACGTGCGAACCTGTCGCACGCCGACCTCTCGCAGGCGACGTTCGCCTCCGCGGTGCTCGCGCACGCGAAACTCCACGCCGTGCGTGACGAGGGCACCGACTGGGCCGACGCCGACGTCGGCGGCGCGATCGACACCGATCCCGCCCGTCTCGCCGCCGAGGCGTGGCGCATTCCCGACTGAACGAGGTCGGCGGCGGGCTCAGACCAGCGACACCACCTCGTCGGTGGTCTGGATCGTGATCTCGCCCCCCCAGGCGCACATGCATTTGCTCGAGGCGTCGAGCGCGGGCTGGCCCGCGATCGTGATCTCGGGCATGCCGGGAGACCAGGGCGTGGTCACCGGCACACACGGCATCGGCGTGAGCACCCCCATGGCGGCGGCGGTGGCCGCGGCGACCTCCGGATTGGCCTGCGACAGGCACATCCCGAAGGGCGGAATGTTGGCCAGCGGGGCGAAGTCCATGATCGTGGCCGCCGCCGGCGCCTCGGCCTCGACCGTTTGGATCGTGCAGATCAAGGTCGAGGGTGCCATGCCCTTGTTGCACTTGAGCATGGAACCCATGTTCACGAGATTTCCTGCCATCCTCGCCTCCGTCGTGTCCCGTCCCAGGCCGGACAACCGGCGTCAGGATAGGACGGTCAACGGCCCTGCCGCAACCGGGCGACCGGCGAAGCACGGCCCCGCCGCGGGCGGGGCTTCACCCCGCACCACGGAAGTTGGGCCTGAGCCGCCACTGGCCCGAGGCGTGCGGCTGGAGGATGCCCACCAGTTCGCCCGCGTCGTCGCAGGCGGCGAGCGCCGCGACCGGGGCCTTCGGGCCCACGGTCGAGGGCGCGTCGATCAGCCCGCCGCGGATCGCCGCGTCGAGCATCGCGTCGGAGAGCGTGAGCCGTGGCAGATGCGGCACGGCGGTCACGGCGGGCAGCAGGGCGGCGGCGGCGGAGTGGGGCGAGACCGCGGCGAGTGGGAGCGAGGCGGCGCGTGTGAAAGGCCCCACCGCCGTGCGCACGAGCCCCGCCATCACGGCCGTCGTCCCGAGAGCCGCCGCCAGGTCGCGGCCGATCGCGCGGATGAAGGTGCCCGTCGAGCAGTCCACGTCGAGTGCCAGCCGGGGCCAGTCGTAGCCCGTGATCTCGAGCTCGTCGATCCGGACCGGCTTGGCCGCGATCTCCAGCTCCCGCCCCTTGCGGGCCAGCCGGTAGGCCCGCTGACCCCCCACGTGCACGGCGGAATAGTCGCACGGCCGCTGCAGGATCTCGCCCCGGAAGCCGTCCAACGCCGCCTCGATCTCCGCGGGGGCCGGCCGCCGCGGCTCGGCTTCTTCCACGACCGGCGTTTCGAGGTCGTCCGACGGGCTCGAGCGGCCCAGGAGAAACACCGCCTGGTATCGCTTCGCCTGCTGGTGGAGGTAGTCGACGAGCTTCGTCGCGTGGCCCACGCAGACCACGACGACGCCCTCCGCGAGCGGGTCGAGCGTGCCCGCATGGCCGACGGCCTTCATCGCCAGGCCGCGGGCCACCGCGTCGACCACCTGCCGCGACGTGGCCCCCGCGGGCTTGTCAACCGGGATCACACCCGTGAATGGGAAACGCATAAAGCTCCGCCACCTCGGAGGGTGTCTTGCCGGCCAGGCGCACCCGCGCCCGCAGCGCCGTCGGATCGTCCACGGCCCCGGCCACGAGCCGGTCGAACTTGAGATCCACGACCGCGGCCGTCCGCGCCGCGTCCGCCCGCGCATGCCCCAGCGGATGCCTCACCAGACCGCCGTCGAGCATGCCCAGCGACTCGTGCTCGATCACCACCCGCGTGGGGATGCCGTCGGGATAGAGACCGTCGTACTCGGCGCCGCCGTGCTCGATCGCGATCCGCTCGATCAGCCGGGCAGCCGCGGGATCGCGGATCGCCGCGTCCGAATAGTCGCCGGGCAGCAGCATCAGGGCTTCCCAGCCCGGGGGCCCGACGGCGGCGGCCGCCTCGGCCTTGAGCAGCGTGCGGGCCAGGATGTAAGGGAGCGAGTGGTCGGCCGACTGTCGCGTGGCGGGCGTCCGCTTGGCGGGGTCGGCGATGATCGAGTAGGCCGGCTCGTAGATCACCACCCGGATCCGCCGAATTCCGGCCAGTTCGGCCGCCAGCGTTGGATGCCGCGCGAACAGATCGACGAGCGATTGCAGGGCACCGGCCGACTGGTGCTCGTAGAGCCCGAGCTTGAAATGCATCGCGTGAATCGCGAACGCATCCCCGGCGAGGCCGAGTTCGAGATCGAAGGGGCTGCTGTCGGCCGCGGTCGGCTGATTGAGCCGGTAGATCGCCAGGGGATTGCGAAACACGTCCTGTGGGCCGATGAATCCCGCCAGCGCCCGCCGCCCGCACAGCACCGCCGCCTCCGCCGCGAGCGCCGCCGACGCGCCCTTGCTGTCGGAAAGCTGGTGGCCGGCGCGGATCGCCCGAAACGGCACGTAGTGGGCCACGGCCATCCCGATCGCCGACTCGATCTGGTGCTCGTCGCCCCCGAGCGCCGCGGTGAACGCGGCGGCGGAGGCGACCGTGCCGTGGTGCACGTGGTCGATCGCGTACTTCCGCAGGGGAAAGACCTCGGCCAGCCGTCCCCGGATCTCGTCGATCAGAAGCATCACGCGAAGCGTCGCATCCCCGTCGAGCCCGGCTTCCGTCGCCGCGGCGATCGCCACCGGGTAGTAATCGTTGTGCCCGAACTCGCCGGCCGTGCGACCCCGGGCCGCGTCGTGGCCGAAGTTGGTGCCGTTGGAGTCCCACTCGCGGACGGCCGAAGCATTGGCGGCGACGGCCCGCTCGGCCAGGCAGCGGCGGCGCGACCCGAAGCAGACGGCGCCGTGGGTGCGGGCGGCCGGCGTGGTGGCGAGCGCTTCGCGGCGGAGCACGGTCGGCGCGTTGGCTTCGTCGGCGAGCGCGGAGACGCCGCAGCCGACGCTGTCCAGATGGAACCGCTCGAGCCGTTCGAGCGTGGCCGGCCCGATCGGCCGCGGGTCGCGACGCAGGAAGTCGATCGCGTAGGCGGCCAGGCCGCGGGCCTGGTTGGTCGCGGCGGGAAGCAGCCTTGTGCCAGGGCCGGGGGTCGTCTCGAAACTGTTCATGCAGGCCGGGGAAACTCGCGGGGGGCAGGAGTCGAGCGCCGGATGCTCGAGCCTCCGGTCGCGAACCGCACCGGATAGACTATCCGGCATGGATCCAACCCGCCTGGGACCGTACACGATCCGCGGCCGACTCGGTCGCGGAGGCATGGGAACCGTGTTCGAGGCCGTCGACGAGGCGGGCGCGGGCGTGGCCGTGAAGACGCTCTCGGCCCACCTCGGCGACGACTCCGGACTGAGGGCCAGGTTTGCGGCGGAGATCGAGGCGCTCAAGGCGCTGCGTCACCCCGGGATCGTGCAGCTGTTGGCCTTCGGCGAGGAGGAGGGGCGGCCGTTCTTCGCGATGGAGCTCGTCCGCGGCCGGAGCCTGGAGGAGATCCTCCGTTCGGGCCGGCGATTCGACTGGCGGGAGACGGCCACGATCGCCGCGGACGTCACGCGGGCGCTGAAGTCGGCCCACGATCGGGGCATCGTGCACCGCGACCTCAAGCCGGCCAACCTGCTCTTTCCCGACGAGCCCGGCCCCGAGACGCGGGTCAAGCTCGCCGACTTCGGCATCGCCCGGCTGTTTGGGGAAACCGGCCAGACACAGGCCGGCACCGTCGTCGGCACGGCCGAATACATGGCGCCCGAGCAGGCCGCCGGGGCGGCGGTTGACGCGAGGGTCGATCTCTATGCTCTCGGCCTCGTGATGTTCGCAATGCTCACCGGGAGGCCTCCGTTTCGCGGGGGCGACGTGACGGAGGTGCTGCGGCGGCAGCGCAAGGAGCAGCCGCCCCGGGTGTCGGCGATCGTGCCGGGGGTGCCCGAGGCGGTCGACGACCTCGTGGCGAGGCTGTTGGCGAAGGATCCGGCGGACCGTCCCCCGAACGCCCTGGCCGTGGGTCGCAGTCTGGCGGCTCTCGATCAGGCCGACGCCACCGCCCCCCATCCTCGCGGCGCGGAGCCCACGTTGCCGATCGCCGCCTCAGCCGGCGGTGGCATCGACCTGCTCGCGGCCACCCAGGTCACCGCCGGTGTGGCCCGCGGCACAATCGGCTCGCCCGAGCCGGGCCCCACGCAGCCGGTCGCCGCCCCCACCGGCCGTGACGGCCGCTCGCTCGCCCACCGGGCCACCCGGCCCAACCGCGGCCTCGAGCCCGCGGCGACTCCGCCGGCCAACCGCTTCACCACGGTCGAGGAGCTCGATCGCGTCGCCAAGGCCGAGGCTGCGAGGGTCACCCGACGTGACCGGTGGATCCGAATCACGGCCGCGGGTGCTCTCATCGCCGCGGTGCTCGCCGGGGGATACGTGATCCTCCAACCTCTTTCGGCCGACCAGCTCCACGACCGGATCCGCGGCATCGCCGACGCCCCCGCCGGCGACCTCCGCGACGCCCGCCCGTCGATCGAGCTCTTCCTGACGCGCTTCCCCGCGGACCCGCGGGCCGACGCGATCCGCAGCCTGGGGCGTGAACTCGAGCTCGACGCCCTGGAACGACGGGTCCGGCGCCGCCCGCGGAGCGACGCCGTGCTGCCGCCCATCGAGCGCGACTACCGCTCCGCGGTCGCCCGCGAGTCCGACAGCCCGCTGGCCTGCCTCGCGGCACTGGAGGCGATCCTCGCGCTGCATGGGAACGACCCGCAGCAGGCCGGCGTGGATCTCCCGCTCTGGCTCGATCTCGTGCGGCGGCAGATCGAGCGGGTCGCCCCGCTCGCCGCTCGCGAGCGCACCGAGGATCTCGCGCGGGTGGCGGCCACGCTGACAGAGGCCCGGGCGCTCCAGGCGCAGGCCGCCGCGGCGTCGGAGGCGGATCGCCCCGAACTCCTCGAGCGACGCCGCGCGCTGCTCGCCGGGCTCGTCGAGATCTACGGGACGCGGCCGCATGCCGCGGAGGCCGTGGCCGAGGCCCGGAGCCTGCTCGAAGGCCACGACTGAACCGCCACAGCCCCGGGAACACGGAACCGCCCCTCATGCTCTCCCACCCGCCCGCCGCCACCGCCGCCCGCCGCAGCGCCAGTCAGTCCGCTTTCGCGCGGGCGCGGCAGTTGATTCCCGGCGGCGTCAACTCCCCGGCCCGCGCCTTCGGCGGCGTCGGCGGCGAGCCGATCTTCTTCCGCCAGGCCCAGGGGCAGTGGCTGACCGACATCGACGGCAACCGCTACCTCGACTACATCGGCTCGTGGGGGCCGATGATCCTCGGCCATCGCCACCCCCGCGTGGTCACGGCGATCGAGGCCGCGCTCGCCACCGGCACGAGCTACGGTGCGCCGACCGAGGCGGAGAGCCGCCTGGCCGAACTCATCATCGCGTCGGTGCCCTCGATCGAGAAGGTGCGGATGACGAGTTCGGGGACGGAGGCGGCGATGAGCGCCGTCCGGCTGGCCCGCGGCTGCACCGGCCGCGACAAGATCGTGAAGTTCGCGGGCAACTATCACGGCCACGGCGACAGCCTGCTCGTGGCCGCGGGCTCCTCCGCCGCCACGCTCGGCGTGCCCGATTCGCCCGGCGTGACGGCCGGCACGGCCCGCGACACGCTCGTGCTCGAATACAACGAGCCACAAGAACTCGAGGATGCGTTCCGCGCCGCCGGCGACTCGATCGCCGCGGTCCTGCTCGAACCGGTGGTGGGCAACATGGGGCTCGTGCGACCGGAGCCCGAGTTCCTGGCGACCGCCCGGCGACTCACCCGCGAGCACGGCTCCCTGCTGGTCTTCGACGAGGTGATGACCGGGTTTCGACTCGCCCTGGGCGGGGCACAAGAAATCCTCGGCGTCGTCCCCGATCTCACGATCCTCGGCAAGATCGTGGGGGGCGGCCTGCCCCTGGCGGCCTACGGCGGCCGAGCCGACCTGATGGACCATGTCCTCCCTGCCGGCAAGGTGTTTCAGGCCGGCACGCTGGCCGGCAATCCGCTGGCGGTGGCCGCGGGCACCGCCACGCTCGAGGTGCTGCGCGATGAGTCCCCCTACGCGCTGCTCGAGCGACACGGCGCCGCCCTCGAGGCGGGCTTCCGCGCCGCGGCAGCCGCAGCGGGGGTGCCCGTGTGGGTGGCGCGGGTGGGCAGCATGATGACGATGTTTTTCCAGCCGGGGCCGCAGCCCGTGCCGGTACGCGGCTGGAGGACGGCCAGCCAATCCGACAAGGCCCGCTACGCCGCGTTCTTCTGGGCGATGATCGACCGGGGCGTGTATCTCCCGTGCAGCCAGTACGAGGCGCTCTTCATCTCGGCGACCCACACCGAAGCCGACATCGCCGCCACGATCACCGCGGCCCACGAGGCGCTGGCCGGATAGGGTGTTGGGGGGCAGGGAGGCATAGCAATCGGCCGCGAGGGGTTGCCGATGCCGTGGAGCCGGCCTTGATGGCGAGCGCAGGCAGGATGCCGAAGCGAAGCCAGCAGGGAGTGAGTGGAGGCCAGGATGGCCGGAGCGAACGTCCGGGCGACACGCATCGGCAAGCCCGAGCCTCAGCGTAAGGTCGCAGCGAGCTTCCGCCGAGACGGCGCGGGCGAGCCCGGCGCGGAGTCACCGGAGGTGAAAGTCCACCACCACCGGCAGGTGGTCGCTGGCCGCCTTCGCCAGGCTCGTGCGGACCACGCGGGCGTGGTGCACCTGGATCCCGCCCCGCACGAAAACCTTGTCGAGTGCACCCAGGGCAAGCCAGGCGGGGAACGTGCGAAACCGCGTGGCGGGGCTCGTCACCTGCCGGAAACCGAAGGTCGCGAACCGCTCCCGCCCGAGGGAGTCACGCCAGTCGTTGAAGTCGCCGGCCACGAGCGTGGGGTGCGGATCGGCCGAGCGAAACAGCATGTGGCCCAGCAGCCGATCAACCTGGGCCCGTCGCTCGCGCTCGGCCAGGCCGAGATGGGTGTGCACGAGGTGGAGGGATCCCTCGGGCGACTCGACCAGCAGCAGTTGGGCGCCGCGGGGCTTGCGGGCCCCCTGCCGCAACGAGATCCGGTGACGGCTGGCAACGGGCCAGCGGGACAGGACGAGGTTGCCGTAGCCGCCGTCGCCTACGCGCACCGTCGGCTGAAACACCGAGTGGCAGCGGAAGTAGCGGGCCAGGAGCCGCGGTTGGTCGTCCTGGTGGCTGCGATGCACGAGGCGATCGACCTCCTGCAGGCAGATCAGGTCGGGGTTTTCGGCCTCGATGCAGTCGATGATCCGGCCGAGCGAATACCGCCGGTCGCGGCCGCCGATGCCCTTGTGGATGTTCCAGGTCAAGAGCCGCATGCCGTCGCCCGTCCTTCCCAACGTCACCGAGAGGATTGTACGCCGCTACAATCCCGCCCATGCACGCCCATGACGACATCCGCATCGGCACGGTCGTTCCAGCCCACGACCACACCGCCGCCGTGATCGGCCGACTGCTGCCGCTCGGTTTCGAGACCTTTCAGCTGAGCTTCGGCCGATCCGTGGGGGGGTTCGACCTCGAGCGGCTGGCCGATGCCGTCCGGGCCACGCTCGCGGCCGACGCGCCGAGCGACGGCGTGCCCCGCCGCATCAGTTGCCTCGGTGTCTACGGCAATTCGCTGACGAGTCCGGAGACGGTGGCCGACTGGGAGCGACTGATCGACGCAGCCGGGAGTTTCGGCTGCGACGTGGTGGCCGGCTTCACCGGACGGATCCCCGGCCGGCCGATACCCGAGTCGCTGCCGCGGTTCGCGGAGGTGTTCGGCCCGCTGGCGGGGAGGGCGGCGAGCCGGGGCGTGCGGCTGGCCTTCGAAAACTGCGACAAGCGGGGCACGTGGGAGAGCGGCGACTGGAACATCGCCCACGCTCCCGCAGCCTGGGACGCGATCTTCGCCGCGGTCGACAGCCCGGTCATCGGGCTGGAGTGGGAACCCTGCCACCAGCTCGTGAGCCTCGTCGATCCCCTGCCGCAACTGCGGAAATACGCGCCGCGGATCTGGCACATCCACGGCAAGGACGCGACGGTGCGCTGGGACGTGATCCGCGAGCACGGGCTCCGGGGAGGCGTGCCCTACGTGCAGCACAGGACGCCGGGCTTCGGTGACACCAACTGGACCGACCTGGTCAGCGTGCTGCGGGAAGCCGGCTGGAGGGGGAGCATCGACATCGAGGGATTTCACGATCCCGTCTATCGCAACGCCCTGGAAACGACGGGCCAGACGGCGGCACTCGCCTATCTCCGCCGGTGCCGCGGAGGGGATTTCGTGGCCAACGTCTGGTGACGCGGCCCGCGGCGGGGCTGCGGGCGGCTTCGCCTCCGAAGCACCTCAGCCGATCATCATCACGGCCCAGGCCACCACGGCCGCCCCGACGCTCACCGGGAGCGCTGCCCACGAGCCGGCAAATCCCTTGGCGACGAGCCGGCGATTCCGCTCCTCGAGCGGCAGGCCCAGCAGTTCCTCCAGGTCGGCGACCGTGATCGGCTGGCTGACCACCATGTCGGCCCCGGCCTCTCGAGCATCGCGGCTGGCGGCGAACCCGGCACCGATCATGGCGATCTTGGCATCGCCCCGCACCGCACCGAGGAGCTCCACGAAATCGTGCCCCGACATGTCGTCGAGTTCGCCCGCGACGAGCCAGGCATCGACGTCGAGATGCCGGGCGAGTTTCAGCGCCTGAGCGCCGCTGGAGCGGAGGTGGAGGCCGATCCGGCCGGCGCGGGCGCTGGCCGCCAGTTCGCCGTAGGCGTCGAACTGCGGATCCACGACCACGACGCTGGGCGTCGTCCGCGCGACCTGATCGACGTTCCACGTGGGCTTGTACACCATGACCTGACTCCTTCGTTCACAAACTCGCACGAATCTTCGGGCGAAGCGGGCCTCAGACGAGCGACACGATCGAGAGAAACAAACCGATGGGCACGAGGCAAAGGCAGAGATCGGTGACGGTCAACGAACGGCTCACCGCCGCGACCGCAGGACCTGCTCCGCTCGCCCGATGCTGGCCGTGTTGATTCATGGCTTCGACTCTTTCCGACGGAGCGTCAGGCTCGGCCCGTGGCGAGACCATCTGGCCTCACCCCACGCCACGAAGACATGCAAGCGGCGCGCCCTAAGCCGGTAAGCCGGTAAAAATCGTTGGCCGTTAGCCATAACATGTTTCCTGTCAGGCACTTATGGCTTCCGGTGAGGGTTGCCGGCGGGCTGGCCGGCGGCAGCCATGGGGCGAATCGCGCCGCCGCCCCGGATCCGTAGTGGGGCGAATCGCACCACCGCTCTTCGCCCCTGGGGCGATTCACACCACCGCCTGCGAGGGGGTCCGAAGGCCGCCCCCTGGCGGGGCTTTTGCTAGCCTCGGTCCATGGAGGAGTCGGTCCGCGCGGCGTGGCAGTGGTGGCTTTTCCTCTGGCCGCACATCGTGGCCTGGGGGGTGGTCGGGCTGTCGGTCTTCGCCTCGGCCCACGCGATCCTGGTCAAACGGGACACCCGCTCGACGATCGGCTGGGTGGGGCTGATCTGGCTGTCGCCGGTGTTCGGTGCGGTGGCCTACTTCCTGCTGGGAATCAACCGGATCCGCTCGCGGGCCACCCACCTCCGGGCCGGCGTGACGCGGGCCTCCCTGGAGACCCGGGCGGCCATTCCGGGAGCGGCGCGGCTCGCCGAGGCGGTCGGACCCGATCGCGCACCCTTGCGGTCGCTGGCGACGCTCGTGGGCCGGATCACCGACCGACCGCTCCTCGACGGCAACCTGATCGAACCGCTCGCCGGCGGCGACGAGGCCTACCCGATCATGCTCGAGGCCATCCAGGCCGCCCGCCGCAGCATCGGCCTCTCCACCTACATCTTCGACAACGATCCCACCGGGAGGCAGTTCGCCGACGCCCTGGCCGCGGCGGCCGCGCGGGGCGTGGAGGTGCGGGTGCTGATCGACGGCATCGGGTCGAGCTACACCGTGCCCTCGATCGTCGGGGTGCTCGCGGCGAAGGGGGTGCGAGTGGAGCGGTTCCTGCCCACGAGCGTGCCGATCTACTTTCCCTACGCCAACCTCCGCAACCACCGGAAGATCATGGTGGTCGACGGGACCGTCGGCTTCACCGGCGGCCTCAACATCCGGGACGGCTGCTGGCTCGCGCACCAGCCGCGGCATCCGGTGCGCGACATGCACTTTCGCCTCCGCGGACCGACGGTGGCCCATCTGCTCGAGGTGTTCACCGAAGACTGGGCCTTCGCCGCCGACGAGACGCTGGCCGGACCGGCCTGGGCGCCGGGGCTCGCGCCGGCCGGCCCGGCGCTCGCCCGTGGCATCCGCTTCGGGCCCGATGACCAGGACATCGGAAAGATCAAGCTCGTGCTCGTGGGCGCGCTGACGGCGGCCCAGCGGTCGGTCCGGATCATGACGCCCTACTTCCTGCCCGACGACGCCATCTGCCAGGCGCTCGACGTGGCCGCGGCCCGGGGCGTCGAGGTCGACATCGTGTTGCCCGAGCAGAACAACCTCGCCCTCGTCGGCTGGGCTTCGACCGCGTTGCTCTGGCAGGTGCTCGACCGTGGCTGCAACGTCTGGATGTCGCCCCCGCCTTTCGACCACACGAAACTGATGGTGGTCGACGCCGCCTGGGCGATGTTCGGCAGCGGCAACTGGGACGAGCGGTCGCTGCGGCTCAACTTCGAGTTCAACGTCGAGACCTACGACCGGGAACTCGCCGGCCGGATCGACCGCCAGATCGCCGGGGTCATCGCCCGCAGCCGCCGCAAGACGTTGGCCGAGGTCGACGCCCGCAGCCTCCCGGTGCGGCTCCGCGACGGGATCGCGCGGCTCTTTTCCCCGTACCTCTGACGGTCGTTGCGGGTCCTGGCGACCCTGCGTAGATTCCGGTCATGGCCTCCAGCGCCGCCACCCACCCGGCCGATGCCGTCGACGCCCTCCGGGCCGTCGGCCGGGAGTTTCATGGCCGGGGCTGGTCGCTCGGCACGAGCAGCAACTACAGCGTGATCCTCGGCCGCGCGCCGCTCGAACTGCTCGTCACCGCCAGCGGCAAGGACAAGTCGGCCCTCGGCCGCGACGATTTCGTCCGGGTCGACGCGCAGGGCCGCGTCGTCGACGGCTCCGACCGCCGCAGCTCGGCCGAGACGCTGCTCCACTGCACGATCGCCGAGCTCGTGCCCTCCGTCGGTGCGGTGCTTCACACGCATTCACCCTGGGGCACGATCCTCTCGGGCGCCGATCTGCCCGCGGGGGTGGCGGTCGGCAATCTGCGGATCGCCGGCTACGAGATGCTCAAGGGGCTCGAGGGCATCGCCACCCACGACACCCACGAGGACGTGCCGATCTTCGCCAACACGCAGGACATGCGGGAACTGTCGGCGCGGATCCGGGAACGGTTCGCGGGCCTCGACTTCTCCGCCCCCGGCCGGCCGCCGCTGCACGGCTTCCTGATCGCCAGGCACGGGCTCTACACCTGGGGCCGCGATCTGGCGGAGGCGCGACGGCACATCGAGATCTTCGAGTTCCTGTTCGAGTGCGTGGCCCGGGCCCGCACGCTGCCCGCCGCAGGCGTTGGACTCCGGCAGCAGCAATCGCAGCAGCAGCAGTAGCAGTAGTTCTTTTCCTCACCCGTTGTCACACGGAGCGACGACTATGGCGATCGTCACGGTGCCCGCCGAGGCCCGCCGGATCACCGATCCGGCCGAGATCAGGCGGTTTCTCGCCGACCACGGACTGCACTACGAGGTCTGGCCCCTCGAGGACCGCGTCAACCCGGCCGCCCCCGCCGCCGACATCCTCGCCGCCTACGCGCCCGAGATCGACGACCTCAAGGCCCGCGGTGGCTTCGTCACGGCCGACGTGATCGACGTCTACCCGGAAACGCCCGGGCTCGACGCGATGCTCGCGAAGTTCAGCAAGGAACACACCCACACCGAGGACGAGATCCGGTTCATTCTCCAGGGCAGCGGGGTGTTTCACATCAATCCGGGCGAACGACCGGTGTTCGGGATCGAGGTCCATGCGGGCGACCTGATCAGCGTGCCGATGGGCACGCGGCATTGGTTCGACCTCTGCGGCGACCGCCGCATCCGGGCGATCCGGCTGTTCCAGGACACCAGCGGCTGGACCCCCCACTACGTCGCCGATGCCGTGCACGCCGGCTACGAGCCCCTCTGCCTCGGTCCCGGCATGCTGCCGGGCCAGGGGAGCGGAAGGACGGGCTCGTGATCGTCTTCGACGGCCGTGGCATCCTCCTCGACGTCGAGGGCACGACGTCGAGCATCTCGTTCGTCTACGACGTGCTCTTCGTGCACGCCAAGAGCAGGGTGGGCGAGTTTCTCGCCGGCCAGCGGGCTGACCGGCGGGTGATGGAGTTGGCCGCGGCGATCACAGCCACTGCGGGTGCGCCCGCGACCGTGGCCGAGGTCGCAGCCGACCCCACCCGCGCGGCTCTGGCGGCGATCGAGCTGATGAACCGTGACGTCAAGGACACGGCCCTCAAGGAACTCCAGGGGCTGATTTGGCGGAGCGGGTTCGACTCGGGCGAGCTCGTGGCCCACGTGTTCGACGACGTGCCGCCGGCGCTCGGCGCCTGGGCCGACTCGGGGCTCGACGTGCGGATCTATTCCTCCGGCTCGATCGAGGCGCAGAAGCTGTTTTTCGGCCACACCGCCGCGGGCGACCTCACCCCGCACCTCCGCGGCCACTACGACACGACCACCGGGCCGAAGCGGGAGGCGGCCAGCTACACGCGGATCGCCGCCGACATGGGCCTCGCGCCCCGCCAGATCCTGTTCGTCAGCGACGTGGGGGCCGAACTCGACGCGGCCCGCACCGCAGGCATGGCCACCGCCCTCGCCGTCCGGCCGGGCAACCGCGATGCCGGCGGCATCATGGAGCACGAACCGGTCGCCTCGTTCGCGGAGATCGTCGTCTGATGACCGACGGGGCCCAGGTGGCGGCGCGGTGCGGCTGCGGAGCATCGACCCAGCCGCAGCTCGACCAGGCGATCCACGACGCCGTGGCGGCGGCCCGCGCCGACCTGGGGCTCACGGACGCGGGGGACGCGGGGGCCGACCTGGCGGTGGTCTTCATTTCGGCCGCGTACGGGCCCGCCATCCGCCCGCTGTTGGAGCAGCTGACCGACCTTGTGCCGGCGCGGCACGTGCTCGGGGCCACCTGCGAGGGCGTGCTCGCCGGCGACCGGGAATACGAGTCGGGGCCGGCGGTGGCGGTCTGGCTCGCGCGGCTGCCCGGGGCCTGGCTGGAGCCCGTGTCGCTCGAGTACACGCAGACGCCCGACGGGGGCATGTTCGCGGGCTGGCCGAAGGGGCTCGCCGGCCAGATGCCGGCCAACGCCGCCCTCGTGCTTCTGGCCGATCCCTTTTCGTTTCCGGTCGATGCCCTGATCCGGCGGCTCGAAGAAGAACATCCGGGCCTGCCGATCGTGGGCGGGATGGCGAGCGGCGGCTCCCGGCCCGGCAGCAACACGCTCGCGATCGACCAGCGCACCTACGATTCCGGCGCCGTCGGCGTGCTGATCGGCGGCAGCGTCCGGGTGCGGCCGGTGGTGTCGCAGGGCTGCCGGCCCGTGGGGCGGCCGCTGGTGATCACGCGGGCCGAGGAAAACCTGATCGTCGAACTCGGCGGCACGCCCGCGCTCGACCGGCTCCGCGAGATGTATGGCGACCTCGACGACGCCGATCGCGAACTGGTCCGGTCGTCGCTCCACGTCGGCCGGGCGGCGAGCGAATACCGCGACACGTTTCGCCGCGGCGACTTCCTCGTCCGGAACGTGCTCGGGGCCGATCCCGACTCCGGCGTGATCGCGGTGGGGGACCTCGTGCGGGCCGGCCAGACGGTGCAGTTTCACGTCCGCGATGCCGCCAGCGCCGACGAGGATCTGCGGGAGCTGCTCGGCAACGCGGCGTCGGACGTCGACCCCGCCGGCGCGCTCGTCTTCACCTGCAACGGCCGCGGCACGAGGCTGTTTGCCGAGCCGAATCACGACGCCCGCTGCGTCCAGCGGTGCCTGGGGCCGCTCCCGGCCGCGGGCTTCTTCGCCCAGGGGGAGATCGGCCCGATCGGCACCCGGACCTTCCTCCACGGCTTCACCGCGAGCATCGCGATTTTCGAGCCCGCCTGACCTTGAGCCGAAAGGCGGCGGATTCTATCGTCCCGCCGATCGGCAGGGTGGCGCCGCTCGAGGGATCGTCTTCGTGATCAGAACCGTCTGCCTGGCAGCGGCACTCGCCGCCTGCGGCTGCGCCCACCACAAGGCCAATCAATACTCCTACGCGCCGCCGCTGGCCCCGCCGGTCTACCCGCAGCCCCAGACGGTCGGGCAGCCGGTCGCCTATCCCGCGGCGGTTCCCGGCGGCGTCCCCGTGGTGGCCCCGCCGGTCTTCGTGCCGCCCGGCGGCGCGGGCGTCGGTCCAGCGGGAATGCCCGTGATGCCGACGGGCGGGGAGATTCCCGCCGGGCCAGACGGCGCGTGCCCGCCCTGCCACACCGCCGGCGGCGCCGTGCCGGTGGTGTACGAGGGCGCTGTCCAGACCACGCCCTGCCCCCCCGGGCCGTAGCCCGGCGGCCCGATCACACGCCCGGGCCGCTCGTTCGCGTTCTCATCGGGCCCCGCGGATGACGGCCGACTATGATGCGGAGGTCGGTGCCGGCTTCTCCCGCCGCGATCCCGGCGGAGGCACGCAGCGTGAGCATCTGGCGGGTTGAACCCGAGCGGCGGGCCGAGTTGATGGACGACCCGGCGCTGCCCGCCGGCGAGCATCTCGCCGCGCTCGACGCCTTGGCCACCATCAACGCCGTCTCTTTCACCGCCCGGCAGGTGGCCCATGCCGTGGCCCGGCTCGTCGGCCCATCGCTCCCGGACGACCGGCCGCTCGAGATCGTCGACGTGGCCTGTGGCGGTGGCGACATCACGATCGCCCTGGCGAGTCTCCTCGACCGGCGGCTCTCGCGGGCGGGTTCGCGGCCCGCCGGCCGGGGCGTGCGGGTGATCGGCATCGACCTGAGCGCACGGGCGATCGAACGCGCCCGGGCCGCCGCCGCCCGGCGACCTCCCGGCGGCGGGGCGAGCGTCCAGTTCGCCCCGCGTGACGTGCTGGCCGAGGGCCTGCCGCCATGCGACATCGCCGTCAGTTCGCTGTTTCTCCATCATCTCGACGACCCGGCCGCAGCCACGGTGCTCCGCTCCATGGCCACCGCGGGCCGTCTCGGCGGCGTGGTGTCGGACCTGGTCCGCAGCCGCACCGGTCTTGTGCTCGCCATCCTGGGCACCACGTTCCTGGCCCGGTCGCGGGTGGCCCGGGTGGACGGTCCGCTCTCGGTGCGGGCGGCCCGCACCCCGGCCGAGTATCGCGGGCTCTTCGACCGCGCCGGGCTGCCGCAGGCCGTCATTCACCGCACCTGGCCCGAGCGGGTGCTCGTGCAGTGGCGGGCGGCGGAGACCGTCACCGACCTCGCGGCCGGAGTGGCCTGCGCATGAGCGAACCACCGCATGCCGGCACGACGCAGCGTGGCGAGGTCGCCGCGACGGCGAGCCTCGCGTCGATCGCCGGACAGCACTGGCAGGCCGTCGTGGTCGGTGCCGGGCCGGCCGGCGCGGCCTCGGCCACGCGGCTGGCCGCCCGCGGCCTCACGGTGCTCCTGGTCGACGCCGCCGCGATGCCGCGGCCGAAACTCTGCGGCTGCTGCCTCTCGCAGACGGCCCTTGCCGAGCTCGCGACGCTCGATCGCATCGTGCCGCCAGGGCGACAGGCCGGCGGCAGCGAGCCATCCGGCGGGCTGCGGCTCGAGCGGGTGCGGCTGGCCACGGCCGCCGTGTCGGCCGTCGTGCCGATGCCCAGAGGTGCGGTCGTCTCGCGGGAGGCGCTCGATGCCGACGGCGTCGCCCGCGCGATCGCCGCCGGGGCGGCGTGGCTGCCGCGAACCCGTGTGACCACGCTCACCGAAGGACCAGTCTGCGTCGGCATCGGGCTGGCGGCCGCGGATGCCCCGGTCGACCGGTCGCAGACCGTCGCCATCAGCGCCGGGATCGTGATCGTGGCGGCCGGCCTGGCCGACGCGATTCGCGGCGAGGCGGGCACCGGGCGCGACGAGCGGGTGATCGCTCCGGACAGCCGGGTCGGGCTCGGCACCACGCTGCCGGCGGCCGCCGGGGGACCGCCTGCGGGTGAACTCGTGATGGCCGTCTCGGGCCACGGTTACTGCGGCGTCGTCCGGCTGGAGGATGGACGCATCGACCTCGCCGCCGCCGTCGAGCGACGATGCGTCGCCGCCGCCGGCTCGCCCGCCGCCGCCATCACCGGCCTGCTGGCCGCATCGGGCGGCGACCAGGCGGCCAACCTGGCCACGCCCGCGGCGCGCGAGCGGCTCGCCGTCGCCACCTACCGCGGCACCCCGCCGCTCACCAGGCATCGCCCCGTGAACTCGCGATCGGGCCGAATCCTTCGCGTGGGTGACGCGGCGGGCTACGTGGAGCCCTTCACCGGCGAGGGCATGGGCTGGGCCCTGGTCTCGGCCCGGCTGTGCGACGAGGCCCTCGCGGCGCTCGTGACGTCCGGCGGGCGACTCGCCGGCGACCTCACAACCGCCGGGATTCGCTATGCTCAAGCCCACGGGCGGCACTTCGCCGCCCACCATGCCCGCTGCCGCCGTGTGTCGCTCGTCGTCCGCAGGCCGTGGCTCGTCGGCCCGGCCCTGCGGCTGGCTCGGCTCGCCCCGGCCCTCGCGGCCCGCGTCGTCCCGCTGGTGATCGGCGGGGCACCCTCACCGGAGGCCCACGGATGAGCCTCACCCTCCTCGGCATCGGCACCGCGCTGCCGGACCACGCGATCGCCCAGCGGGACGCCGCCACGCTCGCGGCCAGCTTCGCCAATGCCACGCCGGGCCGCGAACGGGCCCTCGAGGCGCTCTACCGCAAGAGCGGCATCCACTCCCGCGGCTCCGTGCTGCTCGACGACCCCGGCGACCAGGGCTTTGTCCAGGAGTTCTTCCCGCCCGCCGACGTCACGGCCGCCGGCGGCCCCAGCACCGGCGAGCGCATGGCCCGGTATGCGCTCGAGGCGGGCCGCCTCGCGGTGGAGGCGGCCCGGCGGGCGATCGCCGACGCCGGCATCGACCCGGCCTCGGTGACCCACCTGGTCACCTGCTCCTGCACGGGATTCGCGAGCCCCGGCACCGACATCGAAGTGATCGACGAACTCGGCCTCGCGACCGACGTCGCCCGCACCCACGTCGGCTTCATGGGCTGCCACGGCGCCTTCAACGCCCTGCGGGTGGCCGCAGCCTTCGCGGCCACGGCGCCCGAGGCGGTCGTGCTCGTCGTCTGCGTGGAACTCTGCAGCCTTCACTTTCAGTATGGCGACCACGACGACCACGTGGTGGCCAACAGCCTGTTCGCCGACGGCGCCGCGGCCGCGGTCTGCCGCACGTCCCGACACCCGGAGCCCGCCGCGCGGCCCTGGAGACTCCGCCATCAGGCCAGTCGGATCCTGCCGGGCTCGCAGCGCGAGATGGGCTGGCTGATCGGCGACCACGGCTTCGAGATGAGCCTCTCGGCCCGCGTCCCCGACCTGATCGCGTCCCACCTCGCTCCGGCCGTGGTCGCCATGCTGTCCGCCGCCGGCGTGTCTCCCGCCGCGGTGGCCTCGTGGGCGGTGCATCCCGGCGGGCCCCGGATCCTGACCGCCGTGGAGGCGGCGCTCGAGCTCCCTGCCGACGCGCTGGCCGCGTCGCGGCGCGTGCTCGCCGAGCACGGCAACATGTCGAGCGCGACGATCCTGTTCGTGCTGGACCGGCTCCGTGCCGCCGACACGCCCGGGCCCTGCGTGGCCCTCGCCTTCGGGCCGGGCTTGACGGTGGAGATGGCCGTGCTCGAGCGGTGAGCCCGATGGGACAGGGAACGCAATCGTGAGCCTCGCAGGACGTTCCTCCGGGATCCTTCTTCACCCCACCTCGCTCCCCGGCCGGTTCGGCATCGGCGAGCTCGGCCCCGACGCCGACCGCTGGCTCGAGCACCTCGCCCGGATGCGGCAGCGACACTGGCAGGTGCTGCCGCTGGGGCCGACCGGCTTCGGCGACTCCCCGTACCAGACGCTCTCCACCTTCGCGGGCAACCCGCTGGTGATCTCGTTCGATCGGCTGCACGACGACGGCCTCGTGGACGCCGACCGGCTCGCGGCCTTCCCGCTCCTGCCGTCCGACCACGCGGCGTTCGGCGACCTGATCGCCGCGCGGCTGACGCTGCTTCACGAGGTGGCGGCCGCGTTTCCCGCGCGAGCCGCGGCCGAACTCAGCGACCGGTTCCGGCGGTTCGCCGATGAGAACGGCTGGTGGCTCGACGACTACGGGCTGTTCGTCTCGCTCAAGGCCCACTTCGCGGGCCGCTCCTGGACCGACTGGCCGGCCGACGTGGCCCGCCGTGAGCCGAGCGTCCTGGCGGCCGCCCGCCGCGATCTCGCCGCGGGCGTCGCCCACGCGCGCACGGGACAGTTTCTGTTCCACGACCACTGGCGGCGGCTGCGGGAGCGGGCGGCCTCGCTCGGCATCTCGATCGTCGGCGACCTCCCGATCTTCGTGGCCCAGGACAGCGCCGACGTCTGGTGCCGGCCCGACCTGTTCACGGTGGCCGACGACGGCCGGCCGACCGTCGTGGCGGGCGTACCCCCCGACTACTTCTCCCAGACGGGGCAGCGCTGGGGCAATCCGCTCTACCGCTGGGAGGCGCACGACGCCGAGGGCTACGCCTGGTGGATCGCCAGGCTACGGCACGCGTTCACGCTGTTCGACGTCCTCCGGATCGACCACTTCCGCGGCTTCGCCGCCTCCTGGGAGATTCCGGCGGCCGATCCCACCGCCGAACATGGCCGCTGGGTGCCCGGGCCGGGCCGCGCGCTCTTCGACGCGGCGGCCGCGGCGCTGGGGCCCAAGCCGATCATCGCCGAGGATCTCGGCCTGATCACGCCCGACGTCGACGAGCTGCGGGACGCCCTCGGGTTTCCGGGCATGCGCATCCTGCAGTTCGCCTTCGGGGACGAGCAGCCCGAGACGTTCCAGCCCGCGCACTACCCGGAGAACTGCGTGGTCTACACCGGCACGCACGACAACGACACCACCGTGGGCTGGCATCGGAGCGAGCCGGGCCCCGACACGACCTGCTCCGCCGAGCAGCTCGCGGAGGAGCGGCATCGCGTTCGCACCGCGCTCGGCTGCGACGGATCCGAGATCAACTGGGACATGCTCGCCCTGGCCTGGCAGACGCCCGCCGACACCGCGATCGTGCCGCTGCAGGACGTGCTCGGCCTCGGCTCGGAGGCGCGCATGAACGTTCCCGGGCGGGCCTGGGGCAACTGGCAGTGGCGATTTCAGTGGGAGCAGTTGCACCCCGAGGCGGAGGAGCGGCTCGAACACCTGACCCGGCACACGGGCCGCGGGTAGCAGGGGGCGTCAGCCCGCGGCGAATACCTCGTCGAGCCGCTCGACGTGGTGGGCGATCGCCGACGGCTCGAGGAAGCTCGACTCGAGGCTGTTTCGCACCAGTCGGTAGGCGTCGGCCGCGGTGAGCGGCAGGGCGCCGAGCAGGCCGCGGAAGTTGTCGCCGACGGAGCCGCCAAAGTAGGCCGGGTCGTCGGAGTGCACGCTCGCCCGCAGGCCCGCGGCCAGGAGTGCGGGCAGCGGGTGCTGTTCGAGCCGCTCGCAGACCCGCAGCCGCACGTTCGAGAACGGGCAGACCGTCAGGGGGATGCGTTGCCGCACGAGCCGGTTCACGACCGCGGGATCCTCGAGGCAGCGGACGCCGTGGTCGACCCGCTCGGCACCGAGGGCGTCGAGGGCGCCGGTGATCGAGGCCGGCGGCCCCTCCTCGCCGGCGTGGGCCACGGCGTGGAGCCCCAGCGACCGGCACTTCGCGAACACGTTCCTGAACTTCTCCGGCGGGTTGCCCCGCTCGCCCGAGTCGAGCCCCACGCCGATGAAGTGCCCGCGATAGGGCGTCGCCTGCTCCAGGGTCTCGAAGGCCTCCCGCTCGCTGAGGTGGCGAAGGAAGCACATGATCAGGGCACCCGAGACGCCGAGCTCCGTCCGCGCCCGCTCCACCGCCCGCGACAGCCCCGCCACCACGGCCTCGAAGGGCACGCCCCGGGCGGTGTGGGTCTGCGGGTCGAAGAAGATCTCGGCCCGGACCACGTTGTCGGCCTTGGCCCGCTGCAGATACGCCCAGGCCAGCTCGAAAAAATCCTGTTCGTGGAGGAGCACGGCCGCTGCGGCGTAGTAGATGTCGAGAAAACTCTGGAGGTCGCTGAAGGCGTAGGCCCGCCGCATCGCCTCGGGATCGGGGTAGGGGAGGGCGACGCCGTTGCGTGTGCCGATCGCGAAGGCCATCTCGGGCTCCAGGGTGCCCTCGATGTGGACGTGGAGTTCGGCCTTGGGCGCGGCGGCCACGACCGCCGGCAGCCGGGCCGGTGAGATCGCCGCGAAGTCGTGCTCGTTTGCCATGGCCACCTCCCTGTGCCGGCGCCCGCTACGCCTCACCCACGACCTTCACGCCGGTCGTGAGCGCCAGCCGCGCCGGCTGGCGGGGAAAGCGGAGTTCGATCAGGCCCGCAGCAAAGCCACTGGCCGGCTTCGGCAGCGGCAGCCGCCAGCCTTCGCCGTCGCGCTCCGCCTCGGCGGCCTGCCATCGCGCCGCCCGGAAGTCGCGCGACGGCGATTCGGCCCGCCAGGCCACCGCCTCGGCGACGGCCTCGCTCGGGCGACCGACCAGCCCCACCGCCGCCTGGCCGTCGGCTTCGAACGACCAGCCGAACTCGGGCAGTCGCTCCACGCCCGCGGCATGGCGGCCCAGCGCGGCGACCAGCCCGGCCAGGTGGCCGCTCGACAGGCCGTGGCCGGTGTTGGGGGCGTAGGACACCCAGCGGGGGCCCTGGAGCCGGTCGTAATAGAGCCCGCAGGCCTCCAGCGGCCAGTAAGGATCGTTGGTGCCCAGCGCCAGGATCTTCGGCTGGACGATTCGATCGCGATAGCTGAAGGGATCGACGATCTTCACCAGCTCGCGGCCGCGGGGCGAGCCGAGCAGTGCCTCGATGCCGCGCGAGGTGTAGTCGACGAGCTTGTCCGACATCCCGCCGAACGACTTCCGCTGGAGGCCGACGTGATCCTCCATCGAAAGCATGTCGATCACCGCGGGCACGAGCCCCTGCACCCGGTCGTCGAGGGCCGCCGCGAGCCAGGTGGTCCAGCCCCGCTTGCTCGCGCCGGTGACGACGAATCCGTCCGCGGCCAGATCCCACTCCTCGCGGGCGGCCGCGGTGGCGGCGTTCATCGCCTCGACCGCCGCCTTGGCCATCGGCAGCAGCAGCGGCCAGGTGGTGTCGCCCGTCTTGACGAACTCCACGAAGGTGTGGGCGATCAAGCCGTCCTCGACGAGCCCGGCGAACATCGGCTGAAAGGGCACCTGTCGCACCACCGCGGCCGGCAGGCCGGCGGCCGTCGCCACCTGCGCGAGGATCCGCGTGGCGTCCCCCGGACCACGGCTGTCATCGGCGGGCACCCCGCCGCTCGAGCCGCCGTCGATCCAGAGGAGCATCGGGCCGTCGGCCGCCCGGGCTGCCGGCCGAAACAGCGACAACTCATGGGCCCACTCCACGCCCCGCCAGCGCTGGCTCACGAGCCGGCCCCGGAGAAACTCCCCGCCCATCAGCTCGCCGCGGCAGACGAGCGTGAACCGGGTCGCGGGATCGCGCGCCCGCACGTAGTCGGCCAGCGGGCCTGCGGCGGCGGGGCGAGGCGGTGCCTCGGTCACGGCGGGCGGTTCGGCGCGGAGGCTCCCGGCCACGAGGGCGGAGGCCGCCAATCCGCCGGCGAACTCGCGGCGCGAGAGCGGGTGCGGACTCGGTGCCTCGGGCTGGTCACTTCGCATGGGCCACGCGCCTCGCCCGCCGTGTCGGGGTGGCATGCCGGGCGGCGATCCGGGTCGCGGCCTCGGCGAGCTGGTCGCGGACGTCCGCCGGCTCGAGCACCTCCACGTGTTCGCCGAGCGCGAGCAGCTGCGGCATCATCTCCGCGTCCCACGCCCGGTCGATCTCCAGCACGATCCCGCCGTCGGCCTGGGGCCGCACCCTCTGGCCGGGGTGAAACGGCTTCTCGCAGGCCCAGCGAGCCCGGGGCGCGTCGATCCGGATCCGGTACCGCCGCGGCGGGTCGGGGGAGCGGAACAGCGTGATGCTGTCGGCGAGCAGGGCTTCGACGGCCTCGGGCCGGGGTACGAAACTCCGCGAGGTGACGCGGGCGTCGGCCACGCGGTCGAGCTTGAAGAAGCGGATGCCGGAAGAGGCCGGATCGGCGCCGCCACGGCCCGCCGCGGCCCGATACCCCGCGATGTAGACGGCGCCCTCGTAGAGCACGAGGGCCCGCGGGTGAACGACGATCCGCCTGGGCGATTCGTCGCCGAGGCCCGTGTAACGCAGCGCCAGCTCGAGGGATTTGCGGATCGCCCGGTTGACGGCGTTCAGAATCCTTGGCCCATACTTCGGCCCGGCCGGCCGCGGGTGGACGACCAGACCGTCTCGGTGGTCGGCCACGTAGGCGAGCAGTTCCGGCGTGGCCACCCGCTCGAGCTTCGCGAGCAGCTGGCCGATCCCCCGCCAGTAGCAGGTGCCCGCGAGCGGCGCGAGGAACTCACGGGCCACGGCCAGCGAGAGCAGCTCGGGCAGCGTGACGGCCGGCGCGGCGAGCTCCTCGGCGCCGCGCCCGGGCTGGATCGACCAGGCGTCGCAGGTCGTGCCCCGCAGCGTGCGCTTCCGCGACCGCTTCACGGCATAGCCGAACTTGCCCAGAAACTCGACGTCGCGGCGGATATTTTTCTCCGACATCTCGTCGATCACCCCGCGGGAGACGAGGCGTTCCTTGAGTTCCGCGGTCGTCAGTGGCTGGCGGGCGCCGAACAGGATGTCGATGAGGTGAAACACCCGCAGCAGTTGCTCGTGGCGGCTGATCGAATCCATCCGGGGCTCCTGATCGGGGTGGACTGGCAGCATAGCCTCGCCGTGGGATTCGCTCACCGGCTGAACCGCCCATCATCGCGACCCCCGCGGCGAGGGGTCCGGGCGCGGACCAAGGTTGTCTCTTCGTCGGGTTACGGTTCGCCCGCCAATGAAGCCAAGAGGAGATTTGCCCGTGGAACAGCCGCCGCCGATCGCTCGCGTCTCGATTCGACTCGTCCCAGAGGAAACGCCGCGGGGCCTGCGGCGGCCGGCCGCGCGCCGCCGCGCCACCTACCGCCCACTGGCCATCGGACCCGCGGTCCTCTTCCGGCCCCGGTCTGCCGGCGGCCGCTGGGTGGTGTCCGTCTCCACGGACGGGCTGCTGCAGCCCCGCGGACCGCGGTCGCTGCCGGCGGCGATCGCCCGTTCCCGGAGGCTGCGGGCCGACGGGATCATGGCGCGGGCGGCCGTCGCGCTCGTCGCCCCGGAGGACGTCGCCCTCGGGCAGCCTGCCGGCCGGCTCGTGACCGACGACGGCCTGCGGCACGACTGCTACGGCTGGGCGCTGCTTTACCAGCTCCCCGAGATGCGGGGCATGGCGGTGGTCGATCCGCACGACCGGTTCGACGACCTGCCGGCCTTCTACGAGTCGCCGCTGGAGTTCGTGGACCGGGCCGCCTATCTCGCGGACCGGGGCATCGCGGCGCGGCCGCTCGCGCTCATCACGCAGCTCGACGACTTTCGCCCCGGGCCAGGCGGCCGGATGTGCAACCGCTTCTACCCGCGGGGCTCGTTCCGCAGGCGTTGGGGCGGGTGACGGCTGCGTCTCACGACTCGAGGCTGAGCCGCTCCTGCAGCTCGAGCCAGCGTTCCTCGGCCGTGGCCAGTTTCGCCTCGACCTCGGTGACGGCCGCGTGCAGGCGGAGCGCCTCGGCAGGATCGGTCGTGGCCAGGAGGGCCGCATGCCGCTCCCTCTTCTCGGCGTCGAGGCGGGCGACGGTCTTCTCCAGATTGGCGAGTTCCTTCCGCTGCGCGCGGTCGTCGCGGCCCGCGGCCCGGGCGGGCGTGCCGCCACGGGGCGGGGCAGGGGGGCGGTGGCGTCCGGCGGCCGCCTCGGCCGCGTCGATTTCGCCCGTCACCTTGGCCACGTAGGTGTCGTAGTCGCCGAGGTGATCGACCACCCGGCTGTCGCGGACCTCGATCACGGTGGTGGCCACGGTCCGCATGAAGGCGCGGTCGTGGCTCGTGAAGATCACGGTGCCGGCGTAGTCGGTCAGGGCCGTGGCCAGCGCCTCGACCGTCTCCACGTCGAGGTGGTTGCCCGGCTCGTCGAGCACGAGCACGTTGGCCGTGCCGAGCAGCAGCCCAGCGAGGCAGAGCCGGGCCCGCTCGCCGCCGGAGAGCACCTTCACCGCCTTCGACAGCGCCGACTGCCGAAACAGCATCGCGGCCGCGAGATCGAGGATCCGCTGCTGCTTGGTGCCCGGCGCCGCGGCCCGCTCGAGGTGGTCGAGCACGGTCATCCGCTCGTCGAGGCTCGTGTAGACGTGCTGGGCGTAGGTGCCGACCTCGCAGCCGTGGCCCCATTTCACGTCGCCGGCGAGCGGGGGCAGCGAGCCGACGAGCGTCCGCAGGAACGTCGTCTTGCCCTGGCCGTTGTCGCCGACGATCGCGGCCCGCGAGCCGTGCACGATCTCGAGGGCGATGTCGCGGGCCACGGCATGGTCCGGGTAACCGATCCCGAGGTCCCGGCAACGGACGGCCGCCCCCTTCCGCGGCGCGATCTGCGGGCAACGGATCGCGGCGGTGGGGGCGTCGACGGGGATCTCCTCGAGCTCCAGCTTCTCGAGTTCCTTGGCCTTCGACTTGGCCCGCGAGGCGGTCGAGGCGCGGGCCCGGTTGCGGGCGATGAAGTCTTCGAGTTCCCGTTTGCGGGTGAGCACCGCCGCGTTCGTTCGCTCGATCGTCAGCCGCCGTTCCTGCTGATGGACGAGATAGTCGTCGACGGGGCCCGGATGGAGCGTGAGTTTGCCGTGGGCCAGGTCGAGCGTCTGGTCGCAGGTGGCGTTGAGGAAGGCGCGGTCGTGCGACACCACCACGCAGGCTTCGCGATAGCCCCTCAGAAAGTGCTCGAGCAGGATCTGCGTCCGCAGGTCGAGGAAGTTGGTGGGCTCGTCAAGCAGCAGCAGGTTGGGCTCGTGGAGCAGGAGCGCCGCGAGCTTGACGCGGGTCTGCCAGCCACCGGAGAGTTCCTTGACCGGCCCGGTCAGCAGCAACCCCTTGAGCTCGAACTCGCCGGCCACCTCGCCGCACTTCCAGTCGGGCTGGCCGCTGTCGCGTTGCAGAAAGTCGAGCGCGCTCTCGCCCGGCAGGAAGGGGTCATGCTGCCGGAGGTAGCCCAGCCGGAGCCGGGGATGGCGGACGATCTCGCCGGAGTCGAGTTCCTCCTCGCCGAGGATGATCCGCAGGAGGGTGCTCTTGCCCGCGCCGTTGCGACCGATGAAGCCCACCCGGCCGTCATCGGTGATCGTGGCGCTGGCTCCGTCGAGGAGCACCTGGTCGCCATACCGCTTCGAGGCGTTTTGGATGTCGAGCAGAACCGCCATGAAGCGAGCGACTCACCGCCATCCAGACGTGCGTCAACCTACGAAGCCACGGGGAGCGGAGGGCACGGGAGTCGAACCCGCAACCGGTTTCCCGGCACCACATTTCCAGTGTGGCCGCTAGCCATTCGCTTACCCTCCGAATCGGCTTTCCGGAGTATACCCAGCGTTGGCCACGGCGGCAGTCCTCGGCCGAGGCGTCACCAACCGGCCCGCCTGCGGCGGCGCCCGCGGCGCGGAGAGAATGCCACGGTCGCCGAGTACCAACACCGGGGAGGCCCGACGATGATCCAAACCACACAACCATGGCCCGACCATCGCTCCTGCCGCACCGGCGGGAGCCTTGCTCTGACGCTGGTTCTGCTTTCGACGGTCGCCGCGGTCGGCGGGGCTCCCTGCCGGATCGCCGTCGTCGAAAAAGGCACCGGTTGGCCCGTGCCGCTCGTCGAACTGGAGACGGTGCACGGCGTGAAGTTCGTCACCGACAACGCCGGCGTCATCGCCTTCGACCTTCCCGAGGCGATGGGGAGGGAGACCTGGTTCGGCGTCCGCGGGTTCGGCTACGGCGTGCCGCGGGACGGCTTCGGATTCGCGGGCGTGCGGCTCACGCCCACGCCGGGCGGTTCGCTTTCGATCGAGGTCGAACGCACGATCGTGGCCCGGCGGCTCGGGCGGATCACCGGGGCCGGGATCTTCGGTGAGCGCCAGAAACTCGGTCAGGACCGCGATTGGGAGGAGTCGGGGATCGTCGGCTGCGACAGCGTGCAGACAGCCGTGGTCGCCGGGAGGCTGTTCTGGGCGTGGGGCGACACGTCGCTGGCGCACTATCCGTTGGGCATCTTCGATGGCACGGCAGCCCGCACGCCGCCGCGGCCGCTCGATCGATTCGAGCCTCCGATCCGCCTCGCGTTCGACTACCACCGCGACGTCGCCCGCCGGCCCAAGGCGATCGCGCCGATGGCGGGCGACGGCCCCACGTGGCTCACGGGCCTCGCGACGGTCCGCGACGAGTCGGCGACCGAGCGGCTCGTCGCCACCTTCCTGAAGATCAAGCCGCCCCTGGAGACGGTTGCCGTGGGACTCTGCGCCTGGAACGAGGCCACGGAACGGTTCACGCCGGTCACGACGCTCTGGAGCCGGTCGGGCGACAACCAGCAGCCCCCGCCGACACCCAGCGGCCATGCCGCGGCGTGGACCGACGCCGACGGCCGCGACTGGTTGCTGTTCGGCAACCCGTTTCCCGCGCTCCGCTGCCGGGCGACGTTCGCCGCGTGGAGTGATCCGACCGCCTGGGAGGTGCTGGCTCCGCCCCGCCGCGTGCGATCGGCGGAGGGTGGCGAAATCGAGCCGCACTCGGGGTCGATCGCCTGGAACGAATGGCGGGGCCGCTGGGTGGCCGTGTTCATGCAGAAGTTCGGCAAGCCCTCGGCGTTCGGTGAGCTTTGGTATTGCGAGGCGGACGATCCCCTGGGCCCTTGGGGGCCGGCCGTGAAGATCGTCTCCCACGAGAACTACACCTTCTACAACCCGAAGATTCATTCGGAGTGGTCCACCGGCGACTCGCCCATCCTCGTGTTCGAGGCGACGTTCACCCGGCAGTTCGCCGACGCCCCCGCACCGGTCGCCCGCCACGACTACAACCAGGTGCTCTATCGGCTCGATCTCGACGCCGCCGCGCTCTCCCCGGCACGTGGGAAGTCCGCCCGCTGAGCGGGCCGGCTGGTACGATTCTAGGCGGTACCAGGATCGTGGTCGCCGCCCCGGGCCACCAGCATCGCCGCCACTTCCGGAGCCCGCCATGCAACCGCTCGTCATCCCCGACCTGCTCACGCCCGGCGAGGTTGCCGAGGCCAACCGCCTGATGGACTCCGCGGAGTACGACGACGGCCGGGCCACGGCCGCCGGAGCAGCCCATGCCGTGAAGGCCAATCGGCAGGTGTCGCGGCGATCCGCGACGGCGCCGGCCCTCGACGCGGTCGTCGATGCCGCTCTGCGACGCTGCCAACCGTTCCGCGAGGTGCTCTCGCCGAGCGCCGTGTCGCAGGTGATCTACGCCCGCTATGGCGTGGGCGACGGCTACGGCAGACACGTGGATGCCGTGATGACCGGGATGCCCCCGATGCGGGCCGACATCTCGTTGACGATCTTCCTCAGCGATCCTGCCGCGTATGACGGCGGGGAACTGCGGCTCTGCCATGGCACCGCCGAGCACGCGGATCTCAAGCTCGCCGCCGGGGCCGCGGTGGCCT
>Ga0214917_10001350_pt1 | contig 31618 bp, 33 predicted proteins | sample LL_1208_BB_MetaG_FD_177983 | JGI IMG/M metagenome (GOLD analysis project Ga0214917, IMG submission 177983) | Freshwater microbial communities from Lake Lanier, Atlanta, Georgia, United States - LL_1208_BB | ecosystem: Environmental > Aquatic > Freshwater > Lake | place: USA: Georgia | collected... | reverse complement strand
ACGCTCTTCCGATCTATGAAAATATAGATAGTTATATTTTAACTCAATACGTAGTAAATAAAATAGATTCATGTGGAAGTTAATTCTTTTTATCTATTAATTTATTAGTTACTAACGTATGATTTACTACTACTTGATTCATAAAATAAATACCATTCCAAAATATTATTAAAGAAGTTGTAAAACAAGTAAACATATCATACCAACTAAATAAATGTCTAAAAGCAAAATATGATACTATAGTTAAAGTAGAATGTGCAATACAACCAGGAGCTCTTATCCAAAGGTTTATATAATTATTTATTCTTTTTTCAGTAATTGAATTCATCCAACCATTTCTAACTAGGAATAACAGAAGATAATCTAAACCTCCTGGTAATCCAGTTAAAAAGAATAATGAATGACCTAATAAACTTCCAGAACGTCCAGCTATCGCAATTGGTAGTGCAACGAAAATCATTAAAATATGATGGAGCCAATCATCGAATCTTAATTTTGGAAAATAAGAAAAGATATGATAAAAATGTAAAGCAAATGTTAACACGGCAGATTCATAATTTGATGGATATTCTAAAAAATTAAAAAAGTTGGTCCAGGTAAATATTACATCACCCATAGTTAAATAAACAAGATACATATTATTGAAAAAATGAATCAAATAATACTTTCCTTGAACTTTATCGGCAATAACATAATCTAATCCAGTGTATATAAAGAAATAAATGAAAAAATGAAATAAATATAATAACATTATTATATTTATCGACATTTGTCTAAATATATTTTTCAAATTAATTCGTCAGGTTCTTCTAAATTACGCAATATTTTTCTACCTAGTTTTCTATTGTATGGTTGGGGTTTTGAAATTAAAATAACAGAGTTATCTTTACCAGTTGTAAAGTAGAAATTTTCTTGATCCAATACTTTTGTTGCAGTAGGACATAAGTTTACATCAACTACTTTACCATATGCTGGTGAGCAGCAATGATATGATGGTATAGCATCTTTATCTACAACTAATGTATCGAGATTCATTAATGAATTAATGTCATTTAAATTGAATTTTTGATTTTTAAAGTCTTTGGTTACTTCATTAAAATTAATTTTATTTAGTTTTTCATTTAATTTTTCTAAATCAACATCATCTTTCTTTTTAATAACACTTACTACATCTAATTTGTCGATATTGACATCTGGTAATTTTTGTGTTACTTCTTGAACTTTAACTACTATTTCGGGATTTGTAATATTAGGAACTGTTTTTAATGTAGGATATTTATCTATTAATTGGTTAGCCGCTTTAGAAGCCTCTTCTTTTAATTTATTATTTATATTTTCTTTAATTATATTTTTCAATGTATTTTGGTCTAATTGATTTGCATTTCTAATATTTTGAATTATATTTTGAACTTCATTTTGAGGAACAAGTGTTTTAAATTTATCACTATCTAATATCTTATTTATTTCAGGAGCCCTAAGTATATTTTGAACATTAGCAATATTAGGTAATCCAATATTTGGAGTTGGTAATGAGGTTATTACACCAGCTTGTGAACCAAATGTATTAGAAGCAGTAGAGAAAATATTTTTTCCTGTTTGTGTTGCACCAGTTGCTAACGAACTTAAATTACCCAAAGGTGTAACATTTGCTATTCTAGAAAGATTTGAACCGATATTACCTAATGGTGTTATATTAGATATCTGAGATAAATTTGATACGTTGGGAACACTAGGTAATTTACCTAAATCCAAACCAAAAAATCCATCAGCAAAACCTTCAACAGTTTTTATTTCTGAATCAACTAATCTAATTGGGAAAATTATATGTGTTAATTTTTGTGTTTCAGTATTCATATGTGATAATCTTATTTCTAAAGGCATTTTTTCACCATGCCAATTTAATTTACTTTTAGTCCAAGAAACTTGTTTTAAATTATGTCTTTGATTTCCAATCATTGATTTATGTTCTGCTGGTTTGACCATATCTTGAACTACTTTTCTTCCATCATTAACCATATTATTAATATTTGTTTTATAATCTACTTTTATAGGTAGTTTACATTTTGGTAATTTGTTAATATTTATTCTACCTTCTTTATTTTTGTATTGTTTATTCTTATTATCTTCTAAATATGAAAAATTATTTACATCTTCTAAATTATGCATAGTAAGTACTTCTTCATCAACATCAATATCAAGTAAATCATCAGTTGAAATATACATTTCCTTGTCATTTAATTTATCGAAATGTGCTCTTGTTTCATCATATGTTTCTTGTTGAATATTAGCCATATTTTCAGCACAATCGCATTCTCTAAAAAATAAAACATAAATAATTATTATCAATAACAATATTAATATTTTCATTATTATTGTCCTAGATAAAGTTTACTAAAAATTTTTTTCATTACCAAATTTTAGCCCTACTAGATTTATCTAAATATAATTTATCAGATTCTAACACATGGAATGCTGTATAAAAGTCATCTATATTTTTTAATATACCATTTACTCTTAATTCAGGTGGAGAATGAGGGTCAATCATTAATCTTTTCTTCATTTCTTCTGCACACATACTATAACGCCAAATTCTAGCATAACTTAAGAAAAATCTTTGAATTGGAGTAAACCCGTCTAATGATACATTTTCTTCAGGATGTTGTAATAGATATTTTTTGAATCCTTCTAATGAAATAAATACACCACCTAAATCAGCAATATTTTCACCTAAAGTTAATTCGCCATTTACTTGATTACCATCTATTTTATATTGATTGTATTGATTTTTTACTATATCTGTTTTATTTTTAAATTTTTCTTTATCTTGTTCTGACCACCAAATATTCAAGTTGCCATTACCATCAAATTTACAACCTTGATCATCAAATCCATGAGTCATTTCATGACCAATTACTGTACCAATACCTCCAAAATTTAATGCCTTATCATAATCTTCAGAGAAAAAAGGCGGTTGTAATATTCCTGCTGGAAATACTATTTCATTAAATGATGGTGAATAGTAAGCGTTAACCATATGAGGATCCATAAACCATTCACTTTTATCTACAGGTTTATATAATTTATTAAATCTATATTCATTATCATCTTTATTGCATAATAAATTATTTACTAAATATGAATTACTGAAACTTAATTCTGATTTATATTCTCTCCATTTATCAGGGTAACCAACTTTAATATTCATCATATCTAATTTTTCTAATGCTTTACTCTTAGATGTATCATCCATCCAATCTAAATTAGTTATACTAGTTCTTAATTCATTTTTGAGATATTTTATCATTTCAAGTGCTTCTTTTTTTGCATTTTCAGAAAAATGTCTTTCGACATATTTTTTACCAATTAATTGTCCTAATTGATTTTCTGTATTATATATAGTTCTTTTCCACAAAGGTTTCATTTCAGATGTTCCTGACAATGTTCTTCCATAAAAATCAAAAACTAATTTTTCTAGATCTGTTGATAAATATGATGATACAGTATGTAAGAATTTATATACAAAATAATCTTTCCATAAATTCAAACTTAATTCATAAAATAATTTATTTAGATTTGCAAAAAATACAGGATTAGAAATGTTTATTTTCTCAGGTTGCAATTCTATTCTTTCAAAGAAATAAGATAAAAAGTCAAATGAAGGATATTCTTGCAATATTTGGTCTAATGTTCTAGGATTTCTTAACAATTCTGGTTTTCTTTTTTCTACTTTTGTGTGAGTAAATTGTGCTAATTGTTTTTCTAGATTGAATATACCATCTAAGTCTAAAGATAAATCAAAATAAGAATTAAATTTATCAAGGAAATTTTTATATTCTTCCCTTTCTTTACTTTTATCATCTAAAAAATAATAATCTCTATCTGGTAAACCTAAACCTGCTGTAAATAAATGTAGAATAGAGAATGTAGAATCATCAAAGTCATTGTAAACAGTAAGTCTAATTGGACTTTCAATATTCCAGGACATTTGATAATCAATTACCAGTTTTAATAGTTTACTTATGCTATCACACGACCTAATTTCATTAATATATTTGAAAACTTCACTGATATCTTTTCTTTTTTCTTCATCTAACCCTTGACGATACAATACATTTAATCGATGATATCTATCACTAGTTTGGTAATCTTCTTCCAATATTTCTTTTACTTTTTTTTGGTTTTCTTCACTTAAAATTACGATGGAACCCCATCTGCTAAAATCGAAAGGTATAGGATTTTTTTTAATCCATTCTGAATTAACATATGAAAAAAAATCATCAGATGGTTTCACAGACATATTAAAATCAATATCAAGTTTCATTAAAATAATATAAAAATTATATTTATATACTTTTTCTAATATTTAATATATTATGAAAAAAAGATTAATTTTATTAATTTTAGTACTTTTAGTAATCTTTTACTTTCTTTGTGTTAAAACAGAGAAAATGACAAATATAGATTATTCAAAATCTATTGTCGAATTAATGGCCGATGTTAATGCTTTGCAAGCCGATGAAATGTTATGGGAAAAAATACCTACCAAAATATCAAAAGTTATTGAAGATGTCAAAAAAGATATCAATGCATGTGGTGTAAATGGCGTTGATGTATCTAAAGAGGATTTAGCATTTGCTGATTCTAGACTTAAATTTATTAAAATGTTACCTGTAACTAAATTATTTAATGCATTTAATTATGAAAAAGTAAAATGTTTTGTAAATAATATTGATAGAACTAATTTAGTATCTTGGATTAAAACAGAACCTGCTTTACCTAAATATTTATTACCTAGAAATATTATTATTGTAAATGATAGTTTATACCAATCATCTCCTTATGGTGTAATAAAATATAAAGTACCTGCATTAAAAGATTATGCTGGTAATGATGCATTAAATGGAACTATTGAATCTTCTTTATTAAATGACTTTAATATTTACAATCGTAATATGGATATTGCATTTTCTTACCAAGGAACTTTAATTCGTAAAGTAGGAACTAGCTTTGTTGATTTAAAAACAGGTGAATCTTATGCAATCAAAAAATTAACAGATCGTGTAGAATTACTAAATTCTAAAGTAATCTCTGAAACTTCACCCGAACAAATAGCTAATAAATTTGAAGACAAACCTAAAGCTAAATCAGAAGTTAAAACAGAAGTTAAAGCAGAAGCTAAAACTGTTATTGCTGAAAGTAAACAATTAACCTCTGCTGTTCAAGAATTAAAAGGTGAAACCCCTCCTGATGTTAAAGCTGAAATTAAAACAACCGTTGCTAAAGTTGTAGCTACATCATCAGGTGGTAGTAGAAGTAAAAAATCAAATAGTAAAAGTAGCAAAAAATCGAGTAGTAAAAAAGCAAGTAAAAAAGCGTCCAAGAAAAGACAACGTTTTACAAATACTTATGAAGGATTTTCTTTAGTTGGTTTTACTGATAATGTTCCTGTAACTGGTAAAGATAGCTTACAAATTCCTAATTCAGTTATTGATGATATTTTAACTTCTCAAGGTGATGTAAAATACATTAAATCTCAAGTAGGTTCAACCCCTGAAGTAACTTTAAACAGAGATGTTATATTTGCAGCAGATTATGAAGGTATCCCTTACTTATTTGCTAGAAATGAAATTTTACCTCGTTCAAAATGGGCAAATAGTATTAATAAAATTTTATCTGAAGGTAAAATGGGTATCAAAACAGTCATTCCTCATTATTACCATAAAGATGGTCAATTCAAAACCAGATTTATTGTTGTATTAGATAATGATTTCTATACTGTTGTTGAAAATAATGTTGCATCTGAAGTTAAAGACTTTGCTAAAGATATGGGTGTAAGCTTTTCTGAAAAATTAGGAGAAGTATACAGTTGTAAGGAAAATAAAGTATTCTTGGAACAAATGCAAGCAAGTGGTATCATTGATGAAGCCAAGAAACTTGAATTAATAAAACAATTAAATTGTTAATCAAAAAATAAAATAATTATAGACCAGTATTAATCCATTGGTTTAGTAAACATTCTGTAGATTTTGTAAAAGTAAACACTTTTAGAATATCTTTAGGTAACTTTGTATCCATTTGTACATAATTCTTGTTATTGATTTGATAATCTTTAGTCATATCGGTGGGCTGTTTAAAACTAATGTTACCATTGATAAAATTTTCATAAATATTACCAGATGTATATAAAGGTTCTGAGGTAATCTTAATTGGATTAGTCATTAGTTCCTTTTGAAGCTCGTCCTTGTTATAAATGATGAAATAATATGGATTGTTTGAATTTACATACATTTGGAATCCAGAATCAAGATTAATACTCTTATTGAAATTATAACGATTAGAAATGATTTTATCCACACTACTACTCTTCAACATATGCTTACCCATTTTATGCATACATTTTAGAAGGACATTAGTATAAATTAGTTTTGGTTGATCACTAAATGGCATAATGAAGCCATACTTCTTGATAACAACCTTATTGAACCAAGGATTAACTACATATTCTTGAATGTAATTTCCCCATTGATTGGACTGTTCTCCAAGTTCCTTTAGTTTCACACGCCATGAAGAACTAAATACATTATCAAGAAGAGGAAAGATTTCAAAACGCATTTTCCCACGACGTGACCATTTTGGGGTAGTGTCTAGGAAGTATGGGATATCGCATTTGTGTGAAAGTTCAAAAATAACATTTTTGTGAAACTCAAGAAATGGCCTAAAGATATTTACATTGTGAATAGTGCTCTTTTTCTTCATAACTTCCAAATCAAGTAGGTTACCACCTTTCATTGAATTTGTAAAAATGTTCTCAATAATATCATCTTTATGATGACCTACAAAAACACCGGTGCAACCATACTCATCAATAATCTGTTTATAGAGTTTAAAACGGATTTTACGAGATTCTTCTTCAAATTCAGTGCGAGGTCCAGAATTTTCTTTTTTACGAGAATAGCCTTCTACTTTAGCAATATACATTTTTACATCATTTGTCCTGCAATAATCTTTTAGAAAATTTACTTCTTCGTGTTGTTCATCTCGTTGTGAATAATCAATAGATGCTGCACAAATGGGAAATGAAAGCACTTCCTGTTTGCGGAGTTTTAATAGACAAGCAAGTGTGACCATTGAATCAACACCGCCACTAAGACTTACGATAGCTCCATTTTTGAAAACATCGTTATCGATACAAAACTTTTTCAGTGTAATCATTAGAGGATTATTTTCTGGAATACCATCAATATCCTCTTTTCCATAGTAATAATTTGAAGGACTTTCGAGAAGATATTGATATTTGAAATCATTATCTTCTACTTTATTGTTTTTGGTAATATATTTAGCAATTACCAAAAGTAATACAAAAGGAGCTAGGATAGTAGACACAGCATATACATAAAAGTAATCAAAAGGTGTCATAAATAAATGATATTATAAATATATGTTATTTTTTTCAATTTTTAATTATAAATTAATTAATTTATAACTAGATACCATTATACGGTTAGTATTATGTGTAAGTTTTAGTTTTTCAGTATATGATTCTAAAATACCTTCACCTTCAATTATATCATATGGATAGTAATACACCATTTTATCAAATATCAAATCAACATATTTTCCATTATCATACCCAATAGTAACAAATGTTGAAGTATCTTTTCCTCTTTTATTAACACGTCCAATAGAGATTAATCCACGAAATTTAATAAATGTTTTATTTGGGGGTAGTGGTATATCCTCATCTATTATAGTTAAATACATATTTGGAAGAAACTCTTTGGATAACCAAAATCCATATTCTTTGTATTGTTTGATTGAATCTTCTAATATTTTATGTTTCTTACCATAGCTGATTAATTTATTATTTTTTAATTTATATGGTTTTTCACCATTTGTTAATTCGATACCTGCTTTCTTTGCTTCTATAAAATGTACCCATTTTCTATATGATGAATGACAATGATTTAATGTAGCTAACCAAAATTCAATCGGATTATAAACTTTATGATATGCTAAAGCCCATACTAATTTTGCATATGATATAGCATGACTTTTACAAAATGAATATTTTCTTAAACTATATAGTGATTGATTTAGTTTATCTTTCTTTGCATCAGTATAATTAAACTGATTTAACATCTCTGAAAATTCATTCATAATCATTTTTTTATTTTTACTAAAAGCTCTTCTATATTTATCAGCAGTTCCCTCATCACAATGAACAGTTTGTCTTATATATTTAATAGCATCATCGTCGAATATAATTAAATTTTCTTTTTGAGACTCTAAATTATAAATTGCTTTTGATTTTTCACCATTTGCTGCAGCAGGGCGAACTAATGCAAGACAAAATGCTACATCTGACATATTTTTTGGTTTTGTCATTACTAATAGTTTTTTCATAGCAGGTGATTCCGCAAAAGTTAATCCAATATTATTACCTCTAGAAAAGAGTTTTGTTATATTGATATCTTCTTCTGGATAATTTTCAAGTGGTGAATTAGATATTTCATATAATTGAGATAATCCGCGATTTGATAAAATATCGATTTTGAATAACCCTTTATCAGCAACATCTTCTTTATTATAGATTATTTGATTATCTATTTTTGATGTTTTCAATAATATATCTTCTGGAATGTTTTCATCATAAATAATTATTCCTCCACAATGTAATGAATAACAACGCATAGTTCCAAGTAAATCTTTTTTTGTTTTTTCAATTTCTTTTTTATATTCTGGGAAAAATTTAGAATCACATTTAGTTCTTGGAATAAATGTACTTTTACCTTGATTTTTAATTAATGCTTGTCTAATTGCTTCTCTAGTTGCTGACTTTTCTTTATAAATAACATGATTACTAATTCTTCCAACTTTATTTTCCCAATGAGACTGTACCTTTTCAAATACTTCATCTCTTCTATTATAGGGGAAATCAAAATCTATATCAGGCATAGTTTCTCTTGATTCATTCAAGAAGCGTGAGAAAGATATATCATATTTAACTGGATCTATATTTGTAATACCTAAACAATAACAAACTAAAGATGAACCAGATGAACCTCGTATAATAAACGGAATATTATCTAAAAGATCAAGTAATTCATATACAGTTAATATATATTTTACAAAATCTTTTTTTATTATAATGTCAAATTCATACACTAATCTATCTATATATTCTTTCTTTTTTGGACATTTTCTTTTAAATTTAGAAATAAAATCTTTAACGATTTCATTATTAAGTAATTCATAATACATAATTATATATTTAATTAATAATTTTTAAATAAGTTTATTCAATTTTTATTGTTCTTAAAAAAAATTAAAATTAGATGAACTCTTTAGGAATTCAATTTTTATTTTTTAACTAAAATCATATGCCATTAAATGACCAATATCTAATGTCTCATCAGTCGATAAAATAATTACATATGTATTTTGAATGGTTTTATTTTTGAATAATTTAAAATTATGGTCTATATATGTAAAATGTTCTTTAGAAATCATTCTTGTTATCTTATGATATTTTGATTCTTTAACAGTCTTTATAATTTCAAAATCTCCATAATCTATATTTTGTTGAGGTAAATCATTATCAAAATGTTTCTTTCCTTCTTTATCCCAAATTGGAATTGTAATGATAAAACTTAATTTATTTTCTTCAGTTTCTGCATCTGATAAAAATCCAATTAATTTAGTTAATGTTGTTTCAATGATATCTTTTTGATAAGGTGGATTTACTCCAAAAGTTCCTTGTTTTGGTGTCAAATTATAAAAACTACCAACTGAACCAAAGTATTTTTCAACATCATAATAAACCGAACAATATTTATTAAAAGTACAATTTATAGCTGATGCAAAACATTCAAAACCCAGATTATAATTTTTTTTCATACTCATCATAATATCATTTTTAACACCTAACTGATGATTATTTGAACCTAATAGTTGATATCTAAATAAAATAATCCATATTAAGTCATCCATTTTAACTTTTTTTAAAGGTTGTATTTTACCAAGATTATCATTATAGTTTTTTTCAAGTTTATTATATTCATCTTCTGGTATTAATAAATTATCTAGTATGTTGATTAATCTTTTATCTTTAATATCGAATTCGTATTTAACAAAAAACTTGTAGAATATATATTTATTATCATCTCTCACTTGTTCTATTTTTTTCTTGTAAACAGAATATTTATATTTTGAATCTTTATAGAAATTAGATTTTTTATATGTGCTTAAAGTTTTATGATTTTCAGTATAGATATTGATTAATGATGTTTTTAATTTTGTAATTAATTGGTCAACATTCGTTAAAGTTTCATCATATTTAACTAAATCTTGTAATGTTCTCGTTAAAGATTCTACTTCATTAAAATTATTAGGTAAAAATGCATCTATTGAAGGATCAAAGTTTTCAGAAGCATATAAAGTAAACATCCAAGAAGATAATAAATTAGTCAATGTTCGTGGAAACGATTTCTTTACACTAAATATTTTAGTTCCAAAAATGTTAGTAGCAATATTAATAAAATCTTTTATAATTGAGGAAAAAAGTTTCCCCCGATACAATTCTAAAATTACATTTGGTTCTTCATAGTTAAAAGATGAATATTCAAATTGAATCAAATTGTCATTATAAGAATGTAATTCGTATGTCATTATTTAAAATAACACTTTTTCTTTATAAATATATTTTCTATTTCTTTTTAGGGACAAATTTAATTATGAATTTAAATTCTGTAACTTTTCAAGATTTAAAAAATAAGAAATTAAATTTTAAGAAATTATTAAATAAGTGTGACTCTATTATATGGAAAGAGTGTTCTAATTTAAAAATTAGAGTTAAAAGCAAAATTAATAAATTTCAATTTGATGATTGTAAAAACATTACATTACATATTTATGGCTCAATTGCTGGAATAGAAATAAATAAATGCACCAATTTTAAGATGATAATTCCTTCAGACCATTGTATATCTTCACTTCAATTATTTAAAAGTCGTATTAAAATAAAATGTGTTATTCATGAATTTAAGCGCATTTATATTATAAAAGAACAATCAAAGATAAGTTTTGATTAGGTGTAATGAATTTATTTAATCTTTATAATTTTGATTGATTATTTTGACACTTAAAAATTTATTTAATGAATTTGAATAGACTGGTTCATTAGGTCTAATTACTATACCTTCTCCAAATACTTTTTTATTATTTGGATGTGTATATTCAACCTTATTAGCAAAATCTTGTAACTCTTGTAATGTAGTTTCTTTAGTTATTATTTTTTTTTCTAAAATAGGAACCATTTCTAAATTTAATTCGTTACATGTGTTTTTTAATTCTTCATAGTTCAAAAATTTTTTTGAATCCAAGTCTTTAATGGTAAATACGAAGAACTTATAATCTTTCAATCCTATTTGATTTTTATTTATTTTAGGACCACAAAATTCTCCTTGTATTGCCAAGTTCCTATTTATCCGTTCTTTAATCTTCTCCCTTGTTGCATATTGATACATAACAGACCCTTCATCTAATATTAACCTACGAGAACATACCATAAAATCATTATTATATTTTATAATTGTCATACTAGAACCATCCATTTTCAATGTAATATAACATTCTTTATCATAAAATTCATCTAATGTATTCTTGTATGTTTTCAAATTATCTTCATCAGAAATTGGTATTATTTCAGATGGGAAGGGTTTAAAATGAGTGGTTGTTCCAGATGCAACAATTATATTTTCTTTTTCGTATTTTTTTATTGGTAACATATGTGAAACATCTTGACCTTCAGAATAACATCCTTGTGGTAAATTACTTAATGAAATAGTTAAACCTTGTGAAAAAACACCTCTCATTTTGATTGTGTTTATTCGAACCCATTCTGATGGTTTATCTTTATTTGCTAGAAACTTAAAAGCTTGATGTGTTGGATCTACTAATGTGTCTATTGGAATGTAAACACAAAAATCACCAATTTTGTATTCGTCTTTTTTAACAATAACTGTCCAACCTAAAATAGAAGCAAGTAAAATTTTATCAGCGCCTTTTATTGGTTCCAAAGCGTCAATACGTTCGATAGATGCAATTTTCATTATTGTTGAATTATTTAATATTATCTATTTTAATAATCAATTTTTAATAAGTCTAAACTATATTAATTTGTAATAATATTTAATGCTTGATTCCATTATATTAATTCCATATCGAAATAGAAAAGAACATTTAGATATATTTATTAAAGAAGTAGTTCCTTTATTCAGAAAATATTTGAACAGTTTTAAAGTTGTTGTTATTGAACAAATTGAGGGAAAACCATTTAATAGAGGAAAATTAATCAATATTGGGTTTAAAGAATTTATTCATCAAGCTTTATTTTATTTTCATCATGATGTTGATATTATTCCAAGGGAAAATACAGTAAAAATTTTATATACAATAAAAAATTTTGATGTATTAAGATTATATTGTGGTCATAATAAATCATGTGGAGGTGTTATCAAACTGACAGAAACAGCTTTTTTAAAAATGAATGGATTTCCAAATTATATTTGGGGATGGGGATTTGAAGATGTTGTATTGTTTTATAGAGCATCTGTGTTGAAATTAAATATGACAGATAATTTAGCTAATATGTCTAATTTTAAAATGTTAGGTCACGAGTCTAATGCGAAAGGGGATGATGAAGAAAGAATTAAATTAAGAGAATCTGAAAGTGAATTGTATAATAATAAATGTTATCATGAACAATTGACTTATATAAAGAAGTTTGGTTTATCTGATTTAAAATATCAAGTAATAGAAAGGAAAAAAATAAGTGATGATGTTATTCTTATTAAAGTAGATATTTAATTAATCGATTCTATTATATCTTTGAATCTGAATCTTTTTTCTAATTCATAATCGTCTTTTTTTCTTCCTAATGCAAATAGAACACAAGGAACAAGATTATTATCTAAGTTTAACAATTTTGAAAGTTCATCTGGTTTGAATCCTTCCATTGGGCAACTTGCTATTTTTTGTTCTGTTGCTGCAGCTAAACCAAAACCTAATGCTAAATATGCTTGTTGTTTTGCCCATTCAACTTGATCAGGAACTTTACTTTTATTTACAATGTATTCTAACATATATTTTTTCTTATTAATAAATCCAGTTTGTTTAACATAATCTTCAATTCTTTCTTCTAAATTTCTTAATGCACAAAAAATATATAAAGTGTGGCATTCTGTTATTTGTGATTGATTAAAACAAGCTGATTTTATTTTTTCTTTAGTAGATAAATCAGTAATTTTTAATACTTTAAATGGTTGTAAACCATAAGAAGAAGGTGCATTGATAATTGCTTGTTCTACTCTAGATACATCTATATGGCCTGGAAGAAAATGTTTTTCAGCTCTTCTCCATATTAAGTTATCAGTAAATTTAAAAGAATTTATTTTATTTTTTAGGGTATTGTATTTTTCTTTATAAATTCTATATTTGTTTTCATACATGTTAGCAATTGTATTTAAATTGTCAATATTGTTATCCATATGTTTATTATAGATAAAATTTATTTATAACGTTTTTAAATAAAACATAATTAATTAAATGAATGATGAAAATGCTTGATATTATCAAAGCTGTTCTTGTTTAATGTAGTTTTAGGATCGAATGAAACCCAACTATCTTGATTGATGATAATACATTTGTTTTGATTAATTATGTTATCTACATCTCTAAATTTGTCATTACTATAAAATGAAAAATCTAATCCTCTTTCAATTAATTTGTTACCAAAGAAGATACAGAAAGCATCATCTGGACTCTGCGAAGTTATCTTTGAAACAAGGTAAAAATTAATGCTATTGTAAAATGGATAGTCCTTATAGCAATTTAAAATCTTTGGATTCTTTCCAACCATAATAATGTTAGAATGTTCATACTTGTTTCCAAGAAAATCAATTCGCTTATTTGCTGGTAGAAACTTAAAGTTTTCACCATCAATCAGTGTGAACTTAGTAGTGCGAAAATTATTAAAGATTCGTGACAGCAATCGCATACTTTAAATTTAAATAGGAATAGTTTATTTTTTTTCAATTTTTATAATATTATTATAAGATTTAAAGAATAATCTATATTTATCTTAATAATGCAACATTTAGATTTACCCGGCAGAGAAATTCAGAAAAAGGAGTCGTGTCAAGAAAAAAGAGTTAGTTTCAAAACAATAGTTAGTTTAGTTAAAGAAGGGAAATTAAAAAAACCAAAATTTCAAACAGATTTAGATGAAGATAAAATAGAACAAATGGTTAAATCTTATAAAAAACATCCTGAATATTTGTTATTCAAGGATAAAATAGTTGTCGCATTAACTATTACACATTATGGTCATTTTGAATATAACTATAATATGTATGTAGTTGATGGTCAACATAGAATAGAAATGTCAAAAAGATTATATGAAGAAGATCAAATTAATGATTATTTAAATTTCTGTTTCTATCATGTCAAAGTTGAAAAAGATATGAAGCGTTTATTTAATGAAATAAATAAAGATTCCGCAAAAAATGAGAAATATGTTTCTCTTGATGATTTCAAACAAACTGTTTATGATGAAGTGAAAGAATATTTAGTTCTTAATAAAAGTATGTATTTTGCTGATAGGAAGAGAGAAGCTAATAAAAGATATACAATCAGTGAATTTTTAGACAAGTTATCAGCTAATAAAGTATTTGATAAATATGATAATGCATCTAAATTAATTAATGAAATTGAATCAAAAAATAAGCAATTTAATAATAAATTAGAATATCTTGAATATTATAATGATACACCTTGTCCTTTTTATAAAGAAGAAGAAGATTGTGTAAGAACTGGTGTTATATATTCATTAAAAAATAATAATTTTATAGAATATTTAATTGATGATAAAAAAACAATACCAGATCATAAATTTAAATATATTAAAGGTAATATATCACCGAAAATCAGAATGTGTGTTTGGAATAGATATTTTGGTCAAAGTGAAACAGGATTATGTCCTATTTGTAATAAAAAAATTAGAGTTGGTAAAAATGGGTTTCATTGTGGACACATTATTAGTGAGAAAAACGGAGGGGTAACAGAATTGGATAATCTAAGACCTATTTGTGCAGATTGTAATATTGATATGGGTAGTAAGAATTGGGATGATTATTTAAAAGAAATAAATTAATTCAATATCTATTAATTCCTTTACACTTTATTTTTAGCACGAAACATTTTATCATTATAAATGTAGGTCATTTGCTCATTTAGTTTCATTAATTTCACTCTATCTTCTTCTGTTCTTATTCCTTTATCCATTAACTTGGATCTTTCATCCTGGAGGTGTAGAATTTGTATTTCTAGATGATCTATAAATACATCATCTACTATTTTTTTAATTGAACTTTGAAATTGAATTTGGATTTTTTCCAGATAATTTTTTGCTAAAGAATTATCCGGAACATCTTGAAGTAATTTATTTAATTCATTAGAAATGTTAACTATTTTAGATGCATATGATTCAATATCGTTCATTATATAATAATCTTATATTCATAAAGAATAAATGTTCAATTTTTAATAAATTATTTAGAAGAATCCTTTTAAATATGTATAATGGATAATCATAAATTTTGGAATACTCAACCTATTGATATTTCAAAGAATGCACTAACTGCTAATATGATAGTTAATTACAAAGTCGAAGAGATTTCAAAACAACCTATTCCATTACCAGAAGGATTTGAATGGGTAGTTATTGATATTAACAAAGATTCAGAATTAGATATGGTTTATGAGTTTTTATTAAATTATTATAATAATGATCCAAATGTATCAAAAAGGTTTCATTATAAAAAAGATTTTTTAAGATGGTTTCTTACTCCTCCCGGATACTATCCAGATCTTTTAATAGGAATAAAATATAATAATAAATTAATAGCAACTATCTTTGGAATACCTATGAAAATTAAAATTTTTGATAAAATAATAAATACTGGAGAAGTTAATTTTTTATGTGTGCATCATAGTTTAAGAAATAAAAGATTAGCTCCAGTTATGATTAAAGAAATCACAAGAAGATTTTTCTTACACGAATGGTTTCATGCATTCTATACGGCTGTTTTGGATTTACCAAATACTTTGATGAAAACATCATATTTTCATAGACCATTAAATGTTCAAAAATTAGTTGATATTGATTTTATTGAAAAACCAGAAAAAATTTCAATTCAAGGATTTTCTAAATTGTTCAAAACTTTAGAATCAAATACGATTAATATTAGAAAAATAGAAGAAAAAGATTTTAAAGTTTGTTGTCAAATGTTAAATGAATATCATCAAAATTTTAACATAGCAATCTTATTTGAGCAAGAAAGTTTCGATGACCATTTTAAATTTAGAGAAAATATTATTGAAACATATGTTGTTGAAAATGAAGGTAAAGTTACAGATATGGTTTCATTTTATTTTGTTCCATCTAAAATAAATAATGACTCTAAACATAAAGAATTAACAAAAGCTTATGTATATTATTATTTTAATACTGTTACTGAATTAGATAGATTAATGGATAATGGTATATATTTAATGAAAAAGAAAAATATAGATATGGTAAATGCAATGAAACAATATAATAATGATAAATTCTTAGATAAATTAAAGTTTAAAGAAGGAACTGGGGAATTAAATTTCTACTTTTATAATTGGTCTTGTCCGTCAGTTAGCTATAATGATATGGCTATAGTTATGGTGTAAGACTATTATATTATGAAACTATTAGAATCATAAAAAATTGAAAATTTAATAGTTTTTATCAATATTAAATCCAGTATGTCTGCATCTAGTCTTCCAAATACATGCTACTGCCCTATTACTATGCTCCCAATGGTTGATCCAGTTATGGGACCCGATCGTCAAACCTATGAACGTAGTGCTATTGAACAATGGCTCGACACTCATTGTGTATCACCTGTGACTCGTCAAGTTATGATGAAGACACAGCTAATTCCAAATATCGCACTCCGGGAGGTGATTGAAGAATATATGAAGATGGCACAATCAACCTCAACAAATTCATCACCTCCTGTTGTTCAGAAGTATGACGAACAATGTCACCTCATTTCTTATGTTAGTAAGATTGATGAGACGACATCACTTATACACCTGAAAGTTACCCCTCCTATCGAAGGACAACGTAAAGCTTCAGCATTTATTCTTGAAATTGATGTATCCGGTTCAATGGGTGAACCAGTATCTAATGGCGAGGAAGAACACGGTTTTAGTCGCCTAGATCTAGTTAAGCACGCAATGCGCACAATGATTTCAGTTCTAAACGAGAACGATTATCTAGCGGTTGTTGTATTTACTACAAGTGCTCGTGTTGTTCTTAATTTCACTCAAATGAATGAGAGTGGTCGTAACATTGCAAATCTAACTGTTGATGCTCTCCGCCCCGAAGCAAATACGAACATTTGGGATGGACTAATGAAGGGCATTGATCTAATCGACAACCCCATCTGTAAGGACCGTAATGTTTATTCTGTCCTTCTGACTGATGGACTACCTAATGTAAATCCTCCTCGAGGTATTGTTCCTTCTCTTGAACGCTATATCAAGGAAAAGCCTTTCAAGGGAACCATTTCAACTTTTGGGTTCGGATACCAGGTTGACAGCGTTCTACTTGATGATATTGCAACAAAAACAAATGGATGCTATGCTTTCATTCCTGATGCTACTATGGTTGGAACTGTATTTGTAAACTATATCAGCAACTGTCTATCAGGTATGTATGATAAGCTCAATCTTGGAATTAATACCAATTGTGAAGTTGTAGAGAAATATGGGTCAACTGAACTTGGTATGATGCAATATGGCCAACCTCGTGATGTTCTCTTCAAGGTTAAGACGACTCCTGGAGGTTACTTCAAGGTTCAAATGGAAGGACGTGAAATCGAAGTAGATATCACTTCTCCTACAGATACGATGGACAACGAGACCCGCGTGCAACTATCACGAATCCATCTCATTAAGAATCTGTCTGAAGCTTGCCAACGCAACTTTTCACTTGGACAAAATTCTGTAGTAGAAATCCTTGCTAACCTCAAGGCTAATGAAACCGATACTCGTGTTGTTGAGATGATTAAGGATTTCTATTCTAGCAATCCTAACCAAGGCCAAATCACCAAAGCATTTTCACGTAAGGATTGGTTTGATAAGTGGGGACGCCACCACATTCCTTCGTACATCAAGGCTCAGGTGAATCAACAGTGCATCAACTTTAAGGATCCTGGTGTTCAAATTTATGGTGGTAAGCTTTTCGAGAAGATCCGTGATGTTACTGACGATATCTTCTGTAAGCTTCCTGCACCTACACCTAGTCTAGCAGTAAGGCAATACAACTCTAATTCAACCTCCATTACTCCTTCTGCTTATACCCAACCAGCTTCTCAACCAGTATCAATGGCAACTTACTATGACTATTCTGGTGGATGCTTTGGTGGAAACAGTGATGTCCACATGGCTAATGGTAAGATGAAGAAGGTCAAAGATGTGAAAAAGGGCGATGTTATCTACGGAGGAAGTGTGACAAAGTCACACAATCTGAATTCAAAGAATTCGGGTGCTAAGGTCCTATGTGTAGTTAAGACCAAAGTAACACGTGGTGAAAAGCCAATGGTTCAAGTCAATGGTCTTGAAATTACCAACTGGCATCCTATTCGTCTCAAGGGAGAGTGGGTATTCCCAGTAAATGTCTTTGGTTCAAGGATTATGAAGATTGATACTGTGTATAACTTTGTCCTTGATAAGGGTCACGTAATGATGATTAATCACATCGAATGTTCCACCCTAGGACACGGTTTTACAGAAAATAATGTTATTAGTCACCCTTACTACGGGACTAATAAAATTATTAATGATCTTAAGAAAATGACTGGATGGGACCAAGGTCTAATTGAAGTATCTGATAATCTGTATGTTCGTAACGGAGACTCTGTCACTTCCATCATGCAAGTTTAAGATTGTAAACCATATTTTTTTATCAAAGAATTGACTAACATGATATAATTACATTCAGAGTCATATAAGGAAGCCCCTTTTACTTTATTCCAAGCTTTCCATTTTTCAAAGTCAGCACCTAGTTTAAAAAATGGTTCTTGAATGTTTATATCTCCTACAGTTGCTTGTTTATACCATCCATACAAGTCTGATAGTTCAGAGTTATTTGGTCTAGTTTTAAGATTTTTAACCTGATTTGCAGCTAAAGTAAAATGTTCAGAATTTTTACTCATTATAAAAATAATAAATAATATTTTTTTAAATATGATTTATCTAAAAATTGAAAAATATTAGTTTTCAATAATATATTTAAAATTAATGACAACTCAAATTGACAACCAAAGTTTGTATGAAACTGAAATTCAGGTGTTCGTCAAAAGTCCTTTCATTAAAAAAATAATAACATTATTTCTTAAGTATGGAAGTACTTGGGGTGAATTAGTTGAAGAATACGTAAAACATCTTAAACTAAACGATGTTCAATATTCACTTGATAATTTTTGTGAAGATTTTTATGGTGAATTTAGAGTAACAAGTTTTAATAGGAGATTTAAATATAATGATTTCAAAGATTCAAAATTAATTGATATTGGTGTAGAGAAAGATAAAGAAATTATGTTTAAAAAAATACCAAAAGAAATGCCTGATACAATAGGAGAAAAAGTTTTATATGCTGTTTTTACTATGCTGTTAAATGAATATAATCCAAGAAAACAACAAATCATTGTTTCAAATAATTCTTACAATGTAACTGATAGTGTTGAGAAAAATATCAGACAACAGTGGCAATTAAGACACATTAATAAATCAAAGGATGAAATTATAATTGTCTTGTGGGATAAAGCATTTTTTAATTCTCTTTCAGAAAATTATAATCAAGTATATGATTATATTAAATTAAAAGAAACTACATTTCCAAATGATAAAATAAGAATTTTCAAAAAGGGAAAAAATGAACCTATTGAAATGACAAATGGTTTATCTGAAAAAAAGATAAAGTATTTTGAAACTCTAAAATCTCTTATCAGTGAAAATAATTTTACTGATAAACAAATTACATGGTATATCATAAATTTTAATGATACTAGTTTATTACCTTTTGATAGTATTATTAAAAAAGTTTTCTCAGATAAAAAAACACCAACTGATTTAGTAACTTTTTCATATTTTTCAGGAGATAGATATTATATCGACTAGTTATTTCTTTTCACATTTCTTTAAATTTTCTTCTAATGTTTTCATAAATTCTTCAGAACAGAAACCATCAGTTTTACATTTTGTAAATTGGTCAATTATATCTTTGCAAAAAGTTTCATTAAATGGACTTGATTGAACTATTGTTTTATTTTCAATAACTGGTTTAGGACCAAAAAAAGAATGTGCAATTGAAGAACCTACACCAAAACCAAATCCTTGTTTCATAGAATCAAATAAAGTTGGTGGTTGAAATGTTGGTGGTTGATGAACAATTACTTGTGATGGTTGTGGTGTTACTTTAGCAGGAACAGGTGTAGGTTTATATGGTGTTACAGGTGATGGTTTATAATTTACCATCGATTTATACGATGAAGAACTTGGAGATGAAAATGATCTTGAAGAAGAACGAGACCCTGATGAAGAATGAAATCCAGATGAAGAACGTGGCATTATATTATAAAGTAATAGATATTTATTTTTTAAATATCAATATTTTATGCATAATCAGGATTCCAACTATTTGAACCATCCAGAAAATCTTTTAGAAACCAGTTTACTTTAACATATTCTGCATCACCAAAATCAATAATATAAATTTTATCTTTAACAAGCATAAAATTATATGAAGTTATATCACGATAATGAATATCATTATAATATAAATTATAAATGATTTGATGGATTTGCTTCCAATAGTCTTTGGGAATATCTTTAGGATTATCACCATAAATATCAGCTAATGATTTTCCAGGTAGTAATTCCATGATTAAGATATAATAATCGTCTTCTAAGAAAAAATCAATAATTTTTGGACAAGGAATTCCTAAATCACAAGCCTTCTTATGAAGAAGATATTCATTTTTTGCTTTTTCATATTCGTGTAATAAAAATAATTTGATGAAGTAATTCTTAGTTCTGTAAATTGGTTTTTTATCAGATAGTTTGTAAATGTCAAAATCATATTTTTTAATAAAATTCTTATTCATTAAATATATGTAAAATAATTAAAAAAATTTTTTAATTCAATTTTATTAGAATTTTCTAATTTAATATAATGTTTAAATTTACCAATTCTAACAAATTAGAAAGATTTGGCGAAGTTGTTACTGAAAAAGCAAAAAATACAGGAAGACCCACTGGTTCAGGTAATGGCTCTATTATGATTGATAAAGCTGCTGCTATAAGATTATGTAAATTAGCAGGTGGTTGTGCTGCTGTATTACAAGTAGAAAACAATGGGGGTGCAAATGGATACACATTCAAAGATGCTGATGGTAAAGATTATGATGCAAAAATAGGTTATTCTTTAAGATATCCTAATGAAGATGGAACTCCTATTGGTCGCGGTATAGATATGATTTTTATCAAAGATCAACCAGATTATCAAGATCCTACAGATAAATCAACAGTTAAAACATCTTTATCTGATACTTGCAAAGCTTCATCTGATGCTAATATTCAAAAAAGTTTAAAAAGTTCTGTTTTGGTTTTGAATACTTCTCCTGGGGCTCCAGAATGGTGTCAATTTACAATTAAGAAAGAATTGATAAATGATAAATTGATGGCAGAAGATGAAATTACATTTGCTGCAGATAAAACTCAAAATTTTACTGTTGGAAAACTTGCAGATATTAGAGGTTACTCACCAAGCGATACTTATAAATTAGGAGATTTAATAAATAAAGATAATAATACATATATATGTTTAGCATCAAAAGATCCTAGAGGAGGTTCTTTCTCTGGAGCTTATGGTCAATCACCTAACTTTGATACTTTTGTTTGGAAGCAAGTTCAAGTTACCAAAAAATTATCAATGGCCGGACAATTAGGTGAACTAATTAAAGATCAAACAAAAGTATCTATTGCTGATACGAAAAATAAAGAAGCTGAAGTTAATGAAGCTAGAAATAAATTAGTTGCCGAAGAAATGGAAAGAAAAAAACAAGAAGACCTAAAAAGAATTGAAGAACAAAGAATAGCAAATCAAAAAGCTGCTGAATCATCTGGTTCAAATACTGGGATGATAATTGCTGGTATCTTAATTGTTTTAGTAATCGCTGCTCTTGTTTATTTCTTTGTAATTAAAAAGAAAACCAAAAGTATTGAAAATGTTTCTGAATTAACAGATTCTGATTCTAGTAGTGATAACTCTAGCTCTGAATAATTTAAAACTTCCTGAATAATTTAAAACTTCCTGAATAATTTAAAACTTCCTGAATAATTTAAAACTTCCTGAATAATTTAAAACTTCCTGAATAATTTAAAAACTCTCGAATAATTTAAAAAATTGATATTAATACATCTAAATATTAATATTGATATTATAATGTCTTCCGATTCTCAATATAAAAAATATCATTTACCAGAAGTATCCGTTGTTCTAGCTGGTGCGGCACTTCTTAGTTTTGCCGGAACCAGATACAAAACATCTAGATCTCATGAATGGCTTGTTAGAACTGGTCTTGGTATTAATGATATGCAAATTGCTAAAAAGTTTGTTCATTGGCCTTTCCAAAATATTCAAAGAGTTAATTTAACTCCTTCTAGTTTTAAATTTGGGGTTAATGCAATGAGTAAGGAAAAGATGGAATTTAACTTTCCTGCAGTTTTTACAGTAGGTGTTAAAAATGATATGGAATCATTATCTAAATACAGTAGATTTCTTCTCAATCAAGATAACTCTCATCTAGATTCTTTAATTAGAGGTATTATTGAAGGTGAAACAAGAACTTTAGCGGCAAATCTATCAATTGAAGATATTTTTGCAGGAAGGTCTGCTTTTAAATCAGATATCGTATCTCATGTACAAAATCAACTCGATCAATATGGTCTTCAGATTTATAACGCTAACATTGAGGAATTAAAAGATAGTGAAACTTCAAACTATTTTAAATCACTAGCTCAAAAGATTAAAGCCGAAGCAGAAAACAAAGCCAAAGTCGAAGTAGCTGAACAAAATAAAAAGGGTAATATTGGTGCTAAAGAAAGAGAAAGTGAAACTAGGCAACGTGTGTCTATTGTAGAAGCGGAAGCCGCCCTAATTGAAAATGAAAGACAACAAGCAATTATTAAATCAGTTGCAGAAATGGAAAAGACAAAAGCTGAACAACAGCAAATTATTCAACAAGCTAAAATTCGTGCAGAACAAGAAGCAGAAGCTTTAAAGATGGAACTGTTAAAACAAGTAGAAACTAAAAGACAAGAAATGGAACTTGAAAAACAACGTGCTGTTGAATTAACTAAATCTAAAGTAAGTGCTGAAACTACAATTAAAGAAGCAGAAGGTCGTGCTCATAGTCAAAAACTACTTGCTGATGCACAACTATATTCTAAACAAAAAGAAGCTGAAGGTCTTCTTGCAACTTACCAAGCTCAAGCAGAAGGTTTACAAAAAGTCGTTTCTTCATTTGGTGGTGATGCAAGAGCATTACTATCATACACGATGCTTGAAAAAGGTGTCTATGAAAAACTAGCTGATGCAAATGCTAAAGCAATTCAAGGATTAAATCCTAAGATCACTGTATGGACACATGATCCTAAACAATCTCTGGATGTAGTTCAAAATCTTGGTAAAAGCTTAGTGCCTCTTCTTGATACTATTAAAGATCAAACAGGATATAGTTTACCTGAATGGATGGTTCAAAAAGAAAATAAGGAACTGAAATAAAAAACTGAAATTATCTTGATTTATTAATTAATTTATTCTTATAATGTCTACTCGTTGCCAAAGAGGTATTGATCCTGAAGAAATTCCAACTGGAATGTATTACGATTGTGTAAATGATGTTTTTATGCCATTAAGATTATCTGGCAAATATGATTTTACAAATCTTGGTGTTATATTTGCTATGGAAGCTTTTCTAGTTATTTTTGCTATTTATTTATGGTTATGTTCTAATAGAAGAAGGTAAATATGAAAAAATTGATATATATATTAATTGATGACAAAATTAATATATGTAATGCAAGATGTTATTGTTCCTGTAGTTAGTATGACTGCTCTTTCCCTTTTTGCGGTCGCTGTAGATATTTATGTTAGACTTACTACTAGTAAACCTGACATTAGTAGGGTAAGCGAAAAAACATATCAAGAACTCATTGAAACTCTAAATAATAAAATTTCAGGACTAGAAGATTCTGTCAAATATCTAAATAGTGAAAGAGATGAACTTGTCGAAAAACTCAATGAGTCTGAAGAACTAGTTGTAAAATATAAAAATAAACTCCATCGTCTCACTTCTGTTCTAAATGAAGAAATGAGCGTTGATGATATTCCTACTGAACTAACAAGTGTAGATTAATTTATTTTTTAGCTGGTACCCATTTATTTGTTTTATAAAATGTTGAATATGTAGTTTTTGGTTTATATTGAGGTCTATTTGGTCTGTTAGGTCTGTGAATATGTGCATTTGGTCTAGATGAGGAATGGAAATAATAATAATAGAAAGGGTCTTCAAAATATGGATAATCATAATAATAACTGGGATAATAGACCCATCTGTAAAATCTATTAAATGGGATTAAGAATCTAGGAGTTACGTATTCTTCTTCTTTTTCTTCATTTTGATTATCTCTTATTTCTTGAAGTATTTGTATCAAATCTTTCTTTTCATTTTCTTCTTCTCTTTTAATAAAAAGATAGTAGAAAACAAATGCAATAATAATTATTAATAATGCTGTATCTAACATTATTAATATTTAGATATTATTTTATTTAATCTCAAATTCTTTACTATCATCGATTACATCTCTTAATCTATTTTCATTTTCATTTAAATCTTTACGATATTCTCTAATATATTGAAATTGAGGCACGAAATCTTGAAATTTAAATGGATATCCAACTACATTAATTTTATTAACTAAATTATAATACATATTATTAGGATGGCACATAATGCATTTTGGTTTTTTTCTTAAACAATTAGATGCTATTGTATCAGAGAATTTCTCTATTGATGATATTTTATAAACATTTTTAGTGTCTTTTAAATCTTTTTTTATATCTACATTTTTGTTAGTGGGTATAACAGTTACTTTATATTTATCATCACTTAATAATCTATTTAACATTATTGTTTCTTGTTCAGCACCAGAGTATATAAATATAATTTCTTCTGTATTTTCTTTGATGTAATTTACATATATTCCTATGAATATAAGGAAAATTATAAAGTAAGCAAAGTATTTATCCATTAAATATAAATACAAAAAAGTTTATATATTTAATTTAAAGAAAAATCATTCATAAAATTATAATGGAAAGAATAAGTTGGACGGAATATTTTAGTGACCTAGCTAAATTAGTTTCTAAAAGGTCACCATGTGAAAGATTAAAAGTTGGTTGTGTTTTAATTAAAGATAATCATATTATTTCATCTGGTTATAATGGATTTCTACCAGGAGCTCCTCACAAATCAATCGTAATAGACAATCACGAACAAGCAACTGTTCATGCTGAACAAAATTGTATTGCAGATTGTGCTCGTAGAGGTGTTAATACTGAGGGTAGTTCAGTTTATATTACACATTATCCGTGTATTAATTGTTATAAAATTCTAGTAGCTGCAGGAATTAAAAATATTTATTATATTTGTGATTATAAAAATAATCCGTTAGTTGAACAAATTAATAAAGAATTATCAATTAATATTTTACAAATTCAAAGTAAAAATTCTAATTTTATAATTTGATAAAAAATTGAGATATCGTAAAAATTGATATTATAAATTTCATTTAATATAATCTATATCTAATGAAATTGTATTTAGTTAGACATGGATTTGCTTATCATAATTTGGCCGCACACATACATGGCGATAAAGCATATTGTATGTCAGATTTTCAAGATGCGCATCTTACTCCCGATGGTATTCTTCAAGCACAAGATTTGCGTAAAGTGTTGAATGCTGTTACTTTTAATGAAATATATTGTTCTTCTCTAACTCGTTGTATTCAAACGTGTGATAATTGTGTAACAACTAATTTAGTTGTAAAAATAGATGATAGACTTATGGAACCACAGGGTCATCATATATGTAACAAAAGAAAAGATAAAAATGAGATTAAAGAAATGCTAAAAAATTTTAATAACAAATATGAATTATTTAATGTTAAAGATAATTATGATGGTCATATGAATAGTCCAGAAAAAGGAGAAGAAGTTTTAGAAAGAATGAAAAGTTTTATAACAGATATTGTTAAAAAACATAAATCAACAGACAAGGTCTTAGTAGTTAGTCATTACGATTGGTTGTATCATTTTTTCAAATATACTATTGGACAACCTTATGGATTTAAAAACTGTGAATTGAAAATTATTGAAATAGCTTAAATAATTTCATCTACAAGTCCATAAGATTTGCATTCATCTGATGTTAATATTATATCTCTTTTTAGTATTTTTTCTAAAGTATCTGCTTCCAATTTTCCTGCAGTTCTTTCAAGATATATTTTTTTAATTACTGCCATTAATTTATCACAATTTTCTTTTTCATCCATGATATCAGAATAAGTTCCTTGAACACCTGTTCTTAATTCGTGAATTAACATGAATGAATTTTTAGTGATAAATCTTCTGTGTCCCATCATACTTATTAAACTAGCAGCTGATGCAGCCATACCTTCGACATAAGTATGAATAGGAATGCTACTATTTTTGATTGCATCAATTAATGGTATTGCAGCAAATACATCACCTCCATTTGAATTGATATAAATTTTTAATGGTTTTGGTTTTGCTTTTTCCATAATTTCAGATGTTTCGAGTAAAAAGTATTTCCAACGTTTTTCTGCATTTTTAATAAATTTTAATAAACCTTGAATAGATTTCATTGATATATCATTATATAAATAATATTCATTGATATTATAATCATCCTCTTCATTTAAATCTAATGCTTGATCTTCAACGTAATATTCATCATCTTCATCATTACATTGCTTTTTCTTTTTCTTCTTATCAAGAGGTTGTTCTTTTTTGGGAGTTTTTTTCCCAAGACTGTAATTGTACTTAAATCTACTCATCTAACTTAACTTAGATAATATTTTATAAAAAATTGATAATTCAATATTTTTTATAATATATTTATATATAATGGCATCTTTCGTAATCATCCCTTTCAAAAACACTTTAGATTATGCAAATAACATTTATGTTCAATTGCTTGATCTTGGATTCGTTGTTGAGCTTGATGATAGTTTTGATGAATCACTAAATAAAAGATTCATGACCGCTTCCGGAAAAATTATCATTGTAATTGGCGAGGAAGAAATGAAAAATAATACAGTTTGTGTTCGTATTGATACTAGCGGAGAACCTCAAACTGTTTCATTAAATAATTTTATTCAAACCTACCTTGATTAAAATTTAATGCGTAGGTTTTCTTTTATTATAAAATAAACTACAAAAAAGGAGAATATTAAATCATTAGTATAATGTTCTCTTGTTAATAACATATAGAATACAGTAAATATGATGTTATTCATCAAATAAATTGATGATATTGCATTATGTTTCCAAAATACATACATTGCTATCATAGATAATGCTAAATGTCCAGAGAATAGTTTATCATAACAATGCCCTTGTATCATTTCATTTATAGTAAAATATTTTATATCGCATTTTTTGTCAGATGGTAGAATAGTAAAGTTAGTAGTTAAACCTCTTATTAAATATACAGGTAAGAAATATTCTATCATTTCCATAAATAAATCTAATTTGTTTCCAGATGATTCAAAGAAAAATGGTACGAAAGGAATGATGAAAACAATCCAATTTAGAATATTTAATGTTGAATCTTTTAACTCCAATTTTGGTAGTACACTATAAAAAAAATCAAATACTTTAGGTCTTTTGTTTAATTTTTCTCTTAGTGTGTAAAACCAGTTCCCATTTTTGTATGATGTATAATTTAGAATTAAAATTATTATTATTACGATATATGCATACATTATTCTATTGGAGATTATATCTTTTTATCTATTTTACAAAAATTGATAAATATATATTTTTTTAAATATTCTTCAGATATTAATGTCTTTAGAAATTAATGAGTCTATGATTTCCAATAGAAATAATTATCCTCACTATTGGCCTATTAATGGTAAAATAGAAGATATCATCGCTAAATATCAAGATATCGAAAATGGTGCAAGATTACATGATGTTACTTATTCAATTATGGGACGTGTTTTACAAAAGAGAGCATCTAGTAAAAAATTAGTTTTTTATACTATAAGTATCGATGGTTATGACTTTCAAGTTATTTCTGATGTAGGATCTTATAAGAATGAAACTGATTTTTACAAAGTTCATGATGAAACTAAACTAGGTGATATTGTTGGTGTTGATGGTTACATTGGTAAAGGTAAACGCGGAGAACTTTCTATCTTTCCTAAAGTTATGATGGTTCTCTCTCCTTGTCTTCATGATCTACCTAGTACATTCTATGGAGTTGAAGATAAAGATGCGCGATATTCCAACAGATATCTTGATCTGATGATTAACAAAGATGTAAGACCTATTTTTGTAAAGCGTTCTAAAGTAGTTTCTTATTTAAGAAGATTCTTAGAAGATAGAGAATTTATGGAAGTTGAAACTCCTATTCTTTCAAATATGGCTGGTGGTGCTGTTGCTAAACCATTTGTTACTTATCAAAATGCAATGAAACAAAATATGTATATGCGTATCGCTCCTGAATTATTCCTAAAAAAATTAGTTATTGGTGGATTTAATAAAGTCTTTGAAATAGGGAAACAATTTCGTAATGAAGATATTGATCTAAGTCATTTACCCGAATTTACTTCATGTGAATTATATTGGGCTGGGGCTGATTACATGATGTTAATGGATATGACAGAAGAGTTACTTGCTAAAATGGCTATTCATATTAATAATTCTACCAAGACAACTTGGATGGGTAAAGAGATCGATTTGGCTGGTCCCTATCCTAGATTAGATATTATGAATACTCTTGAAACTGAAATTAGAAAGAAACTGAATGACGAAAACTTTAAGTTACCTGATATTACCAGTAATTCAGCAACGGAGGAATATAAAAACTTAATGGAATTACTTGAAGTTAAAATCACACCTCCTCATACTCTCAACAGACTTATCGATGGTTTAGTTGGTGAGTTTGTTGAAGCATTATGTGTCCAACCTACCTTCCTAATTAATCATCCACAAATCATGTCCCCTCTAGCCAAACCCCATAGAAGTAAACCTGGTAAGACAGAGCGTTTTGAACTATTCATTAATAAGAAAGAATTCTGTAATGCCTATACTGAATTAAATGACCCTCAAATCCAAAAGAATATATTCTCAGAAGTAGCTAAACAAAAGGCTGCCGGTGATGATGAAATCCCTCCTTCTGATGAGGACTTTATTAAAGCATTAGAATATGGTCTTCCACCTACAGGAGGCTGGGGTATTGGAATTGATAGATTAGTAATGCTTCTAACAGGTCAAGACTCTATTCGTGAAGTAGTATTTTTCCCCCCAAGACGTAATGTATAATTAGGTAATATAAAATTCATTTATTATTCACATAATAAAAAAATTGAGCTATCTTGAAATCATCCTAATTTTATTTTATTATTCACATAATAAAAAAAAATTGAACATTTTAGTCTTTACGGCTTCTATGAAATCAGGTATGTCCTCGCAGAACTCCTCTGTGAATGTTCCTACTACTACTAACTCTGGCAATGACGGATGGACTACCGTCACCCAGAAGCGCCGCGGCAAGAAGCAGGCGGCTCCGGCTCAGCAGACACCTGCCCCCGAGCCGGTGCCTGAGCCCGCACCTGTCGCTGCCCCCGCCCCTGAGGCCACGCCTGAGCCCGCGCCCGCGAAGCCTGTTTCCATCCCTGCCACTCCTGCGGCACGGGCGTGGGCCAGCTTCCGCGCGGGCAACACGGGCACGGCGCCTGCTCCGGCACCCGCTCCTGCAGCTCCTGCCCCCGCTGCTCCGGCTCCCGCGCCCGCGCCGGCCAAGGCGACGCCCGTCAAGGCGCCCTCGAAGCCCGCTGCTCCCGCTGCTCCCGCTAAGCCCCGCGCTGCACCCGCCGCCAAGCCCGCTCCTGCTCCCAGCAAGGACGGCAAGGTGGTGCGCAAGCTGGACTTCAGCAAGCCGAAGGGCGACAGCAAGGTCGAGCGCAAGCCCCAGCCCAACGCGGACGCCTACAAGGCGGCCCTGCAGAAGGCCGAGGCGGTGTTCTTCGACGAGTGCCTCCCCAAGGCGGCTCCCGTGGGCCAGCTCAAGGGCGCCAGCGACGCGGTGCTCCGCGCCACTGCCTTCGAGCAGCTCGCCACCCCGGCCGAGTTCCAGCTCAACTGGCAGGCGGTCGCGTGCAAGGCGCCCATCGGCGAGGACTTCGAGCCGGTGAAGGTGGGCGATCGGGAGGTGACGTTCTCCCGGCGCAAGTTTGCGGAGAACAGCTTCTTCCAGAAGAAGCTCCGCACCCACTACCTCTCCAAGCTCCCCGCCAACTGCTGGGTCGCCTTCCGCTTCGTGGGCAAGCCCGCCACGGACAAGCAGCCGAGCTCCGAGGCGCTCCTCATCAAGGTGGGCAACCGCCTCGAGTGAACACGCGTTCACCGCCTCGAGTGAGCGAGCCCCGCTCGTGAGCGCCCAGCGTGATGCGGCTCGCCTCCATGGCTGAGTCTTCCACCCTGGGCGTTCGCTGCTGACTGGCGACGCCGCGGCACAAAAATCAAAAATCAAAAGATAAATTTTTATCTTCTCATTTTTGAGACTTTTTTTTATTGCATGTTGTTAAATATATGCATTGTTAAATGGTATTTTATCTACATATACAATTACAAAAATTGATTTTTTTTTATCCTTATCCTTCTCCTAAAAATTGATATGATTCACTCTACCAAAAGTGTTAATGTGAATTCTACTTCTACTATTTCTCGTCGTCGTCAAAATGAACTGGCGGCAATTCGCTGCACTATTCCCGCTGGACCTTGGGATGCTGATTGCGAGGCTTGGCCTGAGCTTAGCTACAAGTGGGACCTTGGTGCTGGTTTCAAGGCTCAAGTGTATCGAGTTCCTCGTGATTCTCTTCTTGGAAACTTTGACAAGGGATGGACGTGGGCAAGTGCAATTGTTCGTCCTTTGTGGTATCCTATTGGATGGAACTGGTCCCCGGACATTTATTCTCTAGGAACTCACTACTACTCTGAAACGAATCCTCGCTTTCTACCTCCAGGACCAATCAAGAACCTCCGTCACGATTGGCATACGGGACTTTTGGTATGTCAACATGATAATCCTCTCCGTGACATGCAACCTCAGACTGGCATCGTTGGTAAGCGACAGCGCTA
>Ga0214917_10001349_pt1 | contig 31627 bp, 32 predicted proteins | sample LL_1208_BB_MetaG_FD_177983 | JGI IMG/M metagenome (GOLD analysis project Ga0214917, IMG submission 177983) | Freshwater microbial communities from Lake Lanier, Atlanta, Georgia, United States - LL_1208_BB | ecosystem: Environmental > Aquatic > Freshwater > Lake | place: USA: Georgia | collected... | reverse complement strand
TTCTGATAACTCCTTCTTTATTTCCTCATTCTCCTTCTTTAAATCTTCCGTTACACTTGATACCTTATTCTGTTCTTTACATTTCTTCTCATGTCTTTTTAAATTATCTAATCTTGATAATTCTTTATTACAGAATGAACAAGCAAGAATATTTTTATGTATATTTACTTCTTTTTGAGGTAATTTTGAGGTACAATTTGAGGTTTCTGAGGAATGATTGAGTGTAGTTTGTTTATGATATTTTTTGACGTGATTACTTCTAGATGCATAACTAGCATATTCTTTATTGCAATATTGACATAAGATTACCATTCACTTTTATTAAGTATATAAGTATATTAGATTTTATTTTCTTATATGTTTTTTAAAGTGAGTTCACTCAAGTGAAGTTCACTTTTTTTAGCGAGAGAGAGAGGACAGTGTAAAAATAAATTTTCAAAAAATAATTTTGAATTAAACAGAAATGATTATACTAAAATAATGAATCATAATAAATTTAAAGTTGATAATTTTCAACAAATACATTTTGACTTTTTAAATTCTGTTGTATCAATTAATGAAAATGAAGATTTTGATTTTCATATTACAGGAACAGGATATAGTTATGATATGAATAAGCTTAAAAATTTAATTATTTTCACATATTTTCTTTCTCCTGACAAAATGTATCAATTAAAATTTCCAAATAATATTCTAATCACGCCAAATACTAACGTATATGGTGAAATAGATGTAGAAAATAAAAATATAATTTATACGCCTTTTTACGATGACAAATTTTTCAGTTTCTGTGTTTATAATAATAAACCAAAATATACAATAGGTGCAGTTAGAAATTGTGAACAATATACTAAAGAATATACTGATTATAAATCTTTATTTTTTATTAGAAATGATGTTCCGCAAGAAATTATTGATGAAATAAAATCAAAAAATGGTTCTGTTATAAAAACATTATTTTTACCAGATTGGTTTATGATGTTCACCCGTTTCTTACCACTTGAGAATTGTAAATTTAATTCATCTAGAGATACTGACGGAAGATTAATAAAAAGAGAGATTTTTGTTAATAATGAATTTATAACTTCTGATAAAAAATTTCATATTATTAGAGATCATCCATATCATAGTACTGAAATTCTTGGAGGAATGTGGTCAAGTAAAAATTTCAATATATCTAACCTAAGATTTTTGATTCTTGATTTTTGTTTGAAAAATATGAATAGAATAACTATGCCTATGGGTCATGACCAAAATTTCCTTAAGAATTACATTTATCAATTAATAAATAATGAATATTTATTAACACATGATAATTATTTTAATTATACAAAAAATAAAACTAAAATAACTATTCCAAGAGAAAATAAAGAATATATTGGCGAACCATATGATGAAAATAATCAATACGAAATTAAGTTAAGAAATGCTATTCGTGATTAATCCACCATGATGCTTTATACCAATCTTTATTTTTATCTTTCCATTCAAGTAACCGATTATAATAAAAATTATAATTGTTTATCAATTGTTCTTCTGATATTTCTTCCCAATTATTAATTAATATAACAGGTAACTTTTCATAAAAATCAGATAATGGATTTCTTTTTATAATTGGTATTGAATTGAATAAAATAGATTCATATATTCTATGGCAATCAAATCCAGTACCATCTGGACTAATAATATATTTCGATTCTTTAACTTTCTTATAAAAATCTTTTGGAGGTAAATTAAATTCACACTTTATAAATTCTTTTGATTTTAGTGCATCATAACATTTTTGTCTTTCATTTACATTTGTATTTATGGAAAAATTTAAATATACCATAATCTTTTTATTTTCTTGTTGATTACTTATTTCTAACAAATCAGTATGTGGCTTATATTTATTATCTACAAAACCTAATGGAATTTTAACTAATTTATCTCCATTACAAGATGCATTAATTGCACATACTTTATTAACATATTTTTCTATTTTGTTATATTTATCTTGGTCAAAAATTAAATCACTATTATGTGTAACTAAAATAAATTTATTAGATGGACTATTTAAGTCTAAAATATTTAAGAATTTATCGAAATAATCTAAATTCAAAAAAACATAATCATTCTCTTTTATTTTTGTAGGTTCAAAATAAAATTGTTTTTCGTATCTTCGACAAAATGACCATTTACACAATTTATAAAATTCATATCCAGATACAAGTTCTTTGTTCATATTATCTAAATAATAACTTAATTTGGTAGAACCTTCTTTTAATTCTCTCAAGTAATCTGTTTTATCAATTGCAATATTATACCTTTCTTTACCACCAACATTTGGAGCATAATGTTGATTTAATTTAAATGCATGTTTTGGATAATATACTTCTGATATCCAGTTATCACAATACCAATTAATAATAGATGGAGGAAAGAAATAACCAAATATGTCCATATGTTTTCTTGAAACCATTGCTTGTGTTAAAGTTGTATTTGTTACACCAACATTATTTGGTCCACTCACACCAATATTATTATTTTTAATTAAAGCATTTATTGAATCATTAATCCAATTTTGTGTTTTAAAATCAATATCATCCCCTGATTGATAGAAATATTCATTACCATTATCATATGCTTTTTGAAATAATACATTCCACATTCTTGTTAAATGACCCTTTTTAATATTTTCAAATAATGTTATATCTAAATTTATATTTAATGTTTTAAATAATACTTCTAGTTTATCTTTATATTTGATGAAAAATATATCATCGGAATCAAAACCGATGTAAAAACTATATGTATGTTCATCATTTTTTGTATGTAAAAATGTTTTCATTGTATGGTTTATTAAATAACATTCATTTAATTTATTCCAAGTTCTACCTCGTGAAGTAATTGGAATTAAAAAAGCTATTTTCATTATTTATATATTTTAAATTTTCTTTAAAGTTATTTTATTATTAGTTGATAATGACAATATTAGATGAAATCAATAAACAATTATTAACCATGAAGTTTAAAAATGAAAAAAGAATAACTTCTGGATATGTTATAAAACAATTATTTTTACAAAAAGAAAATAAATTTTCCATTTGTGATTTCAATGTATATGATATCAGAGACCAATATAATAAAGAATACCCCTATTTAAATCCTAATATTACAGAGGATAATTTTATAAAATATAAGATAGATAGAAACTTTCATTTATTATTAGGATTTGTTAATTTTAATGTTTTTGATATTGATTATAAAGTTCTAATTGGTAGATATGAAATATTTTCAGGGACAATCAAAGCTCGAGAATTTAACTATGGATTTTTTAATAAACTTTTTTTACCTATCATGACGATATGCTTTAATGAAATATATTTTCTGTTTAAAAACAGGGACGAATTTATCCCTAATGTTGAAAATATATTATATGATAATAATTTACGTAATATTCGATTTATTTATTGTAATGTAAATAACGAACATAGAAAAATGTTTTTTGGAACTAGTTTCATTGTTAATGATTTTTTTATAAATAAAGGTATTGTTACAAAAAGTTCTTTTCCTGATGAGAAATATTTGAGTTTAAATTTTAATCTAGACAATATTAATGAAAGTAAATAAAAAACAGGCTGAAAAATTAGCAAAAAAATTTAAAATTAAACTTGATGTGATTGATTTTGATGAATGGCAATTTGGATTAAATATTGAATTAGAACATGGGAAAAAATTTGGTGCAATAACAAATATTACTAACAATAATTTAGAATTAACAGCGAAAATTGCTATTGCTCATTTAATTGAATTTCCTGATTATTACAAACGTTTAATGAAAATGGAAGTGAAAGCAGAGTCTTATTGGAAGAAGCACAAAAAGCCTTCTATATTTAATAAATAAATTAATCTTTTTTATCTTTCTTATCGTTGAATGGTATACAACCAAGTAACGAAGATAAAACAGATTCATCTGCTTCCTCAAGTTCTGGTTGTTCTGTCTTTACACGGAAATCATTTGATTTTTCCCAATAATGACAATATTCTGGATATACGTGAAAATGAATTCCTTGTCCGCATGTTTCATTTCTATTTTCATTAAAACCATCTGGAATAATTTCTTTTCCTACAATGTAATTTAGTGTTTTCTTATCGTAAACACATGAATGAGCAACTAAATCGGGTAATGTTTGATTGTTCATATCTTGAATTTCAACAACAATGGCTCTATCACATCTAAATTTTTGATGTTGAATAATTTGTCCATCCATTGGATATGGTTGAACAATTTTGGCATCTACTGGTAAAAATAATTTGACTATACAATTATTGCCATTTTCTAATTTACCCATCTTATAACCATAGATTGCGGTTTTCCTAGTTTTTACTTGTTCATTATCTAGTTTATTAATTACAACATCGTCATTATCTGTTTCAAATAATATTTCTTTATTTGCACCAATAATTTTTCTACCAACTTTCACATTTTCATCATTGCTACTTGTAATAATTGATGTTGTTTTATGAACAGTATCCATTGGATAGTAAATAGTTATTTGAGTTTCTTTCCAACGACCATTTTTAAGTTCTTCTCCATAAATTACCTCGTGATAATTTCTTCTAAATTCGAATGAAATAGTTTTATCCTTTGTTAATGATGTTTTTTGATATAATTTATTTTTATCAATATCTAGTTTAACTATATTGATTTTATCTGTATCAAGTGTAATATATGTATCGATATTTTTATATTTTCTTTTAGTCTTATCAGATTCAACATGAATAAAAATGTGTTTTTCTTTAGCATATAATTGGATATCATTAGTAATCAAACAAATTTCTTTTGGAGAAAAAATTAATACAACAGTATTATGGATACAAACTTGATATCTGCTATTATAATAATAAAGTGTATTATTTTGTAGTTCTTGTTCCATAGTTTGAAGTTCATTATATAAATTTGTTAGAGCATCAACATAAATGTCAATATGATTGAGAAAGCTTTGTGGAAGCATATCTAATGATAATGGTAATGACATATTTGAACCTTGACGACCTTCTAAAATCATTTTATTATTTTCCATAAATGTTTCCAACTTACCTTGAGATAAATTTTTTAAATTAGCTGGGTCAAAACCTAATTTAGTAATTTTAGTTAAAAAGTTGTTTCTATTAAATTTTGAATCAATTTGAGAGAATAATTCAAAATTATATTTTTTATTCATATAATTTTCAATCATTAAAGATGAAATACCATGTTTTGTGTAGCGGAATGGTTTATTAATTCTATTATTACATACGGCTAACATTAATATATTTGTATTAAATGAAAAAAATATTTTATTCAATTTTTATATTTCGATTTGAGTTGTAGATTGTATTTTTTCACGACTATTATAAAGTAACAATTTAATCTCTTCTTTTTTTAATCCTTTTAATTTATCATCATCATCGTTCATTCTATCTAAAAATCTTTGAATTATTTTTTTGGTTTCTTCATCAAAATTAGTTCCTAATTCATTGTAAAATGTTTGAATATCACACATTCTACAATCTATTATATCATCTAATAAATCACTTTTGTTAACAGCAATAAATTGATTATTTTTTGAATCAAATTTATATCCAATTGTATTTTGTAGATTTGTTATGTAAACATTCTTAAACTGAGTATATTTGTCTGATATATGGACTAATTCAACAAGTTCTTTCAAACTATTTCCTTTTTTATTTAATATCTTTAATTTCTCTTTTGACGATAGTATATCTTCTAGATTTTCATTACCTAGTTGAACAATATTTATATTATTAACTGTTCCATTATTGACATGATTATTATTTAATTGATTGTTAATTTTTTGTAATGTTTTTGGATGTATCTTTATTGACTTTAATATATCATTTTTAAATTTTTCCATTTCTTCCTGTTGTTTATTTGTAATTTCGATAATTTGTTTTTTTAATTGTTGTATTATATCATCTTTATTGTCTAGTTGGTCTTTTTTTTGATTTTCAATCTTACATTTTTGTTCATGTTTCCATCGACTTTGGAAATGTTTATAAGAGTTATTACAATAATTACACGGATATAAATCATCTATTATTTCTTTATTTGTATGGCTTATTTTTGACTTATAATTTGACTTATTATATGGCTTATCGTTAAGTATAATTTGACTTATCATATCACTATGAAATTTCTTGACGTGATTACTTCTAGATGAATAACTAGCATATTCTTTATTACAATATTGACATAAGATTACCATTCACTTTTATAAGTATATAATTATATTAGATTTTATTTTCTTATATGTTTTTTAAAGTGAGTTCACTCAAGTGAAGTTAACTTTTGTTCACTTTTTGTGTAGTAGAGAGAGAGAGGAAATTTAAATAAAAAAGTTTTTGAAAATCAATAAAATAATTTAGTATAATGAGAACTTTAGTTCGAAATTACCATAAACATCCACAACATACTGATGTTACATTTTTCTCGTCTAAAGAATCAAAGTATTTATCAACTGGTGCAAGTAAAGCTTTAACTACATAATCTCCAAAGCTAAACTTGAAACTATTACCTTGATGTTTTTTAACTTCTTTACATTCTGAACGATAATCATCAACAACATCAATTCCTGGAACAAGACGGTCAATCTTATTTAGGTAACCAACTGATGCATCGTCATCCGTGCAAGCAACAATTGATACAAATACATTTTTTGGACGATGTTCAAGTTTATACATAAACCCTTTAACATCAACATCACCTTTAGCATTTGTTGGTTGACCGTCTGTAGCAACAATTAAAAGCATTTTCTTTTCACGAATAACAGCTTCTTTTTCACGAAAGATTCTATCTAATGCAGCAACAAGAGGTGTATAACCTGAAGGAGGATATTGGAATAACATTTGCACTTGTTGTGAACTGCTTACATTATACATAGGATTCCTATTTAGGAAATAAATATCAAGTCCATTTTTATCTAAAGTGGAAGCAATGTCTACCATAATATTTACTGTATTTCTTAGTTCATCCCATCTAGTAAGTTTTTTACCAAAAGGATCTTTGTTATCATCAACAATATTAGACATTGAACCAGAATCATCACATAGTAATACAATTTCATAACCTTCTAATTGACGGAGTTTTTGACAAAAATCAGGTCTGATTTCAAATTGTTGTGCAATTTGTTTGAATCTTTGTAAACAATATTCATTATAATCAACTACAGGAGGAGCTGTGGCAACTGGTTGTGTATATACAATTTGTTGGACGCCATTCATATTATTCATTATAATTAAATCAATTATAATAAAGGAATATGTATTCAATTTTTATAAAAAAATATATAGTTAATTATAATGCCTAACAAAATTTCAATATCAGATATTCCAATCACAACTGGTGGAGTTTTATCAGTTGGAAAAACTTCTTCTATAGCCAATTCATCTAATAGTTTAAATGATGGTAATAATATAGTTAACATAAAAGAAATCCTTGCAAAAGAAGCACAAGCAAATAATGTTTCAATAAAACAAGACTTCCCACCTAAAAGTGTAGATGTAGAACCTAAAAAAGAATGCCCTGCTTGTATATGTAATTGTAAATGTGGTGTTGCTAAAGAACAATCGAATGAAATAAAAGAAGTAGAAACCAAAAATGTCCCTCAAAATTTTAATTATCTTCATATGTCTGTAGTTTATTTAAATAGAAATGGGGAAATACAACGTCTAATTCGTGAATACAAAGGCAATGTGGAAGCTATCATTGGAGGTAAAGAATTAACAGGTGCAACTTTAGGTTCGATCGCTAATGACCTATTAATTCCTAGAAGCTTTGAAGTTGATTCAAATAACCCAGTTTTTATAGATTTATTTTACATAAATATGGATTACATATGCAATTCTAATGAAAAAAAATTCTGGGGTAATATTTGTATTTTAAATGAAATGGGTAAAAATATTGAAAAAGATAAAAAATATAGTAGTGAATTAAAATCATTTGGTGAAAATTTAATTTTTTTAAATATATGTAATTTATACTACGTAAAAGATTCTACTTTATATAAATTTGATTTATCAAAGGTTATTTCGTTAACAAAAGACAATGATTATACATCAAATAATTTACAAAGAGATATTAACTCTATAAAACAAAAAACAGGATTGAAATTCGATAAAATTCCATTAGTTTATTTTTTATACTTTCCAATAAATTGTAGATTCATTGAATCTGCTAATATTACATCTGAATTTGGAAATATTTTAGAAAAAAAACCTGATTTAATTTTGAAGAAAAAAATTGTTGTAGATACATTTGTAAACACAACAACAAATTATGATACTATTTGCACTATTGTTATGGGATTAATAATTATTGCTTTAGTTTACTTATATTTTTATAAAAAGAAATAATTTCTATATATTATTAGATGAAGAGAACTAAAACCAAAATAATAAAACCAGTTAGTTCTGACAGCGATTTAGAAAATATGATTAATAAAATAGAAAGTAAAATAGACGTTCAATTAAATAATCGTCAACATATAAAAAATCAAAGAGAATTTATATTTAAAAAATTTAATGAATTAACAAATAAAATATTTAAGCTAAATGAAATACCCGCTTTAATATATTATTTTATTGGTGATAAAAGTAATATTAAAGGAAACTTTGTATACTTAGTTGCTAATCCAATATGTTTTTATTTAGAAAAAACAGATGATGACACATTAACCGCATTAAGTTGTATAAATAAATACAATAAAGCAAATAATTACAAATTTGATGATGGATGTAAAAAAATAAAGGAAATTATTAACACAATAAGTGTTATTAATAAACCTGCTAAATTTTGTAAAACTCTTACTGATTGGGAACCTGTTTTCGTTTAATTCTTTCTAAATGATTATATTCAATGATGTATAATATAGATGTAATAACGATTGTCCAAATAACACTATCTGCCACATTGTCTATAATCTGGAAGAATAAAATGAACGTTATAGTTGTTCTTAAAATATGCGAACTAAATATATCTGTCAGTAACTCGTTCATTCCTGGTATATTTGAATAGCCATTAGCTAAAATAACAAATAATATGACTGTAAAAACATTCTTTCTGAATAAGTTCTCAAATATATTTTTTACGCTAGGATTTAAAATATCAGTATCTCCGCTTTCCATATTATTTAATCCTACAAAATAAATAAAATTTTATATATTTTGTTTGATTAATCTAAATGTTGATGTTATTTTTGAGAGTTGGTTTCGCTCGATTATTAAAGTAAGGGGTGGAAATTAAACTTTCCATTAACTCCCTTAATTTAATAAGGGAGTTACTTATCCAGTGCGCCGCGTAAAGGCCTCTCGTGGTATCGCTTTCGAAGGTTTAACTTCATCAGCAATCCTGCACTGGTTACATTGGAAGGACCCATGGGCCCAGGCAAATCACCACCCCGAAGGGCTCCAACTTACGTTCCGGGTCTGACCCAGCAACGACCATGGCCACTTGCGCAACCACAGAATGCCCAGTCACACCTCCCACCGAATGGCAAGGTGCAGACCGGTCCTTTTGGTCTAATACTCAGGTTCCGTGCACCTTGGCACAGTTCCAACTTGTCACGACTTACCGGTTATCTTCCACGGGGCAGAGACCCCGCTTCTTTTCACCGGCTTGCCGCAACCGAAGCCACACGCGCCGCCATAGACCCAAGGCCCTCTGGCAACGCGTGCAACCCCGCTCCTCTACTTGATTCCCCCGAAGGGGGTGACCAAGCTTTGGAGTAGACGTCCGGCACGCCGTATTAGGTCTTGATTCTATGGCACAAGTAGAGAGTTCGATTTTCAATTTTTTTTATTATTTCATTATAATAAAAAATTAGGATGGATTTACAATACTCCATATTTTTTAGTACATACCTAATACTTCTCTTATTTCTTCTAAATCTGTATTACCAATATTTGTTATCAATGTTTTGATAGGTATTGTTTTTAAAGAATTAAAAGTAAGACCTGAATCAAAATTTTTATTTAAATACATTCTTTTGACTACTTTATCAAAAGTAGCTTTTATTGAATCTTTATTATAACCATATAAATAACTACTTAAGTCACCCCAATATTTCGATTTTAATATAGATTTTACACATTTAATTAAAAGTTTTTCTTTAGTAGACCACTTGAATATTAATTTAGATAAATAAAGTGTAAATTCACTTTTATCTGGTTTAAAAAATTTGTTAGTAAGTCCATAATTAAATACTTTCATTAGATTTTTATGGATGTAAGATTCAGTGTATTTAGGGTCAGTAACAGTCAACCTTCTAGATAATTTTGTAAGATTTTCACTTGTATAACCCAAATAACAGTTTATCAATGCTCTTATATAAGCTGATGTATTTAGATTTCCTAGTTTTTTTCTTTTAAAAGAAGTTATAGGAGGTTCAGTTAATTTTTTGAAATTTAATACATTGCCTACAATATAATTTGTTAATTCATCAGATCCATCATTTAAAACAACTAAATCAAACCATTCTAATTTTTCTGATTCATATAATTTAATTAATAAATCAGGATTATTTAAACCTTTTTTACGTCCAAAAATATTCATATCTGACTTAATTTTAATTAGTGATACTGCCCAACCATCGTCTATTTCAAAATTAGTCATAAACATTGTTTTATATATTTTTTCATTTTCAATGTATAACCTTTGATATTCTATTATCATTTTCCTCATAGCAGGTCTAACACTTTCTGGTTCTTTTGAAAAAACATGATTAATAATTTCATCATTCATTCTATATATATATTCTTTACAGATAGGTGTACACAACGTAAAATCAGAAGAAACGATTGAAGAAAATCTATTATAAAATAAATGTAAAAAGTATATATTTGCTATTGGTCCTAACTCACTTTTTACAATTAAACCATATGTGTAAAGTCTTAAAGCATTCTTAAAAGCATTTTCATTAAGTTCTCCAATATAACATAATAAATTCATGGTATCATAAAGCTCATCATGCTTTGAATTAGTTAATGTAAAATAATATAATGCTTGGTTTGCCATATCTTCTAATAAATATTTGTTTTCAAATCTACTATAATCTTTCCAATATTTTTTCAATGTTAATACTGTAGTATATTTATAAACATACTTTAATAGGAAACCTGGACCTTGTATAGGATATGATTCATTTATATATTTATTTACATCAATTCCAGCTTCTTGGAGTTTATTTAAAATAATTTCCAAGTTTTTAAATTTATATGTTTCCGCCATACTAGATATAAATTGAATTTTTTTTGATAATTTTCTAAAAATCGAATTACTAAGATATTTTATATTATCTAAAGATACATCTTCTTTTTCATTACGGGTAAAATATGGACTAATTAAATTAAAATAATGATCAATTTGTTCAAATTTTCCTTTATCCGAAATAGTTGTTGACAATAAATTAAACATTTCCTTATCTTGTATTACATGAAAATCATATGTAGAATAGAAATCAATTTTACCGCAACTAATTAAATTCTTTACAATGTCTTTCCTATTTTTCGAAATAATTAAAGATAAAACATCATGTGTTAATCTTTTATATGTAGTAGAATATTTTTCAATAAGTTCATCTATTTCTTGTCCATTTTCTAATCTATGTTGAAAGTAAAAATATAAACTTTCTCTATTTAACATAAATTTATCAAATAATACATTAGCTAATTTATATTTTTTAGATTCAAAAACAGTTTTTATAACTCTTTGATTTACATATAATTCCTCAAACTCTCCATCTAATGCATTAATTAATCTTATTATTTCATCTTCATCCAAAGTTTTAAAATTTATTTGTGAATAAAATGTATTATCTTTCATTGTTGATAAAAATACACTCGAATAAACATCATATGTTTGTTGACCTTTTCCAGCACGTCCTCTTAAATTATTAAATATAGTATTATATCCTGTTAATTTTTTCTCCACATCAGAAAATTTAGAACTTTTAATTAAATGGAATTCTGAATGACGTCCCAACATTAAATAGCAACCTTTAAATGTAACATTTAATGGAACAGTTTTAGGTGTTTTATCAACACCATAATCACTTACAAATGTTGCAACATTTGGATTTTTAAATAATAATACTATTTGTTTCAAAGCATTGGTTAAAAATGCATCATTGTTATAATTAGCTTCAATATTTCTAAAATCTAAAGGAGCTTCTAATTTTAATACATATGATAACACTCTTAATAAATTAAAATATGTACATCTTAATTCAATACCTTCGTCAATGAATGTATCACCACCAACAGTTTTTTGTGTATTATATTTAAAAACACATAGTCCATACATAGAATCATAATCGCCATAACTATCTGTTTGTTTATCATCTAATCCTGGTATAATTTTAAAAGGTATATGTTTATAAAAATCAAAAAATGTATTAATTAATGTTTTATCTTTATTATATAATTTAATATCGTTGTATGTTCTATAAAAATCAACTAATGGAATATTATTAGCTTGTGTTACATCAGGAAGATAAGTATAATCTATTTTTTTAGTTGATTGGTTAAATAATAAAAAGTTCATAAAATTTAATATTGTTACTTCACCACACATTGGTCTACCTAAACCAACTTCAGGATCGGATGTAACTCCACGAGGATCTTTAAAACTATGATATAAAATATTTTCACGGAAACTATAATTTTCAAATCCATCAATTTTACCTCCAAAAATAAGTTGATATGCTTCTAAAAATTTTATTTTAGTAGTTCTATGATATGCATCAACTGCGTGAACATCGAGAACTCTTATACCTATGCTAATAGATGCATCTTCAACTGAATCAATTTCACCAAAATGACTAAACTCTAATTGATAATTTATTAATTTTGGAACTGTGCCATCATTATAAATCATATAACAATAAAATGAACATAATAAATTCATTAAGCATTTTTTTAATTTAATTTGAACATCATTTTCTCTATATTTATCTTTTAATTCTTTTTCATCAGAGATATATAAATTAGCAAAAGATAAATAATCATCTAACAAATCCATAAAAAATAAACCAAATATTTGATTTGATGTATAGTTAATATATTTATTTAATTCTGATAATGTTTCATTAAATACTTTGGAAAATTTAATTTCTTCAGCAGAATCTTTAAAAGCATTATCTTTTTTAAATGATTCACTTTTAAAATTGGAGTATAAATGGTTCAAAGTAATAAAATTGTATGCACTTGTTAACATTTCTTTACAATGTTGTATTTTTTCTAAGATTGTAATAGCCCTAACAGTAATATCTTTGTAACTATGATTACTTGCTAATTTATGTAAAACATAAATGATTGATTCTACTGAAATATCTGGATTTGAGTTAATATATTTTTTAATTAAATTTGAAATTTTAATATCGTTAGTTTTTCCTTCAATTGTTTCAAAATCTTTTTCAATATTAGTGCAAAAACTACTCATATTTTCTTCATTAAGTTTTTCTTTAAAAAATATATCTACTATATAATCGGGGGCAAAATAGTCTTCATCTTGTAAAGAAAAATCTGTATCTTCTAATATGTTAAAATAAATTTTAAAAGAGTTTGCAATAATAAATGTGATAAAAGGTGATGGTTTTGTAAAATAAATATGTTGTCTATCACGTTCACCTAAATCACAATATTTTCTCAACCATTTCATAAATCTTTCTTGGTCGAACATTTTTTTATAATATCTTGTATAATTTGGTAAATTATTAATTTTTGAATATAAAATTAAACCATCAATCATAGCTCCAGAAAAAGGAGCCCATCCACTGTAGAAAACAGGATATACATTTATTTTATTTTTAATTTGTGACATATCGGTAATTCTTGCTTTATCGGTTGTAAAAGTAAACTTTGTTCTATCAAAAATAAATACATTATCTCTTGGTATATTAATTAAATCAATTGAACGATAAATTTCATAAAATTCGGAATTAAATTCTTCAACGATTATAAAATCTTTTTTTGCTCCAGTTGCAGGATCAATTTCATATAATGAAGAAAATTTTTCTGTGTTCCAAGTACTAAATCCAACTAATGCATCAAATACTTTATCATAATTTAATTGTTTACCTGTTTTTTCTATTAAATAGAAATATTTATCTAATTTAGAATTAAATGTGCTTTCATTAATATCTACTTTTGTAATTGTATTTACTAAACCTAATTTAGTTGTTATTTCAGCTAATTTTTTTTGTTCATTATCTAATCCAGCTTCTTTATTCATTTTATTTTTTTGATTAACAAACCATCCTAATCCTTTACCAGATAAATCTTCACATTTAATATCATTTTGTCCAGGATATTCTGCTTTATTTACAAATGCTCCTACTTTTTTTTCATCTGGAACCAAAACAGGGTTTTTATTCATATAATCAATAATTTTATCAAATAGGTCATATCTTTCGTTTTTGTCTAATGAATCTTGAATTTCAGAAATTTTTTTATTAACAACATCTAATTCACATCTTAATTTTTCTTCATCTAAATTATCATCCATATATTTTTCTATTCTTTTCAACATCTCCATTTTTGTTTCTTTAGCTTCTTTAGGGACTTTTTTTAATTCTTCTAATGTTTCTTTTTTTTGTATTAAAGCTATTTCTTCTTCAGATAATATTTTTAAGCCTGCTAATTCCGTTTGTAAAGCTGTTAATTTTTCTGTTAAAGATTCTTTAGTATCGCCTTTTCTTTGTTTTGATGCTTTACCAGCTTTTGGTCCTTCGCTTACTGACGATGACCCAAATTTAGACAATCTTGATTGTAAACCTTTAACTTCTTTCATCTTATTATAAATTTCTAAATCAGATTTTAAATATTGAATAGAATCAATTTCTGTTTGATATTTTTTTTCTTCAGCTTCTAAATCAGCTATTTCACTTATATATTCTTGTGCAACTAATTGAACTATATTTAATAATTTAAGTGCATTCATTTTAGGATCAATTAAATTTTTATCTGAATTTACCAAATCTTTATTAGTAGTTAAAATAGTTGTATTTTGACTAATCATTGCAGGATCATTAATTGGAACATCATTAAAATAACCACCTGTATAAATTCTTATTGATTTCATTAAAATATATCAGAAAATTATATAATATATAAAAAACACGGTAAAATTATTAAACTATTTTTGAAAATGAATAACATAAAATAAAATAACAAACATAAAAACAGTAACATAAAAAAACCAAAACAATATACTACTGTATAAACATTTCTCGGAAATCTAAATTCTACTTCTATAATTCTAATATTATCAATATTAAAAAGATTATTGTTTTCTTTTTTCCTACAAATAGGACATATTATTCCTAATTTATTTTTCATTTCTAAATAACAATTATTATGCATAAATACTAAACAATTACAAGCAGATGGTTTTATAAAATTTATACCTTCGTCATAACATATAATACAATCATTCATTATAATATGATAAAAATAAAAAATATATAAACTATATTAATATGTCTGCAATATTAAAAAATATAAATGAAGAAATAGTTAGTTTCATAAATTTTTTACTAGAAAAAAATGTTTTTCAAACAGGATTAGCATTTGTTTTAGCAACACAAGTAAACCAAATATTTTTAAAATTTGCTAATAATATTATTACACCAATAGTAGATAAAGTTGTTGAAGAAGATGTCAGAAAAAGAACAACAAATGTATTCGGTGTTGAATTTAAAACGGGCGAATTTTCATTAGGAATAATTAACTTTATTTTAGTATTATTATTTTTATATTACATGTATAAAATATCAGATTCAAGTAAAACTTTGTTCCAAAATATAGCTAATAGAATTAAAAATATTTTTTAATTTTTAGAATCTTTAGGTAATGCATCAGCTATAATAGCTTTTTTGGTTTCTTTTGTTACACCTTTAAAAGGTTCATCTTTTTTACAAGAAATAAATTTACCAGTAGTTGTATCACGTTTTACATAACAATTATTTTTAGGATTAAAAGTTTGGGAGCGCTCTTTAACCGCACCTTGACGACTATCATTACCAGTATTTTTTGCCATTAGTTTATTGATTAATTTTACAATTAATCAATAAATCAATTTTTCTACTGTAATATAATAATGAAAACATTTCTAAATACTAATTTTACTACTGGAGAAATGAAATATATGAAAGATTTTACAAAAATTAACAAAGATATTAATGATAATACTTATGATAAAGATTCAATTATTGAAGAAATAGATTATTTAATAAAAAAAATTAAATTAATAGTTCCAGAAAAAAAAAGCATTATGATAAATATGTTAAATATGATCAAAAATAACATACAAACTACTATTTAATTTAAAAATAATATGTATTATTTATTAATGTATCCAACAAATAAAAATGCTGTATTTTATCCACATAATAAAAATAAATCAAATAAAAAACAATTTTATTACTCAACCAAAAATATTTACATAAAAGAAATTACCAAAATAAATAAAAAATTTATTCAAGGAGCAGATAATAGTAAATTAATGAAATCAATTGATAATTTGTTGAATAGGATGAATTTGTTAAAAGATTTCCAAAATTATAATACTTATTTACCATTAAAAAATTTATTAATATATATTGACAATGATTTTACAAGAAGTAAAGAAAGAGAAATATTAGAAATTAAAGATACCGTTGACATAATTCCTGATTCTGACAATAAAGAAGTATTTATAACTGATAAAATAAATATTGAATCAAATATAAAACTAAATCAAGATTATATCAAATATATTAAAGAATATGGTTTACCAGAAAATGGTATTTTCTTACCTTCAAAATTATATTTAATAAAAAAAATTTAAAATCAGTGCCATGACTGATTGAATAATTTAAATTTTCAAAATCAACAACTAATGTTTTAGATGATAAATCAAAAATGTCTTCTAATTTAACGTGCGGAATTGCTGCTTTTATATTTGATTCCATTATTTCAAAATAAAAATCTCTTTTTTTTCATTTATTCCATGAGCTACATATCTAGCTTCCAACGCAGTAAATAAGTCATCATTTGCTTTTCCTATATCACCACTTCTGTATACATCTACTCCTTTATCACGATAATCTTTAACATCAATAGATGGATTAAAAGATGGTAATTTAGCAAAGAAAGCCGCACATGCAGCATTATATTCAGCAATTGCTGCAGAATCTGCTGCTTGTCTTCTCATCATTCTTGGTAACTCATCGCGTATCCATTTTTGTAATTCGCTTTCAACAAATTTAGGGTTAGGATCCCAATCCTCTAAGTCCCTTCTTTGTTTTGCAATTAATTCCTCTTCTTCTTTTGTTCTAACACTACTCATTACTATTTTATAGATTTTAAATTTTTTAAAAGGGGAACACGAACCGTGAGCGAATTTAAAAATGCATTAGCTTTTCTTTTTAAACTTGTTTTAGAAGAAAATTATTCAAAATTAATCATAATAACTAAACAAGATATATTTGATTTATTTCAAAATATTTTTCAACCACACGCTGATGAAGAATATTATATTACTTTCAACTCTAAACTCACTACACCTTCAACTGATCAGGTTTCTGTAGAAAAAGTATTTTATTATTTAACTGATACAATAAATAGAATTAAGCAAAAAATAGTTGATGGAAGTTTAAAAGTGCAAGTAGCATGTTTATGGAATAATTTTCCATTTGATTCTAGATACAATGATGATCCTAATTTTATTAAATTGGCAAAATCATTCGATGATTGCACAATAATTTATATAGTTAAAACATTACATTCTAAAGCGAAAGAATATAAAGTAATTTCAGATGATTTAAGAATGTTTGATGACTTTAATTCTGAGAGACAAAGTGTTCTTTCTTTTTTCATTGAATTACACGAGCTTACCCATATTAAAGATGACTGTCCACCCTTTACTAGACTTGCTCCACGTTTCAATCCAGCTGGATTAAAAAACGAATTAAAATTTAGAATAATAACAAATGGATTTGTTAATACGGTAACTGACCCATTTTTTGCAAGCAATATTGTACCAGTTACTTATAAACCCAATCAAATATGTGGACTAATACCTGCTTGTACAAGACCTCCTTATGAAAATTTACATACATATTTAGAAAACTATTATTTTTTCCCAGATAAATCCTTAAATCATATATTAAGAACATCAGCTAGAGCTAACCCATCAGGTTACAAAGCCTTTTTTAATATTAGAAAGGACCAATTATTAGCTATGTACGCTAAATTCGGATTTTCCACTAGAGAAGCTTTTAGAGCTGAGTTTGATTCAAGTCCACTTATCCCATCTCAACCAAAACGAGGACCCATTCCAGCAAAACCAGGTAAGCCCGCTATAGATTATTATTATGAGAAATATTTAAAATATAAATCAAAATATCTAACATTAAAAAATAAATTATTATAATAGTTAATGAGTGAAATTACTTTTCAAAAACCAATCTATTTTATTGATAGTTTTGAAGATAAAAATTTAATAGAAGACTATAAAATAAAATTCGATTATATTGTTACAATATATTTAACAAAAGAAATGCAAATAATTACTGGAAACTTGAATGAAACTAATAATAATATAGATATAACTATTAAAATAAATGATGAATTAATTAATATTTTTGATATTAAAGCTAGTTTATTAAAAGAAGCTAATCCTGATTGTGTTTCAATTGGAATCAATAATAATATGGATACTTTTGTTAATCGTATTTATGAAATTCTATCTATAAAACTATTTGGAGATGCGAGATTTAAAAATGTTTTCGAATATAGTCAAACAAATAATATTTATAAATTGTTTTCAGAACAATTTTCACAAATAATCAATAAATATAAAAAAGATTTATTGAATTTTCACATTAGTAATTTAAAATCAGAACCCATTGAACAAACACAAACTAATTTTAATAGAGCTATAAATGAAACAAATATATTAATACCATTTAATTTTTCAGGTGAATTATTAGATTTAGAAGAAACATTAAAAGTATTATTTGAATCTACTAGTTACGGTGGGTCAAAAATAAATGATGGTAAATATAATATCCCATTACTTTTTGAAATTAGAAGAACAGTGTAAATATTAATTAATGTAAATATAATTAATTAATAATTAAACTTATATGATTTATTTTTCTTTTTTTTATTTTCTTTGGAATCTTTAGATTTTTTAGATGTAGACTCGTTATCATCAACAGATTCAAATAATGCATTCAATGTTTCTAAATCATGAGCTAAATTTTCTTCAACAAAATTATCGTTAGTTATAATTTTATAATTACTAAGATTTTGAGATTGATTAGCCATTTCATTAGTGATATTCAAAGAATGAGTATTCTTTTTGATTTTATCCATTGTCGGTAAATTAGGTAATCCATTTAATAAAAATTTATTTGCCATTATATCAGTTGATTCATAAGTTAAAGATAAATCATAAATAACACCAATTTCTAAAGTAAAAGAATAATCCATATGAACCATTTCTACTGTATTACCTTTTGGATCTGTTAATTCGATTGCAAATTTAGCTAAATCAATTGGTTGTCTAAATACAAAAGATTTGGTTAAAAAGTTAGAACCATAATCAAATACTTGTTCACCTTTATTTGAATTGATAATAACTTTTGCGAATACGTTTTTATTACCAATATATTTTTGTCTTTCAATAATATTACCTAAATTGTCTTTTATTAAGACGTCTTCAAAATCATGATATATTACACCATAGTCATTTATTTTTAAAAATAAATAGTTATCTCCAATAGCATCTAATTGAGATTCTGAGGTTATTGCATATTTTGGTGAACCTGAAATTACTGTTGATTCTGCATCGTATGTATCCTGACGAAATCCTAATTGATAACCTAATGAAGGATATCTTGAAGTTCCATTTGAAAAATCTATTGAAAAATCAGTATCATCTTTTATAGTTATGAAACTATTATTATAATTGAATACGATTTCAAAATTAGCAGATAATGTAGTATTTGCATCATCTAATTGCTTCTGAATTTCATCTATTAAAGTATCCCCAGAATAATAACCTTCTTCTATTTTTAAATCATATGTTTGTACACCTTTAGTAATTTTAAAAGAAATATTTTGTTTTTTTTCTGTGAATGTAAAATACAAGTTTGGAAATTCGATGCTTGATAATCTAATATATTTACAGTTTTTAATTGGCTCACTTAAACTATGAACAAACTTTCCAGAGTTGGTATATAACTGCTTATTTCTAAATCTAGAATCTATATTAATTATTATGTTATCCATTATTATTTACTAGATTTTTATTAAAATTATTTTCCGAATTACTAAAAAGTTGTTGTAATTCATTTTGGTAGACTCTACGATTTGTTTTTACATAAGATTTAAGGGAAGGTTTAAAATACTTAAAATTTTCTAAAGCATTATTAATTGCATCACTTTTAAGCTTTTCAATTGCTAATTTAACTAAATCTTTCTTTTTCATATTTCTGTATTTATAACCAACTACTTTAACAAGTTGTTTTCTGGTAAGACTATATTGGAAAAGACTAGAAAGTTCCGGGTATTCTTCTTGAACAGTTTCTGTTACTTCATTATTTGTAACATCTTCTTCACAAACTGAACTTTGACCATCTTCAGAATCTTTTTCATATTCTGAATCATTATCTACAACTTCTGAATCATCAACGGCAATATCAGTATTATTTGAATCGTTTACTTGGGATTCTTTGATATAATCAGTTTTAATTTGCTTTTTGTATAAGAAACTAGAAATGATTACAGCAACTGTAAGTCCATATACTAGACTAAACATAACTACATGCATTTTAGTTGCTGTATCAAATAATTCACTTGTCTCGAATAAAGAGGTGAAATTATAAGAGAAAACATTATTAGGGAAGTTCATTAATACCATTTCCTGTAGGACAAAGTATTAATAAATCAATTTTTTTATTTATTTACTTTTTTTCCATCATCTTTAGGTTTAGTAGTACATTTTCCACTGCTATTAGGTAATGAGCATTTACCACTATTTGAATTAGGAGCGGAACATTTATCACCATTTGGAACAGCACATTTACCTGAAGAACATTTTCCAGATTTATCCATATAATATATAATAAGAAATTATTTCTTATAGTGAATTTTATATTTTGCACCAAAGAAAGTTAAAACAACATCATCATTGATTCCAAGTTCTTCTAAACATTTGAAAACGACTCTAAAGTTTGTAGTTAAAAAAATTTTAAAATTAGTTGGTTCATACATATCTAAAATATCAGAGTTTTCAAGATAATATAATTTTCGAAATTCTATTTGATTTCCTGGAATTGTAGAATTTAATGTAAATCTACCAAAAAAACTAAAAACCCACATAGCATCATGAAAAGAAAAATATAAAGAATTGACCAATAAATTTAAATCTTTACGGGGGTTAAAACTAGTATTTTTTGCTAATCCAGTATTACCTAATATTAAATGACCATTTATTTCAAATCTGGATGCACCAAAATCTGCTATGAAAAAATGTAAATTGTCTGGTGTTAACTTATTTGTTTTAGTTTCATCTATAATTTTGTAAAATATATTATTTCCTTTTAAATCATTATGAACAAATTTAAATTTTTCTTGTAAATGATCAATTAAACAAGTTATTTGAGTTAAAGCTTTAATTAATATTTGAATTTTAGTAGGATGTATCATTCCACTTACATTTAAAACATCGTATAATGTTCCATCCATTTTATCAGATACACTACTAATTGTTTGATTATATGTATCATATCCAAAATGCTTAATTCTTAAAATATTATTGATACCCCAATTTTTTTCCAAGTCCATCCTTTCATTTTGTAAATATAATTTTTGATAAATACTAAAAAATGCTTGAATGAAGGTTTCAATATAAACATCTATTAATTCATCTATTTTTCCTAATTTATTTAATGCAAATCTATATGCATACGATTTTCCTGTATCAGTATCTAAAGCAGAATAAACTTGATTATATGATCCACGACCTAGTGGTGTATCACCAACAAATTTTTTTATTACTTCCCCGCTTTTATCACATTTTTTAATGATTATATTTTTTGTTAAATTCATATCGTTATCAAATTCATAAAATAATGTAGGGGATTTAATGATTTTAGATTTAATATATTCTTTATCTTTAGCTGCTAATTTTGGTAAAAAATCTTCATCAATGTCGAATCCTAATTTTACTAATTCTGGTTTAATTTTAGACCAATAATCTTCCATTAACTTATTTTAGATTAAAAGTTTGAAAGTAAATAAAAAATAAAAAAATTGATACAATAAATCTAACTAATACACAACAAATATATAATGACAAATTTCTCCGATATAATTGTTAAGCGTTTCGGAAAATCAATTGATTCTCATATGGTGACTTATAAAATAGTTCAAGTAATCTGTCCTTTTGTAAATTATAAGGTTCTTAGAAATCATTTGATTCCTCTTCCTGAATACAGAATTACAAAACCATATGTTTGTCAAAAAGAGATTCCAAAATATACTGAGATTGAAAATACATGGGATAATAAAGAAAATATCATTTCAAATAATTCTAATATTTTAGGTAATTTTGGTAAATTAGAAACATCACAAATAATTAATTTACCTATTAATTTTGCAAATAAAAATAATGTGAACTATTACGGTGCCAAATTATTTAATGTTCATGAATTGATTAAATTTGATTTCAAGAAAGCTTTCTTACCATTAACTTATATTTCAATTGGACAAAATTATGTTAAAGATTACATTCAAGAAAGAGAGTTAGGCGGTGGTCAATATTTAGAATATCATGATAATCCTCATTATCATTCTCCATTAAATAGCGATAATAAAGGTTTTATTGTATTAGGAAAAAAAGTAGAAAATAAAATTCGCCTTAGTGGTTTTATTATCCCTTGGAATACTGGTTTATACACACCAGGTGGTATTATTCATAATGATGCTAATTTAGTTGGAAACTGGATGGTAAGTTATGCTAAATCAAATGATTACTCAACTGTATTACTTCGCGATGAGAATGATAACTGCACAAAAATAGTACCACAATATATGAAATAAATCAAGTGAGTAGATTATATCTTCTTACAGTTTGAGCCTTAAATTTTTTATAAATCTCTGTTTCTTTATCTTTGACTTCTTCTAGAACTTCAAGAATCATTTTATAATCATGCAACATGTATGAATGACGGAGCGGCATCAATGCAAAAACTGTTTGATTGATTGATTCAACCAAATAAATTTTTTTATTAATCCATAAATAGGAAAGCTTTGAAGCTACCAAAGTCATTTCAGAAATATCATTAGAACCAACATTTTCATTTACTCTTGCTATATTTCTAGAAAATTGATCGAGAACAATTATGTATGATATTAATTGTTTATTTGTTAATTTATCCAATGTATCATTAGATTGATTTTTCAAGTATTCAAATAGTTTTACCATCGTTTCATAATAGGTATCATTTATATAATTATCTACTCGTGAATCTGTTGCAAACCAGAACTTATTGTATAATTGGTTAGGAAACCAGTAATTAAGTATATTATCTACAGTTGTATCAGATAACATATATAATATGATAGATATTTAATTTAATAATTTTTCATTTTTTTTACTTTTTCTTTCAAGTTTAAATACTTGGTTTTATACTTGAGATATTTCTTTTCATAAGGATTTACCCCCCAATCTCTCATATGATGCAACGAATTTTGATAAGTTGATTTGACTATTGATACTACGGGTGTAAATAAATCTGAATAATCTATTTTTAATACTTGAGGAGTTCTAGAATATAAAAATACTTCTGATGGTGCTTGCATATTAAAACCACGCGACATTCCTACATCTACTCTAAAAATGGAGGGTTTATTTTTATCCATATTTAAATCATCATCTCTATCACCACAACTTACTGTAACCCCGTATATTCCAGTAGGTATGGTTGTGCTTTCATCTTCTACTAATTCTCCAAATTCTTCATTATAATAAAATCCATCATCCATATCACTTGATATAACTTTGGTGAATGTTGAACGATATATCATATTACTATCGTATGTTAATTTATTTTGATTACAATGACCTATTACTAATTTCATATTTTTAGGATTACATACTGGATATGAAGGTAATAATGAATATTTATTAATTTGTATTTCAGTATATTTTGAATATTCTTCTAATAACTCTCTACATAACGATTTGAACTTATTATATAAACTTAAGCACATTTGTTCTTCAGTAACATCTTCTTGTTTAAAACCAAAAAATCTATCTATAACAATACCATCATTTGTAAATGGAGATAAAACTAATAAATTTTCAGAATCTATACTATCTGCATCAAATACAGAAGATTGGTTATTAATATATTCCATTAATGCTTCATTTGCATTAATTATATTATGATAGTTTAATAAACCACTTGATATACCACCATGAACAAAAATAAAATCTTTTATCATTAAAAAAATATAAGCACCGTCTTCGCCTAATAATTTAGCACCAGGTTTACCTTTACCAAAATAATCTAATCTACCATCAGCACCTTGAAAATAACCAGGGTATGTTTTAGCATAATTTGAAACCATAGAAGAATAATCAGTTTTAGTTCTGCCATTTAAATTATATAAATCGTGATTACCTAAAACTTTATATAAACGCCCTTCTGCTTTCATTGCTTGTTTATTGATTGCATTAATGAATTTCAAAACACGAGCTTCTTCAAAAGGAAATTCTTGTGGTTTTCTTTCAATATTACCTCTAACATTATCTAATAAATCACCACAGAAAACTACGACTGATTTTTCACCACACCATTCATAATTTAAATCTTCTTTAAATGTTGGGTCATTCCATTCTTTAGACATTTCTGCAATTAAGTTACTATCTTCTCTATTTTGATGAAAATCAAAACCTTTTTTCTTTTTTATCACCTTACAACAATCTCTTAAACAAATTACTAAAGGCATAATATCACCATGGATATCCCCAATTGCATAAATGGTATCATACATATCATTTTTAAATGTTTTGAATAATTTATCTGCCATTAATATAAAAGATATATTTTATATCAAAAAATTGAAAAAATTATACCATCAATATAATGATGTAATTTAATGCAACAAATCTATACGAATACAATGAAAGTTCTTAATGAGAACAGCCCTGATGTAATCTACTTCGCTGTAGGTTGTTTTATGGGTTACTATAAAGATATTACTCCTTCAAATAACCAACAGAACCCAAAGTTCATGAGTAAATTTGAAGGTAAAAATAAGATTTATATTTTTATGGACCCTATGCTCGAATCACCTCTAAAACTCGAATCTCAAATGATGCTGGTTCAAACAGATACTGATGAAAAATATCGAGTTCTCGAAAATGGGGAATATACGGTAATTGCAATCAACCAACCGTATTATTTTTACAATAGACGAGATGAAACTGAAAAATATGAGCTTGATTCACTATTCCTGTATGGACTTGTGAATTACGCTCTTGAAAAGAATATCAAACTAATTGTTCAAGATTACTCAGGTTGCGATATTGCAAAAGCATATCTGAAACTAATTGATATCTTTGATAAACAAAGTATTCTGAAAAATGTACTTTTTGATGTAACACAAAATGATGGTGGTTGTTTTGTAGATTTTGACAAATACACAATCGAATATGATGTTAAAGATAACTTTGTTCAAAACAAATTCGAATCACTTGTAAAACTTAAGAAGATTAATGAAGATTTTTTCAAAGATATTCTTGTAAGACGTGTAAATCTAGTATCTTATTACATCTGTCGTTACATCCGAATGATTAACGGAGAACTAGAAATGACTGATTTTGATACGGCTCATATTAAAGATATCGTTGAAGAAATGTCAATGATATATTCAATTAAGAAAGATGTAACTTTAGATAATCTAAAGGAACTTATTATGATGATTATGCTTGATGCATCAGAAGCACTTGAAATTCCAATCTCTACCGTAAATCACATTATGGAACAAAATTTTAATCAATCTGTCGTAACAAATATTACTTCTATGATGAAGAGTCTATGCTAATAATTATTTTATTAAAAACGGAAATCTTTATCTACACTTGAAGCCCATTTAAATCTATCAATTAATTGTTGAGTAAATAACTTTTCAGGTGGTATTTCAAATTTATTTATGAAAGAAAATATAATTCTGGGATCAATATAGTTATTCTTTGATGTTGATAAAGAAACATTCTTCATTTTTAATTTAGTATCTTTTTTAAGCTTATAAAGTTTAATCTTAGTTTCTATCTTTTCTGCTTTTTCAGTATCTTTCCTTTCTTGGTACTTGGCTTTCTTCTTTTTTAATTCTTTAATTCTAGCATCTATTTTATCTACTTGATCATCAAGAGTTTTACTTACTGCTTTTTGGTGATTACATAATAAGGCAACTGCAGTATTAGCTTGGTTAAACATAGAAATTAAGAAACTTAATTTTTCATTTGGGTCAATTTCTGCTATCTTTTCTTCTTTAATTTTATCTAATTCTCTTTGGAATAAAACCGAAGCATTATATGTTCTCCAAACTTTAGCTGTTAAACCTTTTAAGAAAGAATTCAAATAATCATTAAGTGAACTTGAATTAACTAATTCAAATAAATCTTCTTTGGATTTTTTATTTTTAACAAAGTCTTCTAAATTCTTATAAACATCAGCTATCACATTTACCTTACGACAATATCTAACTGAATCTTTACCTAAGAAGTCTAACTTGATAGTATTATTTTCCATTAAAGTTAAATGTTCAACACGTAATGAAGTAACACCAACAGTGTCTGCTTCTTCTTTGGAATCTTTTTTACCACCTACACGTAATGCTAAACTATCAATAAAATATAAAGAAGTTGCTAATTGACGTTTTCTCATATCATCATCTTTAAGATCTTTTTCATATTGTTCTCTTATAGCATTAGCTTTTCTTTTTAATTGTCTTGCCAAGTCAAATTTTTCTTCATCGCTTTTAGATTTGAAAAATGAATCTAATGAAGTGAATACATATTTGTTTTTACCAGTAATTTCTTCTTTCCAAGTTGCTAACCAAATAACAGTTCTTTCGTGAATAACATTACCCCAATTACCATGAACATTAGGCTTAGGAATAGGAGATTCTTTATCTAAATTAATGGTTACATCTTCTGGTGTTATTCTTTTTTTAATTCTACCAAGTTTAGGATGTGTTCCTCTACCAATGAAAATACCAGGTGGTTCAATTTTAAAGTTACCTACTTTTTGTTGAGAACCATCTATTACACAGTTTTTATAAGGTTCTTCTATTTCTTTTTGTTTTTCTTTTATGGATTCTTTTTCTTCTTTAGACATTTCAGCTTTCTTTTCTTTTTCCCTATCAAGAAATTTCTTAATAGGAGAAAAGTCAATTTCATCTAATGAAGCAACACTGACATTCTCAAGTATAGGTTTAAAGTCTTTCCAAAAATTTTTTTTAAACATATTAGATTCCATATATGGTGTTCCCAAGTATCTAGCAAACATAGTTGCATATTCTTCGGCTTTCTTTGGGAGAACTACTTCCTTCCCATTTATGAACACAGGTATTTTGTGTGGTTCATATTCAGGTGGAAACATAGGTCCATTATGTCTAAGCACTGTCCATTGTGGCTTATCCGCACCTCCTATTAATTCTAAAATCCACATATTATTATATTAAATTAATAATGGTTAGATATTTTTTTCATTTGGTCATTTTTTTTGTGATAAAAGAATTTGCAGGGTCAGGTGACTAGTCCTCGGCCTCAGGCATCAGAGAGCAGGCCTGCTCCAGGTAGGCACCACCGCCACTGGGCACGCGTCCGACGTAAGGAGGGGATGCCGGAACAGCACTGCTCGTAGGTCCGAGACCACCGTAGTTGTAGTCATACACTGCTTGCTGACGACGCAGAGGACCAGCAGGAGGCACAGCAATCGAAGATGCAATGCTTCCCGTGAGAGCGCGCCGGATGTGCGTCATCACCCCAACGTAGTCGTTGTAGACCATGGAGCACAGTCCCGTCAGGTTCTTGGGCACCACACTCGTAGTCTCCGGAGTGGTGAAGAGGTAGCGCACGATGACCGCTGGGGACTGCTGGATGAAGGCGACGCGCTTGCTTTCCTCGATAGCCTGGAACTTCTCCTGGAAGGTGATGGTCTCCAGGTAGTTGCGGAGGTAGAGCGGGTTGAGGCCGGGGAAAGTGGACGGGTCAACCTCCATTGTAGGGAGGAAGTCGACCTTGACGCCCGTGGTCTCCTCGGTGATAGACGGGAGTGCCGTCGTGTCCTCAGTCAGGCGGCGCAGGATGATCATGAAGGTTGCCTGTGCGTTCTGGCCGGTGACGTTCACCTGGATGCGACCACCACGACGGTTAGTGAAGGCCACTGTGCTTCCTGTGTCGCTCTCGTAGCGGACCTGGGAGTGGACCACGTCGAAGCTCGGGCTGAAGTTCATGAAGCCCTGGAAGCTGGGACGATGCCCTGAGATGACCTTGCCGAAGAGGCGCTCAGTGAGGTAGGTGATGGGGTCCACCTCGACGACCTCGTAGCTCTTGAAGGTCGCCTTAGCCTTGGTCGGAAACTCAGCGTCAATAGCGACGAGCGTCTTCTCCAGGCTCTTGGTGATGAGCAGGCTGACGGTGGACAGGTCGTTGCGGCGAGCGAACTCGTCGAGGTCCTGTCCAAGCAGCTCAGCCTGGCTCTCTCGCGTCACCACCTGTCCGAGCGCGGGATAGCTGGACAGAGGGAGGTAGACACAGCCAGACGTCACCTTGGGGATGGCAATGTTGCACAGCAGCGTGACGGGGTCAACGCTGATGGTCAGCGTGCCAGTGGTGTTGCTCTTGCGTCCGGCCTCGTAGCGGGACACGATGTTCGCCGTCTGGTCGTAGATGTAGACCTTCTGACTGGAGACGGGAGCAGCACTTGCCAGCGAGCGGAAGGTGGAGAGCTGGCTGCGGTCGACCACCACATGGGCATCCGTATCCTGGATACGGGCCTTGATGGTGATGGAATGGGCCGGGGAGGTATTGACCTCCATGGTTCCCACGACAAGAGTAATGTTGTCGTGGGAGAAGTACTTAGTATTATTCACACCAAAGGTTGAACCGGACATACAAATCTGTTACACCCCTTAGACACATTTTATTTCAATTTTTTCATTTGTTAATAAATAAAGAATTTGTATGATTTTTTATTATAAAGAAAAACTATTATTTTATAATAAATAATGCTTTATGAATCAGAAATAACGTTTAAAGAATTGCTCCGTATTTGCCAAACTAATAAAGATTTGGCTAAAAAATATATTACAAAGTTATACCATCAATATAATCCAATTTATGAAAATATTAAGGTAAATAAACCTCTATTATCATTAATTTCATTTGCTCCTCTCCCTTATGAATTTCAAACAGAATATCTATCAAAAAATGATACTGTAAACAAATCTAATAATATTTACTCTTTTTTAGGGGAACCTGGTAATAGAATTTTATATGCGAATAGACGTGTTCCTAGCTGTGATAAAGATGCAGTTCCTTTTACTATACCTATTACTACCGATGATACTACAGAATTAATACAATCAAATGTATTTTATTATGAAGTAACAATACTACCAGCTCATATTAGAGAACCATTTAATAATCAATGTGTATCAATTGGATTTGGAACAAATAGAACTCCATATTTAAACCATGTTGGTTGGACAGAAGAATCTTGGGGATTTCATTCGGATGATGGTAATTTTATGAATTCAAACAGAGCTTATAATGTTACACAACCATGGGGCTTGGGAGATACTGTTGGTGTAGGATTAATTTATGATAATAAAAATGAATATAGATTATTATTAACAAAAAATGGAATTATAATCGATGATAATAATAAAATAAAAACACATTTGGAATTATATCCTATGATTGGTTTAGACTTGTCATCCCCAATTTTTGTAAATTGGGGACAAAAGAAATTTAAATTTGAACTTCAAAAATATATTAGTTGTAACAAAATCATAAATAATAATATCACATTTTTATCAAGACCAAGAGATATTACATCATATAGATTTGTTCCTCCACAAAGTTTAAATAAAAAAATAAATATATTCAACTTTGGTGAAAATATTAAGAAGATGATTTTAACTGAAAAAATTTCATCAATTTCTTCACTTTTAGAAAATTCAATAATAGATAAACTAGGAATAAAAGTTTTACAATATGACCCCAAAACAAATGAAGTTAATCAAACTACAACTAATATTGATATATCAAATAATTCATTAAATACAAATTTAATTAATAACAACAATTATTATACGAATACTTATAATTCTTTTGATTTATCTTCGGGTATACATGTAAGTTCATATGAATTAAATAATACTTACACTGATATATCTTCAGGTATGACAGCATGGTCATTCGGATTTAATAATTCTCCTTCTTCTAATTATATAACCAATGTAGATAAAAATATTAATTTGATTAATACTAATTTTTTAAGTTTAACACCAACTATTAATACATATGTTCAAGATTTGTCAGCAAATCAACAACCCTATTGGAATACGAATATAGATACTCCTGCAGTATGGCCATCAGTGTGGAATAGCATTAATACAGGATGGAATGGCAATAATACAGGATGGTATAATAATAATTTAAATGTTGGTGGAAATATTCAAGGTTTTAACTATTGGGTTCCATCTAATTTAAATCAAATAAATCTAAATGGTATTGATTTAAATCCACAAAATACAGAAGAAAAAATAGAGGATAATGATATGGATATAGAAGATGATAAAACTGTAATTTCAGTGGAAAGTGCAACTTCTAAAGTTAGTTCTACAAGTACTGAATCAAAAAAAAGTGTTCTTTCAAAATCAAGTCATTCATCAAAACCTTTTTCTTAATTAATTTTCATAAATATCAACTAAAAAATTTAAATTAATATTACAATCTTGAATTTTTAATTCATTTGGGGAAAATAAAAATAATGTTTCACATTTAATATTTTTTATAGTTTCACCAATGATAGTATTTAATATTCTTTGATCGTGTTCAATTTGTTGAACTATTTTACCATTAGAATTTTTAGATGGTAAAATCCAGTTTATCATTTTTCCGGAATGTTGTTTGATAACATTAAATACTAATATATTTGTCGCATCAGCTAATTTATTTCTAATTAACATTTCAAAAAAATAATTTGTATGTTTTTCAATAAGTCTTTCATCATTATCGTTATTGACTTGTATAATAAAAAAAACTATAGGTGATGTTATTTTGTGATTGAAATAAAAAAGATTTATTTTGTTATCACTCATTAATTATTAGTAGAAAATAAATTAAATTAAACTAATAAATTAGTTTTGATAATTACATGAAGCACCATTATTCAAAGGGTTTTCATAATTATTCAAAGGGTTTTCATAATTATTCAAAGGGTTTTCATAATTATTCAAAGGGTTTTCATAATTATTCAAAGGGTTTTCATAATTATTCAAAGGGTTTTCATAA
>Ga0214917_10001348_pt1 | contig 31637 bp, 13 predicted proteins | sample LL_1208_BB_MetaG_FD_177983 | JGI IMG/M metagenome (GOLD analysis project Ga0214917, IMG submission 177983) | Freshwater microbial communities from Lake Lanier, Atlanta, Georgia, United States - LL_1208_BB | ecosystem: Environmental > Aquatic > Freshwater > Lake | place: USA: Georgia | collected... | reverse complement strand
TGTTGTTGAGAAATTAGCATCATTTCCTAGTGCTAATGCCAATTCATTCAATGTATCTAATGCTGTTCCAGCACCATTTACCAAATTGGATATTTCAGTTCTTACATATGCTGTCGTGGCAAGTTGAAGTGAACCTAAACCACCACTTGCTGCGGTAGGTGCTGTTGGTATTCCAGTTAATGCTGGTGATGCTAATGGAGCGTATGTGCCTTGAATATATGTCTTGTTATAGAATCCAAGATTGATACTGGAATCGATTGATGTTTTGTTATAAAATCCGAGATTGATACTGGAATCGATTGATGTTTTGTTATAAAATCCGAGATTGATACTGGAATCGATTACTGTTTTATTATAAAATCCGGCATTGATACTAGAATCGATTGTGGTTTTTATATAAACACTCACAAAACTGGTATCTACATAGGATTTATTATAGAAATTGTTATTCAAACTTGTATCTGATTGTGTTTTATTATAATATCCAAGATTGATACTGGTATCAATAGATGCTTTTGTGTAGTAATTACTTAAATTAATATTATTGAAACTATTATCAAAATAGGTTTTATTGTAAAATCCAAGATTGATACTAGAATCGATTGATGTTTTGTTATAAAATCCGAGATTGATACTGGAATCGATTACTGTTTTATTATAAAATCCGGCATTGATACTAGAATCGATTGTGGTTTTTGTATAAACACTCACAAAACTGGTATCTACATAGGATTTATTATAGAAATTGTTATTCAAACTAATATCACTTTGCGTTTTGTTATAATATCCAGTGTTCATACTAGCATCATGTATTGTTTTGTTATAGAAATTGTTATTAACACTTAAATCGATAGATGTCTTGTTATAATATCCAATATTAATACTGGAATCAATAGATGCTTTTGTATAGTAGTTACTCAAACTAATATTATTGAAACTATTATCAAAATAGGTCTTGTTATAGAAACCAGCGTTGATACTCGAATCGATTGATGATTTGTTATAAATAGATGTCGATGTTATTAAACCACTAACAATTAAATTTTTATATATCAAAACATTACCTCCGATTGTCAAGTTTGTATTTTGTGATACATCAGCAGTCACTAATAATGCTTTTTTAGAGAAAAGTGAATTGCTGACATCTAAATAATAAGCTGAACCTACCATATTAGTAGCTGTTATGAAATCTCCATAATATGATATAGTGAATCCTAAGCTAGAATTAAATATAATATTCGGTGAATATGTATTCCATGTTGCGCCATAATCACTTGAAAAAAATAAAGTATTAGTTCCATAAATACAAACAATTTGATTTTTTCCACTACCTGTCATCGAAATATACATTCCTGCAATATCATAATTAGAATAATTAGTAATAGTTAATGAAGATGAATTCCATGTTTGACCATAATTAGTCGAATAAAATAATCTAAGTGAACCGTTATAATTAATTAGAATTGATTGATAAGCACCATCTTTTGAACAAGTTAAAGAACCGAAACTAAGAATAAGTGAAGTAGTGATACCATTTATTGTACTTAAAATCCAGCTTTGACTCAAATAATTCAAATAATAAATAGCATAATTACTACTACCAGCAAAATAGCCAGCAACAGTTTGGTAAAATCCATTATTAGCAATACATATATTAGTAATATTACAATTACCTGTTGGAAATCCTGTATTTGAGGTGGTTGTAAATGTTGTTCCATAATTACTCGATGTTACAAAAGCGTTTGTACTATTAGCATCATACGAAGCTATTATAAGAGATTGTCCATTTGATGAAGTAGCAAATTGCGTCATATTATCGCTACTACGATAATAAATTTCATTCCATGTGAAACCATAATCAACTGTCTTCCATATACGTCTACCTCCTACTACTGGCAATCCTCTATTATTTCCTCCTGTCATTATATAAGCAATATCACCATCATCATTCATACAAATAGATATAATTTTACTAAACGCATCAAAAGAAAAATACCATGTTTTACCAAAATCTATTGATATATTTACATAACTACCAGACGTAATTATTTGATATTTGCCATTTTTTGACATAACAATTCTATTATAAGTGTAATCAAAAGGTGGGTTAGCCATATATCTGTAATTATTATTAGAACTAACAAATGATGATAATTTGGAAGTAATTGTGCTTGATGATACTTCTGTAGATGATTCATTGGCGTAGGTATTATTATATGTATTAATTCCAAAACTACTAACATTTCCATTCAATGATAAATCACCGTTTGTAATAACTGTTCCGGAAAACGTTGCGCCAGATAACGCAGCATATGTATTTTGAATTTGTGTTTTATTAAAGAAACCTGTGTTTATACTGGAATCTATAGATGCTTTTGTGTAATAATTACTTAAACTAATATTATTGAAACTGTTATCAAAATATGTCTTGTTATAAAAACCAGTGTTCATACTTGTATCAAGTTGTGTTTTGTTATAAAAACCACTATTGATACTTGAATCAATTGCTGCTTTTGTATAAACACTAACGAAACTGGCATCTAATCTGGTTTTATTGTAAAATCCGTTGTTCAAACTAGTATCACATTGTGTTTTATTGTAAAATCCTCCATTCATGCTTGTATCAAGTTGTGTTTTGTTATAAAAACCACTATTGATACTTGAATCGATTACTGTTTTGTTGTAAAATCCACTGTTTATACTGGCATCGACTGCTGATTTATTATAGAAGTTGTTATTCAAACTTGTATCTGATTGTGTTTTGTTGTAATATCCAAGATTTATACTGGAATCGATTACTATTTTTGTATAATAATTATTCAAACTAGCATCAACCAAACTTCTTGTATATTGTGTTGTTGCTACTTTCGATGAATTATCACCAACAGCTTGTGTTGTTGTTGTTAAAATACCATTTACAGATACATCACCATTGAAAGAACTATTTCCACTTACATCTAATGTATATGCTGGGTCTGATGTTTTTCCTAATGCTAATTTTGTAATATTCACATTTCCATCTCTACTAACGATTGCGGATGATGTAGTTCCATTATTTGAAATATCTAATCCTCCTGTATTTGCGTTAAATGATACTGCTGCGTTTGAACCATTATTCGCAAAGTAAATAGAATTTGTATTAATAAATAATGATTTAAAAGGTTTATCTTGAGAACCTAAATTAAAGACATTTCCAATTGATGGTATTATATTACCGTTGACAACAACATTTCCATTCAATGACAAATCGCCATTACTAGTTAGTGTTCCTGAAAATGTAGGACTAGATAATGGAGCATATTTATTATCAGTTTGTGTTTTATTGTAAAATCCGCTATTTATACTAGAATCAATTGCGGATTTATTATAAAATCCAAGATTAATACTTGAATCAATTGTGGTTTTATTGTAAAATCCAGCGTTTATACTTGAATCAATTGTGGTTTTGTTATAATATGTTGAATATAGTGTATTAATACTACTATCTACATTACCAAATTTACTTGCGATTGTAGTTGAAAAATTAGCATCATTTCCTAATGCTAATGCCAATTCATTCAATGTATCTAATGTTGATGGAGCAGTTGCTACCAAATTTGCTATTGCGGTAGATACTGATGTAGATACAAAAGCTGTAGTAGCAATTTGAGTTGTATTTGTACCACTTGTTGCTGTTGGTGCGGTTGGTGTGCCTGTTAATGATGGAGATTCCAATGGAGCATATGTACTTCCGATGACTGTCTTATTATAAAATCCACTATTGATACTGGTATCGATGGTTGTCTTGTTATAAAATCCACTGTTGATACTAGAATCAATCATTGTCTTGTTATAAAATCCGGTGTTGATACTGGCATCGATGACTGTCTTATTATAAAATCCACTGTTGATACTGGCATCGATGGCTGTCTTGTTATAAAATCCACTGTTGATACTGGTATCGATGGCTGTCTTGTTATAAAATCCGGTGTTGATACTGGTATCGATGGCTGTCTTGTTATAAAATCCGGTGTTGATACTAGAATCAATCATTGTCTTGTTATAAAATCCACTGTTAATACTAGAATCAATTGTTGTCTTATTATAAAATCCACTGTTAATACTAGAATCAATTGTTGTCTTATTATAAAATCCACTGTTGATACTAGAATCAATTGTTGTTTTTTCATAATAATTTACCAATTTGTTAGTTACAAATGCGGTATTTGCTACTTTTGATGAACTATCACTATTATTTTGTGTTACAACACTTAAATTACCATTTACAGAAACATCATTCATAAAAGTTTTAGAACCACTAATATTTTGGTTTGATGTAGTATTTACTAAGTTTTCAGATGACAATTTTAATATTTTTTTATCATTTTCTACACTAGTAGATATAGCAATATTATCACCAGCAACAAAAGTTATTCTATCTAGACCATTTGCTATGAGATTACCAACTGATCCAGATGTAACTTGACCACTTACATCCCAAAATTTGAAAGTACTATTCATACCAACTTTAACAACCCCAGTTTCAAGTGGATCCACTGAGAACCCAGCATCACTATCAAACCTGATTGTATTAATTTGTGAATAAACATTTGCTATTGTATTACCAGTATTAATAGTAGAAATAGTCAAAGCACCTCCTATTATTGCGTTTGCTGGAATACTTTGAGATGGATAATTGGCGTATAAATTACCGTTTATACTAACATCACCGTTTACAAATAATCCTTTATTAAATGAAACATCATTGAGAACAGATAATTTTGAATTTACTGACAAGTCATTTATGCTGATTACAGTTCCAGAAAATGTAGGAGATTGTTTTGTGGCATATATATTATCCGATTGTGTTTTATTATAAAAACCACTATAAACATTATTAATACTTACATCAGAAATCGTCAAACGATTCAATACTATTGATGAAAAACTAGCGTCATTATTTAATGCGTCTGCTAATTCTTTTAATGTATCTAACGCTGGTGGAGCGCTTCCAATCAAAGCAGATAACTCAGTTCTTACAAATTCGGTTGTAGCAATTTGTGTTGTGCTAGTACCAATTGGAGCAGTTGGAGCTAATGGAGTACCAGTTAATGTAGGTGATGAGAGCTTGGCATATATTGCTGATAAATCTATTTTGTTATAATAACTAACGTTAATACTGGAATCAATTGCTGTCTTTGTATAAATACTTCCAAAACTGATATCAACGTATGCTTTATTATAAAATCCTGTATTGATACTGGTATCCATTATGGTCTTGTTATAAAATCCTGAGTTCATGCTGGAATCCATTGTGGTCTTATTATAAAATCCTGTATTGATGCTTGAATCAATTTCTGTCTTTGTATAAACATTTCCAATAGTAGTATTAATGTATGTTTTGTTATAAAATCCTGAATTTATACTTGAGTCTATTGCTGTTTTTGTATAAACAACACTGAAACTACTATCAACGTATGCTTTATTATAAAATCCAGCATTGATGCTTGAATCCATTGTGGTCTTGTTATAAAATCCACTGTTGATACTGGTATCGATTACTGTCTTATTATAAAATCCTGAATTGATACTGGAATCTATCTCGTTCTTTGTATAAACATTTCCAATAGTAGTATTAATGTAAGTTTTATTGTAAAATCCAGTATTGATACTTGTATCTATTATGGTCTTATTATAAAATCCAGTATTGATGCTTGAATCCATTGTGGTCTTGTTATAATATCCTGTATTCATGCTTGAATCCATTATGGTCTTGTTATAAAATCCAGTATTGATACTGGAATCAATTTCATTCTTTGTATAAATATTTCCAATAGTAGTATTAATGTAAGTTTTATTGTAGAAGTTAGTATTAATACTGGAATCAATCGATGTTTTTGAATATACACTGGCAAAAGAATTATCAATTACTGTTTTGTTATAGACACTATTAAAAGATGTATCAATGTATGACTTATTATAATATCCAATATTCATACTGGAATCATGTTGTGTCTTGTTATAGAAATTAGTATTAACGCTTGTATCAATTGCTGTCTTAACATACATACTATTTACACTTGTATCTGTAATTCCTAAGCGGGTTGAAATTGTGGCAGCATAGTTAGCATCATTGCCTAACGCAGCAGCTAATTCATTCAACGTATCTAATGTTGCTGGAGCACTTGCTACCAAATTAGCAATTTCAGTTTTTACAAATGCTGTTGTAGCGATTTGTGTTGTATTTGTACTACTTGATGCGGTAGGTGCGGTTGGTATTCCTGATAATGATGGAGATGCTAATGGCGCATATGTATTTTGAATTTGTGTTTTATTAAAGAATCCAGTATTAATACTAGTGTCGATTACAGTTTTTGTATAAACTGTACTTGATTTTGAATATCCTTGATTAATTACGAATGCGGTTGATGCGATTTGCGTTGTATTTGTATCCACTGCTGCGGTTGGAACAACTGATGTACCTACAATTGTTAATTTACCATTAAATGACGCATCTCCATAAACAGTAATATCATTACCAAATGAACTATCTGTAAGAACGGAAAAGTTTCCGGCACCTACATTCAAACCATATACATTTAAATCTCCTTTGTTTAATGTCAAACTACCTCCTGATATTGCTTTATTAGTAGCTAAATTTAAATTGCCTCCTACATTTATAGTAGCAGTTGATAGCGCACCATTTATTGTTACCACATTCGCCGTTAACGCACCACTGATATCAACATCCCCATTTAATGAAGCATCTCCTGATATTCTTGTTGTGCCGTTAACATCTAATGTACGTGTTGGTGATATTCCAATACCAACATTACCATCTCCTTTTATTCTCATTAATTCAGTTCCTCCAGCGTAAAATACATGATTTATACTAGTAGATGGTAATTGATATCTTAAAGCAGCAGAATCTAAACCAAATCCAAAAAAGTTTGTTGCGGTTGATAATGTATCTGCTGTATTATTATCGTATAAAACTAATATTTTATTATCATATGTATTCGCAGCATTAATACGGGCTGTTCCATTTATATTTAAATCATATACATTTGATGTTGTTCCAACTGATACATTATGAGCAACGTATAAATTACCATTCATTGAAACATCATTATTAACCGATAATTTTGAATTTAATGATAAATCACCAGCACTTGTAATTTTACCAGTGAAAGATGGAGCTGATAATGGAGCATATGTAGTTTGAATCTGTGTTTTATTAAAAAATCCAGTGTTGATACTAGAATCGATTGATGTTTTATTATAATATCCAAGATTGATGCTCGAATCATTTTGTGTCTTGTTATAGAAATTACTATTAACACTAGAATCTATTAGTGTCTTTGTATAAACACTCACAAAACTGGCATCTAATCTGGTCTTATTATAAAATCCAATATTCATACTTGTATCAAGTTGAGTCTTATTATAGAAATTGGTATTGATGCTTGAATCAATGACTGTCTTTGTATAAACACTGTCAAAACTGGCATCTAATCTGGTCTTATTATAATATCCAACATTCATACTAATATCATGTTGTGTCTTGTTATAATATCCGGCATTCATACTAACATCATGTTGTGTCTTGTTATAGAAATTAGTATTGATGCTTGTATCGATTGTTGTCTTATTATAATATCCGGCATTCATACTAACATCATGTTGTGTCTTGTTGTAGAAATTTGTATTGATGCTTGTATCGATTGTGGTCTTGTTATAATAACCAAGATTAATGCTTGAATCTACTCCTGTTTTATTATAGAATGTTGAATAAATATTATTTATACTAATATCTACATTACCTATTTTGTTAGAAATTGTTGTTGAAAAACTAGCATCATTACCTAGCGCAGTTGCCAATTCATTCAATGTATCCAATGTCGCAGGAGCACTTGCTACCAAAGCAGATATCTCTGTTCTTACAAATTCAGTTGTTGCTATTTGTGTTGTGCTAGTACCCAATTGAGCAGTTGGAGCTTTTGGTATTCCAGAAAATGATGCGTCTACTATTGTAGCATATGTATTTTGTATTTGTGTTTTATTAAAAAATCCAGTATTAATACTCGAATCAATTACTGTTTTTGTATAAACACTTACAAAACTAGAATCTACGTAAGATTTATTATAGAATCCAGTATTTAAACTCGTATCTGCTTGAGTTTTATTATAAAAATTAGAATTCATACTTGTATCTGCTTGAGTTTTGTTATAGAATCCAGTGTTCAAACTTGTGTCAGCTTGGGTCTTGTTGTAAAAACCTGTGTTGATACTAGCATCGATTACTGTCTTGGTATAAACACTTACAAAACTAGAATCTACATAGGTTTTGTTGTAGAAATTGTTATTCAAACTACTGTCTGCTTGGGTTTTATTATAGAATCCAGAATTAATACTTGAATCGATTACTGTCTTGGTATATACACTTACAAAACTAGCATCAATGTATGTTTTATTATAGAAACTGTTGTTCAAATTTGTATCTGCTTGTGTTTTATTGTAAAATCCAGAATTTATACTTGAATCTATTAGTGTTTTATTATAAAATCCAGTGTTCAAACTTGTATCTGCTTGGGTTTTGTTATAAAATCCAGTGTTGATACTAGCATCGATTACTGTCTTGGTATAAACACTTACAAAACTAGAATCTACATAGGTTTTGTTGTAGAAATTGGTGTTCAAACTGGTGTCGGATTGAGTTTTATTATAAAAACTGGTATTCAAACTTGAATCTAATTGAGATTTATTATAGAAACTAGAATTAATACTTGAATCTATTGCTGTTTTATTATAAAATCCTGTATTCAAACTGGTGTCAGCTTGGGTTTTATTGTAAAATCCAGTGTTGATACTAGCATCGATTACTGTCTTGGTATAAACACTTACAAAACTGGCATCTACATAGGTTTTGTTGTAGAAATTTGTGTTCAAACTGGTGTCGGATTGAGTTTTATTGTAAAAATTAGAATTAATACTAGAGTCTATTACAGTCTTTGTATAGACACTTACAAAACTAGCATCTACATAGGTTTTGTTATAGAAATTGTTATTCAAAGTTGAATCACTCTGGGTTTTATTATAAAAATTAGTATTTATACTAGAATCGATTACAGTCTTTGTATAGACACTTACAAAACTAGCATCTACATAGGTTTTATTATAGAATCCAGAATTCAAACTGATATCGGATTGAGTTTTATTGTAAAAATTATTGTTAATACTTGAATCGATTTGAGATTTATTATAAAAACCTGAATTAATACTTGTATCAATAGAAGCTTTATTATAAAATGTTGAATAAATATTATTTATACTAATATCTACATTACCAAATTTGGTAGAAATAGTTGTTGAAAAATTAGCGTCATTACCTAATGCTATAGCTAATTCATTCAATGTATCCAATGCCGCAGGAGCACTTGCTACCAAAGCAGATATCTCTGTTCTTACAAACTCAGTTGTCGCTAATTGAGTTGTATTCGTTCCAGATGCTGCTGTTGGAGCTTTTGGTATTCCGGAAAATGATGCGTCTACTATTGTAGCATATGTATTTTGTATTTGAGATTTATTAAAGAATCCGGTATTAATACTAGAATCAATTAGAGTTTTATTATAAAATCCAGTGTTTAAACTTGTATCGGCTTGTGTTTTGTTGTAAAATCCGGTGTTCAAACTGATGTCGACTTGGGATTTGTTGTAAAATCCGGAATTTATACTTGAATCTATTACAGTTTTATTATAAAATCCAGTATTCAAACTTGTGTCTGCTTGGGTTTTGTTGTAATAATTAGCATTAATACTTGAATCAATAACTGTCTTGGTATATACGCTGACAAAACTCGAATCAACATAGGTTTTGTTGTAGAAATTGGTATTCAAACTTGTGTCGGTTTGGGTTTTATTGTAAAAGCCGGCGTTCAAACTTGTGTCGGCTTGGGTTTTGTTGTAAAATCCAGTATTCAAACTTGTGTCTGCTTGGGTTTTGTTGTAGAATCCGGCGTTCAAACTGGTGTCGGCTTGAGTTTTGTTGTAGAAATTGGCATTAATGCTAGAATCTATTACATTTTTATTATAAAATCCAGTATTCAAACTTGTGTCTGCTTGGGTTTTGTTGTAGAAATTGGTATTAATGCTAGAATCTATTAATGTCTTGGCATACACGCTGACAAAACTCGAATCAACATAGGATTTATTATAGAAATTGGTATTCAAACTTGTATCGATTTGGGTTTTGTTGTAAAAGCCGGTGTTCAAACTGGTATCCGATTGGGTTTTATTGTAAAAATTGGCATTTATACTTGAATCAATTACTATCTTTGTATATACACTTACAAAACTGGCATCTACATATGTTTTATTATAGAAATTAGTGTTCAAACTGATGTCGGCTTGGGTTTTGTTGTAAAATCCAGAATTTACACTAGAATCAATTAGAGTTTTATTATAAAATCCAGTATTCAAACTTGTATCCGCTTGGGTTTTGTTGTAGAAATTGGTGTTCAAACTGGTGTCGGCTTGAGTTTTATTGTAAAATCCAGCATTCAAACTTGTATCTGCTTGGGTTTTGTTGTAAAATCCAGTATTCAAACTTGTATCCGCTTGGGTTTTATTATAAAATCCAGTATTCAAACTTGTATCCGCTTGGGTTTTGTTGTAGAAATTGGTGTTCAAACTTGTATCGGCTTGAGTTTTGTTGTAAAAATTGGTATTAATACTAGAATCGATTACTGTTTTGGTATATATACTTACAAAACTAGCATCAATGTATGTTTTATTATAGAAACTGTTGTTCAAATTTGTATCTGCTTGTGTTTTGTTGTAAAATCCAGAATTTATACTTGAATCTATTGCCGTTTTATTATAAAATCCAGTATTCAAACTATTATCAACTTGTGTTTTATTGTAAAACCCTGTGTTCAAACTATTATCAGCCTGTGTTTTATTGTAAAAACCAGAATTAATACTTGTATCTATAGAAACTTTATTATAGAATGTTGAATAAATGTTATTTATACTACTATCTACATTACCAAATTTGTTTGATATTGTTGTTGAAAAATTTGCGTCACTTCCAAGAGCATCAGCCAATTCTTTTAATGTATCTAATGTTGCTGGAGCATTTGCTACCAAATTTGATATTTCTGTTCTTACAAATGCTGTTGTAGCAATTTGTGTTGTATTTGTTCCAGTTGCTGCTGTAGGTGCTAATGGCGTACCTATCAATGATGGTGATGATAATGGTGCGTATGTGTTCTCTACATATGACTTGTTATAATAATTTACATTTATACTTGAATCAATTACTGTCTTTGTGTAAACACTTACAAAACTAGAATCTACGTAAGATTTATTATAGAATCCGGCATTTAAACTTGTATCTGCTTGAGTTTTATTATAAAAATTAGAATTCATACTTGTATCTGCTTGAGTTTTGTTATAAAAATTAGAATTCATACTTGTATCTGTTTGTGTTTTGTTATAGAATCCACTGTTCATACTTGTATCTGCTTGAGTTTTGTTATAAAAATTAGAATTCATACTTGTATCTGTTTGTGTTTTGTTATAGAATCCACTGTTCATACTTGTGTCTGCTTGAGTTTTGTTATAGAAACCAGTATTCAAACTTGTATCTGCTTGAGTTTTGTTATAAAAATTAGAATTCATACTTGTATCTGCTTGAGTTTTGTTATAAAAATTAGAATTCATACTTGTATCTGCTTGCGTTTTGTTATAAAATCCAGTGTTCAAGCTGGTATCCGTTTGAGTTTTATTATAAAAATTGGCATTAATACTAGAATCAATTACTGTTTTGGTATATACACTTACAAAACTAGCATCTACATAGGTTTTATTGTAGAAATTGTTATTCAAACTGGTATCCGCTTGAGTTTTATTGTAAAAATTAGCATTAATACTAGAATCGATTACTGTTTTTGTATATACACTTACAAAACTAGCATCTACATAGGTTTTATTATAAAAATTAGAATTCAAACTTGTATCGGCTTGTGTTTTGTTGTAAAATCCAGTGTTCATACTTGTATCGGCTTGAGTTTTGTTGTAAAAACCAGTGTTCATACTTGTATCGGCTTGAGTTTTGTTATAAAAATTAGAATTTAAGCTTGTATCAAGTTGGGTTTTGTTATAGAATCCAGTATTTAAGCTTGTATCAAGTTGGGTTTTGTTATAAAATCCAGTATTCAAACTTGTATCGGCTTGAGTTTTATTATAAAATCCAGTATTCAAACTTGTATCGGCTTGAGTTTTATTATAAAAATTAGAATTCATACTTGTATCTGCTTGAGTTTTATTGTAAAACCCAGTGTTGATACTAGTATCGATTACGGTTTTTGTATAAACACTTACAAAACTGGCATCAATATATGTTTTATTATAGAAACCTGAGTTCAAATTTGTATCGGTTTGGGTTTTATTATAAAAATTTGTATTCAAACTTGTATCGGCTTGGGTTTTGTTGTAAAATCCAGAATTTATACTTGTATCTATAGAAACTTTATTATAGAATGTTGAATAAATGTTATTTATACTAATATCTACATTTCCAAATTTGTTTGATATTGTTGTTGAAAAATTTGCGTCACTTCCAAGGGCATCAGCCAATTCTTTTAATGTATCTAATGCTGCTGGAGCATTTGCTACTAAATTTGATATTTCTGTTCTTACAAATGCGGTTGTAGCGATTTGTGTTGTATTTGTTCCAGATATCGCAGTAGGTGCTAATGGCGTACCTATCAATGATGGTGATGATAATGGTGCGTATGTGTTCTCAACGTATGTCTTATTATAATAATTCGTATTAATACTCGAATCAATTACTGTCTTTGTATAAACACTTACAAAACTAGTATCTACATAAGATTTATTATAGAATCCAGAATTCAAACTAGTATCTGCTTGAGTTTTATTATAGAAACCAGAATTTATACTAGAATCAATAAGTGTTTTATTATAAAATCCAGTATTCATACTTGTATCTGTTTGGGTTTTATTGTAAAATCCAGTATTCATACTTGTATCTGTTTGGGTTTTATTATAAAAATTGGTATTTACACTAGAATCAATCACTGTTTTTGTGTAAACACTTACAAAACTAGCATCTACATAGGTTTTATTATAAAAATCACCTGTTACATTCGCTGATTTCATATAACCCTGATTGATTACAAATTCTGTAGTGGCGATTTGTGTTGTATTAGTATCGACACTAGCAGTTGGTGCGGTAGGTGTGCCAGTAAGCGATGGAGATGCTAATGGTGCTTTTGTAACGAGTGTATTAGTAACTGTAGTTGAAAAACTAGCATCATTATTTAATGCTGTTGCTAATTCATTCAAAGTATCTAACGCAGCATTAGCACCACCAACCAAATTAGTAATTTGTGTTTTTACAAATTCAGTTGTTGCTACTTTTTTACTATTATCTGTTGCGATTTGTGTTACAGCAGTTAAATTACCTATAACATTCAAATCTTTATTAATAACAACATTACCATTTATGCTAACATCGCCTACGACATATAAATTTTGTTGTAATTTTGAACTTCCACTTACGTCTAGCGTATATAATGAATCAGTTACTCCAATAGTTAGTTTATCCTGGATATATACATTTTGGTTTAAACTAGCATTTCCTGATATGTATAAATTACCATTTCTTGCTATCAAATCTCCTCCACTAACGTCAACAAATCCTTTCACATAAATTGACCGGAACAGATTTGATACATTTGATAGGTCTAACCAGTTTTTCAATGAAACTGACATTATATAATAAATATTTCGAAAAGAAATATGGAAAAACAAATGAATTGTTATTATACTTTCTAAATATTCAATACCATACAATTGAATATTTATAAAAAAATTATTATGATTTATATAGTTGATGTTTTCATGTAAATTGTTTAAATAACGTTTGCGGAGTGGTATATCCTTGATTCATAACATATTCTGTTGTTGCTACATATGTTGTATTATCATTATATGGTCTTGTTATTGCTGTCATATTACCTATCATTGATAAATCTCCTACTATACGTACATTTTTATTAAATGATACATCTTCTGTTACTTCTAATGTTCCTGTTATAATAACATTACTAGCCACATCTCCATGTACAGGTCCATCTTTTATCAATGCAAATTCGTCCTGGTCAAAATCTATATTATCTGGTGCTCCTATATATATACCACCTACTCCTCCTCCTGCGATTGATGTAGCAGGTATAGACCCTCTTCGAAAATATACATTTCCATTTACTGACAAATCCGTTCCTATTGATAAACTACCATTTATTGATACATCATTTATTATTATTGTTTTTAATTCATATGGATTAGTTGATATATATTTTGTACGTTGATTCAAATCATCCAATCTGAATTGAACATTCTCGGATAAATCTTTAATATATAATAGTTTAATATTACTAATATCATTTATGCGGTTTAAATCATCTATAATACGCATAGAATCAGACTTAATGCTAAATTTTGGGCTGGTCTCATTTGATTTATCATAAAAATTAATATTATTATCATTTCTTATATGTATCTCACCACTTATATCAACAAATCCTTGAAAATAACTTTGTTTAAATTTATTTGAATTTATTGATAAATCTAACCACCTATTCATTTATAATATATTTATAATTTTTTTAGATTTTCTATACAAATTACGCAATATATTATAAAGATTTTTATATTATTTTTTATTCATAAAATTGCACTACAACTCCATTTGTTATACGGAAGTTTCCAGAGACGTCTAAAGAAATATCCGGTAAAATATTATTAATACCTATACCTAATTTATTTAATAAAGCAGCAATACTTGATAAATTATTTGTATGTATGTTATTGAAACTACTATCTCCATTTACTGATAAACCTGTATTCATTGATACATCGCCGTTCGTAATCAACTGGTTGTTCAATGTTGTTATTCCACGTATATTTACGTTATTCAGACTACTATCTCCATTTACGAATAATCTCGCGTTCATCGATACATCGCCGTTCGTAATCGTCTGGTTATTTAATCTTGTTATTCCACGTATATTTACGTTATTCAGACTACTATCTCCATTTACGAATAATCTCGCGTTCATCGATACATCGCCGTTCGTAATCGTCTGGTTGTTTAATCTTGTTATTCCACGTATATTTACGTTATTCAGACTACTATCTCCATTTACAAATAATTGGGAATTCATCGATACGTCACCATTCGTAATCAACTGGTTGTTCAATGTTGTTATTCCATTCACAAATAAATTCGAATTCAACGAAGCATCATTATTGAGTGTTAATTTTGTATCAATAATTTGATTCGATGATGTAGACGTAGTTGACCTTAACAAAATACTACTAGTGTCCAAGTTCTCGACTACCATATTAAAACTAGCATCAGAAAAATTAGGTAATTTTTTCAATACTATTAATCCTGTATTTATTTGTGGGGATAGTATCATTGAATTTATTTCCATATTCACAACATTAGAATTCAATGTTGATGGTTTGAACAAATAACCAGATTCTGTGTTATTTAAAAGAATAAATCCTGATTCATTAATGTTATTATCTCGTATTAAAATCCCAGAACCTTTACCTTGACCTGGACCAACTTTTCCACCATTTAATTGTAAAGTAGGTGAAGTTAAATCTAATGTTTGTTGGGTACCGGTTATAAACGAGCCTTGATTAATTAGTTGACCTTTTATATATATAATATCATTATTTACATCAGACCCAATAGTTATTATATTTTGATTTTTAATATTATTGACATTATAGCCGATATTGATATTTTTAGTTGTTATATTGTTAATATATGTGGAACCAATATTAATATTTTCATTGCTATACAAATCAATGTTATTTGTTTTTAAAATGCCACTATTATAAATAGTTTGATTTACTGTCAAATTACTATTTAATGAAACATCATTATCTACTAGTAGTCTCGATTTAAACAAAGCATTATTTGTTACTGTCAAATTAGAATTTAATGAAACATCTCCTTGTACAACTAATTTGGAATTTAATGCCGTATCGTTTACTACTGTTAATCTATTATTCATTGTGGCATTTCCTCTAACATCTAATGTTGAATTCAATGTAGTAGTATCACCAACATAGACTTTTGAATTCATTCTAACATCTCCTGCCACATAGACTTTTGAATTTAACGATGTATCTCCTAACACATATAAATTTTGTTTTAAATTACTATTTCCGGCTACCTCTAATGTTGAATTTAATATTGCCGCACCTCCAGCATAGACTCTAGAATTCAAAGATGTATCTCCCAATACATATAAATTTTGTTTTAAATTACTATTCCCGGCTACATCTAATGTCGAATTTAATGTTGTATCACCTCCAGCATAGACTTTTGAATTCAAAGATGTATCTCCCAATACGTATAAATTTTGTTTTAAATTACTATTTCCGGTTACCTCTAATGTCGAATTTAATTTTGTTATTCCTCCTACATACAAAGCGGAATTCAATGATGTATCATTATTAGTTGTTAATTTACCATTTATATTCGTATTTGTTGAATAATTACCTATGTTAACATTCGAACTATCATTTGCTATATACATTGTTTCCACATTTTCTGTTAATAAATTAAACGTATTTTGTTTTGTCTTTAATTTACCAGTATCATTTATTTCAATATCACCAGAAATAACTATATTTCCTGATAATTCTAATACGGTATTATTAGTACGATTCAATAAGTTAGGATAATAACCATATAACATCTTTGTTCTACCCAAAGTAGAATTTTGAACATATGGATTTATTATACTACTAATTATATACGAATCTTTATTCGGCATAATTATGTTACTCAGTTTATAATTTGTATTTGTAATTAAACTAGCAATACCAGATGAATTTATAATAGTATCTGGAACGGACGCCCATGAGGTTCCATTTGATGTATAATAAAATATACCATTATTTCCCACAGCAACTGCTGAACTAGTATCATAAATAAAAACATCATTAAATGTAATATTCGTAAAAGGTATATCTGTCCAAGCTGTTCCATTTCTAGTATATGAAATTATATTTATACCTACAGCAACTACAAAATTATTATCATAGACATATATACTATTATATTGTTTATCTGTGTTAATATAATATACAGATGTAGGTGGATTAGATGTTATATTTATTTTTTGAATACCATTTCCTATAAAATATACAAAATTACCAAAACCATCACTATTTTTTATTATAAAACTTGAATTAGCTAATGAAGTATTATTATAGTTACCTGTTATATTTATACTATTTGTACCATTAAATACGTTATTTAAAATTATATCATAATAAAATATTGTTGGTATTGTTGTCCCACCAATACTCTGTCCAACTAACCCAGCAAAAAATATTCTATTTCCATTGGCCGTAACGTAATTCGATATGTATATAGTTTTAATATCTCTTATCAAGTTATCATTAGCTAGTGTAACTGTATTCCATGTAATTCCTTTATCTCTTGTATAAAATACAAAACTATTTGATGTACCTATAAGAGCATAATTCAAATCGTAATAATTAACAGTAAAATCATGTATTGTATCTTGTAAGTCATTATTATTAATATTCGAATTATTCCATGTTTTACCACCATCTATGGTATATGATATTTTTTGACTGAATGGTCTATTAATTGAAACACTCGTACCTACCGCAATACCATTTAATGGATAAGTTTTCGAAAATGATATTTTTTTAATTTCATAACTTAAATCCGATACTATACTAATTTCACCATTTGATATTCTAGTCGCACCATTTATATCAAGCGCATAATTATTCGTTTTTGGTGAATATGTATTAATACCTAATGTGGTTTTATTTTTAATCAAATCGGTACCTCTGGATATCATTTGATTTTGATAATAATTTCCAACATTATCACTAATACCAATAGTACCCATTGGTAATAAAGTATTATATGGATTTGCTCCACCTCCGATTGATAAACCCAGTTTGTTTGGTGTTGTTATTCTTAAAAATGTATTTGAGTTATTATTCAACGCAGCTAATGTCAAAGCAGTTCCCGATTTTATATTTGTATTTTGATAATATTCATATAAATAGTTATTTTGAGAACTATCGTAAATAATCATAGGTTCATCAAAAATACTTGTTGTTATACCACTTCTTGTACCTCTATTATAAACATACACGTTTGGTGATAATTTTACTGTATTTGATACTGTTTCTAATATACCCCCTGAATTATACTGTATTTTCGAGTCAGGTACATTAGCAACATTTATATTTGTATCATTAAAAAAACCAATAAAAGAACTGGCATTAGAAGCATTCACTATAATACCTTTCGTTGTATTATTCTGTGCTATTATGTTTGTATTTGTCGTAGCTTGAGAACGAACTGTCAATACATTTGCTATGGCATCTGTTGATGTTATATCAAATGGTGATGTTGGTGTTTTTGTATTAATACCAATTCCTGTACTACTTCCGTAAATATAACATGCTGTTTCATTTGAATCATCGTAAGGGGTATTAGTTCCAAAATATAATTTATTTTTTAGATAAATATTCTTTTTAACAAATAAACTATCGCCTGTTATAGTACCAGATACATCTACATTAGTTTCACAACCTATACTACCTTTTACTAATATGGAAGAATCAAATGTTAATTTAGTGGAAGCGGTTTGTCTTAATACAAGTTGGTCTGCTACTAGCGTACCCATACTCACATTATGATATTTATCTGTTCTATATATTCCACCATATTGTTTCCATGACATATTAAATTTCTTATTTTTATACAATTAGTCTCTATTTTATTTTACATAAACTAATTTATTATATAATTGTTCTCGATATATCAGTTTTTATTTCTAAATTTTTTATTATATATCGAGAACATGGTGATTTTATTTTCTATATATTTTTACGTGTTTTCTTATGTTTTTTTGATTTTGCCATAATAAATTTATTAATGTTCTCAATATCCATTAAAATTTTGTCAATAATTTCTTGGTAAAAATTTCTGAATTCGTTTTTCTTCGATTTTATTTCATCTACCGAGAACCAATGAATTTCTATTTTCTCAAATAATTTTGAATTATTGAGAACATTTTTATCCATCTTATTCCATAAAAATAGATGATTTTGATTATAATATTTTGGTAGGTTCTCATCATACTCTAAAAAAAACATATGAACGTGGTAATTATTATGTTCTATTTTATAATATCCTCCATTTCTACGGATTAGTTTATTGATTGTATTTTTATCACCTAAAAAACCAGTTAATTCTTCACTTCCTTCACGTAAAGCTGCCTTATAAGGTGTTTCATTGTTCTCCATTCTACCACCAAAATCGGACCATCCTTTCGCACTATCTTCCATCGGGTTCTCTTTACCAAATAAAAAATATAATTTATTATTATGAATTGCTATTGGTAAAATACTACCCGCTACCATTTTATATAAAGACTATTAGAATTTAATTTTTTTGATATTTTCATCATATGATTCTGGTTCTAATTCTTTTGATTCTTCTTTTGATAAATTATTTATAGATTCACTTTTACTAGTTTTTATTTTTTCTAAGTCAGATAATTCAAATTTCGGTATATTTTTATAAAATTCAGTTACTTTCGGATTTGTTTTTATTTTTGTTGGATTAAATGCTGATAAATAGAGTCCGTCCAATGATTGTATTCTAGATAAAGCTACATATGTTTGTCCATATTCAAATATACTTTGACCAATATCTATCTCTGCCATAGATAATGTAGCTCCCTGAATTTTATGTATTGTTAATGCCCATGCTAAACATAATGGATATTGACCAATTCCTAATGTTGGAAAATCCTCCGATTGCCAAAAATTCGGTAGTATTTTTTTTACTATTCCATTCGAAAAACGTACTACTATCTGTTTATATATACTTTCACCTTCTATTATATCAATTACTACTCCTTGAGAACCATTACATATCGAATTATACATATCTAGATTGATAGTACACATTACGATTGCTCCTTTTTTCAATCGTAAAACTTTATTACAAGGTAAACTATTCATCAATAAATCCAATTCTTGTTCCTTTTCCAAAACAGATAATCGAGAACATTGTTGTAATGTTTCAATCGATAAATTTTTTTCAGATTCTACATATGTCATAAAATCCGTCTTATAAATAGCATTCAAAACATGTTCTGGTTCGTTTAATTTTGAGAACATCATATTATTTACATAATCTACTTTGGAACGTATCGGGAATAATTTTGTAGGAATACATCCGTTATTTTTTTCTGAATTATATTCTCGATTTATAAATGTTCTCAATAATTCAACATTTTTTTGGTCGATTATCCCTTCACGAATTTGTTTCAAGATTTCAATATATGTCAAATCTGTTTGTCGAAATATAGTTTCTAATTGAATATGGTTTTTTTGAGAAAATACCATATTCCATCTAGGTGATTCAAAACAAAATTGTTCAGTTTCTGGTTCTCCATCACTACCAACCGGTGGTAATTGATAAAAATCTCCTGTAAATATCACTTGTATTCCGCCAAAAGGTAATGATGATAATCTAGTACAACAAGCAATTTCTTCGATTATTTCGAAAACTTTTTTTGATAACATACTAACTTCATCGAGAACCAATATTTCTACTTTTTTCCATATTCTTACTATTCTTTTATTTTTCAAAACAGAATTTACGATACTTTGTTTTGGCCCTTTTGCTAATTTAATACCACTCCATGAATGTAATGTTCTCGCATTACAATTTAATAATATGGCAGCACAACCCGTCATAGCACATACTGCTATATTCTTTTCGTTGTTCTTGGCATTTTCAACTAATTTTTTTATTAATCTTGTTTTTCCGGTACCTCCCGGTCCAGTTATGAACAAATTTTCACCATTCATGAATTTATAATAAGCATATTGTTGTTCTTTCGATAATTCAATATCCTTTTCCATTTTTTCTTGTTTTTGTTGATTTTCTATATTAGTATTGTTGTTGTTGTTGTTGTTGTTGTTGTTGTTGTTGTTGTTATTGACTTCTGGTATTTTCTTGATTATCATAAATTTATTCATTATATTTTCAGTAATGATGAAAATATAATTATCATTATCAATTTTTTATTGATTTTTCATTTTTCAATGGATTGTTTGCTATTTATTCATGTTCTATTTCTAAACAAAATGAAAAATCGATTCCATTTAAAGACATTACATTTCCATATTCAGATAATAGTTGTATATTCAATTTCAATAAATCTATTTTACCAGTATAACTACGAATATCACTTAATAATAATCCATTCAGATTATTTGCTGGTAATACAGTATTGAATGGGTAAGTTGTATTATCAATTATTATTTTGGCGATTATATTCTTATTTACTAAACTGTTTGAAACTGGTGAAACAAATGAATTTTGATTACCTTTATTGAATTCTTCGATTGCCAAATACAAATATTTTGGTGAATTCAAATCAATAAAACTTTCAGATTTCAATAATGGCTGTCCATCAGGACCAGTTCCTGCCGGTGGATTGTCAGAATAATTAAAACTAAGATTATATGTTGGTTTACGGAAACCCAATAACCATCCTAATTTTGATTTTAAATTATATTTATCTTTTCCTCCTTTTGAGTCCACGTCAAATTCTATTAAATATCTAGCACCGTTTGTATAAAAATAAGAATAATTACCAGTGTAATAATAACGAATATCTGAATCATTTGGACTTACATTACCAGAAAAAATAGAATCAAATAATCCATTTAATGTATTTTTTAAAGATTCCATTGTATATATTCCATCAGGAACTGTAATCATATGAATAGGTATAGTATCCGTATTATAATCAGTTAGTTTAAAATAATTATTACCTAAAGAGGCTGATATATTATAAAATGTCATTGGTAATTCAACGCTTTTAACTGTCATCGTTTTTACTTCATTGATACGTTCAGGTAATGTAATATTATAATTTGACAATTCTAAATAATCATATGTATCACTATAACGTGTATCGATATTGATATATTTTGTTTTTTTTGGTTTTTGAACATTCGTCATAACCATATGACTACCATATTGAGTAGTCTTTGGTTCTAAAAATAATTCATTTTTACTATAATACTCACTCATATTGTATAATATATATATCCTATAAAATATATATATTTTTATTTTTTATCTCCTTATAAAACTTTTTTATTTCTATTTTGTTTCTGGAATAGCTACTTGGATTGAACTTGTTGGATTTTTTGTTGGTTCTTTTTTATTTTCTTCCATACCTTCATTTACCTTTCTATATCTCATTATAGCAAATACTAAAAAAAATGCTAAAAGGATTACAATAATAATTGTAGAAAAATTATTTTTTTGAAAAATACTTTGTAACATACTATAAATAACTATATATATATTTTTTTTGTATGTTTATTTATTTCCATTACAATTACTACAATTTGGTGTGTTATTTATACTAAATATATTTGTACGTATGTTTATTAAAAACTTATTATAATTATTATAATTTTCTATCATTTTTTTTATTTCTTCATCAGAAAATTGGGTTGTTTGTATAGTATTGTTTGGAATCAGATTTGGACTTCCTCCTAATTTTGAACCTTGACGTTTTGCTGTTCCATTTGTACTAAATAACATTGGTATTATATTTGGCATTTTCAAAAAATTGACCTTTTTAATATACATTTCTTATGATAAAAAAATAACATAATAATAATAATAATAATAATAATAATAATAATAATGAATAAATCCACTGGATATGACTGTAAATTTTGTTTACGTAATTATAAAGAAAAATTCAATTATGATAGACATATTTTATGTTGCGAATTCTTTCATAAATCTGAAAGGGAACGTAATAATGAAGTCGAAATTATTGAATCTTTACCCACACAAATTCAAATGTATCAATTAATTCAAGAATTAGCAATTCGTGTTAATCGTCTGGAAAAAGATAATCGTAAATTATTACAATCACAAAAACGTAAAATTAATGTTCTGGATTGGCTTAATGAAAATAAACAAAATCAGCCATCTATCATTTTCTCTATATGGTTATCTAGTATTGTTTATAAAAATATTTCAAACCATTTGGAGAATGTCTTTCAAAATGATTTAACGAGTGGTCTAATTCGTTTGTTTGATAATATAATTAATGATAGTGATAGTGAACAAGAAAAAATACCTATTTGTGCTTTTGATAATAAACCAAATACGTTTTATATTTATGATTTTCGAAATCAACAGATGACGGATACTGATAGTGGTGATAATACTCCTATATGGATGGTTTTGTCTGTTTCAGAATTTAATATCATTTTAAAGCGTATTTGTCATCGATTCCTTATCGAATTCAAAAAAAACTGGTATGATATCAATAAACATATGATTGAAAATGATGAAAAATACAAAGATTTATATATAAATTATTATAAAAATATCTTAGGTGGAGACCAAAGTGAAGATATTCGGTCTCATAAAATACGTAGTTGGCTTTATAATCGATTAAAAACAAATATTCAACATTATACGATTACATAGTAAAAAAAATATTTTTACAAATAGTTATAAAATTATTTTTTATTGGATGAATGAATGAATGATTATTATTGTATTGAATTATGGTGGTGTAGGTGTTTTTCTTGATTTTTTTGATTTTAATGTTTTAGATTTTGGTGATGGTGACCTACGAGTTGTAGTAAGTGTTTTTCTTTTTGTTGCTTTTGTTTTTGGTGATTTTGGCGATGATGGTGATGGATAAGGAATTCCACGAATTATATTATCGAAATCATATTTTGATAATACATTTTTGTTTTGGCTTCTGTTTAATCCAATTCCATCAATATATATTTTTGGATTTCTATAAAATTCTTTATCTTTTTTAGTACCATAAGAATTATTATTCGTGTTTTTACATATTTGTTCAAGTTGTTCTATTTTATCAGTTTGTTCTTTTTTAATACCTGTATTCATTAAATTTAATTTTTCTAAATTTTTTAAATTAGTAATCGAATCTGGTAAATTTTCGATTGGATTTTCATTTAAATCAATCCAAGCTAATTTTTTTGGTTGTTCATTTCCTTCAATAATTTCTGGTTTTCCAATATCTTCTGGTAAATGTTTTATTCTATTATTTGATAATGATAATATTTGTAATTCTTTTAAATCACATACCTCATCTGGTAAATTTTCTATTTCGTTATAAATTAAACTTAATAATATTAGATTTGATAGATGTCCAATTGATTTTGGTATTTCTTTTATTCCAAGTCCATTTAAATAAAGGTTATGTAATTTTCCTTTATCATCTGCTAATACTCCAAACAAAATTTCAACGTCACTTTGTGATAAAGTAATACCTGTTTTTCCATACATTTCTGGTCTGCCAAATGTAAATGTATCAGTATTTTGTTTTAGAAAAAGTTCTAATGCTGCTTTTAGTTCAAGATTTTGAAGGTTTTCCATGTTATATATTTTATTGATATTATTTTTTTATATAAAAAAACATCAATTTTTTACTAAAAAATATGTAATAAAATTTTTCATTTCAAAAAATTGATTTTAAAAATCATAGATAGTCAATATACAATTATTACTAAAATGTCATCTACAGCTATTCCTGGTACTCATAATTATTTAGCTATTAAAAATGCCCATCCTCGAGATGCTTTCATTTCATTCGAAGAAGGTCCTCATATTTATACTGTAATGGGCGAACGCGGAACATATACCTCAGTTACTACATGGAATCATCATCATTTTTCACAATTCGACGCAGATAAAACAATCGATAATATGATGCGTAGTAAAAATTGGAATGACCCCTTGTACAAATATTATGGTATGACTCGCGAAGAAATTAAAGCACAATGGAACAAAAAACGTGACTCATCAGCTGGCTCTGGCACAAAAATGCATTATGATATCGAATGTTATTATAATGGTATGGATGTGAAAAATGATAGTATCGAATTCCAATATTTCTTAAAATTCGTAAAAGATTTTCCTGATTTGAAACCTTATCGTACAGAATGGATGGTATATTACGAAGAAATGAAATTATCCGGTTCAATTGATATGATTTTTGAAAATCCTGATGGAACTATACAAATATATGATTGGAAAAGATGTCAGGAAATTGTGAATGAATCCCATTTTGGTAATTATGCTATTACATCATGTATTTCCCATTTACCAGATACTAATTTTTGGCATTATTCTCTACAATTAAATACGTATAAAAAAATATTAGAAGATAAATATGGCAAAAAAGTAACTGGTTTATATTTAGTATGTATTCACCCAGATAATGCGTATAAATCATATGAACGAATTCAGGTGCCTATATTAGAAAAAGAAATGACAGATTTATTCAATGTTCGTCTCGCACAAGTAAATTCGAATCAAACAAAAGATAAACATTGATAAAAATAACATAAAAATAAAATTATAAATAAAATTATAAAAAACTATATAAACTTGAGGTATGTTGAATACAAAAAAAAATAATAATAATAATAATACTAGTATATATTTTTTTTTCAAACGATTCTATTTTAATTTTTTATTATTCTGCTTACAATTATATTATTCGTTTGTTCCCAGACAAATTCTCGAAAAAAAAGAAACTATTTTGGATGCTAGTGCGAAGTATATTGAAAAACAGAAAAGTCGATTTTTATCGAAGTTTTCGCTGCCTATAATCGACGAATTATCATCCAATATCGATTCTGTTTTTTATTCAAAATCTGATTTTCAAGAACAGATTTTAAACACAGATAATTCTTTGGAAAAAATATGGAAATCTCGTATTTTATTTGAATCTACACCAAGAGGGAATATCATGATGTATTACGACGCTTATAAGATGGGTTTTGCTTATTCGTCGGATTCTACTGGTATTCCTTATCCTATTTTAAATGCGGTTGCCATGAAATATGTAACTGTTTATAGATGTTTCGATTTTTTTATGGATAATGAAATTACCCCTGAGGATAACCCATCGAAAATGATTGAAATTCATTTTCAAGATGAAAAAAAAGAATCTGTAAAAACTGCGCAAAATGATGGTAATAGTGATACAAAATTTCCAAACCCATTGAAATTCGATAATTCGGCTTTTGCCAAATTTAAAAATTATAGTAAAAAACCAGAAAATCCAAATGATATTAATGGTCGTGAAAAAAACACATCTGAAACCGTTTCTGAAAAGAAAAAGGAATATGTTCGTAATAAGTTTATATCATTGGGTAAATTAATGAATATTGAATTCACACAACCAATATCTACCAAAAATTCTCGGTATTCATCTTTGAATGGGTTCCACTCTAAATTACTTGATAATTTAGATAGCGAAACTACTTTACAAAAGCAAGTATTGAGTTATAAAGATTTCAAAAAAAAACAAATGGAAAGTATTGATAATATCTGATTTTTTGATTATTTTATATTATGTTTCTTGTTGTTTCTTCCATTTCAAAAACCCATTACTTTTTTCTAATTGAAATGATGTACCTAAATGATTTTTCGCTATTTCGTAACTTTGTAATTCTTTTTTTGAGAACGTTTTTATATATTCTTCCATTAGTTCTTGTTCCGATTTTTTTTCTGTTTTTTCTTCCGAAGTTTTCTCGATTTTTTGGATATCCATTATTGTTATTATTTGCTTAATAATAATAATAATATATTATTCTATTTATTACTCAATTTTTTAATTGAAACCAGCGAAAGGTTGTTTTTTGTTTGTAGTAGTAACATAAAAATATTTATCTTTTGTACGGCAATTTATCAATCGTTTCATGTATTCTCCACATGGAATAGCATAATTATAATTTACTCCTGGTTTGTTTGTTGTACACGTGTTTTTTGTACATGAAGTTACTGTTGTATAATTTGCTTCCTTTTCGCAAAAATATTTGTCATATGATTTCATTTGAATATTGAATAATGATGGACTATCTGAAAAACTCGATACTACTATAAGTCTATATTGTTTGAAAGCAACTTTTTTGGTTATATTGAAATTATATATTTCATTACTATTTGGTATGCTACTTAATTTCATTTCATTTAATTTTATCCATTCGTTGTTATTATCTAAACCAGCAAGAATTATATTCTGTGCTATATTTACAGTACTACCTGGCTTAGGTACTAAATATAAATTTTCTAATTTTATTTTATATGGAAATTCTATTTGTACCCAACGACCATTATATGATGTATTACTTACACGTGTTATGCTTACATTGGCAGGGAGTGAATATATTGTATTTCCATTATATGTCGATGTAACTGAATATCCGGTAGTTTGCCAATAATCAGATGTACTTGGTGGATTTGAAATGAAAAATGGACCATTTCCTGAAAAACCATAATAATCACTTGATATTGTATAATCACCGTTACCATAAGGAAGATTACTTAAAGTTATTTTCTTTGGTGAATTAGTTATGCTTGGAATTGTCAAATTTGCTGGTGGATATGTCAATAAACTATCACTAACCGCATATTCCGTATTATTTAATGTTTTATCTACTAAATATGTTATATAATCACTTTGTGAATTATTATTTTGATTATTATCTGGTTTCACTGTAGTATATGGTTGTGGTCTTTTTATCCATGCGTATTTTGTACTTATCATACCCGATGTACCCAATACCGATGATTTCACTACATTTGGATTTTCCACTGATATTACTGCTGACTGTACAATCGGTGTTTTTTTGAATTTACCACAGCAACCGCCATGACCAATTGCTACATTTCCTTTCATGAGTGTTCTTGGTAATGAGCGTGAAAGTGATGTTTGTCCTACATATCCTTGACTACGATGCGTTCCATTTATAGAAAATTGTCGTTCGCCTACACTCATATTATTATATTTTGTTTGTGTTTTTTTCTTCAATGTTGCGATAGACATATATTATTTTATATATGTCTATGATATTTTTTTATTAGTTGATTATGGATTTTATGGATTTATTTTCTTATTGATTTCATTTATCTGTTCTTGTAGATATGATATTTGCTCTTGTAATTGCGATATTGTTATTGATTGTTCTTCTATTTTTTGTTCTGCTAATTCTAATCTCGTTTTATAAATTGGCATATTCATTGAAATATCATATACTACTATTTTTGTTTTTTCTAATTCTCTATCTACCTCTTGTAATGCTGAGGTTGCTACTGTAAAGACGGTTTCTTTTGATAATATGTGAAAATCATTCACTTCTTGACCATATACAAATATTTTATTATCCGATAAATCACTATCTAGTAATGGTTCTTTTATTGTGAATGACGTAGTATTGATTATTTTATCGAGTGTTACTATTTTTTGTTGATTTTGGTAATCATATAATTTGATTTTTAATATATCACCTGATATAGTGAATTCATTTGTTGATTTTGTATCTAATACTATTAATGAATTATCAATCACTGTGGCAAGCTCATAGACATTTGGTATATAATCTTTATGTAATGATATCGATTCTGGTATTATTTCTTTGACTTCTTGGGCGATGAAACCGTAATTCTTTGATGATTCTTTGCTAATTTTATCTATATGATAATATTCAACTGGTTTTAATTGTCTAAATTTGTCTAATGCGTTGTTACCATTTATATCATTGACGTCTTTTTTAATACGTATATCTGATGTAATAAGAATACCACCAACACTCCATATGCCTTGACATTTTATTGATACATTTTTGCTGGTGATTATATTGGCAGCACCACCAACATTGTTTATGAAATAGTTAGTTGCTGGTGGCGCTGTTCCACCGGAACCTGGCACTCCTGTCGCGACCTGAGGAGTTATTTCTAAAGGATAAGTTGGCGCTATTCCAATACCTATAGAACCTGTTATATACATGTCACCTGCTCCTACGTTCAAACCATATATTGATAACGATTTATTAGGGCCAGCTGTAGTGCTACCACCATATATTCCTTTTATTGTCGATAATGATATATTACCATTCATCGAACAATCAGATGATGAGATAAAAGAACCATTTCCAACGTTCAAACCATATACTGATAAATCTCGAGCAGGTGCTGTAGTACTACCACCATAAACAGAACCTACTTGTACTATCGTATCTAATGATACATCACTTGTTATTCTTGCTTTTCCAGTTACTTCTAATGTACGAGTTGGATTTGGTGTAGCAATACCAACATTTCCATCACCGTCTATTCTCATTAGTTCATTTCCTGCAGCATAAAAAACATGATTTGCTGATGTTGCACTGACTTGATATCTTAATGTACTCGTATTAATTCCAAAACCGTAAAAATTGGTTGCTCCAGATACTGCATCTGCTGAATTTCCATCATTCAAAACCAATAATTTATTAGTTGCTGCTGAATTTGCGACATTTATTCTTGCCGTTCCAGCTACATTTAAATCATAAATGTTTGATGTTGTGCTAATATTAATATGATTAGCAACATACAAATCACGATTCATAGAAACATCACTTAAAACAGATAATCTAGAATTCAATGACAAATCACCGGAACTTATAATAGTACCACTAAAAGAAGGAGCAGATAATAGAGCGTATGTATTTTGTATTTGTGTTTTATTAAAAAAGTTGGTATTGATGCTTGAATCAATCGTTGTTTTTGTATAAACTATATTAATACTGTTATCCATTTTTGATAATCGATTAGTTACGGTTGTTGAAAAATTAGCATCATTACCTAATGCCGACGCTAATTCATTCAAAGTATCTAATGTTGTTGGAGCACTAGCAACCAAATTCGAAACCTCGGTTCTTACGAAAGCTGTTGTTGCGATTTGTGTTGTATTTGTACCACTGGTTGCTGTCGGTGCGATTGGTGTTCCTGTTAATGTTGGTGATACTAATGTAGCATATGTAGTACCAATATACGTCTTGTTATAGAATCCGGTATTGATACTAGAATCTATTTGTGCTTTTGTATAAAAGTTACCAACACTTATACTATTGAAACTTGTATCGACGTACGTTTTATTATAAAAACCACTATTGATACTAGAATCTATTTGTGCTTTTGTATAAAAGTTACCAACACTTATACTATTGAAACTTGTATCGACGTACGTTTTATTATAAAAACCACTATTGATACTAGAATCTATTGCCTCTTTCGAATAATAATTACCAATACTCACGCTATTAAAACTAGCATCAATATATCTCTTGTTATAATAATTCGATAAATCACCAACACTTAATATACCATTAATAGAAAGGTCACCCAATATTATTGATTTTCCCAGACTATTCACGTATAAGTTTCCATTCAATGTAGTATCACTATTATTAATGAAACTTTGTCCGAACGGAATAGTTATTCCCAAATTTGCGATTAATTGTTTATCTAATATCAATTGGCTATTGTTGATTGTCCCCATTTGGTCTTGACCTGTTTCTACATCAAATTGAAATACAACACCACAACCAATCGTACCATTTACATCGATATTATATCTTGGATTTGTTTTATTTACACCAATATATTTACTTACCAAAAGATTATCGTTATTAATCGCAACTAATCCGTTGAATGATGAATCGTAATTGGATACAAAATTATTATTTGTAGTAACCTGTTGATTAAACGTATTTGTTCCTGTCCAAATATTATTCAATGATAAAAGCGCAAAACTAGGAGGTCCAGTAGGCCCAATTGGACCTGTATTTCCTGTATTTCCTGTAGGACCAGTATTTCCAGTATTACCAGTAGGACCTGTCATACCAGTATTACCAGTATTTCCTGTAGGGCCTGTTTGACCGGTAGGACCTGTGTTTCCTGTCGGCCCTGTCATACCTGTTCTACCGGTAGGACCAGTATTTCCAGTATTACCTGTCATACCAGTATTACCTGTATTACCTGTAGGACCTGTATTTCCTGTAGGACCTGTCATACCAGTATTTCCAGTAGTACCTGTCATACCAGTATTACCTGTATTTCCGGTAGGACCTGTGTTACCTGTATTACCTGTATTTCCTGTATTTCCGGTGTTTCCAGTATTACCTGTATTACCTGTAGGACCTGTATTTCCTGTAGGACCTGTCATACCAGTATTTCCAGTAGGACCTGTCATACCAGTATTACCTGTATTTCCAGTAGGACCTGTATTACCTGTAGGACCTGTCATACCAGTATTACCAGTGTTTCCTGTATTTCCGGTTGGTCCGGTATTTCCGGTTGGTCCTGTCATACCAGTATTACCTGTATTACCAGTATTTCCAGTTGGACCAGTTGGACCTGTCATACCAGTATTACCTGTGTTTCCTGTATTTCCGGTAGGACCTGTATTACCTGTAGGACCTGTCATACCAGTATTACCAGTGTTTCCTGTATTTCCGGTTGGTCCGGTATTTCCGGTTGGTCCTGTCATACCAGTATTACCTGTATTACCAGTATTTCCAGTTGGACCAGTTGGACCGGTTCGTCCGGTATTACCTGTGTTTCCAGTATTTCCGGTTGGTCCGGTATTTCCGGTTGGTCCTGTCATACCAGTATTACCTGTATT
>Ga0214917_10001346_pt1 | contig 31679 bp, 21 predicted proteins | sample LL_1208_BB_MetaG_FD_177983 | JGI IMG/M metagenome (GOLD analysis project Ga0214917, IMG submission 177983) | Freshwater microbial communities from Lake Lanier, Atlanta, Georgia, United States - LL_1208_BB | ecosystem: Environmental > Aquatic > Freshwater > Lake | place: USA: Georgia | collected... | reverse complement strand
GGTTGAGTTGACCCGCGGTTGAGTTGACCAGGCAAGCCGGGCAGGCTCTGCCGGTCGCGGTGATGCGGCCACGGCTGCGGCTCGTGCGGGCCGATAGTCTCCGGGGTGAAGTGCCTGCGGAGACCGGCGATGGGGGCGTGGAGAATCGGCGTCGCACTCGCGATCGCGGTGCCGGGCGGCATCGTCGCCGCAGCGCCGTTGCCTGCGCCGCTCCAGCCACCGGCGGTGGTGGCCCCCGACCCGGATCCGCGGCCGATCGCCCAGCGGCACCTGCGGAAGGCACGGGAGTATCTCGGCGCCTCCTGCGAACTCTCGAGGCAGGGCGACCGCCACTCGATCGACGGCTACTACGTGGCCTGCGAGGCGGCCTGGAACGCCGTTTGGGTGTGCCCGGGTGATCCGGAGATTCTCTGCGAGGCGGCTGAGTCCTATGCCGACGGGCTCGCCGGCTTTTTGGAGTCGGCCTGCCAGCATGGCCGAATCACGGGCGGCGGCGTGTGGGTGGGGCCACCCTCGAAGCCGGTCTTCATTCCGCTCTGTCCCAAGGCCTTGCCGATCGGAGTCGAGCAGGTGAAGTCGATCGAGTCGCAGGCACAGCGCAGCGACTCCCGGATCACGCGACGACACCTGCGGGCCGGGTTCGGCCTGCCAGTCGTCATCCGGACGGTCGAACGATCACGGGACGAGATCACAACCGACTTCATGCCGGCACGGCAGTCGCTGGCGGCCACGGCCGTGCTGCGGTTCAAGATGCCGGGCGACGAGAACTTCCTCGAGGCCTTCGCGGGGCCCGTGTATCGCGACCACGCCCCCGCGATGCTCGACCTCGCCAACCCCATCGAGATCGCGGCGGTGCACATCGGGCCGGCGCGGCCGCACCTCGCGGCCGACCTCACGGCGCCGCTGCTCGACATGCTCGCCTCGATGCCACGATCGGGCGTGGAGGGGTTCTTGCAGCCGTTCGGCCAGGGAGCCACCCGGCCGCGGCTCGAGTTCCTGCAGCCGCACGAGCCGGGCAGGATTCCGGTCGTGTTCATCCACGGCCTTGCCAGCGACGAGGGCACATGGTTCGACCTCGTGAACGAGCTGCGTGCCTCGCCCGTGTTTCATCGGCGGTTCGAGCCGTGGGTGTTTCACTACCCCACGGGTACGGCGTTTCTGCGGTCCGCGGCGCGGCTGCGGGCGGAATTGCGGCGGGCGGTGCACACGCTCGACCCCGAGGGCCGCGATCCGGCCCTGAAGAACATGCTGCTCGTCGGACACAGCATGGGGGGGCTGCACGCGAAGCTGCAGGTGGTCGCGTCGGGCAACTCGTTCTGGGAGGCGATCGCCTGCAAGCCCTTCGACCAGCTCGACCTCGATCCCGCGGCGCGGCGGTTCGTCCACGAGACCTATTTTTTCGAGCCGCTGCCGTTCGTGAACCGCGTGGTCTGCATCGCCACCCCCCACCGCGGCTCGATTCTCGCGTCGCTCGGCGTGGGCCGCCTGGCTTCGGCCTCGGTGCGGCCTTCGCCCCAACTCAAGGCGCTGCACGATGAGGTGATCCGACGGAATCCGGACGCGTTTCGCCCGGAATTCGAGCGGCGGGTGCCCTCGACGGTGGACATCCTCGAGCCCAGTTCCAGGCAGCTCCAGGCGCTCGAACGGCTGCGGCCGCCCTGCTGGGTGACGATGCACAGCATCGTGGGCGACGGGCACGCGTCGCTGACGGGAGGCCGCGACGACTGCGTGGTGTCGGTGGCGAGCGGCCACACCACAGGCGCCGTGAGCGAGATCATGGTGCCGGCGAGCCACACGAAGGTACACCACCACCCGCTGACGGTGGCCGAGCTGCAGCGGATCCTCGTGCAACACCTGCAGGAGACCGGGCTGGGCGCCGGGGCGCCGTAGCCTGGCCTGCCGCACGTGTCACTGGTTTGCCAGCTCGATGCTCGCGATCTGGCCGTCGGCCATCGACCCGAGGAGCGGGTAGACGGCACTGTTGATCGAGTCGGCGAGGAACCGCACCGAGCCGTCGGCCAGCGCGACAGTCGCGCCGCCGGAATGAGCGCTGCCGGCCGACTCGAAGTGGCCGTCGTTGATCGTGGTCGAAGCGGTGGTGAACAGCGTGGCGGCACCCCCGACGGCCCAGCCGTCCTGGCTCCTGGCCGAGCCGGCGGCCGCCGGAGTGGCGGGCAAGCGCTGCAGTTCACCCACGAGGAGCTGATTGGTCTGGCCGTCGCGGATGGCCGAGAGCGGCACGCCGCTGTTCGCCCGGAACGGTCCGCCGAGCGGCTGCGGGTTCGGGCCACGGTGGACGAAGCGATGATGCTCGGTCACGGCGTCATCCTCGAAACCGTCGAGCCGGCCGTAGCAGCCGCCGTAGTCGGTGCCGCCGCCGATCCACGTGGCATCGAGGAGCATCGACCCGTCGGCGGCCGAGCGGATGCCCGATCGCCGACTGGGGCAGTAGAAGCCGGCGATGTCGGTCTGAGCCGTGGCGGCGTTGCCGCGCACGTTCGTCAGCCAGCTCCACTGATTGGCCAAGGCGGCCTGATCGACGTGGGGGAGGATCTCCAGGATCCAGCTCGTGCCTCCGCGCCGGGGAGCCGCCGCATACGCGGCGGAACTCTCGCCGGCCTCCTCCCACGGCCGCCAGCATCCGGTGCAGTTGGCGTCGTTGGAGCCGGTCAGCACGAGCGTGGCCGCGGGCAGCCGCCCCTGCGATGACTCGTAGGCGAGCAACCCGACCGCGAGTTGCCGGAGGTTGTTGGAGCAGGTGGACCGCCGGGCCGCCTCTCGGGCCGACTGCACCGCGGGGAGGAGCAGGGCCACGAGCACGGCGATGATGGCGATCACGACCAGGAGTTCCACGAGGCTGAACGCCGCGCGGCCGCGGCGGGCGGGATCACTGCCGGAGCGGGGAGGGAGGATGTGAATCATGGACAAAGACCGATCCTCGAACCGCGGGCGCAGAACGCCGGCGGGTTCTTCGGGCGATCGACTCCAGTGTGTGAACGTTGGTGACATCGGCCGGGGAGGCCGATGCTCGACGGGGAGTCGAACCAACGCTGTTGTGAGGCGGGATCGATGGTGGCCGGAACACGAGCTTCCAGCCGTTCGACATCGGGCGATGTCGGCCATCAACGCCGCCCACTATAGCGTCGCGGTGGGAAACCCGTGCAAGAAATTCATGAACAGCGGGAATTTTCCGGACACATCGGTCTTTTCGGGGGGCGGTACACTGTCGCCGAGAGTCCGAGGAGACCGCGAGACCTGCGGCCATGACAGAGACCGACGACAAGCCGAGGCCGCGTCAGTTCGGCCGCCGGGCATTTTTGGCATCGGCCGGGGCCGCCGTCGGCGGCCTGGTCACGGCGCTGCCGGCCCGGGGCCGCGAACTCGGCCGGGCCCGGACCGTGTCGATCCTCCACTCGACCGATCTGCACGGCCGGATCCTGCCGACCAGCACCTACGAAGGCCTCGACGACGTGGGGGGCTTCGCCCGCGTGGCCACCTGCCTGCGGCAGTGGCGACGTGAGTCCCCGCACTCGATCACGGTCGATGCGGGCGACGTCGTGCAGGGGACGGCCGTCAGCATCCACCGCGGCGGGAACCTGATGATCGAACTGTTCAACCGCCTCGGCTACGACGCCTGGACGCTCGGCAATCATGATTTCGATTGGGGACCAGACACGCTGGCGGCCAACCTGCGGCTCTCCCGGGCTCCGGTGCTGACCGCCAACGTCACCCGCGCGGGGCGACCCGCCGGGCAGTTGACCGACGAGTGGGCCACGGTGCGGCCATGGACGATCCGCGAAACCGGCGGGTTTCGGATCGGGCTCGTCGGCCTGACCACGCCCGGGCTGCCGTACTGGCTGCCGCCCGACCTGCTCGGCGGCGTGGAGCCGCTCGATCCGGTCGAGACGCTGAAGCAGGCGGTGGCCGAGGTGCGTTCGGCGGGCGTCGATGCGGTCGTCGTGATCGGCCACATGGGCTGGCGGTTCAACGACGACTACGCAAATCCCGTACGGTCGCTGCTTCGCGACACCGCCAACGTCGACGTCTATCTTGCGGGTCATTCGCATCAACACCAGCCCTCGTGGATGCTGCACGGTGTGGTCTGCTCGCAGGCCAGCTACCACGGGATCCACTGCGGCCGCGTCGATCTGACGTTCGACGTCGATTCGCGGAAGCTGGTGGACAGGCGGGCGTTTTCCCTGCTCATGGACGACCGCTTCGCACTCGACCCGCTCGTGATGGAACTCGCCCGGCCGGACCTCGACACGGCCGATGCCCAGCTCGCCCGCGAAGTGGCCACCGTCGTGAAGCCCATCGCGGGCACGGGCCGCGGAAGCGGCCTGGCGCACCTGCTCTGCGAGTGTTTCGCCTCGGCTCTGCGCAAACAGGGCCGCCATGTCGATGGCGTGTTTCACGGCACCTTCCACTCGGGCGATCTGCCGGCGGGCAGGCTCACCGTCGCCGACTGTTGGAAGATCATCCCGTACGAGAACAGGCTCGTGACCGCCGAGGTGACGGGGAGCGGCCTGCTGGCGATCCTGTCGGAGGATGCGGCGATCAAGGATTCGGACCGCACGCTCTGGCCGTTCGACGTGGTGCGCGACGAGGCGGGGCGGCCCGTGCGGGTGCTGCTCGAGGGCGCCGAGGTGCCGCCCGGGCGACGGCTCACGGTCGCGCTGAACAGCTACGACGCCCAGTCCGGAGGCCGCCGGCTCATGCAGACGCGGGAGATCCTCGCGGCGCCCGCGGCCCGGCTCCGCACCTCGACGATCGACACCCGCACCGCCCTCATCGACGGCCTGCTCGACCGCGGCGAGATCGGTGCATGAACACGGTCATCGTCACGCACACGGGGCATCGCCCGTATCTCGAGGCCTGCCTGCGCCGGGCCGTGGCTTCGGCGGCCGGGGGGCGGGTCGTGCTGCTCGGCGACTCCGCCAACGCGACGATCGGGGTCGGCGAGCATCATTCTATCGACGACCCGGCGCTCCGGGATGACATCGACGGGTTTCGTGAGGTCTATCGGCAGGTGAGCACGGCCCAGGACTACACGAAGGAACGATTCTGGGTGGAGCGCTGGTTCCTGATCCGGAACTTCCTCCGCCGCGAACGACTGTCCGGTTGTCTGGCGATCGACTCGGACGTGCTCCTGTTCTGCGACGTGGCCGAGGAGGCCGAACGGTTTCGTCCGTATGCGATGACCTTCGGCCGCTGGGATGCGGTCCGGGTCGTGCCGCACTGCAATTTCATCAACGGCCTCGACGGCCTCGAGTCGTTCTGCAGATACGTGCTCGAAGTCTATCGCGACCCGGCGCGGCTGAGGCGTCTGGCGGAGATCAACCGCAAAAAGTTCAACCTCGCCTGGATTTCCGACATGTCGCTCCTGGCCGCCTGGGGGGCGACGAGCGGTTTTCCCGTGGGGTATCTCGAAGACACCGTCGCGTCCGGGGTGGCGTTCGACACCTGCCTCGACGACACCCGCGGCTACGTCCCCTGCGGATTCCTGCCGGGGATTGTCCGTCAGTGGAAGAAGATCGTCTTTCGGGATGGCATGCCCCACGGCATCGTCCGGAGCAACCGGCTCGTGGTGCCGATGCGCTGTCTTCACTACCACGGGCGGATGAAATTGCTGCTGCCGCGGCACGCGGCCGGGCAGGAGGATGACTGGTCCGCCGCGCGGATGCTCGCGACCGAGAAGTTCGCGAGCTATCCGGGGAAGGTGCGGCTGTTCCGTCGGACCTATGTCGATCCGCTGGTGCCGGCCGCGCTGCGATCCCGGCACGATGCGTAGGGTCCGTCGCTTTTCCGGCGCTCTCCGCCCACCAAAAGAAAAGGGCCCGTGGTTGGGGAAACCACGGGCCCGGTAGCGGCTCTAGAAGTGTGGGTCTTTGGGGGGGGGAACAGCCGCCGAAAAGATCGTGTTGATTTGTCTGGGTCGGAGCCGGATCTGCTCGACACCCAAACTATACACCACGAGGGGGCGGCGTGTCGAATTCTGTTCGCGTGAGTTTTCCGTGAAATCGGCTTCTGTTGGTTTTTCCGCCACTCGGCTAGGCTACCGCTGGCCCGGCGGCCGAGGCACCGTCCGGGGCGTCCCGCGCACACCCCCACATCCCCACCACAGCCATGTCAGCCAACCCCGTCGACCCATTTTCCGCCCGTTCCACGTTTGAAACCGGCTCCGGCCCCGCCACGCTCTACCGTCTCCGGGCCCTCGACGACGCCGGCGTGACCGACACGTCGCGGCTCCCGTATTCGATCCGGATGGTGCTCGAGGCCCTCCTGCGGACCTGCGACGACTACGAGGTGACCGAGAAGGACATTCGGGCCCTGGCCACCTGGAACGCCATGCGGCCCGCCGAGGTCGAGATCCCGTTCAAGCCGGCCCGCGTGGTGCTTCAGGACTTCACGGGCGTGCCGTGCGTGGTGGACCTCGCGGCGATGCGGGCCGCGATGAAGCGGCTCGGGGGCGATCCCGGCAGGATCAACCCGCTCGTGCCCGTCGATCTCGTGATCGACCACTCGGTGCAGGTCGACTTCTTCGGCGCGGCCGACTCGCTCGAGAAGAACGTCGAGATCGAGTTCGAGAGAAATGCGGAGCGGTATGCCTTCCTCCGCTGGGGCCAACAGGCGTTCCAGAATTTCCGCGTGGTGCCGCCGGCGATCGGCATCGTGCACCAGGTGAACCTCGAATACCTCGCCGGCTGCGTGTTTCTCCGCGCCCCTGACCAGCGCGAGGCGGGCGGCAGGCGGACGCTGCCGATCGCCGTGCCCGACACCCTCGTCGGCACCGACAGCCACACGACGATGATCAACGGCCTGGGTGTGGTGGGCTGGGGCGTCGGCGGCATCGAGGCCGAGGCCGTGATGCTCGGCCAGGCACTCTCGCTCCTGCTGCCCGAGGTGGTGGGCTTCGAGTTGACGGGGCGGCTGCCGGCCGGCGCCACCGCCACCGACCTCGTGCTCACCGTCACCGAGATCCTGCGGAAGGAGGGCGTGGTCGGGAAGTTCGTCGAGTTCTTCGGCCCGGGCCTCTCCGGCATGCCGCTCGCCGACCGGGCCACGATCGCCAACATGGCGCCCGAATACGGCGCCACGATGGGCTTCTTCCCGATCGACGACGAGACGCTCGCCTACCTGCGGCTCACCGGCCGCCCGGCCGAGCAGGTGACGCTCGTCGAGCGGTACATGAAGGAGCAGGGGATGTTCCGCACCGATGCCGCGCCGATTCCCGAATTCACGAAGCGGCTGGCGCTCGATCTCTCCACGGTCGTGCCGAGCCTCGCCGGCCCGAAGCGACCGCAGGACCGCGTGCCGCTGGCCGCCGTCAAACAGACGTTCGCCGAATCGCTCGCGGCCCCGACGGCCAAGCGGGGCTTCGCGCTCGAAGGACCGGCCCTCACCCGCACCGGCACGCTGCACGACAACGGCCACTCGGCCACGCTGCACCATGGCGCGGTCGTGATCGCCGCCATCACCAGCTGCACCAACACGAGCAACCCCAGCGTGATGGTGGCCGCCGGCCTCGTGGCGCGGAAGGCGGTGCAAAAGGGGCTCGCGACGAAGCCGTGGGTGAAGACGAGCCTGGCCCCCGGATCGCGGGTGGTCACCGACTACCTCGAGCGGTCGGGCCTCGGCAAGGATCTCGACGCGCTCGGGTTCGAGACGGTGGGCTACGGCTGCACCACCTGCATCGGCAACTCCGGGCCGCTGCCCGACGCCGTCGCAAAGGCCGTGACCGACGGTGATCTCGTGGCGGCAGCGGTGCTCTCGGGCAACCGCAACTTCGAGGGTCGCGTAAATCCGCTCGTGAAGGCCAACTGGCTGGCGAGTCCGCCGCTCGTCGTGGCCTACGCACTGGCCGGCACCACCGACATCGATCTGGCCACCGAGCCGCTCGGCACGGGCAAGGATGGCGTGCCGGTCTTCCTGAAGGACATCTGGCCGACGTCCGACGAGGTGCGGCAGACGGTGGCGGCAAGCGTGCAGCCGGAGCAGTTCCGGGCGCGATACGGCAACGTCTGGCAGGCGAACCCGCGGTGGAACGCGGTGCCGACGAGCACGGGCGAACTCTACGACTGGGACGCCACGAGCACCTACATCCAGGAGCCACCGTTCCTCGCCGACCTCACGCTCCAGCCGCAGCCGCCGCAGAGCGTCCGCGGCGCCCGCGTGCTCCTGGCGCTCGGCGACAGTGTGACGACCGATCACATCTCGCCGGCCGGCAGCATCGCCAAGACGAGCCCGGCCGGCACGTATCTGATCGACCACGGTGTGCCGCCGGTGGATTTCAACAGCTACGGCGCCCGCCGCGGGAACGACCGCGTCATGACCCGCGGCACGTTTGCCAACATCAGGATCCGCAATCTGCTGGTGCCCGGCGTCGAAGGGGGCGTGACGCGACTCCTACCGGGCAGCGAGGTCATGCCCGTCTACGACGCGGCGATGAAATATCGCGAGCAGGGCACGCCGCTCGTCGTGCTCGCCGGCACCGAATATGGCACGGGCAGCTCCCGCGATTGGGCGGCCAAGGGCACGATGCTGCTCGGCGTGCGGGCCGTGCTCGCGGCGAGCTTCGAGCGGATCCATCGCTCCAATCTCGTGGGGATGGGCGTGCTGCCGCTCGTGCTGCCCGAGCCGTGGCAGCAACTCGGCCTCGGGGGCGAAGAGACGTTTGACATCCCGTTCGACGGTCTCGCGCCACGGGCGACGGTGGTCGTGAAGGCGACGGCGCCGAACGGGAGCGTCAAGGAGATTCCGTGCCTCGTGCGGATCGACACGCCGGTGGAGTTGGATCAATTCCGCTCCGGCGGCATCCTCCCGTTCGTGCTGCGGAAGCTGATGGCGAAGTGACGCTCCGCGACGCTTCCGCGTCGGGATCTCCCGGCTTCCGCCAAGGGGCTTCCCTCAGGTGTGCGGTGGGCTCACTGGGGCCCGGTGCGGTTTCGCGATCGGCGCGACCGTTGCCGACGTCACGGCTTGCGACGTCGGCACAGTGTGACGTCGGGGCGTTTCGGGCGGAGAAACGCCACGCCGCCCTTCGTGTCGCGTCACCGCCCGCCGACGCATGCCGTGCGGACCGGTGTCGAACTCGGCCGGCTTGCCGTATAGTGCGGTCGTGTGTCAGGCGGATACGGCGACCCTTGAAGGGATTCACATCGTGGCAACGATCGACATCGGGCTGCGGGAGGCTGCGGCCGGCGGGCAGGGAGGCGGAGCGGGCGACGTGCGGGATCGGCCTGGGGCCCATTCGCGGCTGGCGATTACCCGGCTGGTGCTCGAGGAATTGGAGCGGGTCGCACCGCGCGGGGGGCGTTCGCGACTGACGCCGCGCGGCTCACTCGCCGCCGCCGGCATCGACGAGCCGCGATTCCTCGACGCCCTCACGCGCATCGAAGGCCGATACCAGATGCGGTTTCACGCCGACTGGCTTCGGGACGTGCATACCTGCGACGACCTCGTGGACTGCATCGCCACCTACATGTTCGACGCGGCCGATCGCAAGGGCTCCCCCGCGTTGGCCCGCCGTGTGTCGGCCGCACCGCCGGCTCGCCGGGCCGAAGCCGGGCGGCTTCTGCCCGGCCCCGGGAGCGGCGGGCTGCCCGTGTCGCGTCCGGCCGAAACCGACGATCCGTTTCCGGAGTGCCGGGCGCTCGAGGATCGCCTGGCAGGCCTCGCGGCCGCGGGCCTCGAAAACCCGTTTCTCCTCGCGAATGAATCGGTGCAGGGCCGGTCGGCGCGGATCGCCGGCCGTAAGGTGGTGAGCTACACGAGTTTCGACTACCTCGGCCTGGCCGGTCACCCCGACGTGGCCGGCGCCGCGAAGGAGGCGATCGATCGCTTCGGCTGCAGTGCCTCGGCCAGCCGGATGGTGGGGGGCAACAACTCGATTCTCGACGCGCTCGACCGTGAACTCGCCGCCTTCATCGGCACGGAGCGGGCCGTGGTGTTTCCGTGCGGCTTCGGCACCAATGCGTCGGTCTTCGGCCATCTCTTCGGTGCCGGCGATCTGATCCTCTACGACGAACTGGCCCACAACAGCATCATGCAGGGGGCGACGGCCTCACAGGCGGGCAAGCGGTCGTTTCGCCACAACGACCATCGGCAACTCGACGGCCTGCTTCGCGACCTGCGGGGGCAGTACCGCCGGGTCGTGGTCGCCATCGAGGGCGTCTACAGCATGGACGGCGACTATCCCGATCTCCCGGCCTTCATCGAGGTGAAGAAGCGGCACGACGCGATGCTCTACGTCGACGAGGCCCACTCGATCGGCACGATGGGGCCCGGTGGCCGCGGCATCTGCGACCATTTCTCCGTCGATCCGGCCGATGGCGACCTGTGGATGGGCACGATCAGCAAGGCGCTCGGTTCGGGGGGCGGCTACCTCGCGGGCTCCGAGCGACTCATCCGCTACCTCGGCTGCACGACGCCCGCATTCGTCTTCTCGACTGCCTGCTCTCCGCCGAACGCGGCGGCCGCACTCGAGGGGCTGCGGGTGATCGGTCGCGAGCCATGGCGGGTGACCATCCTCCGGGAACGGGCGGAACTGTTCCTCAAGCTCTGCCTGGATGCCGGCCTCGACACTGGCACGAGCGGCGACACGCCGGTGATTCCGGTGATCCTCGGCAGTTCGGCCCGGGCGATCCAGGTGTCGCAACTGCTGCTGGAACGGGGCATCAACGCCCGGCCGATCCTGTACCCGGCCGTCCGCGAGTCGGCCGCCCGGGTGCGGTTCTTCCTCACGAGCGAGCACACGGAGGATCAGATCGTGCGGACGGTCGAAACGCTCGCCGACGTCGTGGCCGCCACGGCCGGCTGAGTGAAGTCGGGCAGCCGGCGGCGACGGGCGACCTCGTCGGTCACGACCAGCAACGCCGGAAGGAAGACGAGTTCCGCGACCGTGGCCGCCGCCACGGCGGCACAGGCGAGCACGCCGAAGCCTGCCAGCGACGGCACGCTGCTGGCCGTCACGCATGCGAATCCCACCGCGAGCACCAGGCCGCCGATCACGACGGCGTTGCCCGTTTCGGCCACAGCGCGGCGGACGGCCGTGGCGATCGAGATCCCCGCGCGACGGTTGCGGGCCAGCGCCGACAGCACGTGCACGGTGTCGTCGACCGCGAGCCCCAGGCAGACGTTGAATACGATCACGGTGGCCGGGTCGAGGGCCCTCCCGGTGGCCACGATCAATCCGCCGATCACGGTCAGCGGAAAGATGTTCGGGATCAGGCTCACGACCCCCACCAGGGGCGAGCGGAAGGCCACCGCCAGGATCCCGCCGATGACGATCACTTCGAGCAGCAGGCTCGAACCGAGATCACGGACGAGCTGGCGGATGTTCCGGGCCGATACCACCGACATCCCTGCCAATTCGACCCGCCACCCGGGATGCGACCGCTGGAGGGCCGCGAGCCCCTCGTCGACCCGGCCATAGACCGCCTCGAGCCGCCGCGATCCCAGGTCGGCCACACGGGCCCGCACCACCGCCAGTCGTTCGTCCGGGGCCACGAGTTCGCGGACATGCCCGGCGTCGAGCCGCCGTCGCGCCCGCGCGGGCAACGACGCCGCGACACTCGCGAGCGAGATCGCCCGCGAGATCCCCCCCGCCTCGGAGAGCACGCCGTGCACGCCGTCGAGCACCGCGAGCACCTCGTCGTCGCGCCAGTCGACGCCGTCAGGCCATCCCACCACCACGTCCACGCCCATCGCGCCGCCGAAGTCACGGTCCACGGCCGCGAGGGCGGCGGCGGCCGGCGCACCGCGGGGCAGGGAATCGACCACGCGGTTGTCGGCGTCGAGACCCGAGCCGACGAAGCCCAGCACGAGCGTGGCCACGCAGGCCACCGCCGCGAGCGGCCGCGCGTGCCGCACGGACCATGCCGCGAGCGTGCCGGCGAAACGGCTCGCGAGCCGCGAGGAGCGGCCCAGCCGAAGGCCGCTGCACACGCCGGTCGAGGCGATGAGCGGCGTGAGCAGCGTGACGGCGACAAAGCTGGCGAGCGCCCCGACGGCGGCGGTCGCACCGAAGACCCGCACGGCATCGATCCGGGCGGCCGCGAGCGAGGCGAACCCGATCGCCGTGACGAGGCTCGTCAGGCCGCAGGCCCGACCCACCCGGGCGACGGCTCCCGTCGACGCAGCCAGCGGGTCGAGGCCGCGGCGGGCGCTGCGACGCATGTCTTCGATGAAGTGGATCGAATCGCACGTGCCGACGACGAGGGCCAGCGAGGGCACCACGCTCGTGAGGATGTTCACGGGGGCGTTGACGAGCCCGAGGAATCCCAGCGCCCACAGTGCACCGATGGCCGGCGGCACGCAGGCCACCACCGTCGATCGCAGGCTGCGGGCCACGGTGGCCGAGAGCACGACGGCGAGGATCAGGCCGAGCGAATTGAAGATCAGCATGTCGCGGCGGAGCGCCTCGGCGGCCTGCTCCCGCAACGCCGGAAGCCCGGTGAGTTCGAGCCGCACGTGCCGGCAGTCCCGCCGCGCGGCGGCGAGCGTGGTCTCGAGCCGGTCGATCACCTCGGGCAGGAGCGGCGGCCGGTCGGCGGCGGGCACGAGCCGCACGAGCACGAGCGACGAGGCGGCGTCGGCCGAGAGCAGATGCCCGGCCACCAGTGGATGGTCCGCGGCCCGCTCGCGGGCCGCCTCGCGGGCCGCCGCGTCGAGGCTGCCCGCCGTCCGCGGGATGACGGGCAGCATGGCACCGGCTGCTCCCTGTCGCCGCACGTCGAAGATCGACCGCACCTCATCGACGCCCGGCACCAGCCGGAGCCGCTCCACGACGGCCTGCAGTTCGGCGAGCGGCGCGGCGTCGAACAGGTCCCCGGCGGTGGCCGTGGCCCGCACGATGCAGTCGCGATCGGGCGCCCCGAAGAGATCGGCCACGTCGTCGAGCCGCTGGAAGTCCACGCCGGCATCCCGGACGAGGGAGCGGAGGTCGTCGTCGATCCGCAGTCGGCAGATGCCGACCAGCGCGAGCACGGTGAGCACGGCTGCCGTCAGCCAGCCTGCGGCCCGGCCTCGGCCCGGGGGCCGCTTCACTGGGTCGTTGCCGCGTTCGGAGCCATGACGGCGGTCGACAGTGCCGGATTCGGGCTCGTCGGCACCGCGGTCTCCGGATCCGGCAGCAGGTGCCGCTCCGCGGGATCCACGATCCAGCCCCGGCAGCTCTCCGTGCCGCAGCGGCACGGGATCGCCGCGTCCGCGGGCCAGCAGTAGTCGATCGACAGTTCCTCGCCCTGCTTGATCGGCCTGATCGTTTGCACCCACAAGCGGTCTTCCTGCGCCTCGCTGTCCTCGTCATACCAGTAGAAAAGCTCGCAGTTCGGGTCGCAACTGTGGTTCACGAACCGGAACGGAGGGGCGGGCTCGAGCAGTCTGCTGCTCGGCAATTCCATGACATAGCTGGAATCCTCGGGGTGGTCGTCGAGGATCTCGCCGTGGATTTCGCCGAGTACGAGCCCCGGCGAGAGTTTCCGGCGGGCGAAGATGCCGCGGCCGACCGGCGTCGCGCCGATGAGGATCAGGTCTCCGAGCTCGTGCTGGCCGGGATCGCGGTGGCGGGTAGGCTGGACGCTGGTCGTCTCGTCGTGGGACATACACTTCTGCGGAGTCGGGTGCTGCCGGGCATCTGGAAGTCGATCAACGAGCCGGAGAATCTACAGAGCATGGCCGCAGCCGGTCAACGCAAGAGACTGCGGGTCGAGTCGCTCGGCTGGTGCGGTGCGGTCGTCGCGGCGCTGTGCGGCGCGTCGGCGCCGGCCGACACTCCCGCCAGACCGGCCACCGAGTGCCGGCTCAGGATCGTCTGTTTCAACGCCGAGAACCTCGCCGCGCCGGGTGAGCGAACACGGGTGACGCGGTTCCGCTTCGAGCCGGCCCGTCGGCGGCACATCGATCGTGTGGCCGCCGTGCTCGAGACACTCGCGGCCGACATCGTCGTGCTGCCCGAGGTCGTGTCGCGGGAGTCGGTCGATGCGGTCGCGGAGCTGCTCCGCGACAAGGGGCTCGGCGGCTACCGCGGCTGGCATGTCGAAGGCAGCGATGCCTTCACTGGTTTCGACGTCGCGCTGCTCTCGCGGATCGAGCCCGACGAGGTGGATGGTCAGCGCATCCGAATCCTGGTGCCCGAGAAACGAAAGCACGGATCCGAGCAACGCAAGCAGGGGGCGGCTGCGGCGCGGGCGGCCGCGGACGAGTGGCTCCGCGAGCCGTACGTCGTGCGCGATGCGTCTGGAGCCGAGGAGCGGGAGGAGGCGGTGCTCCAGCGGCATGCCCTCGCGTGTTTCACCGTCTGCGGCCGGCGGCTGGGCGTGCTCGGCCTGCACCTGAAGAGCAATCCATCGGATCCTGCCGCCAACGCCCAGCGGACGGCCGAAACCCGGATCGCCCGCGACATCATCCGCCGCGAGATCGTGGCCCGCGGCTACCTGCCGATCGTGCTCGGCGATCTCAACGACTACGACCCCGACGTGCCGATGGCCGACGGCGTGCGGAAGACGCAGACGACGGTGCTCGGGGACCTCAAGGATTTCGACCCGGAACGGCCCGGGCCGGAACTGGTCAACGCGGCCGCGTTCATGCCGCGGGTGGCCGATCGCTACACGTCGCACTGGGATTTCAACGAGAACGGCGCGGCCGATGGCGACGACGTGTTCACGATGATCGACCACATCCTCGTGCCCCGGGAACTCGAGCCGGCTCTCGTGCGGGCGTTCATCTGCCACGCGACCGACCTCGACGTCTCCGACCACTTCCCGGTGATCGTCGATCTCGACCTCTCGCGCAGCCCCGCCGCTCCGTGACGGGGCGGATGCCGACTACCGCCGCGCGGCCATCTCGTCGCGGACGCGTTCCAGGAGCTTCTTCGTGGCGTGGATTCCCTCCGACTCGGGCAGGGCCTTGCCCTCGTATTCGATGCCCACCCAGCCCGAGTAGCCGGCGTCGAGAACGATCTTCAGCATTCGCCGGTAGTCGGTCCGCACCTCGTTGCCATCGGCATCGAATTCGTGGCTCTTCGCGCTCACGCCTTTCGCGAAGGGCATCAGCTCCGCCACGCCCCGATAGCGGTCGTAGTCGTGGAAGTTGCCGAAGTCCGGCAGCGTACCGCAGTTGGGCCGGTCCACGAGTTTCATCACCCCCGCCAGCCAGCCGCCGTTGCTGGAAAGGCCGCCGTGGTTCTCCACGATCACGTTCATCTGCATCTGGGCGGCATACTCGGCCAGCCGCGAGAGTCCGTCCGCGGCGAGCTTCTGCTGCTCCTCGAACGTCCCCTTGCTCGCCGCGTTGACGCGAATCGCATGGCAGCCGAGCCGTTTGGCGGCCTCCACCCACGGGAAGTGGTTCTCGATCGCCTGGGTCCGGGCCTTTTCGTCGGGGTCGCCGAGGTTGCCGAGGCCGTCGCACATGATGAGCACGTTCGTCACGCCCTCGTCGGCGGTGCGGGTGGCGAGTTCGGCGAGGTAGTCGGCGTCGCGGGCCTTGTCCTTGAAGAACTGGTTGACGTACTCGACGGCGTCGATGCCGAACTGCTGCTTCGCGGCCCGCGGAAACTCGAGGTTGTCGAGCTTTCCCGCGAACAGCGTCTCGTGCAGCGACCACTCGGCGAGCGAGATCCGGAATGCCGGCGGCTTCGCCGCGGGCTCGACGGCGGCGCGGGCCCGTGCAGCCGTGCCTACGGCCGCGGCGGCGGCGAGAAAGCCGCGGCGGGTCGGGCCGGGGGCCCGTCGAACCATCGCCGGCGCCGGCCGTGATCCTGCAAGCCCCGATTCGGGATGCCCGTGTCCGTTCATGTCACAGCCTCCTTCGCCTCGCGTTGCAGGTAGTCCCGTGGCCGATACCAGGCCAGCACGGGCACCATGAGCACCGTGGCGACCGCCATGCAGCCCGTGAAGAACCAATAATACCGTTCCCCGGCGAGCGTGGAGTTGCCGGCGGCGTCTTTGGTGACCGCGTTCACGGCCGCGGTGAACAGGTTGCCCAGCGAAATGCTCAGCAGATAGAGGCTCATGACGAGCGACTTCATCTGCGGCGGGGCCTGGGTGTAGCTGAATTCGAGGCAGGTGATCGACACGAGCACCTCCGCTGCCGTGATCACGAGATACGCCAGCAGTTGCCAGCCCACCGACGGCCAACGGGCGATGTCCGGTGCCGCCTGTCCCGCCCCGGCGGCCGCCTGTCGCACCTGGCGGGCGGCCTCGGCATCGATCAGCCGCTCGGCGTAGGCCGAGACGGCGAAGGCGGCCGTGGCCAGGGCGAAGCCGACCAGGATGCGACGGAGCGGCGTGAAGTCGAGGCAGCGGCCGACGGTCGGGTAGACCACGAAGCCGAAGAGCGGAATGAAGAGGAGCACCAGCAGCGGGTTGACCGCCTGGATCTGGCTTTCGAGCCAGTCGATGCCGAGAAACCGCCGATCCATGCGACTCGCCTGCTGCACCCAGGCGCCCCCCGACTGGTCGAAGAGCGACCAGAACACGGCCACGAGGAGATAGAGCGGAACGAGGCGGCCGATCGCGCCGAGCCCCTCGGGGCTGAACGTTTCCCGGAAGTAGGCCATGCCGCGCGGCGGCACGTGGACGAAGCGGTGCCGGCCCAGCCAGAAGACGAGCGTGGCGACGGCCATGAGGATGCCCGGCACGCCGAACGCCCAACCCGCCCCGGCCCTCTGGAGCAGCCACGGCGTGAGCAGCGTCGAGAAAAACGAACCGAAGTTGATCGCAAAATAGAACCAGCCGAACACCCGCTCGAGCAGGTGTTTGTTGGACTGGCCGAACTGGTCACCGACGTGGGCCGACACGCAGGGCTTGATCCCTCCCGACCCGATCGCGATCAATGCCAGTCCGGCGAGCAGCCAGCCGCGGGGCGCGAGCGTGGCCTCGAGAAACGGCCCGGGCAGGTCCATCAACGCCAGGCAGAGATGGCCCAGGCAGTAGACCAGCGAGAGGAGCAGAATCGTGAGATACTTGCCCAGGAAGGCGTCGGCCACGATGCCGCCGATCAGCGGAAAAAGATAGGCGCTCGCCACGAACAGGTGCATCCATTCCCGCGACTCCGTCTCCGTCATGTAGTCGGGCCGGCCGGTCGCGGAGCACAGATGCTGGGTCATGAAGACGACGAGAATCGTCTTCATGCCGTAAAACGAGAACCGCTCGGCGGCCTCGTTGCCGACGATGAAGGGAATGCCGGGCGGCATCTGCTCGGTGGCGGCCGGCTGGGTGCGGTAGGGATGCGGCGAAGAAGCCATGCCAGGTCCGGCGTCGATGGTCGTGGGCCTGACAGCATGGCCGACCGCCTGCGATAAAGGCAACAGAACGACAGCACCGGATCCGGGACCGACCGCACCCGACACGATGCGGCGGGCGGTTCGCCGCCGCCGCCAGTTCACAGGATCACTGCCGCATGCCCCCTGTTCCGTCCCGTCTGCTCGTGGTTGCGGTCGATCGGCTGCCGGCCTGGATCCTGCCGCCGTACGGGGCGACCTGGGTGGCGATGCCGACGCTCACGGCCCTCGCGGGGCGGGGGCTCGTGTTCGATCGGGTGCTCGCCACGACGGACGATGCCCGCGTCACGCTGGGCGACCTGCTGGAAGGCCTCGCGGGAGTGCACGTCGTGACGGACGATCCGCGGCTCGCCGTGCCGGGGCGGGCGGAGGCGGCGTTGCCGCCCGATGCTGTGCAGGTCGTGGAGGCCGTGCCGAAGGCCGCGGCCGAGGCCGAACCGGAGACGACCTCGCTCGCGCGGCTGTTCGCGGCGGCCGCCGACGCGGTGGCCCGCGGCATGCACCGCCTCGTCGTGCACTGCACCGCGCTCGGCATCGCCTGGGACGCGCCGGCAGACTTCGTCGCCGCCTACCAGGACCCCGACGATCCGCCCCCACCGCCCGGCGCGGCACTGCCCGACTTCGTGGCGACGGCCGACACCGACCCGGACGTGCTCGTCGGCCTGCGCCACGTCTACGCCGCGCAATTGACCCTCCTGGACCGCTGCCTCGCGACGCTGCTCGATGCGGCGGGCGCCGAGCCGTGGACCGTGCTCGTGGTGGGCCTGCGTGGCATGGGACTCGGACTGCACGGCCGTGTGGGCGGGGGTGACATGCCGCCGTTCGGCGAGCTGATTCACCTGCCGGCGATCCTCGTCGATGCCGAAGGTCGCATGGCGGCGCAGCGGTTCGGTGGACTCGTGATCCCCGCCGATCTGGCCGCGACGGTGCAGGCGGTCGTCGCAGGACGCCCGGTGGCCGACGGGCCGCGTGAGCCGTGGCAGGGAGTGAGTCTGGCGCGGCTCCTCGACGACTGGTCGCCGACGGGCCGCGATCGCGTGATCGCGACGACGCGCGGCGGGACGGCGATCATGACCGCGGGCTGGCAGGCGATCTCCCCGGCGACGCCGACACCTGATCCGACATCCGCGCCCGGTGTTCGGCTCCATGCCAAGCCGGACGACTTCTTCGAGCTATGCGACGTGGCTGATCGCTGCCCGCATGAAGTGGAAGAGTTCAGGAGCCTGCTGGCCGCAGTGGCTGCGGGCGATCTCCCGCGGGCCTGGACGGCCCCGCTCTCCCCGGCCGCGGAGCGGCGCCAAGGGTAGGTTTTCAGCGGGCAAAACCGCTTTGCCCGGGGTGTGCCATCCCGCTACCATCCGCCCCCGCGCCGGGCGGCAGTCGCCGGGCGATGCGGGATGGCTGGACCGAATTCCTCTTGCTGCGTGGCTGGCTCGTGTCATCGTGCGCTCGCATTCCGCTGCCGTCATGGGGTCTGTGCGTCGTCGCGGTCGTCGCCGGGTGGCTGCCGCCTGCGGCGACGCCTGCCGCAGACCTGGCGACGGCCATGGCACCGCCCGTCGCTCCGGTCTCCGCCGGCCGGCCGGTGGCGGTGCGGATCACCTGGGGAGGCGGTCAGCCCCGGGCCTGGACCGGTCGGATCGCGATCGTCGATGCCGCCGATGCCCGCGGGGTGGCGGAGCCGGTGACCTGGCGGACGCTGTCGTCGGAACCCGATGCCGCCGCCTTCGTGCACGAACAGGCCCACGCGTTCGACGTGCATCAGCCGCGGCCGATCGCGAGCGACGGCATCGAAGTTTCGGTGCGCGACGTCCGCGGCCGGCGGCTCGTCGCGGCCCTGCGGCCGGTGGGGGCCGCCACCGACGAGGTCGCCATCGACGTGCCCCTCGCCGATCTGCTCGTCGCGCCCGTCTCCGAGCCTCTCGACGAGGCCGGCAATCGCTTCGCCGCCAAGATCGCCGCGGGCGACATGCTGCGGGTGACGCTGGGGGATGCCGCCGGCGACGTGATGGCCATGTCCCGCGAGACGGTGCGGCGGCCGGGCGATCGCGTGCGGGTGACGGTCGATCCACTTCTGCTGGTGAAGGCCGACAGCGGCCTGCCCGTCGTGCTCACGATGCGACTGCGGACGACCGGGGAGGCGGCCCAGATCGCCGGGCAGGAGATCGTGCTGCAGCCGCTGGCAGCCGATCGGGCGGTGACGGGCACGCAGCCCGTTCGCTTCGCGCCCGTCACCTTCGACGTGGTGCTGCCGTCGACCGAGGGAGCCTACGAGATCGACCTGGAGGCCATGGAGCGGGGCAGCCTCCGCTGGACGCGGCCACTGGCGAGCCGCACCGTGCAGCTCATCGCGGTCGCCGACACCGTGACCGACGTGCCAACGACGGCCGACTGGAAGATTCTCTACGAGCTCGACCCGGGCAGTCCCAGGCTCCTCGAGCGGCTGCGCCGGCTCCCCGGCATGGGGCTAACGGGTGTGTCGCTGCCGTCGGTGCCACTGCCGGCGATGTCGCTGCCGGCGATGTCGCTGCCGGCGATGTCGCTGCCGAATCTGCCGCTGCCGCGGCTGCCCGCCGTGCCGGTGCCGAGCGTGCCGTCGCTCTCGTCGATGGTGCCGCGGCTGAGCGGTCTGCTGGCGGTCGGCCACAGCCGCGTCGAGCCGCATCCGCTGGGCCCGATGCTCCGGCTGCCGCCGGCCGACGAACCGGGGTCGTCGAGCTGGGAGGGCGTGCTCGTCGCGAACGCGGAGCCGGGCCGGCCGCACGTGGTCGAGATCGAGTTTCCATCGGATCAGGATGCGGCGGTGGGCGTGGTCGTGTTGGAGGCGGATGCCAGCTGCGCGAAGGCGGTGTCGCGGCATGCGGGCGGGTTCGACGTGCGTGGCGAATCAGGTGCGGCCCGGATCGGCACGCATCGCTTCGCCTTCTGGCCCACGACGCGGCAGCCACTGCTGGTGATCGCGAACGTGCAACGCAAGGCGGCTCTCTTCGGCCGCGTGCGGGTGTTGGCCGGACCTGCCCGGCTCCCGGCGGCGGAAACGGTGCAGGGTGGCGGCCGCCGACTGCATGCGTACGTCTCCGATCCGGCGCTCACGGAATTCGGCGGCCGGGATCGGGCCGTCCGCGACGGTGCCGGCGCGGTGGCAGACTGGCGCACCCATTTCGATGCCGCGCGGCATCTCGTCGAGCAGCTGCGGGCCCGGGCCGCGGCCGGTGCGGTCGTGACCGTGTATGCCGCCGGTGCCGCCACCTGGCCGTCGGCGGTCCTCCGTCAGGCTCCGCGTTGGGGCAGCGGAGCCGCGGCCGACACGGGCCTCGATCCGGCGCCAAAAGATCTCCTCGAGCTGCTCTGTCGGAGTTGCGGCCGCGAGGGGGTGCGGCTGCTGCCGGCGGTCGTGTTCGATGCGCCGCTCCCGGCGGTCGAGGCCGTGCTGGCTCGGGGCGGGGCCGACGCGACAGGCATCGCCTGCCTGGGCCGCGACGGCCGCCCGCGGCGGACGCCAGGCCATGGCGGTATCCACTACAACATCCTCGACCCGCGGGTGCAGGCGGCCGTGATCGAGGTCGTGGAGGAAGTCGCCGCGCGAACCCGTGAGTCGCCCGCGGTGGACGGTCTGGCCGTCATGCTGACGAGTGACGGCTGGCTGCACATGCCCGGCGTTCCCTGGGGGCTCGACGATGCGACGTTCGCCCGCTTTCTCGCCGACATGAAGCTCGAGGAGCCGGCTGCCGTCGGCAACCGGTTCGCCGCCCGGGCCGCGGTCGTCGAGGGCCCCCTCCGGACGGAGTGGCTGGAATGGCGTGCGGCACAGACGACGGCCCTCTGGACGCGGCTCGCGGAGATCGCGGCCCGCGGTCGTCCGGGGCGCAGGCTCGCCATCATGCCCACGACGCTCCTGTCCGGCGGCGATCTCGCCGCCCGATTTCGCCCGACCCTGGTCGCGGCGTCGCCGGCCACCGACATGCTCCGGCAGATTGCCTTCGACCCGGCGCGGTTCGCGGCCGACCCGCGGGTGGTGTACGTGGCTCCGGAGGTGCGGAGTTGCGGCACGAGTCTCGCATCCGAGTCGGCGACGGTCGCCGCCAATCGTGCGCTGGCGACCGTCGCGTCGGGCCGGCGCGGGGGCGTGCTCTTCGGTGAGCCGCGGCAGCTCGATGCGGCAGACGTCGTGCCGCACGGGCCGTTCAGCGCCGCCGAAGCGGGCGACCCGGTGACGATTCACACGGTCGCGACGCTCGCGGAGCGGGATCGGAGCCTGGTCGAGGCCCATGCCGCCGCGGACCTCGAGGTGGTGTTCGACGCGGGGCTCGTACGGTCGCTGCCCGTCGAGGCCTGGGCCGGCCGCGAGGCGGTCGAGGCATTGCCGGCCGAGGCGCTCGAAACGGTGTCCGGCATGCCCGACCCGCTGGTGGTGCGGTGCAGGCAGGTCGGGGGCCGGACGTGGCTGCATCTCATGAACGCCGCCGGCACCGCGGCGACGGCGACCCTGGAGTTCGATCGCCAGCCACTCGGCGCCGTGGATGCGGTGACGGGAACGCGGCTCGCCCTGGCGGGAACCGCGATCGCCGTGCCGGTCGAGGCCTGGGGAATGCGTGGCTTGTGGGTGGAGGGATCCGTGCGTGTCATGTCGGCCAGGGTCGGATATGAGCCGGACGTCCGCGCGGCGATCGCCACCCGGGTGAACCGCCTGAAGGAGAGGCGAAAGACACTGGAGATGCCCGCGCCGATCGACGTGCTCGACAACCCGAGCTTCGAACTGGGCAGCGACGTCGCCTCCGCCGACGCGGCGCGACCGAGCCTGCCGGGCTGGGAGATCGTGGAGGCCCGCCGAGGCAGCCTCGCGGTCGTCGCGGGCCGCGAAGGGGGGGCGAGCCGGGCCGCGAGCTTCTCCTCGGCGAATGGGCTCTCGACGCTCCGCAGCAATCCGTTTCCGCGGCCGGCATCGGGCCGGCTGAGCATCGCCGCCTGGCTGCGGATCAAGGAGGGGGATGCCCAGCCGCCGCTCCGGGTCGCGCTCGAAGGCGACGAGGACGGTCGCGAATACTACCGGTTCGCCGCGATCGGTGGCCTCGCGGGAGGGCGGCCGCTGGGGGCCCAGTGGACGCAGTTCGTGCTCCAGGTGGACGATTTGCCTGACGCCGGCCTCGAATCCTTGCGGGTGCGGTTCGATCTGCTCGGGCCCGGAGGCGTCGAGATCGACGATGTCCGGCTCTTCGATCTGGCGTTCGAAGAATCGCAGCGGGTGCAGCTGACGCGGCTGCTCACCGTGCTCGAACAGCGGCTCGCGGCCGACGATATCGGCGGTTGTCTCGTCGATCTGTCCCGGCACTGGCCGCGGTATCTCGAGGCATTCGTGCCCGAGCAGTCGGCCGTCGAAGCGGCCGCCAAGGAGGCTGCGGAGGAGGCCGCGGAGGCCAGGGCGACGACGGGCCGCGCGAAGTCGGGCAGATGGTGGAAGTGACGGCGGGCCGCGGTTCGTCCGGTGAGGGCCGGGTCAGCTGAGAGCCGGGTCAGCCCGGCGGCCAGCCCAGCCGGCGGCCGCCGAGCAGGTGCACGTGCAGGTGATCGACCGACTGGCCGCCATCGGCTCCGCAGTTGACGACGAGGCGGTATCCGGACTCGAGGCCGAGCCGCCGGGCCAGTTGCGCGGCCACCGCGACGAGGTGCCCCAGCAGTTCGGCATCGTCGCCCGCGACCGCGGCCAGCGACTCGATGGGCCGCTTGGGAATCACGAGCAGGTGCACGGGTGCCTGCGGGGCGACGTCGTGGAAGGCCAGGCAGAGGTCGTCGTCGTGTTCGATCCGGGCGGGAATCTCCCCACGGATGATCTTGGCGAAGACGGTCTCAGCCATGGGAAATCTCGGGGGTGGTCGCCTCGGGGGCCGTCGTCTCGACCTTCTTCCGCGACCGCCGCCGCGGCGTGCGGGGCAGCGCCCACTCCTTCGTCAGGGCCTCGAACACCTCAGGCGTCTCGTAGCGGACGATGTTGCGGCCCTCTGGCATCGGACCGACGAGCGACCGGAACACCGGCGCGCCGCGGAGTCCGAGATCGGTGCTGCAGTCGTCCGAGCCCACCTGGAGGTGAGTTCGGAGGATGGCTTCCGGGGAATCGAAGTCGTGAATCACGAGTTCGCCGTCGGCGGCACGGGTGACGAGCCGCCAGGTGTCTTTCGCCATGGGATCGAGTGCTCCGGGCGGCGTCGCGACGGCCGGCCAGGGCGTCGCGTGCGTCCGCTGCTGTCCGAAGTTTCGGCAGGCGGACGGTGCCGGAGCGAGTGCCCGGCGGCCGGGCGGTGCGGCCGGCACCGTGGGCTGCATTGGCATCCTGCGTGTATCCGTCATGAGCGGTGCAGCCGGACCCACGCCGTTCGCGTTGGATGCGGCCTGCCGCTTGAGCCTCCGCAGGGCGCCGCCTAGACTCGTTCCCGGAGGGTAAGCGAATGGCTAGCGGTCTGACTCGAAATCAGATGCCGGGAAACCGGTTGCGGGTTCGAATCCCGTGCCCTCCGTTGCAGTAAATTCCGAGCGACAAAGTCCGAGCGACACGCGGTATCCGGCCTTTCGTCCGCGGTTGCCGTTCACCGTGCCGATGACGGGCAACGGCCGCTCGCGGCCGGCGGCACAGACGACCGAGCGACGGGTAGGCATCATCCAGCACGACGACGACGCCTGCGCGAGTACCTAAAACGGCACGTCATCATCGCCGGCTTCGGCGAGTGCGTCGTTGGGATCGATGGTGTCGGAGTTGCCGCCACTCGCCTGCCCGCCCCCGGAGAGCCGTTTGAACGAGAGGCCCTCGGCACTCAGGAAATACTTGGCCTCGCTGGCCTCATCCCGCTGCCAGCGGCGGCCGCTGAGGCGGTAGGTCACCTCGATCTCGTCCCCCACGGCCAGGTCGTCCACCGCGTCGCAGCCATCCTTCACGAACTCGACGGGAATGAAGTTCGTGAACGTGCCCTTCGACTGCTCGAGCACGACCAGGCGCTTGCGAAAGCCCTTTTGCCCGAACGTCTTGGTCTCCTCGATCAGATGAACGACGCCGCGGACGGTCGGGTCTTTCATGGTGCCGTGGTCACTGGATGTGTCTGGGATGTGTCTGGTCGGGTTCCGACGCCGTCGGCCGGGCTGAAACCTTCGGCATCGCGGACGAGGCCGTTCACGAGCGGGAGCGAACCGCCGCGTGGGGCAGGAAACCGCCAGGGTCGCCAGCGCTACTTCTTCGCGGCAGGCTTCTTCTTGTCCTGCTTGGGCTTCATGCTCTTCTTGTCGTTTTTCTGCGAGTTGTTGCCCTTGCCCATGGGTGAGCCTCCTGTGGCGGGTGTCGCTGGCCGGCGTCTCGATTGCCGAACTACTCGTTTAATCGGCAAAAACCCCGCCCCGCATTGAGTTCGATGCCATGCCGCGATCGCGCACTACACTGTCGGTGCCATGGAAACCCCAGATTCACCCGCATCCCCAGGTCAGGTCTGTGCGACCTGCCTGCACTGGCGACCCGAGAGGGCGGGCGAAAAGCTGCTCGGCTGGGGCCAGTGTCGGCGCATGCCCCCCACGATGCCGCCGATCCAGGAGGACAAGCTCGTGCACGTCGGGCTCTGGCCTCATACTCGCGAGGGCGAATGGTGCGGGGAATGGGCGGAGGTCCGCGGCCCGGGCGAGCAGGCGGAGGTTCCGGTCTTCCGAGCAGGGGCCATGAAATGAGGGTCCATCCGGCTTTTCCGTGGGTGATCGGGGCCGCACGACGGCCGATCGCTCCCGGAGGCCGGAATGGTGTTCGACGTCCATTCACGTCGACGTGCAGCACGGCGAGGGTTGCCGCTGCTGAGTTGCCACGATCACGCTCGCGATCCAGATGGAGCGGTTCGTGATCGAGGTTTTGCAGGCGTGCCAGACGGCGAAAGGAGCCTGGCAACTTCGCGGATCACGCCTCGCCCCATGAAAATCAGGGATGGATCGAAATGAAAAACCCCGCAGGCTGGAGAGCCTGCGGGGTCGTGCGTGCTTCGTGTCCGTCGCCGGACCCGATTACGGCAGGATGACGGCGTCGATCACGTGGATCACACCATTCTTCGCCTTGATGTCGGTCTTCACGACATTGGCGAGACCCGTGGCGGTGCCGACTTTGACTCCGCCGACCGTGGAGACCTTCACCACCTTGCCTCCGGCAGTCTTGGCTTCGGTCAGCTTCACCACGTCCGCGGCGTAGACGTTGCCCGGGACGACATGGAGGAGCAGGATTTCCTTGAGCTTCTCCTTGTTCTCCGGCTTCAGCAGGTTCTCCACCGTTCCGGCGGGGAGCTTGGCGAACGCCTCGTCCGTCGGCGCGAAGACCGTAAAGGGGCCGTCTCCCTTGAGTGTCGCGACCAGATCCGCCGCGCCCAGTGCGGCGGCGAGCGTCTTGAATGTCCCGGCTCCCACGGCCGTGTCGACGATGTCCTTGGGTGCTTCGGCATACACCACCTGCTGCACGACGTGCTCGGAAATGATCCGCTCGTGCATGACGGCGGGCTGCGCGGCATAGACCCTGTGGGTCGATGTCGTCGCATTTCGCGAGCCCTTGCAAGGTGCTGCGGAAGCGACCGAGGCCGACACGATGGTGAGGCCAACTGCGGCGGCGCCCGTCGCCATACGAAATATTCTCATGAGTGATCCCCTGGAAACGATGGTACTTTCAAACGTCGCAGAACTGTAGCCGCATGCATCGATTGGGCAAGCGACGACAGCTGCAGTCCGATGGCTTCTTCCCACTGCCGCAGCGCGACAGGCCGTGGAAAAGGGTGACGTCGGGGATGTGTTCCGGCGGGGCGTGATTGATGTTCGCTGCTCATGCCATATGGAGTCGGGTAGGCTACTCCGACGACCGCCTCTCCATCACCGCCGACCGGTCAGGTTTGTGCGACGTGCGGCTATTGGAGGCGGGAGGCGGTTGGCGACAAAGTCGTCGGCTGGGGGCAGTGCCGGTCAGGCATGAGTCAGGCGATTCAGCTCGTGCAACTGTCAGGATGCCCTGACGCGGACTGCACCGCGGACCCGAGGGCGGGGCCCCGACACGCTGATGTGGACGTCGCAGCCGAGTCGAGCGAGGAAGCGGAGGAGTCGGTCGCTTGAAAACCCTTCGAGGCGACCGTTCATGAGTGCCGAAACCTTCGGCTGACCGATGCCGAGAGCCTTGCCCGCTGCAGCCTGGGTGAGCCCCTTCAACTGGATGACCTTCAGGATCTTGGCGGCAAGCTTCGTCTTGGCCAGCGCCAAGCCGGGATTCGGAACACCGATGTCGGCGAACACATTGCCGCTGCCGTGCTCAATACGATCGGTCATCATGGCCTTACCCTTTCGTGGCCTGGCGGTAGGCGGTGACTGCGGTCGCAAGTCGCCGCTTGATGATGGCGACGTCCGCCCGCGGCGTCGCGCTGCCCGACTTGGACTTCTTTTGGAACGCATGCAACACGTAGATGGCTTTGGGGAACGCGATCGTGTAAACGGTTCGAAATGCGTTGCCCTCGTGCTCGACGACGATCTCCAGAACGCTCGCACCGCCGAACCCACCCAGTGGATCGGCCTGACTCCTCCGCAATCATGAGGTGAATTGATCATCGTTTTATCCCTTTTGTGGGATGTCGCGTCAATCCGGCTGGCGAGGCCGATGGATACGGTACATGAGTACATGTTTATGGCGTGGTCAAGTTATAGTCGGCGCGATTCCGGAGGCCGCAATGCTCGGTCGCCGGCGGCGGTTTCACTCGGACCCCCGTCGATCGCGTGCTTTCCGGGCCCTTTCCCCGCCGCCGTAGAATGTGGCATGTCCGATCCCAAGACGCTTCTGATCTGCGCGTCGCTTCATCACCGCAATACGGCCCTGGTGGCCCGGCGCATCGCCGACGTGCTCCGCGGCGACGTGCGTTCGACTGCCGAGGTTTCGTCCTCGAGCCTCGCCGACTACGACCTCGTCGGGTTTGGTTCGGGTGTCTACTACGGCCGGTTTCACGAGTCGCTATGGGCGTGGGTGCGCGGCCTGCCGGACAGGAATCTCGACCAGGGCCTCGACCGCAAGCCGGCCTTCGTGTTTTCCACGTCGGGGCTCTCGTGTCTCTGGAAGCTCTGGCACGGGCCCTTCACGAAGGAGCTCGCCCGCAAAGGCTTCGACGTCGTGGGGGAATTCCACTGCCGGGGCTTCGACAGCTGGGGGCCGCTGTGGCTGGCGGGAGGGATTAATCGCCGGCATCCCGACGACCGCGACCTGGATCGGGCCGCCGAGTTTGCCCGCCGGGTGAAGGGTGCGGTCGCCATTCCGGCCGTTGGGTGACTCGCGCCTGGGGCGCGGCGGCGATCGCCGTCTTGCTTCCGGCCGCGAGCAGGCCCATAACCATGCGGACCGGGGGAGGCGAAGCAGTACGTTTGCCCATCGGCATCTGAGCGTTCATAATAACGCCGCGAGCGCAGCCCGCGGGCCGCGCACCTGAACGAAACGGATCAAGCGTGGGAAAGACACTCGATCGCCGGACCGGGCTCAAGCAGATCGCCGACGAGCTGGGCATCTCGATGATGACGGTGTCGCGGGCGCTCAATGGCCGCGGCGACGTCGCCGAGGCGACGCGGCTCCGGGTGCTCAAGGCCGCCAAGCGGCTGAAATACCGCCCCAACCGGCTCGTGCACGCGCTCAAGAGTGGCCGCAGCCGCACCGTGGGCGTGATGATTTCCGTGTGGCTGTCGTTCAACGCCAAGATCATCCACGGCATTCACGACCTGCTGGCCGAACACAACTGCCTGCCGGTGCTCCATTTTCACGGCGAAGGGCCGCATGCCAACCGCGACGAGGCGGAACTCGAATACCTCCATCGCCTCCTCGACCAGCGGGTTGACGGCATCATCTTCTGGCCGTCGGATGAGACGGTCTCTCAGATCTACCTCAAGGAGGTGTGGGAGCGGGGCGTGCCGCTGGTCGCCGTCGATCGGCGTCTGCCGCTGACGAAGGCCGACTTCAGCGGCAGCGACGACGTGGCCGGCGGCCGGCTCGTCGCCGAGCACCTTCTCGCGCTGGGGCACCGCCGGCTCGGGCTCATCACGGGAGAGTCGTGGGTTTCCACGTACGCCGACCGCAGGCAGGGATTCGAGCAGGCCCTTGCCACAGAGCCACGGGCCGATCTCTCCGTCGCCGAGTGCACCGATGTCGATTCCGGGCCTGCGGCCCGGGCGATGCTCGCACGGCCCGATCGCCCCACGGCGATCGCCGTGCCCAACGACCGGATGGCGCCGCCGATCTACGAGGCGGCCCAGTCCCTCGGACTGAAAGTGGGCCACGATCTCTCCGTGATGGGCTTCGGCGCGCTCGAGGAAACGAAATGGCTCAGGCCACGACTGGCCACCGTGGATCAGAAGCCGTATGAGATCGGCCGCGCAGCAGCTGGCTTGTTGCTTGACCGGATCGAAGGCCGTGTGGCGACGGCGAAGCCGAGGGTGGCCCGGGTGGTGCCCGAGATCGTGGGCCATGAATCGGCGCAACGCACGTCATGGGGCAGCTGACGGGGCCTGCGGCACCGATGCCGCGCGTTTCGTCTCGATCGCCGAGCCTCGAGGAACAACTGCGATGAACTTCACGAAGAACTTCAAAAGCTCTTGCGGTGGGGTGTGTGGCTTCGTCACGGTGTGGCTCATGGGGGCGGCACTGGCGGCGGAAGTGCACGTCAGTCCGGCCGGCGACGACGCCAATCCGGGCACGCTGGAGCGTCCGCTGGCGACGGTGGCCGCGGGGCAGCGGGCGGCGCGGAAATCCCCGGCCACCACCGTGCTGTTGCATGCCGGTGTGTACTACCTGCCGGAGACGATGGTGCTCACAGCGGATGATTCCGGGACGACATTCGCTGCGGCCGGGGGCGACGAGGTGGTGATCAGCGGCGGCGCAAAACTGACGTTGAACTGGCGGCCGACCGGAGACGGCGTGTTCGAGGCCACGACGCCGGCGGGCCTGACGATCGACCAACTGTTCGTCAACGGTCAACGGCAGCGCATGGCCCGATACCCGAACTTCGATCCGAAACTGCGGCCGTACGGAGGCTATTCCGCCGACGCCTTCGGGCCGGAACGAGCCTCGCGGTGGGCCAACCCGGCCGGTGGTTTCATTCACGCCATGCACTGGGCCCACTGGGGCGGCTATCACTTCCGAATCACCGGCAAGAACGAGAAGGGCGAAGTCGTTTTCGAGGGGGGTTGGCAGAACAATCGCCGGTCCCAGATGCACGACATCCACCGCTATGTGGAAAACATCCGCGAAGAACTCGATGCGCCCGGCGAGTGGTTTCATGATGCCGCCACGAGCACGCTCGCGTATTTCCCTCCGCCAGGCACGGACATCGAGTCCGCTTGCGTCGAAGTCGTCCGGCTCCGGCATTTGATCGAGTGTGACGGCGCCGCTCGCGTCACGCTTCGCGGCCTGACGTTTCGCCACGCGGCACGGACCTTCATGGACGTCAAGGAGCCGTTGCTCCGCAGCGACTGGACGATGTATCGCGGCGGCGCCCTGGTGTTTCGGCACGCGGAAGACTGCACCGTCGAAGACTGCGATTTTGACGAACTGGGCGGCAATGCGATCGTCGTCACCGGCCGCAACCGTCGCATCCGCATCGTCGGCTGCGACATCCACGGGACGGGCGCGAGCGCCGTGGCCTTCGTCGGGGATCCCAGGGCCGTGCGGAATCCGCTGTTCGAATACGGCCAGCGGCAGCGGTACGCCGACATCGATCTGACGCCCGGCCCGAAGACCGACGACTTTCCCGCCGACTGTGTCGTGGAAGACTGCCTGATCCGCCGTGTCGGCACCGTCGAGAAACAGGCTGCCGGCGTGCAGATCTCCATGTCGCAGGGGATCACCGTGCGGCACTGCTCGATCTACGAAACCTCCCGCGCCGGCATCAACATCAGCGAGGGAACCTTCGGAGGCCATGTCGTCGAGTTTTGCGACGTGTTCGACACCGTGCGGGAAACGGGCGACCACGGCAGCTTCAACGCGTGGGGCCGCGACCGGTTCTGGGGGCTGGAGGCCGCCCCCGCCGCGGAACTGCCGACGTTGGCCTTGCTGGACGCCGTGAAGCCGACCGTCATCCGCAACAGCCGTTGGCGGTGCGACCACGGCTGGGACGTGGACCTCGACGACGGCTCGTCGAACTACGAGATCCACGGCAATCTCTTTCTGCACGGCGGCCTGAAGCTCCGCGAGGGCTTCCACCGCCGCGTCTGGAACAACATCGCCGTTGACAACAGCCTCCACCCGCACGTCTGGTACGAGAACTGCGGCGACGTCGTGACCAGGAACATCTGGATGGGGGCCTACCGTCCGGCCCTCATGCGGGAGGGAACGTGGGGGCAGGAGGTCGACCACAACCTCTTCACCACGACCGAGGCCCACCGCACGCGGTTCGCTGCCCACGGCTGCGACGCACATTCCCTCGTCGGCGATCCGCTGTTCGTGGATCCCGCCAACGGCGACTACCGCGTCAAGGATGGGTCGCCGGCCCTGAAACTCGGCTTCGAAAACTTCCCGATGGATCGCTTCGGCGTGCAGCGACCGCGACTGAAAAGAATCGCCCGGACTCCACAGCTTCCTGGCCATTCCAGTCCGTCCAACCCGATCGCGCCCGCCGCCGGCCTGCCCCCGGTCATTCATCACTGGCAGGGGGTGCCGGTGAGGGAACTCTATGGCGAGGAATACTCGGCCTTCGGCGTCAGCCGTGAGTCCGGCGGTGTCCGCGTGCTGAAAGGGACGATCGGTGACATCCACTCGGGGGACCTGATCCAAAGCATCAATGGCCAGGCGGTCAGGAATGTCACCGACTTGCTCCAGCGGCAAAACGCCGCTGCCGGCCTGCCACTGGTCGTCGGCATCGTGCGGGGACAGATGCCGAAGGAGGTGCGACTGGAGGCCTACACGTTCGTGGTCGAGGAGACGGCCGCGCCGAAGGGTGGCGTCGCCATCCGGGGCCTGCTCACGCGGCCGGCGACGACCAACGAGCCGGTCGCTTCGCTCTTCGACGGCCGGCTCGCGAACAACTATGGTCCGGTTTTTTCGAACGGCGTCGCTGGCGGTATGTACAAGGTGGATCTGGGTGAGCCGGTCAGCGTGGCCCGGATCACGACGTGGTCGGTCAATCACAAAGGCAATCGCGGACCGCAGCGGTTCATGGTCTTCGGCAGCGACGCCGCCGGAGACCCCGGCTGGGATCCGTCGGCGTTGACTCCGATCGCCGAGGTCGACACGACCGGCCAGTCCGCCGCGCGGTCGTGCGGCACCGGCATCGGTCGCGCGGGCGGCGGGCCGCTCGGAATGTTCCGCTGGTTGGTATGGGTGACACAGCCCGTGACATCAGCCGGCGAGAACACGGCGTTCCAGGAATTCGAAATCCAGGCG
>Ga0214917_10001345_pt1 | contig 31680 bp, 28 predicted proteins | sample LL_1208_BB_MetaG_FD_177983 | JGI IMG/M metagenome (GOLD analysis project Ga0214917, IMG submission 177983) | Freshwater microbial communities from Lake Lanier, Atlanta, Georgia, United States - LL_1208_BB | ecosystem: Environmental > Aquatic > Freshwater > Lake | place: USA: Georgia | collected... | reverse complement strand
GAATTACGGCGCAATCGGGGGTAAATGTGCCACCAATAGCCCCGCGCATATGGACTCGAGAGCGCACCTCCTCTTTACTTAGCATCGCCACATCATCGGTTACTGTTTCGCGCAAGCGAGAGAGTTGAGCTTTATTACGTGCGATGGTCAGAGTTCCACTTTTTACAAAGCCACTCTCGGGGGAGTATTGATGCGCAAATGAGCCAATCTCTTCAATCGAAGTTAATAAGTGCGGGCGAACCAGTTCATATCCCGCAGTAGTGGGATAAAGCGCAGAGCACCAGCCACCATTTCTACCACTTGCACCAAAACCAATACGTTCGGCCTCGAGAATGAGGATTCGAAGGGAGGGATCGAGAGTTTTTAAATAATATGCAGCCCAGAGTCCGGTAAATCCACCGCCAACAATGACGACATCCGCATCAACTGCGTTACTTAGCCACGGGCGCTCCTTTTCGTCATAGACGAGGGTGTCGCTCCATAGATTCATGTTCGGCCTTCAGGCCACTCCTTGAGATAGTCAGGGAGCGGGTGTTCGATAGTCATCCGCGGATCTGGAATGGGAGCACCGTATCGATGCTCAATCGGAATATTTCCCGCCCACACTGGCCAGCTGAGATCCTCTTCGCTATCTGCTGGAAATTTAAAAGAGATTTTCACGCTCGCTTCTTCCAGTGAAAGGCGCAGGATGCTGGTCTGTTTAATCTCCTGATCATTCAGCGGTCGAAGCGACGAACGGCGACCGGGAAGTAAGTGATCAGTAAGCGCATCGAACGCGCGCACTTTCTCGTCACCCTCAAGTTCAACGGCAGTTCCGAGAACTAATGCGCTTCGATAGTTCATCGATGATTCAAAAGCAGAGCGAGCAAGGACGAGCGCATCCAGGTGTGTTACTGAGACAGCGCAAGGCGCGCCACTTGCAAGTGTTTTAAAGAGTCTCGAAGCTTTGGAACCGTGAAGCAAGAGCCAATCCCCATCACGGGCGATTGCCACCGGAATAACAAAAGGTTGGCCATCTTGGATAAATCCCACATGGCCAACGAGAGCAGCATCAAGAATCTGATAGAGAATTTCTCTATTTTTAATCTCTTTATGCGGTACTCGGTGGAGCGTAGTTCTTTTAGTGGCGCCAAGCGGCGTGTTCGAAGTTTCCATTAGAAAATCAACTCGCACGCTTCGGTGAGAACTGAGCGAAGAATTCCTTCAATCTCATCAAAGTGAGTTTGATTGGCAATCAATGGGGGTGCGAGTTGTATGACCGGGTCGCCACGATCATCGGTGCGGCAATATAAGCCAGAGTCATAGAGTTTCTTGGAGAGGAATCCGCGGAGTAATTTCTCGCTCTCATCAGCGTTAAATGTTTCGCGCGTGGAGCGATTTTTCACCATCTCGATTCCATAGAAGAAACCAGCGCCACGAACATCACCGACGATAGGTAAGTCGTAAAGCTTCTCAAGCGTTGCATAGAAGTTTCCTTCATTTGCCAAGACATGCTCGTTAATTTTTTCTTTCTCGAAGATATCAAGGTTTGCTAACGCAACCGCAGCACCAACAGGGTGGCCACCGAAGGTAAAGCCATGAAGGAATGCATTGTTATCTTTGAGGAAAGGTTCATATAATTTATCGCTGGCAATCATGGCTGCCATCGGAAAGTATCCCGAAGTCATGCCTTTGCCACAGGTAATGATGTCTGGAGTGATTCCATAGAGGCGAGATGCAAAGTAATCGCCAATGCGACCGAAACCAGTAATAGTCTCGTCGCAGACCATCATGACATCGTATTTATCGCAGATCTCCCTAACTCGTTCTAGGTATCCAGGTGGTGGCGGAAAGCATCCACCAGAATTTTGCACCGGCTCGACAAAGACTGCAGCAACCGTGTCTGGACCTTCAAAGTTAATCATCTCTTCAATGCGGTTAGCTGCCCACTGGCCAAACTCCATGTAATCATCGCGATGATTTAGCGGCGCGCGATAAAAGTTGGTATTGGGCACTTTGAAATGTCCAGCAATCAGTGGTTCGAAATATTGTTTCGCTGCGGGAATTCCCGTGATGGAGAGAGCCCCTTGAGTCGTGCCATGGTAAGCAATCGAGCGGGAAATGACTTTATGTTTAAGCGGTTTGCCAGTCATCTTGAAGTACTGCTTAATTAATTTGATAGCGCTCTCAACCGATTCGCCACCAGTTGCCGAGAAGAAGACGTGATTTAAGCCCTTAGGGGTAAATGAGGTTAAGCGTTCGGCAAGTTCAATTGCCGGGGGATTGGCATAACCCCAGAGTGGAAAGAACGAGAGTTGTCGCATCTGTTTTGCAGCAGCTTCGACTAACTCTTCTCTGCCATGTCCAATCTGCACGGTGAAGAGTCCAGCAAGGCCATCAAAAATCTTTTTATCGCGATCATCCCAAATGTAAACACCCTCACCGCGAGTGATGATTGGAATAGCGCCACCTTGCTGGTAATTACCCATTCGCGAAAAGGCCAGCCAGAGATTCTGCTTCGCACGCTCTGACCAATTCTCGTGATGATCATCATCGTGATAAAGGATTACGTCGGCTTCACTTGTTGTTGCCATGAATTATGTTCCCCAGTTATATAGTTGTTTTTGTAGCTTGAGATAGACGAAGCTTTCGGTACTTCGTACTGTTGGTATTGATCTGATTCGTTGAAGTAATTCAAGAAGATGTTCATCATCATCGCAGATTGCTTCGACAAGGATGTCAAAGTTTCCTGCAGTAACAACCACATAATCCACTTCACGGTATTTGCCCAAGTGATCCGCGACGGTGGTGATATCGTCTTCTACGCGCACGCCAATCATCGCCATGCGAAATGATCCGACGGTTAGCGGATCAGTGACCGCGACAATCTGAATCACACCAGAGTCAACGAGCTTCTGCACTCGCTGTCGAACTGCTGCCTCCGAAAGCCCGACCGCGGCGCCTATTGCTGCGTAAGGCTTGCGGCCATCGCCCTGTAGCTGCTCGATGATTGCCTTTGAGGCATCATCAAGGTGTACCGAGCGGTTCTTTTGACGCATGAGCCCCACCCTCTCATGCCTAGTGGGGCGCTCGCAACTGAATCCGAAGTTTTGCGAGGAAATTTCTACGATATTCGTAGATTTCTTGCCAAAAACTAGGCCAAATCGTAGATTTTCGCCCCGCCACTTGTAGCTCTGCTCTAGCCCTCCATTGCCGTGGCGCGTACGCTGACGGCCATGAAAACCCTCACCAATTTCATCAATGGCAAAAGCGTTCCCTCCGCTTCAGGAAAAACCCAAGATCTGATTAACCCCGCTACTGGCGAAGTCTTCGCCAAAGCGCCGGTCTCTAATCAAGCGGATGTCGATGCAGCAATGAATTCGGCTGCAGCAGCATTTGAAGAGTGGCGAGATTCAACTCCCGGTGAGCGACAGAGGGCAATTAATAAAATTGCAGATGCCATCGAAGCGCGTTCAGAGGAATTAATTGGAATTGAATCAGAGAACACTGGTAAACCGATTGCGGTCACGCGACAAGAAGAGATTGGTCCGATGCTTGATCAGATTCGCTTCTTCGCTGGCGCTGCTCGAAATCTAGAGGGTCGCTCTGCGGCAGAGTATGTAAAAGGACATACCTCATTTATCCGTCGTGAACCTATTGGCGTCTGCGCGCAAGTAACTCCATGGAACTACCCAATGATGATGGCCGTTTGGAAATGGGCGCCAGCAATTGCAGCGGGAAATACCGTTGTGCTTAAACCAAGCGATACCACTCCAGTCTCAACCTTATGGATGGCGGAGTTAATGCAGGAGTTTCTCCCTGCAGGCGTTATCAACGTAATTACTGGAGATCGCGATACGGGTCGCGCACTCGTTGATCATGAGATTCCGCAATTTGTTTCGATCACTGGCTCGGTTCGCGCAGGAATGGAAGTTGCCAAAGAGGCAGCTAAAGATTTAAAAAAGGTTCACTTAGAACTCGGTGGTAAAGCGCCAGTTGTAATTTTTGATGATGCCAACCTTGAAGCGGCGTGTGAATGGATTGCGGTCGCCGGTTATTTCAATGCGGGACAAGATTGCACTGCAGCAACGCGCGTTATCGTTGAGGCAAGCGCATATGACGATGTCGTAGCGCTACTCACCGAACAAGCAAAGAACAACATCAAAGTTGGTTCTCCAGATGAAGATGTATTGGTGGGCCCAGTTAATAACGCCAATCAACTTGCCCGGGTACAAGGCTTCTTAGACCGAACTCCAGCACATGCTCGAGTCACAGCGGGTGGAACTCAAATCAAGCGACCTGGCTATTTCTGGACGCCGACGGTGGTGGCAGATCTCAAGCAAGATGATGAAATGATTCAAAATGAAATCTTTGCTCCGGTCATCACAATCCAGAAATTCGCAGATGAGGCAGAGGCGGTCCGAATGGCGAATGGTGTGAAATATGGCCTCGCTTCAAGCGTCTGGACCAAGGACCATGGCCGTGCAATGCGAATGGCAAAAGCCTTTGATTTCGGCTGCGTCTGGATTAACACCCATATTCCGATGGTGGCGGAGATGCCTCATGGTGGTTTCAAGCACTCTGGATATGGAAAAGACTTGTCGAGCTATGGATTCGAGGATTACACCCGAATTAAGCATGTAATGACTAATCTACAGGCATAGTCGAAATACTTACTGCCGCCGCCAACTCTATATCTGAAGGAGCACGGAATGAATGAAAACCTTTCGCCAGAGACGCGAGCGCTGATCCGCGCACAACTTACTCGTCGTCGTTTCCTTGCTGGTGCAGGCGCTGTTGGCGCAACTGCAGTTCTTGCTGCATGTGGTGGTTCGAAAGAAGAAGCAGGAAGCGCAAGTGAGAGCGCCAGCGCCGATACATCAGGAACAGTCCGCTGGGCTAACTGGCCTGCATATTTAGATTTCGATGCAAAATCCAAAAAGTATCCATCCTTGGAAACATTTATTGCCGCCTCCGGAATTAATGTTGTCTATAAAGAAGATGTCAATGACAACGATGAGTTCTACGGAAAAGTCCAAGGGCAGTTAAAAATTGGAAAAGATATTGGATATGACATTGTCACATTGACTGACTGGATGGCAGGTCGATGGATTCGTTTAGGATATGCACAAGAATTCGATGAAGGTGCGATTCCAAATAAAGAGAATATTCTCCCCACTCTTGCAAATGTAGGTTTTGATCCTGGACGAAAGAGTTCTTTGACGTGGCAATCAGGTTTTGCCGGCTTTGGGTGGAACAAAGAGCTTGTCCCCGGCGGGATTAAGAGCATTGATCAATTATTCGATAAGAAATATAAGGGTCGAATTGAAGTGTTGAGCGAGATGCGCGACACGATGGGCATCATCATGCAATATCAGGGCGTTGATCCTTCGCAGCCATTTACTGAAGATCAATTTATGAATGCGATTGCTTTCCTCGAGAAGCAAGTCTCAGATGGCATGATTCGCCAAGTTAAAGGAAACGATTATCTTGAAGATTTGGTCAATGGCGATGCTGTGGCAGTGATTGGTTGGTCAGGTGACATCTTCTCTCTTGCCAATGAGAACGATGACAAGTTCGCCTTTGCAATCCCTGAATCTGGCGGAACGCTGTGGAGCGATAACACCATGATTCCAACAACGTCAAAGAATAAGAAAAATGCTGAGGCTGTTATCAACAACTATTACGACCCTGCAGTAGCTGCACAAGTTGCTGCATTCGTTAATTACATCTGTCCGGTAGTGGGCGCACAGGCAGAGATGGAGAAAATTGACCCAACTTTGGCTAAGAGCCCATTTATCTTCCCTGATGATGCAACGCTTGCCAAGGTAAAAGTCTTCCGTCCACTCTCACCAGAAGAAGAGACAACTTTTGGTGAAGCGTTCGCAGCTGCTTCCGGAAATTAGTTATGGTTGATGCCGCCGCTTCGGCAACGGGTGATTTACAACTCCGTAATATTCGGAAAGAATTTGGCGACTTCGTTGCAGTTGAAGATTTAACGCTTACCATCCCGAAAGGTTCATTCTTCGCGTTGCTAGGCCCTTCAGGGTGTGGCAAAACAACGACCTTACGGATGATTGCCGGGTTGGAAGAACCAACCGCGGGATCTATTTCGATTGGTAATACCGACATTACTGATACCAAATCGTATCGCCGGCCGGTAAATACCGTCTTTCAAAACTATGCGCTTTTCCCGCACCTCACCATCTTTGAAAATGTGGCTTTTGGCCTTCGTCGCCGAGGAATTAAAGAGGTACAGGAAGCGGTAGCGAAAGTACTGGCGCTCGTTGAGTTGGCACATTTGAAAGACCGTAAACCAGCACAGCTATCGGGTGGGCAGCAACAGCGCATTGCTGTTGCGCGCGCAATAGTAAATCGCCCAGCGCTTCTGCTCCTTGATGAACCTCTTGGTGCGCTAGACCTTAAGTTGCGTCGCCAAATGCAAATTGAACTCAAGTGGATTCAAACTGAAGTTGGTATCACATTCGTGCACGTTACCCATGATCAAGAGGAAGCCATGACGATGGCCGACACCATTGCAGTTATGAATAAAGGTCGGATTGAGCAGATGGGTTCACCAGTTGACCTATATGAGAATCCAGAGACTGTCTTTGTTGCTAACTTCCTTGGTCAATCTAACTTAATCGAAGCCGCTGTGAGTTCTAATTCTGGCGCTGAAACTTCAGTGGATGTTCACGGAAATCGAATTCTTCTTCCCTCTTCGCGAAATAAAACATCAAAGAGTTCAGCACTTGTTGGTATTCGACCAGAGAAAATAAACATTCATTCCGCCGAAAGTGTCAGTGGGAAAAATGTACTTCACGGCGGAGTTGTCACAGATATTTCCTTTGTTGGAGTGAGCACTCAGTACCTCGTAGAGATGCCGTGGAAGCAAGAGCTTATGGTTTTTGAACAGAACGATGGCGGCGCACCAAATATTCGTAAAGGTGACCAAGTTTCCCTCTCCTGGGAGCCACATTTCACCTTTGCACTCGATAGCGAGAAGTAAATGGCGATTGCTCACGTTTCGCCAAGCACAACAGCGCACGGAAAACCTGAGCGTACTGGTCGGAAAATTCCTTATTTACTCTTACTGCCTGGACTTCTCTGGCTAACAGTTTTTTTTATTCTGCCACTGGTAAATCTCGCTGAAACTTCGACTAAGACCAGGGCGGTTTCTCAAGAGACCGGAGAATTTGTTCAAACTTGGCGCTTTGCCAATTACATCGACGCTTTTATCGAGTACCAGCCGCAATTCACGCGATCATTTATCTACGCATTTTTGGCCACGCTTTTAGCGCTAGCAATTTCCTACCCACTTGCTTATGCCATCGCATTTAGAGCTGGAAAGTATAAAAATATTTTATTGGTCTTAGTTATTGCGCCTTTCTTTACATCATTCCTGCTTCGAACAATTGCCTGGAAGCAGATTTTGGGTGCAGAAGGACCTGTGGTTTTTGTACTTCGCGCCCTACACATCATTGGGCCAGATACAACAATTACCGCAACGTCATTCGCTGTTGTGATGGGTATGACCTATAACTTTCTGCCATTTATGACGCTACCTATTTATGCAAGCTTGGATCGAATAGACCCTCGCCTATTGGAGGCATCTGGCGATCTCTACGCCAACGGTTTCACAACTTTTCGTAGAGTGACAGTGCCACTCTCTATGCCCGGAGTAGTTGCCGGCACCTTACTGACATTTATTCCCGCGGCAGGTGATTACGTCAACGCTGCGATTTTGGGTAACCCCACTACCAAAATGATTGGCAACGTGATTGACTCGCGATTCTTCCGAATTGTGGACTACCCAACGGCGGCGGCCCTGTCATTTACCTTAATGGCGGTAATTCTCATTCTGGTCACCGTTTACATTCGTCGTTCAGGAACGGATGAACTGGTATGAACGCGGTAACCAAGTGGTTCTCTCGTAACCTGATTCGTATTTATGCAGCGCTTGCATTTATCTATCTTTTTATTCCCGTGGCGTACACGATGGCATTTTCATTTAACGATGCCGGTAAACGTAATCTGATTTGGGTTGGTTTCACTTTGAAGAATTGGGCGAATCCCTGCGGTGCGCCCGAAGTATGTACTGCTCTCGGAAACTCACTAAAGATCGGTGCGATCTCTACATTGGTGGCAACCGTTTTAGGGACGATGATTGCATTCGCGCTTGGACGTTATAAGTTCGCTGGTCGAGGCGGTACCAATCTTCTTATTTTCTTACCCATGGCAACCCCTGAAATTGTTCTTGGCGCTTCGCTCTTAGCGATGTTTCTCAATCTCGGCATAAATCCAGGCTTTTGGCCAACGGTGATTGCGCACATCATGTTCTGTATCTCATTTGTGGTGGTGACGGTGAAAGCGCGAGTTGCTAGCCTTGATCCAAAACTTGAAGAAGCGGCGCGTGATTTATATGCAAATGAATTCGAAACTTTCCGAAGAGTAACTTTTCCTTTGGTCTTACCTGGCATTGCCGCAGCAGCGCTCCTTGCCTTCTCGCTTTCGTTTGATGACTTCATCATCACTAACTTCAACTCAGGGACCGTCTCGACATTTCCCAAATTTGTCTGGATCTCGTCAGCGCGTGGCGTTCCAGCTCAAGCAAACGTCATAGGTTCAGCGATGTTCCTCATCGCGTTGGCGATAGTTATCGCCGCGCAAGTAGTTGGTCGTGCAAAAGCGAAGAGAAGCCGATAGGCTTAGCGCAAGCCATTACGAAGAACTAACGGAAAGTACGTTGGGGTAATGGGGTAGGACTCCGGAGGACCCGGGCCCGCTGTAATTAGATGTTAAGGGGTGAATCCGGCGTGTAGCCGGATATATCGATGGCCACCATCGACCCACGAATCGTTCGCCACCTCAAAGATGCACAGCCGGATTTATATTGGCTCGATGCCGACCCATTAGAGCCAAGCGCCCACTCCGCGTTATTTGGCGAGGTACATGCAGATTTAGCAATTGTTGGGGCGGGGTATACCGGCTTATGGACAGCGCTCCTTGCAAAAGAGAAACATCCTGATTGGCGAGTAATCATTATTGAGATGCGCGAAACAGGCGCAGGCGCATCGGGGCGTAATGGTGGATTCTGTAATTACTCGTTAACTCACGGTTGGACAAATGGCAAGCGGCGCTTTCCTGATGAGATGGAAGTGATTTCCCGTTTAGGTCGAGAGAACTTAGAGGCAATTGAAGAGACCATCAAACGCTATGACATTCAATGCAATTGGGAGTGGACCGGTGAACTGCGCGTTGCAATTGAGCCCTGGCAATTAGAGGGAATGCGCGAAGAGGCAGATGAGCGCAATCGTATTGGCGATGATGTTGAGTTTCTTGAAAGAGATGCAGTGCAAGCGAGAGTCCACTCACCAATTTACGAAGGTGGGTTATTTGATCATGATGGAACTGCCTTAGTTGATCCGGCGCGACTAGTGTGGGGATTAGAGCGAGCATGCCTCTCCCTTGGAGTGCAAATTTTTGAAAATTCCCAAGTTCAGTGGTTAGAGAATAAGGAAGATAGCGTCTTGCTCCATACCGCATATGGCTTTGCAAAGGCGCCACGAGTTGCTCTTGCGACCAATGTTTTCCCATCACTTCAGAAGAAATTGAAAAAATATGTTGTTCCAGTTTATGACTACCAAATCGTCACTGAACCACTAACGAAAGAACAGTTGCAGAGCATCGGTTGGGCAGAGCGCGAAGGTATTTCAGATTCGGGCCATCAATTCCATTACTACCGATTAACCGATGACAATTGCATCGTCTGGGGTGGCTGGGATGCTATTTACAATTTCCGTGGTCGCGTTGCGCGCGAGTACGAATTTCGCCCAGAGACTTACGTGAAATTGGTTGATCATTTCTTGAAAACATTCCCACAGCTTGAGGGGATCAAATTTACCCATGCTTGGGGTGGTGCAATCGACACCTGCACCCGCTTCTCACCTTTCTGGAGGCTATCAAAAGATAAAAGAGTCGTGAGCGTCCTTGGTTACACCGGACTTGGGGTGGCAGCAACAAGATTTGGCGCGCAAGTTATGCTCGATCTTTTAGATGGTGAAGATAATGAACGAACGCGTTTAGAGATGGTGCGAAGGAAGCCGCTGCCTTTTCCACCTGAGCCATTCCGCTTCTTCTTTATTCAAATATCGCGCTGGTCTATCAATCGGGCAGATGAGAATGGCGGTAAGCGAAACCTCTGGTTACGAACCCTCGACCGCCTTGGCCTGGGTTTTGATTCGTAAGTTACCCTTCTCGTATGGCTAACCATGGAAATCTATACGGACCTGATTTCACCTTCCTTGGGATTGCGCGCTGCGATTTAGATGACCCGCAAAGTTTTGCCGGACTTGACGTAGTGATTGTTGGCGCACCAGTTGATAGTGGAACCTCGCACCGCTCGGGAGCGAAATTTGGCCCACAGGCAATTCGGATGGGTGATTACTTACCCCATGATGGGCAGCGACCACATTTAGCGTTACGGGTAGATGCGCTTAAAGATTTAAAAATTGCTGATGCTGGGGATTTATTGATGCCTCCTGGCAATTTGGAAGAATCGCTAAAAGTTCTCAAGGCGGCGACAGAGAAGATTTCCCGCGCAGGTGCGATTCCAGTTGTGCTGGGTGGTGATCATTCGATTGCCTCAGCGGATGTGGCAGGAATTGCTAGCCATCGCGGTAATGGCAAAATCTCCATGATTCACTTTGATGCGCATGCTGATACTGGCGATCTGCAAATGGGTGCGCTTGTCGGCCATGGAACGCCGATGCGTCGCTTAATTGAAGGTGGCTATGTGCGAGGCGATCGGTTCTTACAACTTGGCCTACGTGGCTATTGGCCTGATGAAGCAACTCTTAACTGGATGCGAAATCAAGGAATGCGTTCATATGAGATGACCGAAATTCATCATCGCGGATTGAGCACTGTCCTTGATGAATCATTCGCGACGCTGACCGATGGCTGTGATGGCGTTTTCCTCTCAGTAGATATCGATGTTGTTGATCCTGGTATGGCTCCCGGAACTGGCACGCCAGAGCCAGGAGGAATGACAAGTCGAGAACTTTTAGAATCAGTTCGTCGAATCTGTCTTGAATTACCAATTGTCGGAATTGATGTGGTCGAAGTAGCTCCACCATTTGATTCTGCAGATATCACGGCAATTCTTGCTAATCGAGTTGTGCTTGAAGCGTTAAGCGCAATTGCTAAACGAAAAATCGGGGCACCTTACTTGCCGACGCAAAATTTACTTGATCGATAGATCAACTAAATGGTGGCGAGCGCCTCTTCGAGAATTGATAGCGCCTCACGGAGTAGATGCTCAGGCATTACAAGTGGCGGTAGTAATCGAATTACATTGCTATATGTTCCAGCGGTAAGTAGTAGCACGCCTTTACCCTGACAATATTTCACAATTGCCTGCATCGCTGCTGAATTTGGCTCAGTGGTTCCCGGAACTACCAATTCGATAGCTTGCATCGCGCCACGACCGCGGACTTCACCGATAACTGGATATTTAGCAGCCATTGCGTTTAGTTCGCGCTCCATGATCGCTCCAATTTCGCGAGCTCGAGCTACTAGATTCTCCCGCTCAATCATTTCAATTGCACCAAGTGCAGCTGCGCAGGAGATTGGTGATCCACCAAAGGTGCCACCTAAACCACTGAGATGAACGCTGTCCATTACCTCGGCGCGACCGGTTAAGCCAGCAAGTGGCAGGCCTCCAGCAATACCTTTTGCAGTGGTAATCAAATCGGGAATTAAATTTTCATCTTCACAAGCGAACATTGCTCCGGTGCGAGCAAAACCAGTTTGGACTTCATCAGCAACAAATAGCGCACCGCTCTCGCGTGCAAACTTCGCCAGGCCGGGGAGAAACCCCTTCGGGGGTACAACAAATCCACCTTCACCTTGAATTGGTTCAATAACAATAGCGGCAACATTTTTTGCGCCGATTTCTTTCTCAATTTTGTGGGTGATCATATCCAGCGCTTCTTCAGCGCACTTCTCGGGATTGCCAACCCATCGGAATGGATAAGCCATTGGCATTCGATAAATTTCTGGAGCGAATGGACCAAAGCCTTCTTTGTACGGCATGTTCTTTGCCGTCATTCCCATAGTGAGATTTGTTCGGCCGTGGTAACCGTGCTCAAAGACGACTACTGCGCTCCGTTTTGTAAAGCTACGCGCAACTTTAATCGCATTCTCAACCGCTTCTGCTCCGGAATTAAAGAGTGCGGATTTCTTTTTATGTGTTCCGGGAGTTAGTCGGTTAAGCGCCTCGCAGACTTCGACATACCCTTGATAAGGGGCAACCATAAAACAGGTGTGGGTAAATGCATGTACCTGTTCCACTACTTTTTCGATTACTGCATCAGCAGAGTTACCAACATTGACTACTGCAATTCCAGCGCCCATATCGATAATTGAGTTTCCATCGACATCGACGATTACTCCACCACCAGCTTCCTTAACGAAAACGGGGATAGAGATACCAAGAGATGCTGAGACGGCTTCACTCCGGCGCGCAAGCAACTCTTGAGACTTTGGTCCAGGGATTGCAGTTTTAAGAATTCGCTCTTGTGGAAGTTGCGCTCTAGCCATACTAGAAGGGTACTCAAGGAGTCGTTTCGTCGCTAACTTTCGAGAAAATACACGATGATTACCTGCTTTTTAGGTCAAACCCAATCTTCTCCTAAACTTTCTGAGAGGATAGCGCCATGGCCTCTAGTCTACGTTCGGTCGTAATCTTGGGCGCTACTGGCTCAATTGGCCTCCAAGCGCTCGACCTATTAGCTGGCGCTCGAGATAAGTTCACTGTGACCGCCCTTGCGGCCGGTGGTCGAAATATTCCCTTACTCATCGAACAGGCAAAAAAATTTAACGTCGATGTGGTTGGGTGTGCGAAAGGTGATCGCGCGATACTACAAGAAGCGCTCCCTGGAGTTGAGGTTATTGTTTCTGAGCGCGCGGCAGAGGAGATTGCTGCAATTCCCGCCGATGTAACGCTCAATGCCATCACTGGCTCGATCGGTTTACGACCATCGTTAGCGGCCCTTAACGTGGGAAATACATTGGCATTGGCAAATAAAGAATCACTCGTTGCAGGTGGTCCGCTAGTAGTGAACTCTGCTAAACCCGGTCAACTCATTCCTGTTGATTCAGAGCACTCTGCACTTGCACAAGCGATGCGAAGTGGCGCTACAAATGAAATCTCGCGATTCATTCTTACCGCAAGTGGTGGTCCTTTCAGAAATAGAGAAGATTTAAGTGGTATCCGCGTTGATGAAGCGCTGAGTCATCCGACGTGGAATATGGGCCCAGTGGTCACTATTAACTCAGCCACGCTTGTTAATAAAGGTTTAGAAATAATCGAGGCGCACTATTTATTTAATTTCCCTCTAAAAAAAATCGAAGCGGTCATTCATCCACAATCTATTGTCCACTCCATGGTTGAGTTCTACGACGGTTCAGTTATTGCTCAAGCAAGTCCACCAAATATGGTCCTGCCTATTTCATTAGCTCTCAACTGGCCACATCGAATCCCTGGTGCAATCACGCCACTTGATTGGACTACCAGTCAGCAGTGGGAATTTGAACCAGTAGATACTTTGCGCTTTCCTGCCATTGATTTGGCGCGACGATGTGGTGAGGTTGGTGGCGGTGCTCCGGCGGTATTTAATGCTGCTAACGAAGAGGCGGTCGCTGCTTTCCTGGTGGAGAAGATCTCTTTCACCGATATCGTTGAGATTATTGATGAGGTCCTTGCGGACATTGGGGGAGATGCAAGCGCGCCTCTTCGCGATGTCGCTGATGTCAGCGCTATTGAAGAGAATGCGCGAGCGGTAGCACGCGAGAAAATTGCGGAGCGATGAGCGCTGTGATCTGCGCTGTGAACGGCACTAAGAGAGGACGGTTAAGAGGATGAGTAACTCCGGCTTGACCAGCCTGATTGGAATCTTGGCATTTGTAGCGGCAATGCTGCTCTCGATAATGATCCATGAGTGGGGCCATTTCATCACTGCTCGTAAGTACGGAATGAAAGTAACGGAGTTTTTCCTAGGCTTTGGTCCTCGACTTTGGTCAACAAAACGGGGCGAAACAGAATTTGGTATTAAAGCGCTTCCTGCCGGTGGTTATTGCCGAATCACCGGAATGACTCCGGTAGAACCAATCGCCGAGGAGGATTTACCTCGAGCGTTTTACAAATCAAGCGTTCCACAAAGATTAGTGGTTTTGGGAGCCGGTTCATTTCTCCATTTTATTCTTGCACTTCTGATACTTACTTTATTCTTTGCCGCAGTTGGAGTTCCCAAAGAATCAACGCGACTGAGCGAAGTGCTGCCATGTATCAAAAACTCTGCCACCGCTTGTACCAACCGCGATCCAGTCGCCCCGGCTTTTACTGCAGGGTTTCAAGCCGGCGATGATATTCGCGCCATTGATGGCAAAGCCATTACATCCTGGAGCGAAGTCGGAATGGCGATTCGAAAGAGCGTATCGAAAGAGTTGCGCTTTACCGTTCTCCGCGATGGCCAGACCCTCGATATCGAGGTGACGCCCATTAAATATCAGAGCGGTAATCAACGTGTTGGCATCATTGGAGTGATTAGCGAGCGGGTTAATGATCGATATCCACTTCACTCGGCAGTAGCAGCCTCAGTTCGTGAAGGTGGAAATATTGCGCTGGGAAGCCTGAAATCGCTCGTCGCGCTGCCGAGCAAAATTCCGGCGCTCTTTGGGGCAACCTTTGCTGGAGCTAAACGTGATCCCGAGGGGCTAGTTGGCGTTGTTGGTGTTGCTCGGGTAAGTGGTGAGGCGGCATCAAGTTCGGGCGGTTCGCCCTCAGAGAAAATTGGATTCTTTCTTGTAATTATTGCCAGCCTCAATATTTTTGTCGGGATTTTTAATCTCATTCCATTGCTACCGCTCGATGGTGGCCACATGGCGGTTGCTCTTTTCGATGGTTTCCGCCGCGCGAGAGCTCGACGACGTGGCCTGCCACAACCCGCGCCATTTGATGTAACGAAATTAACGCCTATCACTGTGGCGGTGATCGCAATTATGGCGACCCTCTCCGTTCTCTTGCTTTTTGCAGATCTTGTCAACCCCATTCGTCTTAATCAATAGCCTCCATGGCTAGGCTTAGGTGGCTGGAGGCTGGCGCCAGAAAATCAAAAAAATCGCGCAGAAAATCAGGAGGTACGGCAAGATAGGGGCATGGTTGATCTCGGAATGCCAGCGCCACTTCCCGCGCCTCTCGCCCCACGGCGCCAATCACGTCAGATCACATTAGGTTCTGTCCTGGTTGGTGGTGGTGCGCCGGTGAGCGTGCAATCCATGGCAACGACGCTAACTGCTGATGTCAACGCAACGCTCCAACAGATTGCAGAGCTAACCGCATCGGGCTGCCAGATAGTTCGGGTAGCAGTCCCTAGTCAAGATGATGCAGATGCGCTCGCCGCAATTGCGAAGAAATCACAGATCCCCGTCATCGCCGATATCCACTTTCAACCGAAATATATTTTTGCCGCTATCGATGCCGGGTGTGCAGGTGTGCGAGTTAACCCAGGCAATATCAAACAATTTGATGACAAAGTAAAAGAGGTTGCGAAGGCTGCCGGTGATGCTGGTATTCCGATTCGAATCGGCGTGAACGCAGGATCGCTCGATCCTCGACTTTTGAAAAAGTATGGAAAGGCAACGCCAGAGGCTCTTGTGGAATCTGCGCTCTGGGAATGTTCGTTATTTGAAGAGCATGGTTTTACTGATATCAAAATATCGGTGAAGCATCATGATCCAGTAACTATGGTGCAGGCTTACCGATTATTAGCAAGCAAGTGTGATTATCCGCTTCATTTAGGTGTAACAGAAGCAGGGCCACTTTTCCAAGGAACAATAAAGTCTGCAGTTGCATTTGGCATTCTTCTCGCTGAAGGTATTGGCGATACGATTCGAGTCTCACTCTCTGCGCCGCCAGTGGAAGAGGTAAAGGTTGGCATCTCAATTCTCGAATCGCTAAATCTACGCCAACGTAAATTAGAGATTGTCTCTTGTCCCTCCTGTGGTCGTGCGCAAGTTGATGTGTATACCCTTGCCGAAAAGGTTCAAGCAGGTCTAGAGGGCATGACTGTTCCACTTCGCGTTGCAGTAATGGGGTGCGTTGTTAATGGACCTGGTGAAGCGCGTGAAGCAGATCTTGGAGTTGCTTCAGGAAACGGTAAAGGACAGATATTTGTTAAGGGCGAGGTAATTAAAACTGTTCCTGAGGCGCAAATTGTTGAGGTGCTCATCGAAGAGGCGATGCGCCTTGCAGACGAGATGGAGAGTTCAGGTGCTCCCGTCGTCGAAGTTCGATAAAGATTAACTGGTGCTACAAACACTTAGAACTTCACACTTGCCTAGTGATGTTATTGCTTACTTAGAGAGCAAGCCTGAAGCGCACTCCTTTCTCGCCTCACGTTTGTTCGCACTTCATCCACAATCATTGAGCGAAGCAGTCATATACCGAAATAAGGGAACAGTGGAAGGTGTTACATATATCGGCACCAATTTAATTCCAAGCTTTTCGAGTCGACAAGCTCTTTTCATGACCGCCGACTACATTAGATCACAACCAGCAAAATTCTCATCTATTGTCGGTGAAAGCTCAGTGGTCTATCCACTTTGGGAGCTTCTTGAATCCAGTGCGCCAGCGGTGCGGTTGATCCGCCCATCACAACCATTGCTTGCGATAAGAGATGAACCCCTTATTCATTCAGATCCGATGGTGCGGCTGGCGCGGGCTGATGAATTGGAATTAGTTATCGCTGCGGGAGTTTCGATGTTTATCGGAGAGGTGGGAGATTCGCCACAAGTTAATGATTTTCGGGCACGAGCGATTGAACTTATCGCTATGGGGCGCACGTATATCCGCCGAGAGGGTGATCAGATTCTTTTTAAAGCCGATATTGGCGCGGTAGGTGCAGGTGCGCTACAAATTCACGGAGTATGGGTGCCGCCCGAGCATCGGGGGCAAGGTCTGGGTTCACACGGCATGGCAAGTGTCATCCGGTTATCAAAGCGCTTTGCGCCAATCGCCTCGTTATACGTCAATGACTTCAATCACGCTGCGCGTGCAAGCTATAAAAAAGTGGGCTTCGTCGAGGTGGGAACGTTCACCTCAATATTTCTCTGAAGTAGGCTCTTACCTATGTCCATTCTGAAAATGTCCTCTCTCTTACTCCGCACCCTTCGAGATGACCCAGCCGATGCAGAGGTGGCAAGTCATAAGCTTTTAGTGCGAGCTGGATATATCAGAAGGATTGCAGCGGGCATTTACTCTTGGTTGCCCTTGGGATACATCACACTGAGAAACATTGAGCGCATTGTTCGCGAAGAGATGGATCGCGCAGGTTTTCAAGAGGTGCACTTTCCAGCGCTCTTACCAAAAGAACCATACGAGGCAAGTAATCGATGGAATGAATATGGTCCAGATCTCTTCCGTCTCAAAGATCGCCGCGGCGGAGATTATCTTTTGGGTCCAACGCACGAAGAGATGTTTACCTTGATGGTGAAAGGTGAGTACTCCTCTTACAAAGATCTTCCATTGACGATTTATCAAATCCAAACAAAGTATCGCGATGAAACTAGACCTCGTAGTGGAATTATTCGAGGTCGCGAATTCGTTATGAAAGATTCTTATTCGTTTGATGTTGATGATGCGGGACTTCAAAGTTCATATAACGCGCATCGTGCGGCATATATCAAAACTTTCGACCGCCTTGGACTTAAATACTCCATCGTGTCAGCAGTATCTGGTGCGATGGGAGGCTCTGCCTCCGAAGAGTTTCTCGCGCCCTGCGAAACAGGCGAAGATACCTACGTACTCTGCCCCTCTTGCGGGTTTGCAGCAAATGTAGAAGCGATGTCTACCAAAGTTATTGAGAAGAGTTTTGATACTCCGCCACCAATGGAAATTCTTGACACCCCGAATACGCCAACTATTGATTCATTAGTTGATGTGATGAACTCAAAGTATCAAGCGAACATCACCGGGGTAGATACCTTAAAAAATATTCTTCTCATGGCAGATGGCAAACCAATTTGCGTACTCGTACCGGGAGATCGAGAAGTTGATCTAAAAAGATTCCAAGCCAACCTCACTGGAGTAAGTGAGTTGCGACTCTTTGACGATGAAGATTTTGCCAAGCATAAAGAGTTCGTGAAAGGTTATGTCGGGCCACAAGATGCGAAGAAGTTCGGCCTCACACTGTATTCAGATCCACGTATTCAGCGCGGATCTCATTGGATTACTGGGGCAAATCAACCAAATAAGCATGCGCGCTATGTAACGGAAGGTCGCGATTTCACTGTTGATCACTATGCTGAAGCGGCTGAAGTGCGAGCTGGAGATCTCTGTCCCAAGTGTGACACTCCTGTTGTCATCGATCGCGCTATCGAGATTGGCCACATTTTCCAATTAGGACGGAAGTATGCAAAGAGCCTGGACTTAACGGTCCTTGATAAAGATGGCAAACCTGTGGTCGTGACGATGGGTTCTTATGGAATTGGCATTTCGCGAGCAGTTGCCGCGATTGCCGAACAAACTCACGACGACATTGGTCTGAAATGGCCACGTGAAGTATCGCCAGCTGATGTTCATATCGTTGCCACCGGCAAAGAAGATGAGCCTTTTATAAGGGCGCTAGCTCTTGCCGAGGAACTCGATAACGCTGGCCTTCGAGTATTGGTGGATGATCGCCGAGAACCCAGCGCTGGCGTGAAGTTTAAAGATGCTGAATTGATTGGAATTCCCATCATTGTCGTCGTTGGAAAAGGCCTCGCAAACGGGGTAGTGGAAGTGCGAAATCGCTGGAGCGAATCAAAAGGTGAGATTCCAGTTGATAGCGCCAAACAAGAGATTTTGAAAGAAGTAAATTCGTTGTAGCATTCTCCTTACAACTTCATAGGGAGAGCTGATCCAACAGCAATGACTGTCATCGATACCGCAGTAAGAAGTGCGATAGAGCCGATTATAACGGCAAACAATCTCTTCCTTGAAGCCCTTCATATCTCTACCGCAGGAAAACACCGAATCATTCGAATCCTCGTTGATGGCGAGAAACGTCTTTCACTGGATGAAGTCACTGCTATCACCAAACCCATCTCTGAAAAGCTAGATGAAGTTGCAGAATTAGGGGAGCGTCCATTTACGCTTGAAGTTTCCTCCCCAGGAGTAGATTTCCCGCTTACCCTTCCTCGACATTGGCGAAAGAATAAAGGTCGCCTCGTCGCCATTAAAATAAAAAGCGGAGAGAAGATTACTGGGCGTATCAATGAATCATCTGATTTAACAGTCACAATCGAAATGAAAGCTGGAAATTTCCAAGAATTATCATTAAGTGAGGTTGCTGAAGCTAATATCGAGATTGAATTCAAATGAGCGTTGATATTCCCTCACTCTCAATTCTTGCAACTGCAAATGGGCTATCACTAGAAGAATTGATCAAGAACATTGAAATTGCAATCGATGAGCGATATAGCGAATTGCAGGAGGCTGAACCTGGAGTGCACTCACGTTTAGATCGAGAAAGTGGTGCAATCTCACTCCACAAAAATATCGACGGCGAAGAAATAAACGTAATTGGCCCACCAGAGTTTCCACGTATTGCTACTGGAGTCATTCGGAAAACTCTTAAAGGTAAATTACGCGAGGTTAAGGATGCAGAGATTGTTCAGGAGTTCTCAACAACTATCGGCGATTTAGTTTCTGGTGTTGTACAACAAGGTCGAGATAGCAAGGTTATTCTTGTCAATATTGGGCCAGTCGAAGGGAAGATTCCGCTCCAAGAGCAGGTACCTACTGAAAAATTTGTTCATGGGGATCGCGTTAAGGCGCTCATCGTTGATGTTCGTAAGGGAAATAAAGGTCCAGAAATTGTGCTCTCCCGTACCCATCCAAATTTAATTAAGAAACTTTTTGCGTTAGAGGTGCCAGAGCTAGTTACAGGCGTTGTCGAAATTATGGGAGTCGCGCGTGAAGCGGGAGCGCGAACTAAAATGGCGGTTCGCGCACATCGCGCTGGGGTAAATCCCAAAGGTTCATGCATTGGTCCCATGGGTGCGCGCGTGCAAGCGGTAATGAATGAGCTCCATGGTGAGAAAATTGATATCGTCGATTGGTCTGAAGAGCCAACGGCATTTATTGCAGCGGCTCTAGCGCCTTCAAGAGTGGTCAGTTGCGAAGTGGTCGATCCCGAACGAAAGCAGGCAAAAGTGGTAGTTCCTGACTTCCAACTCTCGTTGGCAATCGGAAAAGATGGCCAAAATGCGCGTTTAGCCGCTCGATTAACGGGCTGGCGAATTGATATCCACCCAGATGAGGTACGCTGAGGGTTCTAGACCTCCTGCAAAGGGCGTTCTAAGGCAGCAAACGGCAAATATATAGTTATATATATTTGGAAACCAAGATTGGGAGGGCGCTTATGAAGAGTTATGAGATCAACTCACATTATTTTGCGCTTTCTCTCTCCGACTCTGTTGTAGTTCGACTGAAATGAGAAGGCAATAGCGGCGACGCGCGTTTGATACGCGCCTAGCCACAAACTAGAGGGAGAAGTGTGGCTAAGGTCCGCGTTTATGAGCTCGCTAAGGAGCTCGGGTTAGAGAGCAAAGCGTTACTCGCCAAATTGCAAGAGTTGGGTGAGTTCGTTAAGTCAGCTTCATCAACTCTTGAACCTCCCGTTGTTCGTCGAATGCGCGACCTCTATCCCAGCGCGAATCCCACTCCTGATAGCGAAGCACCCGCGGCAGCGAAGAAAGCGCCGGCAAAGAAAGCAACGAAGAAGGCCACAGCCACGGGGAAAGCGGCAAAGAGTGATGGCGCGCCAAGCGCTGATGAAATTTCTGCGCTCCTTGCTGAATTAGGTCCACTCGTACCGCCACATCTTCAAGATTTAGCGCAGAGCGCAGTTCAAGAATCGAAACCAAGCGCTCCGCCATCACGTGGTGAGAATCCGCCTCCGGAAAGCGCGGCAAGGCCGGTAACAGCGATACCTCCAACTACACCCGCTGCGCCAGTTAATATTCCGCGACCGCCTTCTACTGCATCTCCTTCATCTCCTGCATCACCTTCATCGGTGAACATGCCACGTCCGCCACAAGCGCGACCTGGAAATAATCCATTTACCTCTTCTCCAGGTGGACCGCGTCCACCAGCCTCACGTCCAGCGCGTGGCGGTAACAATCCTTTTATGCCAACAGATGGCGGTGCGCGTCCAAGTGGCCCCCGTCCTAGTGGGCCAGGCGCACCAATTCGCCCAGGACAACCAGGAGCGCGTCCAGGTTTTGGTCAACGTCCGGGCTCTGTCCCCAGTGGTCGACCATTTCCGCCGCGAGATGGCGGTTCTCGTCCATTTCCGCCACGAGATGGCGGCTCACGTCCCGGAGGTGGAGCGGGTGGATATGCAGGTACCGGTGGCGCCTCTCGACCAGCAAGTGGTGGGCCAGGTGGCAGCGGACCAGGTGGCCGCGGCGGCGGACCAGGGCAAACTCGTGGCGCATTTGGCCGTGGCGGTAAGGGTGGGAAGAGCAGTCGTCCACAGAAATCGCGAAAGACCAGACGTGAAGAGATTGACAACTTAAGGGCACCGACGTTAGGTGGGGCAGTTATTCCTCGTGGCGATGGAAAAACGCCAATTCGAATGCGTCGCGGCGCAACGTTGATGGACTTTGCAGAGAAGATCAATGCCGATGCGGCAGCTCTCGTCTCTGCCCTCTTTCATTTAGGTGAATTGGTTACTGCTACCCAATCAGTAGATGATGACACCTTTGCAATTCTTGGCTCTGAACTTGGATATGACATTCAGATTGTTAGTCCAGAAGATGAAGACCGAGAACTTCTTGAGGATTTCGACATTGATCTCGACTCAGAGGTGACCGATATTGATGACAATCAATTATCTGCTCGGCCACCGGTCGTGACGGTCATGGGCCACGTTGACCACGGTAAAACGCTCCTTCTTGATACTCTTCGAAAGAGCGATGTTGCTCAAGGTGAAGCGGGCGGAATCACACAGCACATTGGTGCTTACCAAATTCATCACGATCACAATGGAATTGAGCGCGCCATTACCTTTATCGATACTCCGGGCCACGAAGCCTTTACCGCAATGCGTGCACGTGGAGCGAAAGTTACAGATATCGCCGTGCTTGTCGTTGCTGCCGATGATGGTGTGATGCCGCAAACGATTGAAGCCCTCAATCACGCACAAGCTGCAAATGTTCCAATTGTGGTTGCTGTGAATAAGATTGATAAAGAAGGAGCTAACCCACAGAAGATTAGACAACAATTAACTGAATACAACTTAATCACCGAAGAGTACGGTGGAGCAACGTTGTTCGTTGATGTCTCTGCAAAAACTGGTAAAGGTCTCTCTGAATTAGTAGATGCTATTTTGCTTACTGCTGATGCTGCGATTGATCTTCGCGCAATTGCTTCAGGAGAAGCGCGAGGCGTTGCCATCGAAGCGCACCTGGATAGAGGTCGCGGTGCAGTTGCAACAGTTCTCGTGCAACGTGGCACCCTCCATGTTGGCGATGCAATTGTTGCTGGTGGAGCTTTCGGTCGAGTCCGTGCGATGTTGGATGAGCATGGTCAAGCTGTTGACACCGCAGGTCCATCGCGCCCCGTTCAGGTTCTTGGATTTACATCGGTGCCAGATGCAGGAGACTCCTTCTTGGTCGCTGACGAAGATCGAACTGCTCGACAGATTGCTGAAAAGCGACAGGCAGTTGAACGTCATGCCGCTCTCGCCAAGGCGCGCAAGAAAGTTTCTCTTGAAGACTTCTTGGAGCAATCGAAGGTCACCACACTTAATCTCATCCTCAAGGGTGATGTTGCAGGTTCGGTTGAAGCTCTTGAAGATGCGCTTGTCCAACTTGATGTTGGAGCTGAGGTAGAGCTGCGAGTCATTCACCGCGGAGTTGGTGCAATCACGAAGAGCGATATCACGCTCGCCTCCGCATCCTCTGCAGTGGTTATTGGATTTAATGTAAAGCCTGAACCGCAAACGGCAATTTTTGCCGATCGCGAAGGGGTGGAAGTTCGTTTCTACTCAGTTATCTATGAAGCAATCGAAGAGGTCGAGAAGGCGCTTAAGGGCTTGCTCAAGCCTGAATTTGAAGAGGTGATACTTGGTTCGGCTGAAGTACGTGAAGTCTTTAAGTCAAGCAAGTTTGGAAATATTGCCGGATCGATGGTTAAAGATGGACTTATCCGCCGTAACGCTAAGGCTCGAGTTCTTCGCGAAAGTACCGTCCATGGGAACAATCTCACCATTGCATCACTCAAACGCTTTAAGGATGACGCGACTGAGGTCAAGGAAGGTTTCGAGTGCGGTATTGGACTTGGATCATTTAATGACATCAAGAGCGGCGACATCATTGAGGTCTATGAAATGCGTGAGAAGAAGCGTGCCTAATGGTTCGAGCGACTCGTTCATTTCGTACTCGCAAGGTTGCCGATCGCATTAAAGAAGTAGTAGCGGCAACTTGCGAAGGGAAAATCAAGGATCCGCGACTTGGTTTTGTGACGATTACTGATGTTCGAGTGACCGGCGATTTGCAGAACGCTTCCATTTTCTACACGGTCTTAGGGGATGAAAAGGAGCGGAAGAATTCTGCAGTCGCGCTAGAGAGCGCAAAAGGAATTATTCGCACCACCCTCGGTCGGGAATTGGGTTTGCGAGTTGTGCCAACTATTGAATTCCATCTTGATGCGCTCCCAGAGAGCGCGGCAACGCTAGAGAATTTATTGGCTAAAAGCGCACAACGAGATATGGAACTTGATGCTCGTCGCGCCGGCGCCGGATATGCGGGGGAGAGCGATCCCTATCGCAAACCCAAAGTCATTAAAGATTCTGATGGTTCTGAAGGCGAACAAAGCTTTAAAGCATGAAATCTGGATTTATTGTCGTTGATAAGTCCGTCGGATTTACCAGCCACGATGTTGTCGCCATCGCCCGAAAATCTCTCCACGAACGAAGGGTGGGTCATGCCGGAACATTGGACCCCTTTGCGACCGGAGTTCTTGTTCTAGGCGTTGGTCAGGGCACGCGCTTGCTCCAATACATAACTGATGGAAAGAAGAGTTACCAAGGAACAATTCGTTTAGGTGCTGCTACTACTACCGATGATTTAACTGGCGAGGTCATCTTCGAAAATTTTGCAGGACTAAGTTCAATCTCAGAGAAAAAAATTATCGACCTCTTGGCAAAACAAGTGGGGGAGATTTACCAACGCCCAAGTGATTACTCAGCAATTAAAGTTAATGGAAAACGAGCATATGAATTAGCTCGAGCAGGGCAACAAGTTCAATTAAAAGAGCGAAAAGTTACTATCTACTCACTTGTCGTTGAGAAAATTGTGCGCGATAGCTCAGGCATTGATGTTCAAATTGCTGTCGAATGTTCTGCAGGCACCTATATTCGTTCAATTGCTCGAGACCTTGGAAGCGCTCTCGAAGTTGGTGGATATCTCACTTCCTTACGAAGAGTGCGCGTTGATCCATTCTCGCTGGCAGATGCAATTTCGATGGATCAATTGAAAGAAGAGCCGAGCCTTACCTCAATTGATGATGCGATTGGGCGCATTTTTCTGAGGCGCATGCTCTCGGCTGAAGAGGTAGCAAGCATTAGCCACGGCAGATCCATCGCTCTGGCGCAGCAATCAATCAAGGCTGAGGCGGGAGAGTTCTCAGAAAACCAACAGAATCAATATGCAGCCTTCACGCCAGAGGGCAGATTCATTGCCTTGCTCACGGAGAAAGGTGGACGCGCGCAGCCCATCTTGGTAATCAATCATGAGAGTTCGTGAATACATCGCGGTTTAAGAAAATAAGAATTAACGTAGAATCCAGAAATGGGAATGGGAATGGGTAAGAGCGTTGTCGCCATTGGAATTTTCGATGGCGTTCACCTTGGGCATCAGAAGATTCTTGCCCGGGCGCGCGAAGTTGCCAACTCTCTCTCGCTTCCCGTTATTGCGCTGACTTTCCATCCACATCCAACCGCGATACTTGCCCCAGAGCGACAACCGCAATTACTCCTTAATATTCATGGCAGAGTGGAGTTGCTTGAGAAGCATGGCGCTGAAGAGGTGGAGGTAGTTACCTTCAGCAAAGAGTTTGCTGCGCTCTCACCCAGCGCCTTTATTGAAGATATTCTTTTAGGACAACTCAACGCTGCCCATGTAGTCGTTGGCGAAAATTTCTCCTTTGGTTCAAAGGCAAGTGGTTCAATATCAGATATTAAAAAGTATCTTGAAGCCGATTCAGTTCCGCTCTTACACGATCACAATGGTGCTATCTCATCCACGCGTATTCGGGCACACATTGCCCAAGGGGAGATGGAAGCAGCGCATGCACTTCTTGGGCGCCCACATTTTCTTCAAGGTGAGGTAGTTCATGGCGAGAAACGTGGACGAGAGATTGGATATCCAACTGCAAACCTTGAACAACTTGTCGGCATGGCAATTCCACCCGATGGAATTTATGCGGGATATCTCTATGTGGAGCGCGATCGATTGCCCGCAGCAATCTCGATCGGCACCAATCCCACTTTCCCGCCTACCTTCCCAGGCGAGCGCCCACGCCAAGTAGAGGCCTATGCATTAGATCGCGACGACCTAGATCTTTACGGCCAACGAGCATCAATTGAATTTCTCTCCTACTTACGTCCCACCATCGCTTTTCCAGGACTTGAGCCTCTCTTGGCGCAAATGGCCAAAGATTGCGCCGATACCAAGGTGAAACTTGACGAATTGGGTCATAACCGCGCCCGCTGGTAGCCTTGGCAGTCGGACAGGTAGGTAAGAGCCCGCATCGCCGGTTGGCAGTGGGGGCCCAAACCTAAATCTGGCGTAAGCACGGCATACACCGGCTAAACCCGGCTAAATATACTAAATACAAATGAAAGTGAGAAGGTAACCATGGCGTTAGCTCCGGCGAAGAAGAAGGAGATCATCTCCACCTATGGCAACTCTGCTGTAGATACCGGCAGCCCGGAATCACAAATTGCGATGCTCTCACAACGCATCAGCGATCTCACCGAACATTTGAAGAGTAATGCAAACGATCACCATGGTCGTCGAGGACTTTTGCTTTTAGTTGGACGTCGCCGCCGCTTACTTCAATATTTAGAGAAGGTCGATATCGAGCGTTACCGCTCTATCGTTGATCGTCTCAGCCTGCGCCGATAATAAATAACAAGTAATAACTAGACGCGAACCCATCGCTCAATAGGTTGGGGTCCTCGGTAGTGGCTCTCGGATATACATGCCGACAGCTTCGATCGATGATCTCCATCGCAGGTAGCGATTATCTTTCGCGAGATATGGAGACGACCCATGTCGGGTCACGACACAACAGTTCATTCATCAGAGGCAGTAATCGATAACGGAAAATTTGGAAAGCGGATTATCCGCTTCGAAACCGGTCGCATTGCCCGCCAAGCAGCAGGTTCAGCAGTGGTCACTCTTGATGAGGACACCATGTTGCTTTCCGCAACGACTGCATCAAAGAATCCAAAAGATCAATTCGACTTCTTCCCGTTAACGGTAGATGTTGAAGAGCGGATGTATGCGGTTGGCCGCATCCCTGGCTCTTTCTTCCGTCGTGAGGGACGTCCAAGTGAAGATGCAATTCTCACTTGCCGCCTCATTGATCGTCCGCTTCGTCCATCATTCGTGAAGGGGCTACGTAACGAGGTACAGATTGTCGTTACCGTACTTTCATTAAATCCAGCTCACCTTTATGACGTCGTTGCTATTAACGCATCATCGATGTCAACCCAATTAGCAGGCTTGCCATTCTCCGGACCAATTGGTGGCGTGCGTATTGCACTCATCGATGGCCAATGGGTGGCATTCCCAACTCATTCCGAGTTGGAGCGTGCGGTATTCGACATGGTTGTTGCTGGACGTATCGCTGGCGATGATGTCGCCATCATGATGGTTGAGGCAGAGGCAACAACCCACACCATTGAACTCATCAAGGGTGGCGCGCAAGCTCCGACAGAGGAGATTGTTGGCGCCGGACTTGATGCTGCTAAACCATTTATCAAAGTTCTCTGTGAGGCTCAGATTGAATTGGCAAAAGTTGCTGCTAAGCCAACTGCAGAATTCCCAGTTTTTCTCGATTACCAAAGCGATGCTGCTGATGCGGTATCCAAGAAAGTGAAAGAGGAGACTGCAAAGGCGCTCACCATTATTTCTAAGGCAGATCGCGAAGCGAAACTAGAAGAGATTGAAGCGACGCTGCTTGCAGATCTTGCTACTGAATTCGAAGGGCGCGAGAAGGAGGTTAAAGCAGCCTTTAGATCGCTCCAAAAGAAGTTGGTTCGCGAGCGCGTACTTCGCGAGAAGGTTCGTATTGATGGTCGCGGTCCGCGCGATATCCGTCCGATTACTGCTGAAGTTGAAGTAGTTCCTCGCGTACATGGTTCTGCACTCTTTGAGCGCGGTGAAACCCAAATCATGGGAATCACCACTCTTAACATGTTAAAGATGGAGCAACAGCTCGATACGCTCAACCCTGAGACAACCAAGCGCTACATGCACAACTACAACTTCCCGCCATACTCAACAGGCGAAACCGGTCGCGTGGGATCACCTAAGCGCCGTGAAATTGGGCATGGTGCGCTCGCCGAGCGTGCACTCGTTCCAGTGTTACCAACTCGCGAAGAGTTCCCTTACGCAATCAGACAAGTATCTGAAGCATTTGGATCTAACGGATCCACTTCGATGGGTTCGGTCTGTGCATCCACCTTGGCGCTGCTTAATGCTGGCGTGCCTCTTAAGGCAGCAGTAGCTGGTATCGCTATGGGCCTAATCTCTGATGAGGTCGATGGTAAGACCGAGTATGTAGCTATCACCGACATTCTTGGCGCCGAAGATGCATTTGGAGATATGGATTTCAAGGTTGCCGGTACAAAAGAGTTTGTTACCGCGCTCCAACTTGATACCAAGCTCGATGGCATTCCAGCATCAGTACTTGCTGGTGCGCTACTTCAGGCGAAAGAGGCGCGACTTACGATTCTAGGAATCATGAATAGCGCGATTGATACCCCAGATGAGATGAGCTTGCTTGCTCCTCGAATCATTACGGTGAAGATCAACCCTGATCAAATCGGTGCAGTGATCGGTCCAAAGGGTAAGGTCATTAACGAGATTCAAGATCAAACTGGTGCCGAAATTTCTATCGAAGATGATGGAACTATCTACATCGGTTCGACTGAAGGTGCCGCTGCTGAGGCAGCAAAAGCGCGCGTTATGGCGATTGCCAATCCGCATGTACCAACAGTGGGCGAGAAGTACAACGGAACCGTTGTGAAGATTGCTAACTTTGGTGCGTTTATCACTCTCTACCCAGGTAAAGATGGGCTGCTCCACGTCTCGCAAATTCGCAAGATGCATGGTGGCAAGCGGATTGAAAATATCGAAGATGTAATGAAGGTCGGCGACCAGATTGAGGTCGTCATCGGTGAGATTGATGAAAAAGGTAAACTCTCACTCGAACCAGTACTTGCAGACGCCGAATAATCACACGCTGATAGCAACGTTATGACGGTCTCTCGGACGACTCTTCCGTCAGGTCTTCGGATTGTGACGGAAGAAGTTCCTACCGTTCGTAGCGTTGCTTTTGGCATTTGGGCAAATGTCGGTTCACGCGACGAAAGCCCCGCCGTTGCCGGCGCCTCCCACTTTCTCGAGCATTTACTCTTCAAAGGAACAACAACTCGCTCTGCGCTTGATATCTCCGCTGCCATTGATGCAGTTGGTGGCGAAATGAATGCCTTCACTGGTAAGGAGTACACCTGTTTCTATGCTCGAGTGATTGATCGAGATTTTGCGATAGCTGCAGAAGTTATTTGCGACATGATTCGCGACTCAGTCATTCGAAGTGAAGATATTGATTCAGAACGCACTGTCGTTCTTGAAGAAATCGCGATGCGTGATGACGATCCTAGTGATCTCGTTCATGACCTATTTTCGGAAACACTTTATGGTGACACCCCCATCGGTCGTCCGATTCTCGGAACTGTCGATTCGATCACCAATATGTCTCGACGATCAGTGAACGACTATTACAAGAAAAAATATTTACCAGAGAATTTAGTCGTCGCTGTTGCGGGAAATGTCACCCATGAACGAGTTGTAGCGCAAGTCAGCAAGTTGCTCGGTGATTTCCTCGACTCATCTGCAAAACCAGCAGCGCTCAGGCCTACTTCTAAGGTGAAGGCGAGAGGTCTTGGCGACATTGGTTTGATTTATCGCAAGAGCGAACAGGCAAATATCCTTCTTGGTTTTCCCTCCATTGATCGAAATGATGAACGGAGGTTTGCGCTCTCCGTGCTCACCTCTGCCCTTGGTGGCGGAATGTCTTCCAGACTCTTCCAAGAGGTACGTGAAAAACGTGGCCTTGCCTATTCGGTATATGCATCGATGCAACAATTCGCTGGCGCTGGAATCCTCTCGCTCTATGCCGGCTGCAACCCTGCATCATCGCAAGAGGTCACCTCGATATTCCGTGATGTGCTTGGCGATGTGGTCACCTCTGGACTTACCGATGAGGAGTTGGAGCGAGCTAAAGGCCAAGTCGCTGGTTCTATGGTCTTGGGCCAAGAGGACACCGGCTCACGAATGGTTCGAATCGGCAAGAGCGAGCTGGTTTATGGTGAAATTAAGAGTATGGATGAGATTCTCGCCAGCGTAAGAGCGGTTGATCAGACTCACATTGCTCAATTGGCAACAGAAATTTTTACTGCCCAACCAACTCTTGCCGTCGTTGGACCATATAAGAAGAGCACATCGTTCGCGTCAGCGGTGGCAAAATGATTCGCGTTGGCGTTCTTGGTGCGCGTGGAAAGATGGGTAGCACCGTTGTAGATGCCGTCGCTAACGCTGCAGATATGGAAGTGGTAGCCGCGCTTGATATCGGAGATTCTCTCGATGCACTAGTTGCGAATAAGGCAGAGGTCGTTGTTGATTTCACTACTCCTGATGCAGTTATGCAAAACCTCTCCTTTTTAATTAATCATGGAATTCATGGCGTTGTGGGCACAACCGGATTTGATGAACAGCGCATTGATGTACTGAAGAAGCAGTTATCAAAAGCTCCAAATGTTGGTCTCTTAATTGCTCCCAATTTCGGACTAGGTGCGATTTTGATGATGGAATTTGCAAAGAAGGCTGCGCCGCTATTTGAATCGGTTGAAATCGTTGAACTCCACCATCCAAATAAAGTCGATGCACCCAGTGGAACGGCAAAACGGACCGCCGAATTGATTTCACAAGCGCGCGGTGCAGCAAAGAGTGGACCTATGCCAGATGCCACTGCCGAGAGCCTTGATGGAGCGCGCGGTGCAAACGTTGGTGGCGTACCAATTCATTCAGTACGGGCTCGGGGCTACGTTGCACATCAGGAGGTTATTTTTGGTGGAGTAGGAGAGACCTTAACTATTCGCCATGATTCACTTGACCGACAAAGTTTTATGCCAGGAGTTTTGCTCGGAGTTAGAAAAGTAATTAATACCCCGGGATTAACTCTCGGACTAGAGCATGTTCTCGAATTAGGTAATTAAGGAGGCAACAGATGATTACGATGTATTCAGCAGATTGGTGTGGGGATTGCCGCAGATCAAAGCGGTTGTTAGCAGCGTTAAACGTCCCATACACCTTGATCGATGTTGATGCTGACGAAAGCGCCGCCGAAAAAGTTATTGAGATCAACGGTGGGATGCGTTCCATTCCAGTAATTGTTTTCGAAGATGGCACTCACCTTACTGAGCCAAGTGATGCTGCATTGAAAGAGAAATTGTCAGCGCTTGGACTTATTAAATAGTTTTATATTTGATGTAGTAGCGCAGAGGTTGCTGTCGCCGCAATCAGCATGACTAAGAAGTTCGCCCGCAACATGAGCGCAATAGCGGCAACTGCGAGCCCTGCTAAACGCTGGTCGATAACGAGCGTTGTCTTTTCGGCAATTGTTTGTACTGCTACTAAGCCGGCGAGTAACGCCGTTGGCACCAAATCAGCTATTCGTGCAACTCGTGGATTGGTGAGTAGCGATTGCGGAATGGATTGACCAATATATTTGAAGGCGAAGGCGAGCACGCTCGCTCCTATTACCGCGCTCCACATCATGAACGGACCAGCCAACCTGCGATAAGTGGGATAAGTACGCATGCGATGATGGGAATCCCTGGAGTGAGCAGGGGAGTAAGAATCAGCGCGAGTGCAACAGCTGCCAGAGCAACAAAGCGCGCACGCGCACTCTTTAAACGCGGCCAGAGTAAACCAAGAAACGCAGCAGGAATCGTCGCATCAAGGCCCCATTCCGCTGGGTCGCCCAATGCATTTGCTCCGAGCGCACCGAGCAACGTTGCTACATTCCAGAAGAGATAAATGCCGCCACCAGTCAACCAAAAACCAAGGCGCGCATCTGTTGCGCTCTTCTCTTCATGTGCCAGAGCAATTGCGGTGGATTCATCAATAGTTATCTGGGATGCAAGGAGGCGCTTTAAGCCGCGCACTTGAAGTAGCGGTGCCATTCGCGCACCATAAAATCCATTTCGAAGCGCAAGAAGCGCGCTAGTAGCTATTGCGCTCAAGGCGCTACCTCCGGCGCCAATGACACCTGCCACTGCAAATTGTGATGCGCCA
>Ga0214917_10001344_pt1 | contig 31690 bp, 24 predicted proteins | sample LL_1208_BB_MetaG_FD_177983 | JGI IMG/M metagenome (GOLD analysis project Ga0214917, IMG submission 177983) | Freshwater microbial communities from Lake Lanier, Atlanta, Georgia, United States - LL_1208_BB | ecosystem: Environmental > Aquatic > Freshwater > Lake | place: USA: Georgia | collected... | reverse complement strand
TTGAGATTCCCGCCGAGGTTGACTGGGTCGCCAAGGGCGCTGTCACGCCAGTCAAGGACCAGGGACAATGCGGGTCCTGCTGGTCTTTCTCCACCACTGGCGCTTTGGAAGGCGCCTTCTTCGTGAAAAACCAACGCCTCGAATCCTTTTCCGAGCAACAGCTGGTGGATTGCGACAACCTGAAAAACGGCGGCAAAGACCACGGCTGCAACGGTGGGCTCATGGACAACGCGTTTGATTGGATCCACAAGAACGGTGGTCTCTGTACCGAACAATCCTATCCTTACGTGTCTGGCCAAACCATGAAAGCCGGCACCTGCACCACCACCTGTAAACTCGTGAGTGGCAGCATTGTACAAAACCATGTCGACGTTACCGCGAAATCCGATCAGGCGATGATGGAGGCTTTAGCCAAGCAACCCGTTTCCGTGGCCATCGAAGCGGATCAGAAGGAGTTCCAGCTCTACAAGTCGGGCGTGTTCACTGCTGCTTGTGGAACCAACCTGGACCATGGTGTCCTCGTCGTCGGTTACGGCACTGACACCACCTCTGGGCTCAACTTTTACAAAGTGAAAAATTCCTGGGGCACCACATGGGGACAAAATGGCTACATCTTGCTGGCCAGAGGGGCCAGTTACAACAACGGAGCCGGACAATGTGGTGTCCTGATGGAGGCAAGTTACCCTGTTCTTTAAACAAGCTTCATCAGGGTGGTGGTGATGGCAAACAACGCGCCGCCCCACAGGGTGTCCATGACGACGGTCATCGCGGACCAATTCTTGAACGTGGCATAATTGGTGGTCTCGTACACTCCGTAAATGACGATGCCGAGAAGGAAGGCGTCCATGGCACTTCGTTTTGGTTTGATGATGAAATAGTACAAACCGCTAACTAAGAACACGTAACACAGAACGAGACCCACGATGTTTAGCGAGACAGGTGAACCTTGTACTTTTTGAATTTGATCCGAAAAGTAAGACTTGACGAGGTTCAAGTAAATGCCATCGGTCACAACGAAAAGAATAGTGGCGATAAGAAAACGAAAGTCGAACATGGTTGTGTTGGAGCTGTTCTTTTCTTGTGAGGTACAAAAAATTTTTTTGTCGCAAGAGAAGACAAATATATCGTGAAAACCCCAAATGTCGAATAGCATCGGAACCGGATTTTCTCCCACAGCAACTGGACGCTCCGGCTTCACCACCGGAGGTATCATAATGGGCATTCCCGGCGTAAATGTTCCAATTCTCGTCGATGGCATTCATCCTGTCCGAGGCGGCGGAATTCCGGGCTTAATGCCTCAAGCGAACGTGGACGGATACCGCGACAATTCTGTTTCTCAAACCCGTTTCACCTTGCGCGATGCCTGGAACACTCAAAGATACGTCAATCAACAGGGCACCCTGCAGCGTCGCGTGATCACGCCGTTCCGCGCTGTCAACAATGCTGGCGACTACTTGTCACGTGACAACTACAGCTGTGGTGGTGCTTGCCAGACGTTTCAGTCCAGACCGGGTCTCAATGGTCTCCGCACTCATTTCGGCGCCATTCACAGCTTGTGCGATGGAAGCAATGTACCGCCAGCCGCCTGCAACGTAAAGTACGTATATGACAGCTCGGATTACATCACTTACTTAAAACAGAAGGCGGTCAACCAGAACTACAATGACTTGTCTGATGGGGGCAACAACTACTCCGGCGCTCAGAGTGCACTAAGAGCCATCCGTCGCTACTAAGAAAAAAAAAGTTTAAAGGCCGAACCAAGACATTATCGTCAAATGAAGAAGAATAACCAACACAGTTTCCTGGTGGCGACGAACAATAAGATCATTAACATGCGTGCCATCCAGTGGGCGCAAAAGATCGCCGATTGCATCGAGGTATGTACGAAGTCCACCGGTTGCTCGAATGGAGACACCCACCTTATTTGTGAAGCCGATGATGCAGACAGCTTTCGAAGACTGGACACCTACTTCAAGAAGATTTGAGATTTGAGAAAAATTGAAATAAAAAGGTGATGGAGATTTTAAAAAAAATGGAAGGGCAATCAATAAAAAACAAATGGACTTCTACGAGAATTGCATGGCGCCTTACAAAGGAGGGGAATTCTTGCCCCAATCGCTGTTGCATTATGTGACGGCCCATTGGATGCCGTTCGGTGAGTATGTCCACGTGTACGACAACGAACACGTGGTCATAAAATGCAGTGTGCGACAATTGCTGGACGCTCCCGTGAAAAATTGGGAACACAACCGGCCGCCGGATTTGCGTCGTTGTTTCGACATTGCCAAGAGCATCTTTCTATCGAAAGAGCCGATGGATACCATGTTGTTTCTTGCGTATAACAATGTGCAAGAGACATTTGACGTGTTGGACGGTATTCATCGTCTGTTCGCCTTGCGGATCATTGAGCAAGAAAACGCCCGCCCCTTGGATCTACTGACTCCCAGCGAATTCCAAGGAGATGCCACATGGCTCTTTGAAAGCAAGATCCTGCTCAACATCCGGTACAACAAACCAAAGGGTCAACTCATACAACTCTTTGAAAAACTCAACCGTGCCAATCCAGTGCCGGCATTGTATATCGCCAACAACACGGCGGAAGGTAAGCGGATGGATATCTGGAAAGCGGTGAATACCTGGATGGAACGATACCCAGGTCATTTTTCTCCTCGTGCCAAACCACACAAACCCAACGTCAATCGAGACCGTTTCGTGGATTTCCTTGACAACCTCTACGACAAAATTTCAGACAAGGATTTATTGTCCCGCCTGGACCAGACCAACTCTTTCATCCAGCGCCAACTCGCGGACCCAGGCGTGCTTAGAAAGATGAAATTGACAGAGTCCATTTTAGAGAAGTGTCATGCAAGCGGATGTTTTTTGTTTCTTTACAGTTTTGAGAAATTGGAAAGCATGATGTGATTATTTTTTTTGTATTGTAAATCATAAGCAAATAAAATATTGATTGATTATGTCGACACCTTATGGCATCAGCACTTCCGGAACGGTTCAATACGACAACTATGTGAGCTCACAGACCATTGGTCCGTTGAGTACCAATCAGTTTCCCTTTTCGATGGCATACCACAACTACGGCACGCTGACTGGTATCAGACCAACGCCGCCGCAGTTTCTTCCGACCCAGGAACCGGTCTATTCAGACATGGGTGTCAATGCGAGATACCATTACCAAAGAGCAGCTCCGGTGAATCAACAGGTCCAGACACAACTTGTCCAGCAATATGCCAAGCCACAATCTTTCTACAACGTCCGCACAGGCAAATTCTATGCGGTATCGAATCACTTGAACTACATCGCCCCCATTCCTTCTTCCATGCGGACGGATATTGTGAAGAGCACTGCCGTCGGAAAGAGCGCTTTCAAAGTCGGGCTACCGGTGGAGGCACCCATCTCAACCAAAAACTATTATCCAAGTGGCACGCGATCCTCTTTGCGACGCGCTCGTTCAGGTGGGTGTGTCGCGCCGAAAAAGAAAGGTGCGATTGAGAACTACTCGCTGCGCAACGGTCAAGTTTGTGCATGGGGATCCTTGCCTCGTCAAAACTATTGAAAAGGAGAGACAAAAATGAAAATGAATTTTTTCGTGACTTAGTTCACAAACAAAACACAAAACAAACAAAAATGATGGACTGGAAGAGATACGGAATCGAGTTTTTGGCAGCCTTTTCTTTAGTTTTTGTCATTTTCGCAACTGGACACCCTTTAGCGATCGCGGTGACGTTGGGTCTCCTCGTGTATTTCTTACAGGCTCATGTGAACCCTGCCGTAACTTTCGCCATGTTCCACGCCAACAAAGTGAACATGATGGATATCCTGCCAATGGTATTGTCACAAATAGCTGGTGGTATCGCTGGCTTTTATGCTTACAAATTGATCATGCCCATGTTGATGAAGCGTCGTTAAAGGTTACAAAAAACGCAACTGCTTTCTTTTTTTTTTAATCCACTGTAATAAGAAAAAAAAAAGGTTGAACCAATGAAAATGTCGCGTAAAAAAGGCGGGAAGACGAGGAGAAGAGCACATCGAGGTGGAGACGGCGAAACCTACCAACCTGGAGTTCCATCGATGGAGCCAGCACCAGCACCAAGTGTAGCAGCAGCACCAACATCCGTGCAAACACCAAGTGTAGTACAAGCAATTTCTTCGCCTTCATCATTTTCATCTTCGTCGTTGCCCTCTTCGTCGTCGTCGAGTGTCGGCAACTACGCCAGAAAAACCTACGAAAGCGCCAAGAACTTTTTCAGCAACTTGTTTTCTTTCAACAACCAATCGACACAATATGGTGGCCACCGTCGCCGCAAGAGAAAGCACCATGCGAAAAAGAGAACCGCACGACGAAAATATGCTTGAAAATTTCACATTTGCATTTTTACCATCATTCTGAACAAGAACACGATGGCGAGAACCCCAAGACCCAAGAAGAACACTTGATTAAAGAAATCCATTTGCTCGAATTTTCTCACCATCCATAATGAGTTGCTGCTGTTGTTGCTGCCAACAAGAGGCACAAAGTAGCGTTTGCCCTCCTCTAACTCAACAAGGTGACTTTCTTGTTCTTGCTGCATTTTCTAATATTCTCTAAGAACAAGATTTTTTTTTCTACTGTAGCGTCAAAATCACATTTCATAAGAGAAGATGTCCAGTGCATTTTATCCACAGGGCATGAACACATGGAACAACCGCTTGCCACAAGGCGGCTACAAAACATGGAAAGGGACCGGACCCTTCAGCAATCCTGTTGGCATCACGAGTGGCAACATTCGTCCATTCACCAACAAAGATCCGCTGAACGGTGCTGTGTACCGTCATGGATCAGCCCGTCCACTCAAGATCTACCGTCGTGGTATCTCGGTTCCGGTATTGATCCAGGACCCTAACAATCCAGGTGCCTTGGTTGAGTCTGCCTATTATTCAGACAGAACCGTCAAGACGTCGGTCCAAGACTACATGGTGGCTCAGATGCAAGACCAACCCGGACGGTACAGCATCAAAGAGAACAGCATTCAAGAGAAAAATGGGATCGAAGCCCAAGAAGCGGCTTGCAAAACCTGCTCCGGCATCGGCATCGTGTCCAGTTGGCAACCCATCACGAATCTAACAGAGAAACCGGAAGAGAATGTGACGACACCACCTCTCTGCTGCAACGAAGAGCGCAAGGCGAGACGCCGCGTATTGCCTGCCAGCACTGTGCTCCGCAAGAATTATTACACCGACACCTACCAGTACTTGTTCAACCGCTGTCAGACGTTCGATCAACGTGCGTTCAACTTCTACAAGGGCGCCGGGGACGCCTTGGCGAAGCCCGGTTCCCCCCTGGCCACCACCAATTTGTACGTTGCCAATTGCAACCCCAACGGAGAGGTCAATGCGTCGGCCGACCAAGCGTTGGTGGACCAGCTTGCCACCATTCTGCTCAATCAGGGTGTTATTAACCAGCAGCAATACGAGGGTTTACTGACGCAGGCCACGTTGCCGGCCATCATCGAGTTGCTCAAAACCTATCCGCAAGAGCAGTCGGTGGCAGCGCTCATTGTGGTGGACGCGGTGTTGGCCAATGTGTACGTGTCGCCACCCTTTTCTGGACCGACCAATCCAAGAGGCTGCAAATTGGTGACTTACAAGCCGAACAACTACCAATTCGCCCAGCAAGGCGCAGTATCCAGCAGCACCAGAACGCTCAAACTGAACGTCAATACGATCGATACCAATGCCGCCAGCATTCAGCGTTTGAAGCGTGGCACCACCAATACCAATGGATCGCCGCCTTGGGCACCCTTTGTGTACAAGACCAAAGTGCCGACTTGCAACCCAGCGTTGTTCACCAAAGACGGCAATCCACGCACCTGTTTCCGCGGCCTGAATGACTAACCGCCTCAAACAAACTAATAAGAAAAGGAAGACATGGATGCTTTCTTCTCTGTCTCTCCTCTTTCGAACAGGCGGTGGTGGCCAAATTTCGTCAACATCAGCTTGATGCCATCGCTGTATTTTTCCCGCAACTGCAAATTGTCGCATTCATTGTGTGACTGGTGAATGACGTGCTTTCCATACAAATTCTCTTTCCCTTGGGCCCCGTCGTCCATGGTGCGGCCCTTGCGTCTCAAAAACTCCTTCTGCGATTGAATCAAATAATGAGCGACGTAAGCTGGGCATCGATCAAAGGGAATGGGGAAAGCATTGAAAGGGGAATGAATGCAAAGATTGCCGGTGATGGCGAACGATTTCCGCTCGTTCCACAACACATAAAAATGGGGGTTTTCGATTCGTTTGATGCGCTCGGGACGAACGAACGTCTTGACATGTTTGTCCAAGTTCTGATCCGAACGAGTGAAATGGTCGACGATCAATCCGTGAGGTTGTTCCACGTGTCCCGAGGAACCAAACATGACCCAATTGATGCACAACGCATCGGCAAAATGAAAATGGCGCAGCATCGCACGCACATCAGGAAAGGAGTTGAGGCACAAGAACTCGTCGGCATCCAAATAGAGGAACCAACTTGCGCCCTGACGAATCGCCAAGTCTTTGGCAACATTCATCAACTCCATCTTCACGGGTCCCTCCTTTTCGACGCGAATGTGTGCGACACGTCCGTCAAAGGTGCCTAAATGTTCGATAGGATGCGCCGACTTGTGATCGAATACGACGACGCGATCAAATCCCAGCAAGAGATGATGACAAATCCATTCGGCGATGTTGGGTTCATCCCTTGCGTTTGTGAACAACATCACAGGCGCAGAAGCGTTCGGTGACTTGCGCCGTGTGGACATTGTCTGCATAGGCATGAACATAATAAAATACCTTAACCTTTTTCACACGACGACTCTTTTGGTGTGCAAGAAGATATTCGTCTTTTCGGTGAAACGCATGTAGGGGACATGATGACGATCGCACCATTGCAAACATTTTTGCAAATGATTTCGACGCAACGATTCGATTTTCTCATCGCGGTTCTTGTTTTTCATGATGGCAACAATTTGGTCCATGGCGTCTAATTGTTGCTGACCGATGACTACGTTGGCCTCTTCGACTCGATTCACAAAGTAATAAGGAAGGTCAAAGTCCAGTAAGGTGTTGTAAAAATGCAAAGGGTTCAGCTGTTTCCAAGAGGGGTCGACCAGACCAGGGTGGAACCGTTTGCACACGATGAATCGATCGCTGGACAAAACATGTGAAACGAAGGGCTTGATGATGTAAGCCTTGTCGAAGCAGCAAGACAAGAGAAACATCATGTCCATTGTGACTTTGTCGTCCGTGTTGGACACTTTCAAGAAGGCGTGACCATTGGGCTTCAAGTAAGACGCGATGGTTTTGATAGCGATGATGCGAGAACTGATGGAATCTTTGCAGTCGAAAAAGATGAAGTCCACCACGTCCTTCCCCTCTAACAGGACATTGTCCATGGAGGATGGCTTATCCAGGCTGATAATAAGGTCTTCGCTCGCATCATGAATGTACCGAAGCCACTCTTTCACTGCCCGATGCTCTTGGGACACGATGAATTGGACCATCTTTCGGTTCAAGCGGAAAAAGTCACGCAAGTTGCATAGTTGGGCCATTTCTAACAATTCAAAAAAGAGAATCGAGTCCGTGCACACTTTGCTGACGGCGAAGGACGTATCCCCCAAAAGATACGCATGCGGGTCCACAATATTGGACATTTCTTCCAGGTCCACCTGAAGGGCTTCCAGTTGACGTCGCATGTCCGTGAGAAAGTAATGAACGCTCTCAGACAAGGTGACCGATGGGCGTCTGGATAGGCCAGGCGGAGGCGGCGGTGGCCGATGCGGCCCACTAGAGCAAGGGATGCGCATTTTGTTCGTCGGCAAAAGCGTGAAATTCATGAGAGCAAAAAACAAATAGGGGAAAAGAAACGAAAATGGTACACTGGAACGTTGGTTTCATTTCTTTTTTAAATTTTAAATTTTAAATTATTGCAAGAACAACACAACAACTTTTTTTTTATTTTTTTGGTTCAACATCAAGATCTTCCACGATCTCGATTTCCTTCCCTTTTCTTTTGCGGCTCACCTTTTTCTTCTTTCCACCACAATCCTCCGGCACATCCTTCAACGTGATTTCCGCTTCTTCCACGCGTGTGACGTTGGTGATTTCCACCTTTTCGGCGTTGACGCTCGTTTCTCTCTTCTTGTACACGAAGAATCGATTCAAGAAAGAGATTTGCTTCTCCTGTGATGTCATGCTCAATGCATCCCCATAACGCAGATACAATTTGCTGTCTTGTGCCGCTTCCCTCTCCATCTGACTCCAGAGAAGCTCAAAGCCACCTTGCCCAGATGGAAGTCCCAAAGCACTCGCGTCTCGAACCACATCAAAGCCATAGTCATCCATGCGTCTGTTCAAATACTCAAAGTTCACTAGGTACTCGGGAATGGCTTGGTTGATCGACTCTTGGAACACCGTGATTTCGTATCCAAGACAGGATGGCCCTGCCCCCGCTCGAAAGCCGACGAGTGGATTATCCTTTTTCGTGTCCTCTTCGTATTTTTTGGTGATGCTGCACAGAAGTTGTCCGTCGTCATTCACAAATTCCAAACTTTGTCCCTGTTCAAAATCACTCAGCATGTTGTACAAAGCGACTCCGTCAAACGTGGTTCCGATAAAGTAACCCCCGGGTTTTGTGTTCTCTGCCACGTTGCGCAGAAAGCCATTCAACTTTTGTTCGTCGCGGAACATGTAATGGATAGCGAACTGACAGGAGGTCACCTGAAATCCGTTTTCTCCTGCACCATAGTTTACGATCAGCGCACGGTCTGCCGCTGGAATCTCGCTTTGTGCACTGGTTCCAAACACAGAGGACATGATCAGTTTAGATTGCTTTGTAAGAGCAGATGATCCTTGCCGCAGATTCAGTGCGGCGTCACCAACAGCAAACAGTACTTTGGGTTTTTGATCCTCTTTTTCTCGCAATTGCAGATAGCGCATGCAGGCACCGTTGATGCGGTTCTCGATGTTATCTTCCGATCGGTCCACCCCCAGCACGAAGCCTAGTCTAGCCTCGACCCATTTTTGAAGGTCACCGGCTTTGCCGCATGCGAGATCCAACAAACGGTCCCCCGGTTGACTCACCGCCAAAATGAGCCGTCTCTTTACATACAAATTGTGAAAGTCGCGCAATCCCTTCAAAGTCCTTGTGCGCACCGTACGGTTGTAATAAACGTCCACACCAGAGGCTGGAATGTCTTCTCCAGTGCTCAGCATTGTTTCGGTGATGGGATAATGAATGGATTGCCACACATTGTTCGCGGTGTCGTAGTCATTTCCGATGGTCTTGTCAGGGCGCACTCTCAACGGCACCCATCTCCATCCTTCTACGAGTGTTGGATCGTAGCGGAATTCCACCACTTTTCCGTCGAAAAAAACCTCTCCGGACTCGCAGACCATCTGCCCAAGTTTGTTCAGTTTGATGTTGCATTTGCCAGCATGCACGTCGTATGGATCTGAGGGAAGGAAACGCTCCGGTGCGTATTTCGCTTCTTCGTCGAGATCGACATGCTGGCCGGAAAGAAGTGTCTGCAACGGATTCAAGATTCCATGCGTCTTTTGGTTGAACATGACAAAGAGTTCCAAAGTCTTGTAAGTGATGACGCCCTCTTGTCCCTCTGTGTCAAAACCCTTGACAAACAAATTGCGGACGTCGTCTTTGCCCGCGGAGTTTTTTTGGACAGACACTTGGAAGTCAATCGTATTGAACGACGACGGCTTCCACTTGAAAGAATACTGCCAGGTGGTTTTCTCCAATCTTCCTGCGCGTCCGACCTTGTCGCCTCCCACGCCAAACTTGGCATGCGTGAAAATGAGTCCGTCCGTCTTGTAAGGGAGGGTCTCATTGTGAATCTCGGTGAAGATTGCTTTGCATGACTCGAAGATGGTGAGGCCTTCTTCTTCTTCTTCCTCTCCTTCTCCCTCATCCTCATCTGCTGCTGCTTCTGATGCTCCTTCTTCTTTTCTTTCCTCGGCTCCATTCTCTGGCGCATCGTAGGTTGGGAAGAAACGCTTGGTCACCATTTTCAAAGGGATCACAGATCTTGTCTCTAACACGGACTTGAAGTTTCGCGATATTTCTTCCATGGTCTCTTGCAACTTCTCCAGACGGTACTCTACCTGAGATCGAGATCTGCTTCTCGATTGCATCTTTAAATCTTCGAGAGTGCGCGTAAAAGGCAAAGCGCGAAGATCACGATTTTTCAAGAAGTACAAGTCGAACGCCATGTATTGATTGAAAAAGGACTGGTTCAGATCTTGGAGCACGTACTCGCCATCAATCAAAGTGTTGGCGAGAGGGCTGTTGGCACGCAGATCGACCACACCGGTGAAAATGATTTTCATCGACGAGCTGATCATGTAGACCTTTCCAGAGGGTGCGACAAATAGCATTCGGCGCTCCCCATCTGCCTTGTCGGTCACCACAAAATTTTTGCGTATGTTAGGTACCTCGCTGCGCTCGTCGACGACTTGAATGTTGTCTCGCAACAGGGTCACTGAGTTCGGACCAATGAAGTCACGCGGACGCACATAGGTTCGCTGATCAGCAGGTTGGATCATCTGCAAGTACTGTTTCCCCACCAAGTCGAGTTCCACATAGGACACGGGAAAATCCGTCTCTTGCAGTCCACATAACACGTTTTTCGCATGGAACATGATCCCGGAAGCCAACTTGTCTGCCTCGAAGTGACGCACCATGCCATGGGGACCAGGCATCAATTCAATCTCGATTTCGAATTCTTCTTTGCTGGCTGCGTCAAAGACATTCGACACGTCTACCGAGAAACTGGTGCCTTTGGAATAGCGCACCACGCTCAAATCGTAGGCGAAGTCTCTGGAAGGGTGCAAAAAACGAACACGACTCACGTATCGATAGTACTTCTCCACACCTGCCCAACGTTCTCGATTTTGCTCGATGAACAATTTCCTGTTCACATCTTCCTCCACATTCAACGCCACGCGAAAGTTGAAGTCATCAAAATCGGCCGGATTCATGTATCGCGTTTCTCCCGTTCTCATTTTTTCCTGGGCGGCTGATTTTCTGACAATACTCAATGACTCTTTCTTTTGCGGGCTGTCAAAGAGGCGCCCGAGGTCATCGGTTTGGCAATACTCTTGAATGGCGTCGAGACCCTTGATTTCGACGCGCTCGTTGGATTGTCGCTGCTTTTGGTCGCGACCGACATACATTTGATACATTTTCAGCGAATTCGTCTCCTCCAGAAACTCATAATTGAGAGATTTCAGACGTTGCATTACATTGTTGAAATCGCGACGAGTGATGCGGCGATGACCCTTTTTGGTGCCGAACCGAATTTCCAGTTCATATTTGGAATTTGTACTGGTTGGTGCTTGCGCAATGTATGTTTGACACAAGAGAGACAATTGCTCGTGCGGCTTCAAAGACATTGTGTTGTGTATATTTGTTTTTTTGGTTTTTCTCCTTCTTAATAGTTATAGTGTGATTTAATTATCATGATGCTAATGAAAAAGGTTTAAATCGATCAAAGCTTTCAATTTTTTTTGTCCTCAAGCGAAATAAGCGACGAGTGCATCGTAATATTCTTTCTTTAATTTTCTCTTGTCGGTCGCCGCCACTAGACCAAATTTGTTGCACATCTGCATGAGTTCATCGATCTTGTAAGAACCGATGGGTTTCAACGTCGTGTCGACCGTCTGCATCGCTGCGAAATTCGCGCGTATGAAATGGATGCGTGTTTCATCCGCTTCACGTTCCAAGCGAAAACCACCACCACTCTCCGCCGAACGAGACACCACTTGAGGCACTGACACTGTGTCAAGAGACAGTTCATAGAACTTGGGACCATCGAGGACAATGACACTGAACCCTTCGATAGCGCAGAGCGCAAGAAACGTGAGGACGGATATTTTTTCCTGGTTCACCAAGTCATCTTCTATCGTCGAAAGAGGCCGCAGGCGATGTTCCTTGAGAATGGCCTTGGACGCTTCCAGCCTCTCCGCATATCGATATTTGGCTTCCTTCTCTTCCAAGAAACGCCGCTCGCTGAAATGGAACCCCACCATGTCTGCTAGTGCTTGAAACAAACTATCTCTTTCTCTTCTGGGTCGCTTGGCATCAACCACAGGAGAAGATCTGCTTTCCGTCGTCGCGTCTTGCGGTCTTTTCGCAGTCGCTGAATACAGAGGCTTATAGACGAGTAAAGAGTCCAGACGAGCTGGCGTAAGAATATAATGTTGTAGTTGTTGCGCCACATCATTATAACTTGTTTGTATTTCGACCATGACTATAACCGTGAGGTTTCTTTTTTTTTTATTTTTTAATGGAGCGAGGAGACGCAATCTTTATTATCCTTTGCGAAAAAGGTATCCTTGTAGGTTTGTTTTTCTTGCTCTGTTTTGTTCAACTCAATCTCCTGGGCTGCAACATACTGTAAATAAAGAGATACTTCATTCAAGATGTCGTCGGACAATTCGCTCAGATTGATGTGAACACCATATTTGTTTTCATTGATAATTTCCCGGTGTTTGGAAAGAATGCGGAGGACTTCGATTTGATTGAAACGCGACATTCGTTCAATGACATCGCGCATTTGAATCAATTGTTGCGCCGAAAAAGACGAGGAGGATGGTGTTGACATTTTTTTTAATGATACAAAACCAAAAAGTTGTTTGGGGGGTTTTCTACGACACAGCTCTATATGCATTTCTACTAGTGTTTCGACCTTTGCGTAACACCTTTCCCATAATAGACACATATTTATCATTCAGCTCAAAGCGCTGCGCTAGTACCTCCGCCTCGAAGGTGTCTCCGGGTTTGACCGACTGGAAGATCTCATCCCGCGAAAAGTGGTCTCTCGCCACGAACAACACAAAGGGGCTGGGAGTCTTGTTGGAGCTCTCCGCTCGAATTCCCGCTTTCGTCACATTTTTGGCAACGCACCAAACCCTCAAACCCGGGACAGGGAAACAGACTTGGCAAGAGAACACCACGTCGAACCGAACATTGCTCGACACGATGACGCCACTCGAGAAGGAAACAATACTAACAGATCCGGGTTCCACGAAACCTTGCACGATACATTTGCCTTCGACTTTTGCTTTGATCGCGTCTGTCAAGACTTTCGGAAGGTCTTTGCCGATGACCGTGATGGGAAGAACGATCGTATCGTGGACAACTGCCGCCGAGTAGATCTCTACTCTCGTCTTCGGTTTGGGTTTCCTGGACGGAATAAATTCGATCGCGGCACCATCTTGTGCAGGTTCTTGTTGAAAAGGGACTTCTTGGACAGGGACAGGCTCTTCTTGAACAGGCTCTTCTTGGACAGGAACTTCTTGAACAACAGGCTCTTCGTCGATAGCGACGTCCATTTGATCATTGGAAAATTCGTTCATCCCCTTCTTTTTTCCTGTCAGGTTCTTACCTTGGTGAATGTATGGATGCCTCTATATTCCTTTTTTTCCTTTCGGGGGGAAACCGGACTCTTTTCAATTTTATTTATATTTTTTTCCGCAAAGCCGCCAAATTCACGATCTGATCCCGTCTCAGCATGGCCTTCTGTTTTCGGAGCGCCAACTCTAACAAGACACACAACATCTTCGCCTCCATTTTCTTTTTCGAAAAGGCGTCATCATCATCAATTCCAAAAGACTCCAAAATATCTAACAATTCCTTTTTTTCCACGTTGCCGCATTTGGTCCCCTTGTTGCCGCCCCTGCGTACGACAAACACACCTTCAAAATCGATGTAACCACTGAGAGGAGACGACACATCCACATCTTGTTGTTGCAAGAACTGTTGGATCTCCTGCTGTCGTCGCGTCGACAACGAGTCAATTTCGACTTCTTTCCACTCCGCGTTGTTAGACAAAGTCAATGCCACGTTTCTTAAAGACCCACGATCTCGCTTGGACAACACGTAGGTATCTGTGCCAACCAAGTGGGCCTCCAGATAATCCCGCACTCTCTCTTCGGTCTCCGATAAATCGTCGTCTGTCACGCCACGTGGGCGTAAGTAATGCCTCACTAAGGAAGCTGTCTGGTCCGCGTTCAAGGATTCCATCATGTGATTCAACTGGAAGCGACGAAGCTCCTCGGGCGTGATGCCCAACAACGCTTCCACGTTCACAATCTTGACCATGCGTTGCAACTGCTCATACCATGTCACGTTTTGCACGTAAAAAGGCGGGGCTTGCGCATGGAATTCGGCGTCCATCGAAGCTATCAAGTCCTCCACGTCGGTCGACAATTGCATCGGCAACGCGACCTTGTTTTTCCTCGCTGCCACGAGTTGTTTCGTCTTCTCCACAGTGTCATCATTCAATTTGATGTTGATGCTGCTTCGCTTCACATCCAACGGGACGGACCGGTCAAAAACAGACAAATTCGTGTTGTTTCTGCTCAATTCGCGCGGCTGAAACAAGTAGTACTCTCCAATGTTTACCAAGAAGCCTTCTCGGTCGTATTTGTCAACCACCACCACGGTCTCGTCATTGACCATCTGCGACAACGCAGCGTCTATTTGTCGAACCGGATAGGGTTTGGGGATGTTGATGGAAGCGATGAGAGTGCCTCGCAAATAAAAATGGCGCTGGCGAATGAGATTTTTCACTTTTTGGATGATTTCGTCGGCGTTGATGTGCATGAAGCTACTCACGTAAGTACCCATCGTCGGCACGATCGCTTTTGCATCGGCAGTGCTGCGACAGCGATACTCACATTCGGACAAATAGTCGCAGGCGGGCGTGTTCGACACGTCTCCGATGCGGAATGGTTCGCCTCCCTCGTGTGCCACTTGCCCATTGACAATCACTTGGCCGTCGCCAAGGACTTGCTCTACTTTCTTGTCAGCAAAATTTTCTGCAGTGAATCGAGTTTGCCCGTGATTCAAGATGCAGTCGACGGCATTTTCTTTCATCACCCTCGACACTTCGCCAATACGAATGGCCTTCTTTTCAGCCAGACGGTACAAATATAAATCGACCGTTTCCTCGCGCATGAGAGCAGGTTCCTCTTTGCCAAAGAAAGCGGCGTGCATGAATATTTGCACATTGCGCTGCTGAAAGGGCAGATCCTTGTGGCTGTTGTTACGGACACCACGACCAATGACTTGCTCGATGCGACTCAGATTGTACCAGGGTTCCAATATGTGAACCTGGCGAATGAATTTGAAGTCGAGGCCTTCCGATCCAGCCGTAGAAATCAACACAACTTTGATTTTCGTTCCGTCTTTGTTTTCCGAATCAGTGATTTCTTTCATGGCTTTCTCGTTGTTAGGAGAGAGATGACTGTTGCCAGTAATCATTGCGTAGGAGGCTTTTCTTGCACGGTTATCGTTGTCGTTGATGAGATTGGGACGATTCGAACATTTCATGGACAAACTATCTTCCAATGCAAGCGCCATTGGCAGAATTCCGCTGACGATGAAAGAAGAATAGATGAGCACCACTCCTTCACAACGCTCGATGGCTTCACATACCGACTTGATCTTCGCGCTGTAAGTGCCGATGAGGTCACGTGAAAAGACGCGCTCTGCTCGGGGACGGTATTTGAAGTCGCTGAAGTTGTCATCAAATTCCATCACCGTCTTCAAACCCTGCTTCGCGACAAAATCGGGCTTGACGAGACCTCCCTTTTGCTGTCCTTTACGTTTATCGTCATCATCTGTCTCTTCCTCCTCCTCCTCCTCTTCTTCTTCCTCTTCATTTTCCTCTTCTTCCTCTTCCACTTCTTGAGCCTCTCCTTCTTTTCCAGAAAGAGACATGTCTCTCTCTTCGTCCAATATTTCGCCAATGGGTTCATCGCCTGCGTCGTCGTCGTCATCGATTTCCGCCTCGAGCATCCCCGATGCCACACACGGCACGGCCGCAATATTCGCCGGTGCACCAGGGTAAACAATGATTGCCGCTTGAGTGGCCAGCGCAATGCTGGAATAAGACAGAGAAGACAACACGCTTTCTTCTTTGCCGTCTTTGTCGACCATGACAATGTTGTTCGGATCTTCCTTCCGCAAAAATGCCATGATTTGTGAGCAGCATTTGGCCTGGTACGAGGACATGGAGCTCAAAAACAGAGGAGACAACCTTCGCCTCTTGTCTTCACTCAAGAGACTGCAGGTCAGACTGATCTTGGGGTAATCGTGCCGCAAAAACGTCCGCGAAGGATCAAACACATCCGGATACACGCGAAAGGGGAACGTATATGGATTCTCGCCGCGGACATACGAAACGTATCCGGTCATTTTGCGAATGAACAATTCCTTGCCCCCGTTGCGGCGAAAGTGACCGTCTCTTCCAAACACATCCGATACCACGACTTCTGCACGTCGGTCATTCAAGTTCATCAAATTCAGCAAATAGATGATCTCCTTGTAGCTGTTGAACATCGGCGTCGCCGTCAAAAGAAGAAGGCGAAGATCGTCCACCAAGGTCACCAACATTTTGATGTTGTTCGCCACCTCTTTGTTTTCTGAATTGTCCTCGGTCAAACGAATGTTGTGGACTTCGTCGATCACAATCATGGCACCGCGGAATTCTGCTTCGAGTCGCCTTTTTTTCTCGTCGACCTCGACGGCGTCTCCGACGGCTTCGCGAATCCGGTTGGAAAGAGAGACGTACCCCATGAAATTGTACGCCGACTCGATGATCGCATTGATTTCCGACACGACGGATTCCTTCGACAGACCAGGAGCATTGGTCGGGTTCACTTCTTTCAGCAGTTGCGTGCCGACGTAGCCCTTCATGGTCCACACACCATTTTGCTCCACCAGGCGCTTCTCATCAAACAATTGCTGCCGGAAATTGGTCTGCACATTCGGGCTCGCGATGATGTAAATTTTTTTGGAAATGCCCATCTGCTTGAAGTACAGACGGCTCTCTTCCGTAACACCAATGGCGCTGTACGTTTTTCCACTTCCGAGTTGGTGGTAAAGAAGCAAACTATTGTAAGGCGTCTGAACAGACAAGAAGTTGCGAACGAACGCCTGATGGGGGGCGATCTCAAAGTCCGCATTGCTCAGTTTGTTAGCGTAGGCTTCGATGTCTTTCACGATTTTCCCGTCGTACTGTGTGTCAAAAAACTCCTGTTTGGTCGCAATTTTCAGACTGAACTTGGGGTCATTCAAATTCGGATACAGTTCCGGATCATCGGGTTCCGACGCCAGAAATTTGCTTTCCAATTCCTCGACTTTGAGTTTGATTTGGTTGCATTCTCGGCTGTAAGGGTCCGCTTTGCATTTGTCACCGCTCGCTTCGTTCAAGCGTTGCAAGTCCAACAATATTTTTCCCTGCCCCTGTCCGCTCTCTTCGCCTTCGCCTTCTTCGGCTTCCCTTTCCCCTTGTTTCCCTTCTTCTTCTCCGCGTCGCTTCCTCTTTCTTTTCTGGAAAACCTCAACATCAACAGGATCCTCGTCGTCCAGAGTGAGATCGATGACTTCGCTGGGTGCACTCATTGTATTGTATTATTGTTCTTTTTTTCAGGCCGGACACAACTTATACTCCAGCAACACTTTATTAATATTGGAGAGCAATTTCTTTTTCTCTAAATTGTACGGACGTATGCAGTCATTGCATTGTTCAAACGTCTTCCACTCCATCTTACTGACCTCGGACTGTTGAAAATTCCGCGATGAGAGAGAAAATGTCGAAGAATCCATGAACCCCAGAAAATACTTGTGCTTGTAAGACTTGTGGTTCGACCCAACGAAGATTTCTTCAAAGGGCATCAGGTTCTCGATCACAATGACCTCTTTTCGCGGATAACCCGTCTCCTCCTCGAACTCCCGCAACGCACAGTCCAATTCTTTCTCTTGAAAATTACGGCGCCCCTTGGGGAATTCCCACTCTGTCTCCGACCAACTGGTCGAGCTCCCATCAATCAAGGTTTGCAAGCTCACCTCTTCGCCGTTGATAATCGTGCCTTTGCGGAGTGTTTCGAACTTTTTCTGGGACAGGTGCTCTTCATTTTTGTATTGACCAAGACTGTGCGTCTGACCCCACATTCGTCGCCACAACGTGGGAAAGTCTTGCGATGACACTTCTTTCCTCTCTTCGACCGACATCTCATTGAACATGGACTTCAGGTGATCCAGGTTGTTTTGTAAATATTTGCCTCGAATGAAATCGATGTAACCGAAACTGTCCTTCCGCCGAATCATCAAGTATTGTATACCCTGTGGACTGTTGCGAAACACCACCATACCAAAACTGGTGATGGGCTGCTTGCATTGATGAAAGACATGACCTTGTTTGCCGCAATTGTTGCACGTGTTGTTATTATGATGATGATGACCACGATGATGTTGCATTATTCCGTCGTCAAGATGCACATGTTGTTTTTATATGTTCATCTCAACTTTTCCCACCAAAAAAATCAAACTCAATGCCAGCACAAGCAGCACTCGATCCGGAAGTTTGGGGACCACCTTTCTGGTTCTTCTTGCACACCATCACGATGACCTATCCACACCATCCCAATGCGGTCACCAAGAAGAAGTACTACGAATTTGTCCAAAATTTGCCACTTTTCCTGCCGAACGAGGCCATGTGCAATGACTTTAGCAAATTGCTCGACCGCTATCCTGTAGCTCCGTACTTGGACAACCGTGAGTCATTCATCAAATGGATGCATTTCATTCACAACAAAGTCAATGAAAAACTGGAAAAACCCAAAATCAGCTTGGATGCCTTTTACGCATCTTATTACGAAGCCTACGAGAACCGCCAACAGAAAGACCTCAAATACCAAGCCATCCTGGAAAAGGGGCTCTATGCAGTCATTTTGGGCACTCTGTTCTTCTTGATTGTCTATCTCTACGACAAATAAACCACTACTTCAAAATCAAAAGCCCGCCCGATTATGAAACTCGAACTCATTCTGTTTGCGGTTACCGGCTTCTTAATATTCAATGCTTATCATGACGGCAAGTACACGAAATATTTTGCCTCCTGGAAAAAATACATTCAAATGGCGACCTTTGCGCTGGTCGGCATCAGCCTTTATCTCATGATCAAGCGCAACCCCATGCAAAGCAAGAATTTGTTGTATTACGCCAACAATGTGGTAAAATTTATGCCCATTGACAAGTCTTCTATGGACATGATCAGTCCCATTTTCGACATTACTCGATCACACGTCGGTGAAGGAAGCAGTTTCATGGAAGAGATGAACAGTTTTGGCGGCCAACCCACATCCTTTTCCATTCTGCCAAGAGAAGAGTCACGCATCCTTTCCTCAGGTCACAAGGCCACAAAGCGGTCGGTGAGCGAAACCAAGAAGAAATATGTAGCGTCCAATCAAGATTGGAAATGTGGTCACTGCAACCAGCGTCTGAATGCTTGGTTCGAGGTCGATCACAAGGTTCGCCTGGAACACGGTGGGGGCAATGAGGTGCAAAATTTGGTGGCCCTTTGCCGTGAATGCCATGGCAAAAAGACAGCCATGGAAAATATGTAGTCTAACATTTAATAAGGCAAGGCAACCAAATAAATACTTTTCGTTTTGATCCATGCCTCTCTATGTCAACAATCCCAGCCAAGCAACGCCAGATACAAAAGAGGACACCAAGACAAAAAGGGACACACCCAACTTCACTGCCATCTATGTGATTTTCTCCATGGTCCTCTTTTGTTTGGCATGCTACGCCTTCCTAGCGAATCCCATCTTGAAAACCACCGCGCCACCACCACAACCAGCAGCAGCGACGACGACACCAGCAACGTACACAGGTTACATAACGCAAAAGTTTGCAGGCATATTCAACGCCAAGCGTGAGATCGAACAATCCCAAAGGCCATGGTGGCTCATCCTGCTTTCCTTCCTGTTTCTGGTCGGTATGATTCTGTCCGTCGGAGTATTGCTTTATTTCAGCGGGCAAGCCTCCGCCATCTTCAGCTCGTCCGATTCGATGGCCAATCAGGTGCTGACCTACTTCATCGTGATCCTCGTGTTTCTCATTTTTTACATGCTCGTGCATTTCTTGCGCAACACCAGCTCTTTCATGGCCCGTTTAGATGACATCCTTTTGGCTGCGCCCTGCTTCCTTTTTGACGGGTTTACGGCTTTGATCCGTCTGCTGTCTGGCCACGTCTCCTTCTGGAACATTGTTTCCATTTTGGTTGCTATTGTCGTGTTCTCGGTCGTCATTACTTTTACAGGTCTGGTGAAAAACGGCCTGGAGAGTCCAGGCAAAATCGCCGCGTATACACTGAGCGGACTGCTCATCCTCGTTGGCCTCGCCATCTTCTACGCAGTCGCCGCCGAGTTCTTGTTCCCCCGTATTCGAAAGGTTATCGATTGGCTCTGGCAGTATACCATCGTGCGTTTCCTCTTCTACGCGATCTTCTACATTCCCTGTTTCCTCACCGATCAACTCCAGAAAGAGCTGAAGAGTTTCTCCTGGTCCATGGTCGTCCTCATCGTGGTGGAAGTACTGATTATTGTCGCCTACTACACGCTTCCTCTTGCGTACAAGGCCATCGAAAAATCCATCTACGTCGACGGCGGCAACCAACTCACTGTCAACGAACCGAAACGTCTGCAAGAAGCCACTACGCTAGGCACTTACTTGACATTAAACGCGAACCGTAAGACGGGTTTCTTCGACAGCAAGAGCAATGTGTTCAATTACAATTACGCCATCTCGTTCTGGTTTTACCTCGACGCGTTGCCTCCAAACACCGGCATAGCTTACAACCAAGACGCCAACATTTTGAACTACTGCGATACACCCGCTGTCACTTACAATGCCAAGAAGGGTCGCCTTTCCGTAACCGTGCCAGACAAGAAGGTCGTCTATCAAAACGACAAGCTGCCACTGCAAAAGTGGAACCACATGATCATCAACTATGAAGGAGGCACTTTAGATGTGTTTCTCAATGGCCGTCTCGTGGCTTCCTCGATCCAAGTGGTGCCCTTCATCTCCTACGGCTCTTTAGTGACAGGACAAGACGGTGGCATCAGTGGTTCCGTCGCCAATGTCATTTACTATGACCACTCGTTGAATATTTTGCAGATGGACTTCTTGTACGCGGCATTGAAAGACGCCACGCCTCCGTCCGTGTAAATTTCTCTCCTCTTAAGAAAAGCAAACAGTAAATTCCATGGAAGTCAAGACCATTCTCCTTATTGCTGTCATCCTCATACTGCTTATTGTTGTGCTGCGTTATGCTTGGAGTGGCCCAACCCAGATTACCTCGTTGACCAGTGCGTCCACGGTCCAAAATATCCCTTCCAGCCAATTGAGCGCCAGCACTGTCGGTCCCGTCAATTACAGTTACTCGATTTGGTTTTACGTGAACGACTGGAACGTCAATTTCGGCGCCGAAAAAGTGCTGTTTGAGCGCCTCAGCTCGAATTACGGAGGGGTCAACAATACATTCCCGTGCCCCAAAGTGACTTTAGGTGCCTCGCAGAACAATTTGGAGATCTCTATCGGATGCACCAACGGCGATTACAGCGGTTCCCCAACTGCAGGCACCCCGACTTTGTGCTCGGATGACTCCACCAAGGATTGCAGCAGGAGCCAGTACATCGTGCACAAGTGCAGCGTGTGGAACGTTCCCATCCAGCGATGGGTCCACCTCATCGTGAGCTGCTACGGTCGCACGGTGGACGTCTACATCGACGGAAAGCTAACACGCACCTGCGTGCTCCCAGGTCAAGCGCTGGTGGACGCCAACGCGGGTGCCATGATCACACCCGACGGCGGCTTCTCTGGTTACACCTCCAACTTCATGTACTGGAGCACTCCCTGTGACCCACAGACCGCGTGGAACCTGTATCGCCAAGGTTACAATGGAAGCATGTTGGGATCCTTTACCCAGTACGGCCTCCGCTTGTCATTGCTGAAAGGTAGCCAGGAAGCAGGCAGCGTGACCATCTAAAAACCAATGATCAAATTTTTCTCTTGACGCAAATTAATCCCGCAGGTTTTGGACAAGAGAAAAATAAACAAACAAAAAAAAAAAACCCCCAAAAAAAATGGAATCAAGCAGCGGACCCTTTAAGCAATTTGAGATCAATCGATACACCAGTCAGACCATGGAGTTTCTCCGGTCAGAGAGCATCATCGCCAAAATCGCATTCCTCCTGTTGGTGCTGATTATCTTCCTTTTCTTGCTGCAGGTCGGTATCAACATTATCGGATACTTCTACGGACCACAGTCTGTTTCCAAGTTGATCAACGGTATGGTCGACGCGAAGCAACTCATTGTGATCCCGCAAGACCCATCCACCTCGGGCGCCGTACCCGTCCAGCGATCCGATAATGCCTCCAAGGGAATCGAATTCACGTGGTCCGTCTGGTTCTTCATTGACGATCTGACCTACAACCAGGATCAGTACAAATGCGTCTTCTACAAGGGCAACAATTTCAACAACATGGACACTTCTGGAAACCAGGGACTCAACTTCCCCAACAACGCACCGGGCGTCTATCTTCATCCTCGACTCAACAAGCTGCTGATACTGATGAACACCTTTAGCGTGATCAATGAAGAAATCAACATCGATGATATCCCTGTCCACAAGTGGGTGAACTTGGTCATACGATGCCAAAACCGCATCATCGATATTTACATCAACGGCAGCATCGCGAAAAGCTTCCAGCTGCAAGGCGTGCCCAAGCAGAATTTTGGGGATGTCTTTGTCGGCGCGAACGGCGGCTTCTCCGGATACGTCTCCAATCTGACCTATTATGCGTATGCGCTGCCGACCGTGGGCATTCAGAGCGTCGTCATGGGTGGTCCAAATTTGAAGATGGTGAGTTCATCCACTGGGCCGGCCAATGAGACATCCAATTATTTGTCACAACGCTGGTACTTTGCCGGGGAGCACGATATGTACCACCCTTAAAACGAACAAACGAACAAACAAAACAAACAAAACATTTTTTTTTCGCATGACACAAGAATCGTCGAAAAAAAAACAACAATAAATGTCTTGCCTTGGGCCATTTTACAATCCAAAGCCGACCAGAGAATGGAGTCGCGTTGAAAATGCTTGCACCTACCAGAATCCAACCGTTGACGGCTCCCAACAAACGTTCATTCCTTTGTTGAACAAGACCGTGCCCAATTACCAGGTCGCAGCGTATCTGCAGCTATTAGCCAAGGGCAATGTGCTTCAATATAAGAAGAACAGCGCGGATCTCACCAGAAACCAGCGGTTCTCCTTGATTGCGCAGAACAAATGGACCAACCGCACAACCACTTATGCGACGCAATCGGAGATCTTTTCAAACCCAAACAACCAGTCGCTCGTGAGAGCAGGTACGTTTGGGAACATCACTGCGGACGGCGTGCCCACCCTGCGTCCTCCCACCAGACCCAAAGTGCACGTTGCCCCGATCTATCCAGTGGTGCCAGGTTATATTGCAGGGGGCGCGCCCAATGGGAATCCCGTGGTGCCGCCGCCTCCGGCGCCGGGTCCGCCTGCCACGACCATTGTGCCCCCGGCCACGCCGCCCACGCCTCCTGAAACGGTGGTGTTTCAAGACGGCGGCGTATTGGTCTGTAACCAGACGGAGGATCCTGTCACCGGCGTTATTATCACGAAACCCTATGCACCAAATGTGCACCCGACGACGGACTCGGACGTGCCTGGCAAAACCGAATATTTGTATTGGGACGATACCATTCAGTCATGGTATCCACGTCAGCGGTACACGATGAACAATTCCACCGACAAATGGCCGTACAACTCGAAAACGATTGTGCCGGCTGGAGGCTTCAACCCACCGCCTTCTCTTTGAAAAGATGATATTGTTAGTTTGTTGGTATATTTGTTAGAAAATGCGATTTTCCAAAAGTGTCTGAGTTTTCCATTGAACCTCTTTGCAACATGCTTCCCTCTTGCATCGGAGGGTTTTCCAAAAACAGGTTTTCTAACAAACTTTTCAATATTCTAACATAGCCCCCTCCTTTCTTATAATTGAAAGGAGGGGTGCGGGGCACATTTGATTCCCTGCAGCTATGCAAACTGCTGCGCAGCAGGGTCCAAAGGGACGTAGACTTTGTCGATCCCTTTGATGTCCACTGGTGACACACCCGAGACACTGCATTTGGCTTTGCCAATCATCCGATTCCGCACACCGCAAGGCGCGTCGCATTGGCCGGTCTCTTTCTTGTGCAAGTTGCAGTACATTTCGAGCTCCTCCAAATCTCGGTCGGTCATGGGTCTCGTGTAAAGCGCCTGTTCATAGTAATTCTGGAAACCATACAAGGTCTCCACAGCGTCCGCCCAATCCTCCGGTGTGACCACGGGCCTGGGTCTGCTGTTGAAGGTTCTCAAAATGCCATCTTGCTCAATCGAATCCACGAATCGTCGATAACTGTTGTTGACCTCTTGAATAGAGGCTACCTTGCTGTTGAAGACACGTGGCGTTAGGCCGCCCAAACGCCATTTGGATACCAGTTGTCGAAGATAATGGTCGCGCAATTTTTTGTTGTCGAAACGATTTGCTAGGAGAGTGAACATCGCCAGCAGTTCTCGGCGCTCTTCCTCTTGTTGATGGGGCTCACTCTCTTTTTCTTCTTCTGCGGGTGCCAAGGGTGATGATTTCCTCCTGGTGGATGATTTGGATTTTGGTACAGCATCCGTTTGAGTCTCGATTTCCCTTCTCGCCTTCACCGATTTTGATTTTGATTTTGATTTGGTTTTGGATTTCGTCGATTTGGATCTTGATTTCGACTTTGCTTTTTGTTTACTTGACTTGGACTTGGACTTGGACTTGGACTTTGTCAAGGCCTTTTTGCCTTTTGATGCAGGCATCTCAATGACAGAACCAAGAACATGATCGCCTGGCTTGTATACGGAGGGCATGTGGTTTGCGCGCACCAACGTCTTTTGTGGCATTTCGCTGATCGGAAGACATTCTCCCGACTTTGGATCTCGAAAATGACCCGGAGGACATCGCTTGACTTTTTGCCCGACGCACTCTTTGGTTTTGGGGTCCCGACGCATGCCCGGAGGGCACCGCTTTTTATCTTCCGCCGGGTCTCTTGTCATCATTTTTTATTGTGCCGAGAGAGAAAAAAAATACGATTTTCCAAAATTATCATCTAGACAAATATAAAAAAGACATCAAAGGCAAATTTGAAGGGATGCGTTGTCCAAAAGGTCATGTTCACAAAAAGTCAGGTCGCTGTGTCAAAAAAGGAGAGAGGAAAAGATGCATGAATAGGACGCGGAAAAACAGAAAAACTGGAAATTGCAAAGCGCACACGAGAAAAAACATGACAAGACGGGGTGGAGGAAAGGATATGCAAATTCATAGCATCTCCTATTTCTACCCAAGCGAACATGATGAGGACACCAAACAAAAAAAGAGTCGTGAGTGGGTAGATGTTGACACTGTCGTCTTGAAGAAAAGCACAGGTGAAAAAATTTGGATCATGATGAATGATAATATTATGATGGAAGACGACGACAATGAAGTCCCTTTTACCAGTTTAAAGAGTTTGAATCTCGGCGTCAGCGCGGACACCAACGACGTTTCTTCGATAAAGTTCGAAGGACAAGAAAATGACGAAGATGGACAGAACTCCACGAAGGAAAACGTTGCACTGATCAAAAAGGGCGTGTATGGCAAACCATTCAAAATCGATGCGACCTCAGAAGATCTAGGTGACTTGAATCAAGTCGATCGATTAAAACTGTTCAAGAAAATTGTTTCTCAATTCTAATTTTGTTCTTGTTTTTGTTGTTTTTGTTGTTTTTCAAAACTCAAAACAACAAAACGCTTTTAGCTTCTACGCCCTCAGACTGGGATTGATACAGACATCCATGGTCGGGAAAATATCGCCACTCATGCATCGATCGGATGGCCCAACTTCGACGCAGGTGCGTGTTCCACGGTCGGCACCAATATAACAGAACCCACCTTTGCTCGAAGATCGGTTACTCTGCACCGCACTGAAGGAATCGTCGGCCTCCACTTCGTCTTGCTGTTGTTGCACCGAATTCAAGGCGTTTTGAATGGGTGAGGGAAAAGTGGGTGCCTGGGTGGTGGTGCTGTAAAGAGAATTCATCCCCATTGAAGAGCGCGCTTCCGCGCCTCCTATTTGTTGTAGATGAGGTTTTTGTGGTTGGTGTCGCTGCTGCTGATGAGGTTGTTCTATAGACGCCGCAAGGCTGTCCACTGCGCTAGTGGCAGTGTCGGCAATGGTGTCAGCGGTAGTCTTGAGACCCAAGGCACTCACATCCACCGTCTGTTTGACTGCATCAACGGCGAACCATCCGAACGTCCTCGAGAACCAGGCCAGGAACTGTCTGGAAATATCGGCAAAAAATTGTGTACCTTCGGCCAAATAAAAGAAAATGTTGAACCCTAAAATCGCCAACAAAATGATGATGATGATCCATGTCGTCCACGACATACCTAAAGCGCCGGACGATGACGTCGATGTCGCGGCAACAGGGGCAATGGGAGCATTGTTCATATTCAATATGCCATCGATGGCCGTGTTCGGGTTCTCCATGTGTTTTGCTTTACTTGTGCCTGGCTTTTTTTTTCATTTATTGTTTGAAAAAAAAAGGCGCTGAGAAGACTCATTTCGCTTACTGAAATGTGAGGAGGTAGCTGAACTGATTCAATTGTCCGAGAATTTCGTCGCGAATGTTGAGCAAGTCGGTACTGAATCGAGATGCATCCATTTTCATCAGGAAAGCTTTGTATTCATTGATTTTTCTCTCCAAGGGCGCTTTGTCTTTGAAATCAAAGAGTGGCAACGATGGGCTTGCATGGATTCGCCCTCCCTTCTCTCCAAGCATGACTTCCACGAACTTGTCTATACTAAGGTTCAGGTCTGCATAGAGCTGGTCGGTCGCCTTGTGCTGGCTGTAAGAAATGGTCTTCCAGTGATACAATTTCACTAACAACAGCATCTCCAGCAAGACCATGACAATGCTGTCTGGCGTGTAGCGGCGTGATCCAATTCTTTTCCTGGTTCTTCTTGTTTGTTGCATCGTTTTTCGTTTGTTTTACTTTTGCGCAAGAGGAATATTTTGCGCCAACTCTTGACTGATGTCCTCGAGCTCTCTGGCAAGCAATCGGTTCTTCGCTTCGGCGCGCTTTGTTAGACGTTCGATGCCTTCTTCCACACGTCCTTGTTGACGCTCTTTCACCTTTTGGCGCAAAGTCTCCCTCAATTTGCGCCGGAGGGATTCCAGTTCGTCCGTCTTCGCTTTTCGCAACGTTTTGATTTTCCTGGCGGTCTCTCTAAAGGCGGCTTTGGTGTCTTTGATGCGTTGTTCGCGTTTCCTGGTCAAATCCTCTTTGATGAGGTCGAACTCACGCGCCATCCTCCGATCGTCGATTTTCTTCTTCTGCTGCTTTTCTTGTTCCAGTTTCGCTTCTTGTACTCTCTTTTCCGCACGCAAGACAGCAAAATCGTCCACAATTTCGGTCAAGGTCGCGGAGAGTTGATTCTCCGACTTTTCCAGCGATCGATTCAATTGTCCAATTTCTGTCTCCAATGCTTGCACCATGGGGAATGCTTCCAGACTCTTGACTGCGAACTTGCTCTTGCATTTTTCCAGCAAGGCGGCGAACGTGGATTTACTGTATTGGTCCAACAAACGCTGCTTTTCAGCGTCCACAGGATCGTCGAAAATCTGTACCTTGGTGATCGGGCGGCGCCGCATCGTCTTCGACAGTGAGAGACTTCGACGCATTCCCAAATCGTTGCTTCTTGATCCACCCTCCAGCACAATGGGATTTTCTGCACTCCCTTCAGGTGCCGGTTTGTGCTGCTCATACAATTCATTCACACGGTTCCAAAATCTAGCAGCGAATGCTTCGTCGGTGCGCAGCTTCTCTCTTACTCCAACGGAGCGCTCCTGGTACATTTTACCGAAGTTGGTTCCGACACGAACGATATGAGCCAGCTTCGCTTCTTGGACAGGATCAAAAGAAGGAGCCGCCGGCGCAGCACGAATGGGAGCGTTTATTAGAATAGGCGGTGCTGCCGCAATAACCCTTCTTGTTTTATTCACTTGTTTCTGTTGTTGTTCTGCTTGTTTTTCTTGTTCCTGTTGTCGTTTCTTCTCTTCCCTCTCGCGCTGCATTGCTGCTTTCTCTTCGGCTAGACGGCGTTCTTTTTCCACACGTTGCTCTTGGAGTTTTCTCTCCTTCTCGGCCTTCTCTTCAGCGACTTTGCGATCCTTTTCAGCCTTCGCTTCTTGGAGTTTTCTCTCCTTCTCTGCTTTTTCTTCAGCGACTTTGCGATCCTTTTCAGCCTTCGCTTCCTGGAGTTTTCTCTCCTTCTCGGCTTTCGCTTCTTCCACCTTGCGCTCCTTTTCGGCCTTTTCTTCCAAAGCCTGGCGCGCCTTTTCCGCTTTGGCTTCCTGGACTTTGCGCTCTTTTTCGGCCTTCTCTTCCAAAGCCTGGCGCGCCTTTTCCGCTTTGGCTTCCTTGAGTTTGCGTTCCTTTTCGGCTTTCTCCTCGGCAGCCATTCGGGCCTTGTCGGCTTTCTCTTGAGCAACGATTTGTGCCTTCTTATGCGCGGCTTCTCCCTTTTCCATCTTTTGACGTTGTTCTTCTCGCAAGAGCTTGCGCCGGACGTAATCGTCTGCAAGAGTGTCTGTCAACACCACTGGCTCGTTTTCTGTGTCTAACAAATACCCGCCATCCCTGTCCACCAGAAAGAAACGAAGGTCGAATTGTGGCTCACCATCTCTTGGCTTCGGTTTCTTGTCTCGTCCAGAGATGACGAGTTGACCATTTTGGCTGTACATCACGCGACGAAGCTTCTCGGCAAGAGAAGGTGGATAATGCGAAGCGTCGACGAGTCGAACACGCCCCTCCTCTGTCAAGACGGGGTCCAACAAATGGCCATCACCATCCATTTCGAATAGAGGCACAAGCTGCCGCTTGGCTGCCATGCGTGCCTCCTCGTACACCTTGGGCACCAACAAGGGGTTCCCCGCCTCATCGAGAATTAACATGCCACCGGCGTCACGCAAGAAGTCCAACAGCACGCGCGCCTTGTTTTTCTCTTCTGGGTTGCCAAATTTGTCCAGCACGAGGGCGCCTTCGGCACGCTTCCATCGGCGCCGCTGAAACACATTGTTCTTGATGAAGTTGATGGTGGTCTTCTGTTGCTCTGTTGTCGCTGGGTCACGTAACATGGCGTTCAATGGGTCACGTGCCAACTTTTCCGCGACGAGACGTACGCGGCCATCAATAATTTCAAAGTGTGGGATGCCGTCGGGATCAACGGACAGCACGTGCGGTAATAAAGCGCGGTCAGTGGAAGGAGAAGAATCGGAAGAATCTGCTGCAGCTGCTTTCTTGGCGGCGGCAACAGCAATCTTTTGCAAGGCGTCGACAGGAACGGGATCACCTTCCGTGTCGTACAAATCCGGCACAAATTTGGCTTTGGGTACCACACGCTCCTTTTTGTCCGCCAGAATTTGAATAAAATCGCCGTTTTCGGTCACACGAAGGGTGCCATCTCGAGCCTTGGCGAGACGGAATTTGGGCTTCACCGCTTTGCGAAAATCGTTTCCCACGTTTTCGGCGTAACGGACGCGGACTTCGCCCGCTTGATTGAGGGCAAAGACGTCTTGGAGAGGATCGACCAAGTACACTTTCTCTTTCTCTTTCTTTTTGCCCTTTTGTTCATGTTCACCATTCGATTCACGGCTGCTACTGCTGCTTCTACTTTGATAAGAAGTGGCTTCCCCCATCTGTTTTCTGAATTGTTCCGCCTGTTTGCGCGCCACTTCGTCATCCTCGTAAAAGCCTTCATTGATCCAGCCTTGCTTTGAGTATTTTGATGCCGCCATATCTTCGTCGTCCGAGTCATCATCATCACCTTTCCTTTTCCGTCGCGTGGTGGCGCGGCGCTTCACGATGTTTTGCAGCTTCTTTCCCCGGAAAAGGACCTCGTTGTAATACACCTTCAGCTCTCTCGCTTCTTGCAAGAAATCGCGTTTCGCGTTCGCCACGAGGCTGATCCAGCGTTTGTTGTTGGGATCGGCCGGCTGCCGCTGTCTCAAAAACAAAACCTTTGCCTCCAGTTCTTCGATGCGGTTTTTCACCGCCTGGAGTTCGTCCGAATAGTCTGCCAAGGCCATCGCGGAGTCCGCGTTGACGGCGAAACTTTCCAACAAGGTCTCGTCTTTCGTGGGGAAAATGGGCACCACCATTTTCTGCATGATGGGTTGCGCGAATTGCGTCGCGTCGTTTGCTCGGTCCAGGTAGCTGATGTAGCCCGCGACGGCGCGCAGAAAATCCTGCTTGCCCTCTGCCTCGGTCATGAAATACTGCGCCTGCAACGTCGCTATATCCGCATCGGGCAACGCGAGTCCTGGTTCGCGCAACAGGTTCAAAAGCTTCGTGAGATCGAGTGGACTGTTCACCATCGGCGTCGCCGTCATGAGCATCACCCTGCAGGAGTCCAAACCCGAGCGAGCAAAAGAGCGGTGAATGGCGTCTTGGATGGCCTTGAAATTTGGACGTTCCATGACAGACATGTCCTCGTTCGCGACCAACTTGTGTGCCTCGTCGATGATGATCAGCGTCTTGTACAAGAGGTCGTGAGTGGTGTCGAAGTCGAATCGCGTGGATTTGTCGGCGAGGTTGTCGCGTCGGTAGGCGGCTTCCGCCGAGTCTTGCAGCTTTTGCAAGGCACCCTTGTTGCCATTGCTCATGGCGTTGCTGAAGGCACGGTACGACAACGCGTCGAGGAATTTGGCGGCCTTCAGGATGCGCTTCTTCTCTTGCACATCGATTTCGTCATCCTCGCGCAGCCTTAGGCTTTCAAAACAGGATTGGACGAAAATGTTGTTGGCAAAAAAGGGGAGCAAATTGTGCTTGGTGATCCAGAGGATGCGATAGCCATGGTCGACGAAGGTGGCGCTAGCGGTGGCGATCGCGGTGCATGTCTTGCCTGAACCCGGCGAATGCCACAACAAAATGCCACGCCGGGTGTTGTTAGGCGTGAAATAGTCGCGCACGAAATACTGGGTGGGGTGGTAGTTCAGAACACGCAACTTGGTGGTGTCTTCGAACCTGGGTTCACGGTTGCCTTGCGTGCGCAAGTTGTATGCGCCTCCCAATTGTTGTTGTTGTTGTCCTTGTTGCTCGTCTTCTGGCTCTTGTTCTTCTTCAACCGGTTTGTTGCATTTGTCGACCACCTGCAAGACAGGCCAATGATAGACTGGATTGGAAAACACTTTGTCGACGATGTCTTGGAACGCCTTGGCGCTCAGATCGCCCGTCACCATATCCAGCGTGGACGGATAGACGAAGTTGCGAATGGCTGCCAGCTCCGGTTCGCCAATGACGGCGTCGTCACGCTCCAAGTAACCTCCTTTTTTCTTCTCCAGCTTGTTGAGCCTCTCTTGAAGGCGGCGCTGTTCCTTTCGACGCTTTTTCTCTTCTTCGGTGAGTGCAGGCGGTTTCGGTTTCATCTTTTTTTTTTCGACAATCTCCATGACGTGCACATGTTTCGCCTTGTCGTGGATGTTCGAATTGAGGTCTTTGTCCACCGCACCCTCCTGACAGAATTCTTCCAGTTTTTCCATGAGATTGATTTGATCCTTGTTTCGCAAATACAAATACAGGTCATTCGTCGACGCCTTGTCCAGAAACTTGTATTGCATCGATTTGGGGATCTCTGTGTCGTACGTGTTGACCAAGATGGGCCATCCTTTGCCTGGCTGAAAGGGCAATCCGGCT
>Ga0214917_10001343_pt1 | contig 31692 bp, 23 predicted proteins | sample LL_1208_BB_MetaG_FD_177983 | JGI IMG/M metagenome (GOLD analysis project Ga0214917, IMG submission 177983) | Freshwater microbial communities from Lake Lanier, Atlanta, Georgia, United States - LL_1208_BB | ecosystem: Environmental > Aquatic > Freshwater > Lake | place: USA: Georgia | collected... | reverse complement strand
TCCATTGTAGGCCAAGCCACTTTGAAATTGATTACCTTTAAACTCCAATCTAGTTTTCAATTATTTGATTAAACCCTTTTTATATTTCTCTATGATTTTTGGTTTTTTCCGTCCAATTTTTGAAGATTATCTAGGTTTGTTTGCCCGAAGTCAATATGGTTCGCATATTTTGTTCGTCTTTTTGCTTTTGGTGAATTGGAGTTGCTTTGATCCAGACGCGGTGTTGTCTGTTTCGGTAACAAAGGTTGATGCCACTGGCACTGCTTTGGCAGATGGACGGGCGACTATCCATGTAAATGGAGGGGAACCACCTTATCAGTTTCAATGGTCAAATGGCGGCGACTCAGATTCGTCCAGAACAAACTTATTGCCCGGCTTTTATAATGTGGTGGTGGTGGATTTAGCGGGGAAACAGGGATTCGTATATTTTACAATTGGGGTTCCGGAACCTGAATTGACAATTGAATGGGTACAAATTCCGGCGGGTAGCTTTATAATGGGCTCACCGAACAATGAAGCAGAAAGGTCTAGTGATGAAGGCCCTCAAACTGTGGTATCCCTCTCCGCCTTCAAAATGAGCAAGTATGAAATTACCTTTGCCCAGTACGATGCTTTTTGTGATGCTACAGGCAGAGCAAAGCCCGATGACGGAGGTTGTGGCAGGGGCAACCGCCCGGTCATCCATGTAAGTTGGGATGACGCAGTGGCTTTTGCGGCTTGGATGGGTCCGGGTTGCCGCTTGCCCACCGAAGCAGAATGGGAATATGCCTGCCGGGCGGGAACGACTACACCTTTCAATACAGGTTTATGCCTTTCTACTTCTCAAGCCAATTATAACGGCAATTATCCCTATTCAGGTTGTTCTGCGGGCTCAGAATTAGGAAGTACTCAGCCGGTAGGCAGCTATGCCCCCAATGCCTGGGGTTTGTACGACATGCATGGTAATGTATGGGAATGGTGCAGCGATTGGTATGGTAGTTATTCAGGAGTTTCCCAAAACAATCCCACCGGTCCGGCTTCGGGGTCGAATCGGGTGCTTCGAGGGGGTAGCTGGAACGACTACGGCAGGCATTGCCGGTCGGCGTTCCGCAACACCTACGGCCCCTCCTACCGCGACAACTTCATTGGTTTTCGGTTGGTCGTCCCGAGTTAACAGTGGATATTCATCCGGACTTTTAAGCTCAAAAGGGGCTGAGTCAAGGGCTAAATGCCCCGAGGGACGAGGAGGCATAAAGCCCTTGAGTTGAACTTCTTCCATAAAATCCCAATCGGCATAGACCCATATTCTTGTTGGCTCACGCTTCATCTTATTTTGCTTTTATTTTTGGTTGCGCTGATTCGTGGCTCTTGTCCTTCATGACTTTTTGGTTCGTTTGGGTGCGCGTTTATGGGTAATGATTCCGGCATCTTGCAGTTTTCTGCCCAAAGGATCTGCGGCAGCAACTTGGGTTAAATCTTTTTCTAAACCCAATACAAAGAGCACTTGTAAATAGCTTCCAATGGCAACGCTGGGACTGCCTTGTTCGATATTATAAATGGTTTTTCTGCCCAGCCCCGTGCGCTCAGCAACCTGCTCTGCACTCAATTTTCGGCGCAAGCGAGCCAACTGTATATGCCCACCCAGATCTTTTAAAATCTTCAGGTTTTTAGGCAATATAGCAGGGGTTGTTTTCATTTAACTTGTCTTATAAAGGACAAATATATCGTTTTTTATCCTTTTTATGACAAGTTATTTAAATTTCAGTTCGAACTGCATTCAAAATGCATGAAATTTTCTATTTTTTACATGCATTTTAAAAAATACCTGTACTTTTGTACTGACGAAATGGATTTACTCCGCCAAAATATCAAGCAGGGTGAAGTGTATCGCCGTTCTGACCTGGAATATTATTCCACGGCCATAGATAGACGTTTGGCTCAATTAACCAAAGATGAAACATTGGTAAAATTGAACCAAGGTTTATATTACGCACCAAAACAATCCAAATTTGGCGTTGTTCCGCCTGATGACCGTCAAATAGTAGAACGATTTTTAAAAGACGAAGATTTTATTTTGGTGTCCCCCAATGCATTCAACTCACTTGGACTTGGGCTTACACAACTCTACAATACAACTTGGGTATACAACCATAAACGAAAAGGTGAATTTCAGCTCAACGGAAAGACTTTTGAATTCAAACTGAAATCATCATTTCCCAAGAATATCACCAGAGAATATCTACTTGTTGATTTATTAAACAACTTGGAGAATCTTGCAGAAGACCAATCTCAAACCTTAGATAGATTACCCAATAACATAGGTAGCTTTAATGCCGATGCTTTAATGAAGGCAACTCAGCTTTATGGAAATGGCAAAACAAAACGTACATTAAAAACAATCGTTCGAAACGTACTCCAGCGTGCTTGATTTCATACATAACGATTCAGAATTCAAAGCGCTTCTCTCCATTGTATCTTCCCAAAAAGGTATAGATATAACATTGGTTGAGAAGGATTATTGGATCATGCATGCCTTATACTCATTGCAACACCAAGGAATTGAATTTGAATTAAAAGGAGGAACTTCATTATCCAAAGGCTATGGCTTAATTCATAGATTTTCAGAGGACATCGACATTCACATTCGTACAGATTTTGGCTTATCCATAAAAGGTAAAGAAAACAAATCACATGTGATAGCCGCACGCAAAGAATTCTATGATGTGTTTGCAAAATCGCTTTCGATAAATGGGATCATGAAAATTGTTAGAGACCATCAATTCGATGATAAAGACAAATTCCGAAGTGGCGGAATAAGACTCTACTATGAAAGTCATACGCCTACTTTGGAAGGACTTAAAGATGGGATTTTATTAGAGGCTGGATTCGACACCGTAACACCCAATAGCCCTGTCGATATTTCATCGTGGATATGGGAACATCTGATTTCTATAGGAGCACACAAAAATTACATAAACAATACGGCGAAAGGCGTTCCATGCTATCATCCAGGCTACACCTTAGTTGAAAAACTCCAAACCTTGGTTCGCAAATACCGCAACCGAGTTAAACCTGGAGCTGCCGATGAAAAAAACTTCATGCGCCAATATTATGACGTTTATTGCCTACTTGGTAATTCCGATATACAAGCATTCATTGGTACCCCTGAATATGTTGCACACAAAGCTGCAAGAATAAAAGGAGCTGACAACCAAATACCACTTCGAGAACATCCCGCCCTTTTATTAAGCGATTCAGAGACGAGAGAATACTTCAAAAAACGGTATCAATCCACTTCCAAGCTATATTATAATGGGCAACCAGAGTTTGAAGAGATTTTGGTAAGAATACAATTGTATTTGAATCGGTTGTAATAGGGTTTTGAACCAACCACCGAAAATTCCTAGGCAGCCCGATAAAGGCAAGGCAACTATGGCAAAATTCCATTCTTTTGGATTTCAGACTTCAAAAACCAGGGACTGGGCATCTTCCTTCCAAGCGAGCATTGTCAGCGTTTTTAGCTCATCATTTGCTTGACAAATCGCTAATAAGATGTTCTGATTACCTTCAAGATAACCTATGGCATTCTGCCTGCAAGGTTCAGGCGAGTTCGGACCTATTATTAAAATTTAAAAACGGGGTTGAAGGGGCATCCACATGGGCATACACGTAGGTATGCCCCTATTTACCGATGCAAAACCGCCCAAAAATATGCCCCAATACCTCCTCGGTTCCAATGTGCCCGGTCAATTCCTCCAACGGACGCATGGCCTGACGCAAATCCAAGGCCAACATATCTCCGCTGTACCCCGAATCCAAATGCTGCCGCACCCGCTCCAATCCCCGCACCGCTTCTTCCAGCAATCCCTTGTGCCTTGCCTGACTAATCATGATGTCTTGATTGCCATAGCCCATTTCTGTCAGTTGCCCCAACAAGGCCTGCTTTATTTCTTCCAAACCTTGCCCGTGCTTCGCCGAAACCTGTATTCCACTGCCCGCTTTGATTCCGGCCTCCGGCACATCCATTTTGTTCCAAATCCGTAAAATGGGTTTGCTCTCCAAGCCCAATCGCTCACGCCACCGAAGTTCCTCTTGCTCCAACTCTGCCTCGGTCTGATTTTGCGCGTCGCCCAAATGCAATACCATGCCCGAGCGCCGCAAGGCCTCAACACTGCGTTCTATCCCCAACTTTTCAATGGGATCTTCGGTGTCGCGGATTCCCGCCGTATCAATAAACCGAAACCGCACCCCCTCTAAAACCAGCTCGTCTTCCACCGTGTCGCGGGTGGTTCCCGGAATGTCCGACACCAAGGCCCGTTCCTCCTGCAGCAGGGCATTCAGCAAGGTGCTTTTGCCGGCATTCGGTTTGCCCACAATGGCCACAGGTATGCCTTGCTTTAAGGCTCTGCCCATGGTGTAGGTTTGAAGCAAGGATTGAAGCTGCTGCTCTATCTGCCCAATGCGCTCGCTCAGGTCGCTGCGCGAAGCAAACTCAACGTCTTCTTCCGAAAAATCCAGCTCCAATTCCAGCAAGGCGCAAAAATCCAGCAGGCTGTTTCGCATGGCGTTGATGCGGTCTGAAAAGGCGCCGCGCAAGTGCTGCATAGCCATGCGGGCAGCAGCTTTATGGCCCGCAGCCAGCAAATCGGCAACGGCCTCGGCCTGAGCCAAATCCATTTTGCCGTTCATGAAAGCCCGGCGGGTAAATTCGCCGGCCGTGGCAGGGCGTACGCCCTGAAGACTGAGCTGATGCAAGGCCCGCTCCACCACATAAGCCGAAGCATGAAAACTGATTTCAACCACATCTTCGCCGGTAAACGACTGCGGAGCCAGAAACGGCAGCACGACTACCTCATCCAGGATTTCATCTCCGTCCATCCAGCGGCCCACCAGGGCAGAGCGGTGCTGCCAATTGGGCTCGGCCATTTCTCCGCGTCCATACGGCCGAAAATGCGCCTGTACCGCCGCCCAACTCTGCGGCCCACTCACCCGAATCAGGGCAATGCCGCCGCCCAACGGCGTAGAAAGTGCGGCTATGGTTTGCTCAGAATGCACGCGTTTTTTTTGCAAAGGTCTGCATTTTTACGCTGCTTAGGTAGGCTCAGCCGCGATTCTGTACCGGGCGAAAGCAAATGGGGGTTAGGGGATAGTTGGGCGGCTGCGGGCTTTCTCCGGTTGTCCGCGGTTGCCGGGCGGGCTGTTCGCGGGCTGCGGTGGCTCCTAAAGTCGCCTCCTCGCCACGCAACAGCAGCCGCCGGCACCCTTGCGGGCAACCCGGTTCAATCCCTGCCGCGGGCCTGGCTCATCCTTGACCGGCCCAATTCAGTAAAAAGGAACAGCTGCGTTGCCAAAATCTGTTGGATTAATGTACTTTTTATTTAAAAAAGAACTTAAAATGACAAAATGTGTATAATTAGATATAATGAGATGTATCTAAAAATACTAAATTTGTAGAAATAAACAATTTTAGTTCCAAAATGAACCTTATCCCAACAGACAAAATACAAGAACGTTTGCGGTATGAAAATCCTTGGTGGGTAAATAAACAAATACCGGAAAGGTTCAGTTCAATGGCGAATCGGCTGTACTTTAATTTATTTTATCCACTTGTAGTTGAGAAGAAGGTGAACAGGGCCCTGGTTTTAATGGGACCAAGAAGGGTGGGTAAAACAGTAATGTTGTTTCATAGCATTCAGCAATTATTGGCCGAAAAGGTAAACCCTAAAAACATATTTTTCGTGGGCATTGATAACCCCATTTATGTGAATTTGGGCCTGGAAGAAATATTGATTTTATGCAAACAATCTGTAAGTCTGGAACATCTTAATGGCTGCTACGTTTTTTTTGATGAGATACAATACCTAAAAGACTGGGAACGTCATCTTAAGGTGTTGGTTGACTCGTTTCCGGAAACCAAATTTATTGTTTCGGGTTCGGCAGCGGCTGCCTTGAAATGGCATAGCACAGAAAGTGGAGCAGGAAGGTTTACGGATTTTATGTTGCCTCCCCTCACTTTCAATGAGTTTATCCATTTAAAAGGGTTGACTCACTTAATATACCCCGGGAAAATCAGCTTCGGTGAAAATAATTTTCCATACTTCCTTTCCCACGACATAAAGGCCTTAAATAAAGAGTTTTTACTTTACTTAAACTTTGGAGGATACCCTGAAATTGTCTTGAATGAAAATATTCAAAGCGATATGGGCAGGTATGTGAAAAACGATATTGTTGATAAGGTTTTACTTCGAGATTTACCCAGTTTGTATGGCATTAAAGATGTCCAGGAGTTAAATCGGTTTTTCATGTACATTGCTTACAATACGGGCAATGAATTTTCGTTCGAAAAAATGAGCAATGAAAGTGGAATCCAAAAAGCCACCTTGAAAAAATACCTGGAATACTTGGAAGCGGCATTCTTGATTCGGGTTTTAAAAAAAGTGGATGACTCCGCAAAACGACTCCAACGAATTAGCAGTTTCAAGGTCTATTTAACCAATCCCTCGTTGCGAACTGCCTTGTTTTCACCCATAATTGATACCGATTACGAAATGGGGAATATGGTCGAAACGGTTCTGATTTCTCAATGGATGCGCTTAGGCGAGTTTGATTTAACCTATGCACGCTGGAAAGACGGCAGAAACGAAGGTGAAGTTGATTTTGTTTTGGTGGACGCCAAAAAGTTCAAACCTAAATGGGCTGTTGAGGTAAAATGGAGCAATCGATTTTATGAAAACCCAAGGGAACTAAAAAGTCTAATGCACTTTTGCAAAACCAACCAAATCAAACACGCTCTGCTAACCTCCATCGATGCTACAGGAATTAAAGAAGCAGATGGGCTGGTATTTTCATTTTTACCTGCCTCTTTGTTTTGCTACAACATCGGTGACGCGACATTGAAAACGAGGAATCAAAATGAAGGCCATGAATACCTGGGACTTACTCAATTGTAAGCCATGCAAATCTTTGGCTCCCGCCCAACCAACCCCACATTCCTCAGCCCCAAGGCCTCCCTTACTCCCCCTCACTGCAAATCACCTTCACCGAACCGAACGACCAATCGTGCATGTCCTCGCTCGAAAACCGCCTTCGACTCCGCGGAATCAAGCTGTCCAGCACCGGATGCGCCCGGTTGGCATGGCTTTCAATCACCGGCAAATCGGCCCAAATCACATTGGTGAGTAAAAATGGGCCCTCCAAATCGGCCAATATCCGACCTCCAAAATGCTCTTTTTCATACAAAATTACCCGGGTACCTTTGTCGGCAGCAATCCCATCAAAGGTGTTTTCGACCGAGTTCGGAAAGGCCAGCCGATTGATGGGGTATTCGCCTTCACCCACCCATTCGCTGCCTCGGGCCTCAGAATCAAAAATGACCTCTACGTAGTCCGGATAATGGTAATTGCCCAAAATGCCTCCGCTGAAATGCGCCTGACAGCCTTTGCGCGGGGGCTTTAACACCTGCGGCGGAGCCGATGGCCTTTCCACCACCACTTCAACCCGCCGGTTCAAGGAATCGTTCTGCGACACCGGCCGGGTTTCCCCCAAGGCCTGCTCTTTTATTTTCTTGACCTCAAACCAAGCATTCGTATGGGGATTAAGAATGGCCCGAACCGCATCAATGCGCCGCTGTGATAACCTTAGGTTGTAGGCCTCTGAACCCTGTATATCGGTATGCCCCAGCAGTTCAATAATTCCGCCATTTTGCTTTACCTCTTCCAAAACCTCGGCATTCAGCGGTACCACCGAATCCGACCTGAAATAGACCTTTAGTGTGTCCTGAGCCGATACCTCCAACAAGAAACACAGCAACAGCGCCATGCCGCTACCCCTAAAAAAGACCATTGAATCCATTAACTTTGCATGAATAGATTTAAATTGCAAGCAAGATAGGTCGATTTTTGTCGGCATTCAAGGTTTAGTCCCATTTTGTGCAAGGTCAATATTTATCCTCATCCATCGCCTATGTCAAGGGCTGTGGCCCAACCAAGGCCGCGTTGCTGTCCAAAGAACTGGGCCTGCATACCTATGCCGACGCCCTGACGCATTTCCCCTTCCGCTATGTTGACCGCACCCGCTTTCAACCCATCGGACTTATCAGCGAATCCATGCCTTTTGTGCAATCCATCGGAGCCATTGAGCACAAGGAATGGCTGCCCGGCAAGGGAAAATCACGCTTTACGGTGCACCTGCGCGACAAAAGTGGCAGTATGGAGCTTACCTGGTTTGGCAACATGGGTTGGTTGGACGAAAAGCTTCAGCTTGGTCAGGTTTTGATTGTGGCGGGCAAACCCATTTTTTACAAAGGCCAACCCGGCATGTCGCACCCCGATTTCGAGGTGCTGCAGCCGGGTCAAGCCCTGCAGCCCGGACTCAGCCCCATGTACCCCAGCTCCGACAAGCTGCGAAAAATCGGCTTAGATCCCAAAGGCATTGGCAGATTGCTAAAGCAAATTATTGAGGGCCTTCCGGCACCCATTCCGGAAAATCTACCCGAGGCGCTGTTGCATCGGTACAACCTGATTGGGCGCGACCAGGCCTTTCGTTGGATTCATTTTCCACCCGATCAACCGGCCTTGCAAGCCGCCCGGTACCGCCTCAAGTTTGAAGAGCTGTTCATGGCTCAGTTCCGCATGCTGCAAACCAAAGCACGCAATCAGGCTACTCAGCCCGGCATTCCTTTGCCTCAATTGGGCACTTTGTTTCATGGCTTTTACGAAAGGCATCTGCCCTTTGCCCTCACCAATGCCCAAAAGCGGGTGCTGAAAGAAATTCGCGCCGATGTAAAATCCGGACGGCAAATGAACCGATTGCTGCAAGGGGATGTGGGCTCGGGTAAAACCGTTGTGGCGGTGTTAACCGCCCTGATGGCCATGGACAATGGCTTTCAAACGGCCTTGCTGGCTCCCACCGAAATTCTGGCCCAGCAGCATTTTCTGGGCATATCTGAACTGTTGTCTCCCTTGGGCATTCAAGTGGGAATATTGACGGGCAGCAGCAAAAAAGCCGAGCGCATCAAACTGCATGCGGCCTTGCAGAATGGCGAAATTGCCCTGTTGGTGGGCACACATGCCTTGCTGGAAGAGGCGGTGCAGTTCCAGAACCTGGGCATGGCCATCATTGACGAGCAGCACCGCTTTGGAGTGGCTCAGCGCGCCCGGCTTTGGGAAAAAGCGCGTTCCCTACCACCGCATGTGTTGGTTATGACTGCCACGCCCATTCCCCGTACCCTGGCCATGACCTTGTATGGCGATTTGGATGTGTCGGTCATCGATGAATTGCCTCCCGGCCGAAAAAACGTCATCACCATTCACAAGGGCGAAGAAGTGCGCAACGAAGTGTACCGATTTATTCGGCAACAGGTAGAGGCAGGCCGGCAAATCTATTTGGTATATCCCCTCATCGACGAATCGAAAAAGCTGGATTACAAAAACATGCTGGAAGGGTTTGAAGTGTTCAAGCAGCACCTGCCCGACATCCCGGCCGATGTGCTGCATGGACAAATGAAACCGGCCGACAAAGAAAGTGTCATGGCTCGATTCGTAAAAGGGCATGTGAAAGTGCTGGTTTCCACCACAGTAATTGAAGTGGGCGTCAATGTCCCCAACGCATCGGTTATGGTGATTGAAAGTGCCGAGCGGTTTGGCTTGAGTCAGCTGCACCAGCTGCGCGGTCGGGTGGGGCGAGGGGCCGAGCAATCCTACTGCATACTGCTTACCGGCAGGAATTTAAGCAAAGAAGCCAAGGAGCGCATGGCGGTGATGGTAGCCACCAACGACGGCTTTAAAATTGCGGAAAAAGACTTGGAATTGAGGGGGCCCGGCGATATTGAAGGCACCCGGCAGAGCGGAGAAATGCAGTTCAAGCTGGCCAGCCTCGTAGAAGACGCACCGGTGCTGGAGCAGGTACGCAGTGCAGTGTGGCACATCATCGAGCGCGACCCCGAGTTGCAGGCGCCTGAGCATGCCGCCCTGCTCCGCTATTTGCAGGCCCGGGAACGCAGCCAGGGGCCCTGGGCGATGATTTCATGAAAACGGTCGGGGCATATAAGTATATGCCTCAGCCAATCTCCCCAAAATCATCCCATTTTACTACCTTTAACCCTCGAATTGATTTCATAGATATGCTCCGTTTTTTAGGCCCATTGATATTTATATTTTTTTCCACGGTTGGCCTTTTTGCTCAATACCCTTGCCTGGAAAGCAACCCACAGGTGTTGGAGGCCGGGCAAATCAGCGAAAGCAAACTCGCCGATTTGGTTAAAACCCACAAAAAAACCTTCAGCTCGGCCGACATCCAAAACCTTAAGGATTGCATACAGCAGCACAACAACAACGTCAACAGCGAACTGCTGAAATGGAAAAACAAATACAGCGATTGGAGCCTGAACTGGAACGAGGTTATTGATTTAACCGACATTGATGCCCTTGAAAAACAAGTACAGGCCCAAAAATCAAAGGTCAGCGAACTCAAAACCAAATTGAGCGAAGATTTGGGCAACATTCCCAGCAAGGGTTTGTATGTATGCGTGTTAAAAGACCTGGATCCCTACGATTTCAACAACGCCGGGTTGCAAGAGAAGGCCAAAGCCGCCCTGAGCCCCATTGCCGTGGAACGCATCAACGGACATTTTATTTCTTCGCTCAAGGAAACCGTAAGCAACTCCAACGGACAGAGCTTTATCAGTTACATCCAAGACCGGGTGGCCGGAGAATTAACGGTGTCGCAAATGCTCCTGTCCAAGCCTTCACCTACCCGTACTTCTTTTGTGTATGTAGCCCTGGTAGATGTGTTCCCCTTGCGTAAAATGAGTTCCGGGGCCGGTGTAAAAACCACAAATACAGGAACTCAGGTCATGGATTTGCTGGATCGGGAAGGTCCGAACCTGGAAAGTTTAGCGGCTTTTGATGCAAGCTGGAAGTCCGAGGTTGAACAACTGCTGGCGACCAACCGCGAAGGGGTGCAGCAGGCCAACCGCATTGCCGAAAGCCAGCGCCAACGCCTGTTGGAAAAGGCCGGGGAAGATTTGTTTGCCGTAGAGCAAGAATTGAACCAATTGAAAGCCAAGCTGCAGCGCAAGCGCGAAGACTTAAATCGCCGTTTAACGGCCTATGGAATAAGCAGTTCGGGCAGCATCAGCGGCGATATCCAAAAAATACGGGGTAAGCTGAGCCAAAAATTGGATGCCTTGTACGACGAATACCTGGGCATCAAATCCAAAGAACTCTTGTTCCGCTACGACATTTCATTGGCAGGCGAGCGCAGCATACCCGAAGAAATTGGAGCCCAGGGATTGCAATTGGTGCAGCAGTTGGAAAAAACCTACGGCAAGGCCGAAGAATTTGAATCCCTGACCGAGTTGGTTCGGGGCGATAACCTGGATCTGTTTAGCCAGCGCATAAAGCAAGGCAGTCGTTTGATTCGTGAGGTTTCAAAGGTTTGGGTGTTTCAGGAAATGCACGGTGCAGGTTGGCGGCTTTCGGTGGTGGCACGTTTTAAGGTATTGCCGGGTTCGGCAGGCGGAACGGCGGGCACAACCCAAACAAACACATCTACCCAATTGCCCGGCCGCCCTGCGGTGGAATGGGTGAACATACCCGCCGGAGCCTTTATGATGGGCAGTCCCGACAGCGAAACAGACAGGGGAAATGACGAAGGACCTCGGCATCAGGTAACCCTAAGTGGATTTAAAATGAGCAAATACGAAGTAACCTTTGCTCAGTACGATGCCTTTTGCGAAGCCACAGGCCGCAGTAAACCTTCTGATGAAGGATGGGGCAGGGGCAACCGCCCTGTCATCAATGTGGACTGGAACGATGCAACGGCTTTTGCCCAATGGATGGGTTGCCGCTTGCCGACCGAAGCGGAATGGGAATATGCCTGCCGGGCGGGAACAAGTACGCCGTTTAATACCGGAGGTTGCCTTTCCCCAGACCAAGCCAATTATGATGGCAATTATCCTTCTTTATATTGCATTAAAGGTTCCTATAAACAAAGAACCCAACCCGTAGGCAGCTATGCCCCCAATGCCTGGGGCTTATACGATATGCATGGAAATGTATGGGAATGGTGCAGCGATTGGTACGGTTCTTATTCTTCCCCTTCCCAAATGAATCCCACCGGTCCGGTTTCGGGGTCGTCTCGGGTGCTTCGAGGGGGTAGCTGGAACAACAGCGGCTGGTATTGCCGGTCGGCGTACCGCGACTACTACGCACCCTCCAGCCGCTACCGCAACATTGGTTTTCGGTTGGTCGTCCCGAGTTAACAGTGGATATTCATCCGGACTTTTAAGCTCAAAAGGGGGGCGAGCCAAGGGCTAAATGCCCCGAGGGACGAGGAGGCATAAAGCCCTTGGCGAGGTGGGTAATCGAAGGTTGGGGCACATAACCAAATGCCTCTTTAGGTTGAGGCATCCAGCCATACCCCAGCCCCAACCGTGGTTTTCTTATATTTGGGTTCGATTCCAAACCCATGACCCGATTGTTTGTTGCCATTCTGTTGTGCTGGGCCTGCAGGCTTCAGGCCCAAACCCCCAATTTGCTCTGGACCTTCGATACCCAAGACAATGCCTTTGGCCAAACGGCCCTGGCCGATGTCAATGGCGATGGAAAACCAGAGGCTTTTTTTGGCTGCTACCGAAACGATGGCATGCTCTATGCCCTCAATTCGTCCGGAAGCCTGCGCTGGTCGTTCGATGCCTCGGGCTTTGCCGAAGGATGCAACGATACAGCCCCCCTCTTGGCCGATGTGGATGGCGACGGACTCCTTGATGTGGTGCTGGCCTCGTCCTGCAACCCAACTACGTTTTGCTTTGATGCCAATTCTGGTCAGCTTAAATGGTCCACACCCACCCGCGGCTCGGATTCTCCGCCAACCCTGGGCGATGTAGATGGCGACGGCATGCCCGAACTTTTGCATGGCCAGTTCGGGGGCTATTTGCTCTGCATCAATCCCCAAAACGGGGCCGTAAAATGGGAAATTGCGGTTGATGTGAATTCATGGGTGCAAACCGCTCCCACGCTGGTGGATTTAAATGCCGACGGACGATTAGATATTGTGGTGGCCACCTGGAATTTTTCAGACAGCAGCCGCGTGTATGCCTACGACGGTGTAAGCCGACAACAAATGTGGTCTATGCCCATGGACGATTATGTGTACCACGGTACCGCCGTTACCGATCTTGACGCCGATGGAGCTCCCGACCTGGTTCTGGGCGATTACAGCGGTCGAGTCTGGGCATTAAAAGGCAGCACCGGTGCGGTTTTATGGACTTTCGATGCAGTGGGCTATGTGGGTTCGCCCGTTTCGATAGGCGATTTGAACGGCGATGGCAACTGCGAACTGGTGTTTGGCGGTGGATATCGCATGTATGCCCTCAATACCCAAGGCCAACAGCTCTGGGCCTACACCATGCCCGGATATGGCAGCAGCTTTCGCGGGGCCGCTTTAACCGATGTCAGCAACGATGGACGCCTGGATGTGCTTTTTGGCACCACCGGCGGACATTTTGTGGGTTTGAATGGCAACACAGGTCAGGAGTTGTTTGTGGTTGATTTGGAAGCGCTGTACGGCGACACCATGGAGGTGGGTGCGGCTCCGGTGCTGGGAGATTTTAACGGAGACGGTCGCCGCGATGCTTTGATTGTGGCAGGCCATACCAAGTACCCCAACTTTCAGTCGAACTACGGCCGGGCATTTGCCTTTGATTTGGGGCCGGGGCAAGGACCTGAATGGGCCATGTTTCAGTACGACGAGCGCAGGACGGGCAGTGTGTGTTCCGACAGCTGGATGGGGCAGGAGCTTCTGCCGGAATTTTCAGGGCGGGTGTTCCCCAATCCGGCTACAGAGCAAATTCATGTGGAGCCGGAACCTGGAATGCCCGGCACGGAATTTACCCTGCAGGACGGTTTGGGTCGAGTATGGAAATCGGGTAGGGTGGAACAGGAAGGTCAAACCATACAGGTGGAGGAATTGCCGGCCGGGGTGTATTTTTTGAAGGTAGGGCCACGCTGGGTGCGTCGCGTGGTGGTTGGGTTTTAGGGATTTTTGGAATAACATCATCCCCATACTATTGTCAGCGCTTCGGGGTTTTGGTGTGAGTTCTTTTAACATTTTACTTTTTCGGGCCTGAATAAGGTTTTTTTACCACAAAGCGCTCCAAGGGATTCACAAAGTTCACAAAGGCGGCTATGAAACTTAACCCCAACCAAACCCCGTAGGGGTGATATTATTGCAGCTGAAATTATACCGTTTTGCCCACGACCACGCCCGCGGCAGGGATTGAACGCGGTAGCCCGCAAGGTGGACGGGGCCTGGCCCGCGCGGCGCGGAGGCGACTTTAGGAGCCACCGCAAGCCCGCTGGGCCAGCCACCGCCCACCGCGGACTACCGGTGAAAGCCCGCAGCCGCCCCCAAAAAACCCATTTTTTTCAGCCCTTAACGCATCCGCGTTGAACTGGGCTCGATTAAGGTCATTTCTTCCGTTAAATGGCCGCCGCCCATCACTTTGTCAACCACCCAGCAAATGTAACGGACGTCGCAGGCTATGTTGCGGCAACGCTCCGGATCAAACATGATGTCGCTCATGGTGCTTTCCCAGCTGCGGTCAAAGTTTAAGCCAACCAATCGGCCGTATTCGTTCAATACCGGACTGCCGCTGTTGCCCCCGGTGGTGTGGTTGCTGCCAATAAAGGCCACCGGCAAATCTTTTCCGTAATAATAGGGCTGGAAATCCTGCAATTTGGCTACCGTTAAAAAGGATTCCGGCAAATGGAAATCAGGATGGTCTTTCTGGTATTTTTCCAGCAATCCACTCAAGGTGGTTTGCCAGTGGTAGCGGACTCCGCTGCGGGGCGAATACCCTTCCACTTTTCCGTAGGTGAGCCGCAATGTTCCATTGGCATCCGGATACAGCCGGCGTTTGCCCTCGAAGGTCTTCAGCAATTGAGCCATGTAGGTTTGCATCAAGGCTTCCCGTTCGGCATTGGTTTTGGCAAATTCAGGCTGCAAGGTGTTCAAAAGGTAGGCATACAAGCTGCGTACAAACAACAATGCCGGCTCGGGCCGGGCCTCAGCGCCAGATACCGATTTATCCCAATGGGCGCTTAATTTTTTGGCCGAGGCAAATACTGAATTGCTGTAGAGCTGATCGGTAAAGGCATCTAGCCCAATGCCTTCTACCTGCTGGTTCAATTCAGAAGGCCAATATGAGGCCGGCAAATGCTGTTTTAACACCGGAAATACGGCTTTAAATATGGCTTTATCTACTTCTAAATCGGTTTTTTGGTAAAATGAGGTGATTTGGGCCCGGGTTTTTTCGGCCAAGGCATCCAATTCTCCTTTTTCTTTGGCGGCTTGCAGGCCTTCAAGGGCGCTGATGTAGCTGCGCATAAAACCAATTAATTCAGGACCTGAGCGTATGAACTCGACGTAGGCCTCATAGGCGACTTGAACATCTCCGCCTGATTTTTCAAGGGCATTTAAGGCGTTCAGGGTTTCGGCAGAACCTCCCAGTTTTAAAAATTCTTTTTCTTGGGCCTGCCGCTGTGCCACGGCATTGAGCTTGAGGAGTCCGCGGTTTTCCCCAATCCATTTTTTCCAATAATTGCTGATTCGGCTTTGTTTGGCGGCATACTGCAATTGGGTTTCGGCCGATTTGGCCATGGCTGCGTTGATTACTGAAAGGGCCTTTTCGCGTAGTTCAATCCGGGCAGGATTGGTTTTTTCCATGAGCAAACGGATGGATTCACTGGGCAGGTATTCCTGAGTTTGCCCGGGGAAACCGTACACCATGGTGAAATCGCCTTCTTTTACCCCGCCCAAATCAATTTCCAGATGCCGGAAGGGTTTGTAGGGTTTGTTGTCGGGGGAATAGGCGGCAGGCTTGTTGTCGGCACCGGCATAAATACGGAACATGCTGAAATCGCCGGTGTGTCTGGGCCACATCCAGTTGTCTTCGTCGTAACCGTACTTTCCGATGTAGGAAGGGGGCGCCAGCACCATGCGTATATCGGTAAATACTTCAGTAAGAAACACATAGTATTGATTGCCGTAATACATGGATTTAACCACCGGACTAAAGCCGGTTTCGGCCGACAGTTTGTCTTTCAATGCCTGAATATTGGCTTGAATTTGGGTTTCATTTCGCTTGCCCGAAGCATCGATGGCGCCCATTAAAATTTGAGAAGTAACCTCATCAATGCGCACAATTCGCGTGGCGGTAATTCCCGGGCTGGGAAGCTCCTCGGCTTGGGTTTTAGCCACAAAGCCATCGCGCAGGTAATTGTTCGCCATGCTGGAATGCGATTGAATGGCCGAATATCCGCAGTGGTGATTGGTCAACAGCAGCCCTTGACCGGAAATGATTTCGGAGGTACAGCCCCCGCCAAAAATAAACACAGCATCTTTTAAACTACCATTGTTGACCGAGTAAATGTCGGCAATGCTGATGCGCAATCCCATGTCTTTCATTTCTTTTTCATTGAGCTGCTGCAACAAAACGGGCAGCCACATGCCTTCGTGGGCGAGCAGGGGATGCGCTGTACTGCCGATTAGAAGCAGCGAAAGTATCAGGGAGCGAAAAAAAGCGTGCATAGGTTCAACAGATTTAAGCTCAAAAGTGCAAAAAATGGGGGAAATTGAAATAGGGCCTTTTTTGATAAGGGTTTGAAGGGCATTGATTTGGGCGGCAGCCGGGCTTTCCGGGCTACTCCGCAGTCCGAAACCGGGCCGGCCCTTGCACGGCAGTAGCTCCTCGCGTCGCTCTGCCGTGCAAGGGCCGGCATCCGGTTCGGCCTTTGCGGGGTAGCCTCGTCAATCCCTGCCGCGACTCAAGCCCGTTTATCATCTCAGCTGTAAGTGTGGACTAAAAACCTTTATTCAAATTCAAAATCAGTGGAATTGTCCACTTGATTTGGATTCGGGCGCTTTCCGGGACCTTCCTTCGGATTTTCGCCCGGTTTCGGGCTTCCAAAATCTTCTTTTAGCAGTTCTTTTAGTGTTTGGCCTTCTTTTTTCATGTCTTGTCCCATTTTCTGGAAGGTGCTTTTCATGTCGTAGCTGATTTTTGCCTTGCCCATGCTGCCGGTCATTTTAAGGTAAATGCGGGCGGTACTTTCGGTTTCTTGTATGTCGCCGTAATCGTATTGGCGGTTTGATTTAAAGAGTTTGAATTTTTTGGCCAGCAAGTCGCGCATCAATAGGTTGAATCGGTAGTCAATGGTTTGATCAAAAGCGTGGCTGCCCGATAGGTTCAGGTCCAATGCATTGGAGCGGATGCTCATCTCGGGAATGTAAATGATTTCGTTTTTAATCTCAATTTGATTGCTCAATGTGGCGAATCGGATGTCGTTGAGCTCATTCATGTCAATGAACGTGGCCAGGGGTTTCAGGGGCTCGAAGTTTTTCAGCCGCCCATTTTCCAGATTTACACTGCTTTGCACCAGCAGACTCGGCAGGTCAATGCTAAGGTCGTTTTTAAGATTGCTTTTCACCGAAACATCTGCAAACAGGCTTCCTTCAATATTTTGATGAATCAGGCTGGATTGACCAAAGTTGTTGAACTGCCGGAACAGTTCCTGCACATTGACATTTCCCAAAGAAAGGGAGGCAAAAATTTGCTGAGTTCCATGGGTGTTGAGCCAGTGTCCCTGGCCTTGGCATTCCCCGTTCAGGGCAATAAATTGAAAGCTGTGCAGGTAAAGGTTTGAGGCATTAAGGCTTAAGTTGGCCTTGATGTCATTGGCTTTAAAGGTTTTATACTGAAGGGTGTCAATATGGATGTTCAGCCGGTGGTTCCAATTGACCGGCCAGGCAAAGGGCTCAGATTGGTTGCCACTGCTTTTGTTCAACCAGGATTCCGGGTTCAGAAATCCAATGTGCAGATTGCCTGAAAATTGCAAATTGCTGTCCAAACTCAGAATGTACTGCAGGCCGCTCGTCCAGCTCAGGTTTCCTTTCACCCTGCTCTCGCCCCATTGGGCTTGAAGTTCATTGGTTCGGATTCCACTGCGGTCAATTTCGATGTTTGCAGACAGATTTGAGATGGGATAAATCCAACCGCTGTGAGCAATTTCGACTTCGCGCAAGCTGATAAGCCCCGAGCTAAGTTCAACCGTTTCTGTGCTTTTCCACTGACCGGATTTGCTTGAGTAATTCACAAGGAGATTCGCTTTGCCTTTCAGTTGCAGTTCCGGGTCGGCGTTGATAAAAGGTTTCCATGTTTCAAGGTCAAGTTCACCCTGCAGTTGCAGTTCCAATGCACCTTGCTGGGGTTCGCTGTATCGAACTGCGGCTTGAATGGCCTGACCTTGGATGTTGGCTGTGAATTCCGGGAGATGGATGGTCCATTGGTTTTGTTCATTGAGTTGAACAGCACCTTTCAAGTTGATGTTTTGAAGTAGGGTAGAGTTGGGGGCGTACTCCCATTGTCCATTTTCCAGCTCAAAATTCATATTGAGTTCCGGTTGTTTCTTTTTAAGCCATTTGCCCGAGTAGGTTCCGGTTAAATTTACGGTACCCTGGCCGGCATAATTTTGCCAGACCGGGTTTGAGGTGGCCTTTTCTAATATGCTGTTTAATTCGGCCAAATCAAGATTCTTGCCTTGAAATTCAACATCAATTTCAGGAACTTCGGATGTGGTCAGGCGGCCTTTTCCACTCAGCGACATTTCCCCAAAGCCCAAAATTAGTTTGGTAATTAGGTGTTCTTTTTTTTGTTGGTCAATGTTCACTTTGGTTTCTAACTTCAAATCCAAATCGCTAAAAAAGGGCAATTTGCCGCTAAGTTCGGTTTCAAGTTCAAAGTTTTCTTTGGAAAAGGCACCCTTTAACAGGGCTGTGCTTAGGTTGAACTGGAACGGAGCTCCTTTTCCTTTGCTGTAAAAAATTTGAATGTTGTTCAGGCGGAGTTGTTCAATTTCAAAGGAAGATTTGGAATCGGATTGTTGGCTGTCTTGTTTAAGAATACTAAAATTGTTTCCCAAAGCAGGGTTGTACCGAACCATTAGCCTGCCTTGATTTACCGAAATCCGTCGAACAACTATGTTTTCCTTAAAAAGGTCAAAGGGATTCGCTTGCAGGTAAATGGATTGGCAATGCAAAAGCAGGGAGTCGGGTCGGGCAAGAGCACCGGCTTCCAAAACACCTACTTTTTGCAGTTCAACCGACACATAGGGGAAGGTGGACCAAAAGGATAAATCGACCTGTTCCACTTGAATTTTTGTGTTTAGCCGACGGTTCATAGATTCAAGGACCGCCGAAATGAATTGGTCTTTAAAAACCCATAAAAGAACAGGAGGCATAAAAAAAATAAAAAAAAGGATGCCCGCCAACCAAACGAGCCGGCGCCTTTTCTTTTTTGGGGGGGCAGGAGGTATTTGGGGTATCATGGATTAAACCTATTCTTTTTGAAACGAGGCTTTAACTGCTTTGGTATATTTGAACAAGGGCTTTAAGAAGCAGAAAAACGCCGAATAACACAAGGGACCAGCCCATGAATTGAGAAAGACGGATTAAGCGGCGGGGTGTCATCAGCACACGAAGCCGGCTGCTGCCATAAATTTTTAGAAAATCTGTGCCCATCATGACCAAAAGGGTGACCGTGAAATGCCCGGCGATTTTAATGGGATTTTGTTCGAATTGAGCTGTGATAAGCGTAACGCTGCCAATCCAAAACAATAAAACCGAGGGATTTATGGAATTGTACATAAATCCTTTGAAAAAAAGAGCAAGCGGAGGACTTTTTTGCCCTTCCATCCAACGGTGAGCCTGACGCAGTTGGCTGTGTTTTATTTTTAATTTATAAGCACCCATGCCAATCAGCAATACCCCCCCAAGACTTAAATAAAGGGGTTCCTGTTTGGCACTTATTATTAGAAATTGACCAAAACCAAAATAGGTTACAACAATTAAGAAAGCATCGCTGACTAAAACGCCCAATTCCATAAAAAGGGTGCGTTTTGCCCCTTCGGCAATGGAACTTTGAATCAGAGCCAGCATGGTGGGACCCGCTGCAATGCTCAGCAGCAATCCCATCAATAAACCGGAAACAATGTATTCAGGCATACACAAAGTAAAGTAAAAAGCCTTAGCCCAACCTTTGTTTATTCAAAATGAATTCGCCCCAAGCTTTTAAGTTTTCGCCACGCAATACCCTTGGGAATTTGCTTTGTGCTCCAATTTTACCTCTGATTTCAAGCCATTCATAAAACCAGCTAACAGGCAATAAGGTTACCTGAACCTCTTTCAACGCATGCTGGCGTTCCACTTTATAATCGTCGTTCAACATGCAAAGTATTGAATCCAGCTGTGTGGCAAGGGTTCGAGAGTCTATGGGAATGGATTCGGAACAGCCGATGTACCAATGGTGGCCAAAAAAATGGCCCGCTGGCATAGGGGCCACCGTGAATTCAGGAAATGACACTCCGCGTTGTTCTGCCAGCAACTCCACCGCCCTGCTCATATTATCTACGGATAGGTGCTCCCCGCACAAGCTTAAAAAATGCTTGGTTCGCCCGGTAATGATGATTTCGCGGAGTTCCACAGAACTGAACCGAATGGTGTCGCCAATCAGATAGCGCCAGGCTCCTGCGTTGGTCGAAATAAGGATGGCATATTCTTCATTTTCCCGCACTTCTTCAATCAGCAAGGGCCGTTGGGCATCGGGCCGTAGCTCTCCTTCTTCGTTAAAGTTGTTGGAGTTAAAGGGAATAAACTCCATAAAAATTCCATTGTTGAGCACCAACTCCATGCCTTTTACCCCCTTTCGGCTTTGATATGCCAAAAAGCCTTCACTGGCCAGGTAGGTTTCAAGATAGTGAATGGGTTTGCCTGTAAGCCGTTCAAATGAACTGCGGTAGGGTTCAAAGGCCACACCTCCATAAATGAAGACCGATAAATTGGGCCAGATGTCGTGGATGGTTTGAAGCCGATAGGTTTGAATGATGCGTTCCAGCACAATCTGATTCCAGGCCGGCACTCCGGTAATCATTCCAATGTCCCATTGGGGGGCTTTTTTTACTATTTCATCAATTCTAAGGTTCCAGTCTTTTTGCCTGGCAATAACTTTCCCCGGTTTGTAGAACGGTGCAGAATAAAAAGGCATATTGGCCTGATTGATGCCGCTCAGGTCGCCCATAAAATAGTTTCCTACCTTTTCTAAATCGGTCGAGCCCCCCAAAACCAAAACCCCTTTTCCAAACAGATCTTCCGGCAATTCATAATTCACCAGGGTAAGCAACTGCCTAACCGAGGTTCGGCGCATGGATTTGATCATGCTGCCGGTTACAGGAATGTATTTAGAGGCTGAACCGCTGGTGCCGGAACTTAGGGCATAGTATTTTATGCGTCCCGGCCAGGTAACATCCTGCTCGCCCGCCAAACTTTTACTCCACCATTCCCGATGCATTCGGGTGTAGTCAAAGATGGGGACGGCTTGCTGAAATGCATTTCTTGGAAATTCCGATTTCAGGATACCTTCAAAATCATAGGCCTTACCAAATTGGGTGAATTTTGCCTTTTTGAGCAACTTCACCAGGGTGCTGCGTTGCCATTTGCTTGCAGAACGTCCTTTTCGTACCCCGTTGATGGTTTTTCGAAGCCGTAAACCTCTTTTTATGAGACTTCCTAACAGTACCATAGGCCTGAATTATTGCCGGCGAAGCATAATTACTTCCTCTTCGGTCAAAAAGCGGGCTTGCCCCCGTTTTAGTCCTTTTTTCGTTAAGCCCGCAAACATAACTCGATCCAATTTTATGACCTCATAGCCCAGATGCTCAATCATTCGGCGCACAATGCGGTTGCGTCCCGAATGGATTTGAATTCCGATTTGCATGGGGGTGCCTCCTTCAACCAGACTGGCATCGTCAACCTGAATAAAGCCATCTTCCAGTTCTATCCCTGTTTTTAGGGCATTTAGGTCTTTTATTTTAAAGCGTTTGTCCACCTCAACATGATAAACCTTGCCGATTTTTCTGGAAGGATGTAAAAGCCGGTCGGCCAAATCGCCATCGTTGGTCAGAATCAATACCCCTGTGGTATTTCGATCCAGACGACCCACCGGGAATACGCGACTGCGGGTCAGGTTTCCTATCAGTTCCATTACCGTTTTGCGTTGTTCCGGGTCACGGGTGGTACTGATGTAGTCTTTGGGTTTGTTCAACAATACATAAGTAGGTTTATCTCCATTCACCCGTTTGCCTCCGAAAAGTACCACATCGTCGTGCTGGATTTTATGCCCCAGTTCGGTAATGATTTCACCGTTCACTTCAACCACCCCGGTTTCAATAAACTGGTCGGCTTCCCTGCGACTGCACAGGCCGGCGTTTGCTAAATATTTATTCAGGCGGATGCCTTTTTCACCCAAATTATCGCCCTCGGTAAACCTTGGTTTGCGGTTGTGCCCGTAGGTTTTGCCCGGCCGGCTTGTTTTGCTGTCGGTTCTAGGCCGCTTTGCCGCCGTACTTTCGCCTTCTTCTGTATGCTTTGGCTTGAACGCCGGCTTGAATTTTCGTTCGCTTGTCTCTTCTTCTTTAGGCAAGGGAGGTCTGGGTTTGGCAGATTGAAACGAAGGACGGCTTGGCCTGACATTGCCCTCATTTGAAAAGCGCTTGCCGCGTTTTTCCCCCTCATCGGTATTCTTTGGCCCAAACGGTTTTTTAGAAAACGAGGGACGGTCTGCCCGGCCTTCGGAATCCGCTGAACCAAACGCTTTTTTAAAACCGGGTTTTGGCCGGAATGGCCGGTCTTCGGAATCTTTGGCACCAAAGGGTTTTTTAAAACCGGGTTTTGGCCGGAATGGCCGGTCTTCCGAATCTTTGGCACCAAAGGGTTTTTTAAAACCGGGTTTTGGCCGGAATGGCCGGTCTTCCGAATCTTTGGCACCAAAGGGCTTTTTAAAACCGGGTTTTGGCCGGAATGGCCGGTCTTCGGAACTGCGCGCTCCAATCGGACGTTTTTGCGCCGGACGCCCTTCCGACGTTTTATTGAAACGCGAAGGCCTTTCGCTGCGGTTTTCAGAATCGGGGTAGGAGCCGGAAGGCCTGCCTGCCGAAGAACGGCTTTCGCCATCAGAGAAAGTACGCCCCGGGCGGTCCTCCGAGCGGTTGAATCCGGACTTCCTTGAACCAAATCCCGGTTTTGAACCGCGGGAAAAAGTGCTTCCGCCGCCTTTGGGTCGAGCTCGGTTGGCATCGGAGTCCCGCTCCGGCCGGGAACCGTAGTCCTTGCTCACCATTTTGCTTTTGCCACGCGGACGCTCGCCTTCCGTACCTTCCGATTTTTTACGGACATAAGCCCGGTCGGCCTTTCCTGAAAATCCATCCTGCTCCTTCCTTGCCGGGCGGCTGTTGCCGGTGGCAGAGGAAGGTTTTCTTCCTCCGGGTATCCGGTTTCGGCTCGGCTCTTTTCTCGATTCCATCGGTTAATTTTCAGCAAAGGTAGGATTAATACACGCAACATGCGTGATTGTGCTATTCCGCACAGCGGCAGGCTTCGCATTCGGCCTGTGTCGCAAACCCGTATTGCACGCAACCACTGTAACCAATTTTCTGGCATTGGTTTGTAGATTCATTGAAAAACCAAGATTGAAAATAGGCCTGACAAAGCTCATTTGTTGGTGCGGAATGACTGCAGGCAGGCACTGCCTCGGGGCAATGGTTTGAACAGCCCCACAATGCAAGAAAAACAAACGAAAATACCCAACCATAAAGCGATGCAAAAAAACGTTGACCGATTTGAACCATTGCCATTGAATTTTGGTTTAATAATTGCAAAGAATTCAAAAATACCCAAATTGAACGAATTCCCCTCTTTATATTCTTGCTTTGGTTTACCTTTTACTAATTTCGCGGTCTCATTTCGTTAATAATTTAAGAAAGATACATGAAATTATCTCAGTTCCGCTATAAAGAGCCCGAAGAACTTTTTGCACAATATCCCGTTCCAAACCGCGACGAAGCCAGAATGTTGGTTGTAAACAGACAAACCCGCAGCTTGGAACACAAATTGGTTCGAGATTTGACCGAATACTTTTCCGATGGAGACTGCATGATTTTGAACAATACCGCTGTTTTCCCCTCCCGCCTGTATGGCAACAAAGAAAAAACAGGAGCTCAGATTGAGGTTTTCCTGCTCAGGGAATTGGATCCTGATAGCAAATTATGGGATGTGTTGGTGGACCCGGCCCGTAAAATCAGAATCGGCAACAAATTGTATTTCGGCGAAGACGATTCCTTGGTGGCCGAAGTGATTGACAATACCACCTCAAGGGGCAGAACCCTCCGTTTTTTGTTTGACGGCAATTCAGAAGACTTCCGTCAGGTACTCCTGGAATTGGGTGAAACCCCCCTGCCCAAATACATTAAACGCCCCGTTGAACCCGAAGACCGCGAACGGTATCAAACCATTTATGCCAGCAAAGTAGGTGCCGTTGCGGCCCCCACAGGCGGCTTGCACCTTTCTAAACAACTCATGAAGCGCCTGGAAATCAATGGAGTGAATTTTGCCTACCTTACCCTGCATCTGGGTTTGGGAGCCTTTCGCCCGGTGGAAGTGGAAGACCTGACCAAACACAAAATGGATTCCGAAGAATGCATCATCCCCGAATCGGCTGTGGAAATTGTAAATCAGTCCCGATTATCCAAAAAACGGGTTTGTGCCGTAGATACCAGCGTATTGAGGGCCATTGAAAGTTCAGTTTCAACCGATGGCTTGCTGAAAAGCTACGAAGGCTGGACCAACAAATTTATTTTTCCCCCCTACGACTTTAGCGTTTCAAATGCTTTGTTGACCAATTTCCACCGTTCTGAATCTACCCTTTTCATGATGGTTTCCGCCTTCACCGGATTGGACTTGATGCACGAAGCCTACCGGGAAGCCATTAAGGAAAAATACCGCTTTTTAAGCTATGGCGATGCTATGCTCATTCTTTAATCTATAACTTATGTACCAAGACCGTTTTCAGTATCACGACTATTATTTGGTGGAAGAACTGCTGACCGATGAGCACCGACTAATTCGGGAAACGGTACGCGCGTTCGTAAAAAAAGAAGTTACACCCATTATTGAGGATTATGCTCAAAAAGCGGAATTCCCAAAACAACTGCTGAAAGGCCTTGCCGAAGTGGGTGCCTTTGGCCCTTACATTCCCGTTGAATATGGCGGGCAAGGCCTGGACCAGATTTCATACGGAATCATTATGCAGGAATTGGAACGGGGCGATTCCGGAATTCGTTCCACCGCCTCGGTGCAATCTTCCTTGGTGATGTACCCCATTTTCTCCTTTGGCAGCGAAGAACAAAAACAAAAGTATTTGCCTAAATTGGCCACCGGTGAATGCATGGGAGCTTTCGGATTGACCGAACCCAACCATGGCTCCGACCCCGGTAGCATGGTCAGTCATTTTAAAGACATGGGCGACCATTATTTGTTGAATGGTTCTAAAATGTGGATTTCAAATGCTCCCTTTTGCAACATAGCAGTGGTTTGGGCCAAAGACGAATCAGGAGTGGTTCGGGGACTGATAGTAGAACGCGGAATGGAAGGGTTCAGCACCCCTGAAACCCACGGAAAATGGTCCTTGAGGGCCTCGGCAACCGGTGAACTGGTCTTTGATAACGTCCGGGTGCCAAAAGAAAACCTGCTCCCCAATGTGAAAGGCTTGAAAGGGCCATTAAGCTGCCTGAACAGCGCCCGGTATGGAATTGCCTGGGGAGCACTGGGGGCGGCTCTAGACTGCTACGATACCGCACTTCGATACGCCGGTGAACGCATCCAATTCGGAAAGCCTATTGCCTCCTTTCAACTCCAGCAAAAGAAATTGGCCGAGATGATTACCGAAATCACCAAGGCTCAGCTCTTGGTTTGGCGACTGGGAACCTTGAAAAATGAAAACAGAGCCACTCCGGCCCAAATTTCAATGGCCAAACGAAACAATGTGGCTTTGGCTTTAGAGGTAGCACGGGATGCCCGCCAAATTCTGGGGGGAATGGGCATTACCGGTGAATACCCCATCATGCGCCACATGATGAACTTAGAATCCGTGGTTACCTACGAAGGTACCCACGACATTCATTTGTTGATTACAGGCCTTGACATTACGGGCATTAACGCATTTGTACAATGAATCGGTTCAAAAAATTCCTAATTGTTTCAGGAGCCGCCACAGGATTCCTGTTCCTGAATTCCTGTACCGACACTTTAAGCGGGGTAACGGCAATAGTTGACGGGCAGTTTTGGCGCAGCGATGCCTATGCCTTTGCCGCAATCGGTGCCGACAGTGCCTTGTACATCAACGCAGAAAGCCGCGATTATTTGCCCATTTCTATGCGCCTATCCCAATTCGCTGCAACAGATACTTTTGCCCTGGATTCCCTAAACAACGCAGTTTTGCTTGGAAACACCGTGGCCAGCGGCTACAGGGCAATTCCCGGTCGCCCCGGCATTTTAATTGTAACCCATTACCTGCCTCCCGGAAATTCAGACCAAGGCCATATTGCCGGTCAATTTCAGCTTCGGGTTTTTAACAATGCAGGCGACTCCCTAAGTATATCTGAGGGAAAGTTCGATTTGTCCATTTCGCCTGTGCAATAGTTTGGCGGGTTTTTTTTGCACAAGCCGGGGAAAATGAAAGCTTCCCGGTTTAGGGATTTAAAGGTTGTTTTGGGCGGCGGACGGGCTTTCACCGGTTGTCCGCGGTGGCCGGGCGGGCTGTTGCCGGGCTGCGGTGGCTCCCAAGGTCGCCTCCTCGCCGCGGCACAGCTGCCGCCGGCCCCCTTGCGGGCAACCCGGTTCAATCCCTGCCGCGGGCGGAGTGGTAAAAAAAGCAGTTCTTTTATATGGAGCACCCTTGCGAACAGCAGACGAAAAAAACAGCGATTGCCACCTGAAACCGGTTTTAAAGCAAGCCCTTAAAATGGCAGGCAATCCAAAACCCGCCGGCCTGCTTTGATATAGGACCAGCAATTCCACCCAACTATGGGAATCGGGAAAGGACTTAAGGTACATTCAAGAATTGTTGGGGCACAACAGCAGCAGCAGCAAAACCTCCAAAAATCAGGTCACCGCTTGACGATTTGCAATAAACCTGTACATTAGATAACAAGCAACAAACCTTCGCCTATACAACCGATTTGGAAGATAGGCGAAGGTTTATAGCGGTTATAGACGAGTTAGCGGCAACTTTTGGACGATCTGCAACAACAACCGACAAAATAAATAGGGATAAATGAGAATAGTAAAAATGATTTTAAACACGACAGTACTTTTCAGCATTTTGACTACGTTTAGTTCGTGCAACGGACAAAATCAACAGCCAAAAGAGATTAATACTGAACAGGAAATACCTGTAAGTATTGGCGACACCGTTTCAGAACTTGGCAAAAACATTGGCTGTATCTATCAGGACAAAAAAGATAACTACTGGTTCGCAAGCAATGGCGAAGGAGTGTATCGTTATGACGGCAAAACGCTGACACGTATTACCGACAAGCACGGTTTGGTAGGCAATTTTGTTTGGAAAATTGAAGTAGATGTAAATGGTGATTTGTGGTTCACTACACGGGATGGCGTTTGTAGTTTTAACGGAGTTTCATTTACCAACTATACCGACAAGATTAACGATGCACCATCAGGGAAACTTAACTATAAAAAAGGCGGACTTTTTTTTGACCAGTTAAATGGTTTATGCTTTTATGATGGTAAATCATTTACAAGTTTTACCATTCACCCCGACTCATATAACCCATCACCCTCTGATATGAACAGACCATATAGTGTTTATTCCACACTAACCGACAACGAAGGCAATGTTTGGTTTGGGACTCAGGAGAAAGGCGTTTGTCGTTATGACGGAAATACCTTTACTTTTTTTACCGAGCAAGGATTAGACAAAGCAGCTGTAAGAACTTTGTTTCAGGACAAATCTGGAAATATTTGGGCAGGTAACAATGGAGCAGGTTTGTTCAAATTCAATGGAAAAGGTTTTATGAATTTTACGGACGAAAAAGGTTTAGCTAATCGTGACTTCCTGAAAAAACTTCAAGGAAAGGAAGGAACAATAGCCCGACCCTGGACAATAAACGAAGACGAAAGTGGAAATCTTTGGATTGGAACTATTGATGCAGGAGTATGGAAGTATGATGGAGCTAATTTGACAAATTATACCACCGAAAACGGGCTTGTCGGCAACTCAATATGGACAATATACAAAGACAAGAAAAATGAGCTTTGGTATGTAGCAGACGGTGAAGCAATTTGCAAATTCAACGGAAAGACTTTTATGAAATATGAAGTTCATTCACAAGTACATAAATAGAGCAGCCGCTAACAGCCGTTTTGCAAAAGCGGGGGCATCGTGCTTGCATGAAAGTGAAGTGCTAAATTCAAGCTTTGTTCATCTAATGAAGTATGGTGCTGAAAAACCCCGCCTTCGCAAAGCGGCAAAACGTTATATGCGATTTTAACAAAACCGTCCATCTAGACAGGCAAAATAAATTTTCAGACAGTGTTTCACTTTGGGGAAACTTTTGTAACTTTGCCCTGTGGACAAAAATCAGAAGCATAGAAAGATAACTTTTTATAAAAACTACTTTCAAGACTTCTTTTCCAGACAAAACAAGAAAGTAAAAGCAAAACTTGTTTGGACTTTTGAATTGATTGAAGACTTACAAAGAGTGCCAGAAACGTATCTGAAACACTTAGAGAACACGGACGGACTTTATGAAATCCGAGTTCAACTTGGTAGTGACATTTTTAGGATTTTCTGTTTTTTTGACCAAGGACAATTGATTGTACTAGCGAACGGATTCCAAAAGAAAACGCAAAAGATACCAAGGAAAGAAATTGAAATGGCACTTAAAATTAAAGCAGAATATGAAAGCGAAAAATAAAAACTTGATGACTCTAGAAGAGTTCAAAGAAAAAAATTACGGCAAACGTGGGACAAAAGAACGTGACGAGCTAGAAGCAGGTTACGAAGCATTTAAAATTGGTACGTTAATTCACGACACTCGCGTTGAAATGGGAATGACACAGGAACAACTTGCAGAAAAAGTTGGGACAACTAAATCCTATATTTCAAAAATAGAAAATAACATAAAAGAAGCACGCATTTCGACACTTCAAAAAATTATTGAACTTGGATTTGGCGGACGACTTGAACTGAACATAAAAATCTAACGGACGACTTGAGCGAAGAAAGAAAAACCGCATATAACAGCGTGTAAGCAATATTGCCTTGCCGCAGGCGCAACACAAGGCAACATCGCCTACACGCAAACCGTCAGTCTGTCCAATACCCCCCCTTTTCAACAATTCAATTGTTAGCAAATTTCAGTGTAGAAATGGCGGTTTTCTCCCTTAAAATCGCTATTTTTAATTATGAAATTTATCCAAGGAAAACCCCGAAATCAATGGGAACTGTATTGCCCGGATGCGCATGTCGATGCCGATAACGAAGTCCGCCGGATTGGCCTGTTCGTGGATAGCTTGAACCTGTCCGAACTTGGTTTTAAGGACGATTTTGAGGAAAATGGTCGGCCGGCGTACAATCCCGCATCCTTGCTCCGCCTATTTATCTACGGCTACCTGCACTGCATCCGCTCCAGCCGCCAACCCAATAAGGTTCAGTCCCGGCTCTTTTTTGGCCATTTCAGAGGCAATTTAAGGCCATTTTCCCGCATTCCGGCTTTCTTGGTTGGGAACAGGAATTTTTGTGTACACTTTCAGTGGCATGCTTAAATGTCAAAAAATGGGTAATTTTAAAAGGATTATTTATTTGAAAGGGAGTTTTTAGACGAACTGCCGCTAGCGGTGATTTTGCAAACATCGACACATGTGTTCGCATGAAACAGATTCTTTACTTTTGCGTTAATGTCAAACGAACTTAAATCAAAACTATATGATGTCCTTTCAGGAAAGAGCGAAGTTAGGAATGGAGCAGCTATCCAAGCAATCACCAATTACCTTAGACAAAGCCAAGAAACAAGCACAGATATTAAAGGAACAAAGCTCTTCAAAGAACAAGAAAAGCAGAGATTAAAACTCTACATTAATCTTAATAAGCTTTGGCTTGAAGACATTGATTTCACGAAGTATGTTAGCGAAGGAGCAGAACAGAAAGTTTATTTAAAGGATTCTAATTCTGTATTAAAACTTAATGACTCCATTTATTATGAATGCTGGATAGATTATTTCTACAACTTACTTCTACATAATTTCTTTTTTGAAGATACAGCTTATAAATTAATAGGATTCACAAATGAAAGTAATGAATTATTTGCTGTTGTAGAACAAAATTTCGTTGAAATAACACAGGCAACGGATTTAAAACTTGTGAAAGAATTCCTTCAAGCCAATGGTTTTGAATCAATTAAAAACAATGACTATGTAAATAATAGCATCGGCATAATTATCGAAGACCTGCATGATGAAAATGTTCTCACTAAAAATGGTTTACTTTACTTCATTGATACTGTCTTTTTTATTAAAGATTTTTTCTGGAAACAATAAAAAAACCACCACCAACACCACCTTTGCAAAATTGCGGTATTTTCGTTCACATGAAAATCCTCCAACGTATAAGCAGCATGCTTAAAAGAAAGATTGCGTTTCGCAATCCGCTTCTTCGCAAAGCCCCAAATTGTCCTTATGCAAAAGGCTCAAAGACGGAATCTATAAATTATCTGATTGACTGAAGCGCTAAAAATGTATATTCGAGAAGGATTAGACAACAATAAATGTGAAGCAAAGAATTTACATAGACACATCGGTTTTCGGGGGACATTAAGACGAAGAGTTCCAGCAGCACACAATCCCTCTTTTTGATAGAATAAAAGGTGGTGAGTTCATTATTCTATACTCAACAGTTACTCAGGACGAACTTGAAAGCGCTCCTGAAAGTGTAAAAGAACTTGTAAAAAGTCTCAGAGCCGATCTGACTGAGTTTATTGAAACAACTGACGAAGCCATTGACTTAGCGACTGAATACATTACTGAAAAAGTTTTTGGACAAACAAGTTATGCTGACTGTTTACATATTGCATTAGCAACCATAAACCGAGTAGATTTTTTAGTGAGTTGGAACTTCAAACACATTGTGAACATTGAAAGAATAAGAGGTTACAACTCTATCAATATTAAAAACGGATTTAAGCAATTAGAAATACGGTCACCTAGAGAATTTGAAAAATATGAAGACGACTGAAAAAACATTTGACGCTGTAAATTATATGCGTCAGCAACGAGACAAATTGAGCGCGAAGTTATCAAAGATGACTAAGGAAGAAATTTTAGAATACTTCAAAAAGCGCAAAACAGAGGCAACTAAAAGCCCGGTGCATAACAGCGTGTAAGCAATATTGCCTTGCCGCAGGCGCAACACAAGGCAACATCGCCTACACGCAAACCGTCAGACTGTCTAATAACCCCCCTTTTCAACAATTCAATTGTCAGCAAATTTCAGTGTAGAAATGGCGGTTTTCTTCCTTAAAATCGGTATTTTTTAATAAGAAATGTATCCAAGGAAAACCCCGAAACCAATGGGAACTGTATTGCCCGGATGTGCATGTCGATGCCGATAACGAAGTCCGCCGGATTGACCTGTTCGTGGATAGCCTGAACCTGTCCGAACTTGGTTTTAAGGACGATTTTGAGGAAAATGGCCGGCCGGCGTACAATCCCGCATCCTTGCTCCGCCTATTTATCTACGGCTACCTGAAC